>ERZ791802.42-NODE-42-length-160596-cov-10.782106_pt1 | contig 160596 bp, 119 predicted proteins | sample MGYA00510308_ERZ791802 | MGnify/ENA primary metagenome ERZ791802 (study PRJEB30046, sample SAMN00792028) | human gut metagenome | study: EMG produced TPA metagenomics assembly of the A metagenome-wide association study of gut microbiota in type 2...
AGCAAACGCGCCTGGGTAGGCATCGGCAACTCCCCTACTTCATCAAGGAAAATAGTACCGCCGTCGGCTTCACCGAAATATCCTTTCCGTTCGCCGATAGCACCGGTAAACGCGCCTTTCTCATGCCCGAACAGTTCGGAATCAATCGTACCTTCAGGGATAGCTCCGCAGTTGACAGCAATATACTGTCCGTGCTTCCTCCGGCTATATTGATGAATGATCTGTGGAAAACTCTCCTTTCCGACACCGCTCTCTCCGGTAATCAACACGGACAAATCGGTAGGAGCTACCTGAATAGCAACATCGATGGCACGTGACAATGCTTCGGTATTACCAATAATACCGAAACGCTGTTTCACTTGTTGTATCTCCGCTCTTGTCATCACTCTTTTAATCCTCGTCTACTGTATCCAGTTTCAGTTTATCACTATCGTCCCGTTTCTCGTAATATTGTTTCCGCAACGGATTCGCACGGGCTACTTTCTCCCGCTGGCGATTACGGAACACATCAATGGCAACGTAGATTGCCTGACGGAAAGAATCTTCACTTGCCACTCCCTGACCTGCAATGTCATAGGCAGTGCCATGGGCCGGAGAAGTGCGCACTACCGGCAGGCCTGCCGTATAGTTCACCCCGTCGTCCATTGCCAACGCCTTGAACGGAGCCAGTCCCTGGTCGTGATACATAGCCAGGATGCCGTCGAAATGAGTATAATTGCCCGAACCCATAAAGCCGTCGGCCGCATATGGGCCGTAGCAGAGGATTCCTTTTTCTTCCATTTCCTTCATCGCAGGAATAATTATTTCCTGTTCTTCCATCCCCAGCAAACCACCGTCTCCGGCGTGAGGATTGAGAGACAACACTGCAATGCGCGGGGCACCGATACCGAAATCCTGTTTCAGGCAATGATGAAAGATCATCAACTTCTCCTGAATCAGTTCCTTGGTAATCGTAGTTGCAATCTCCCTGACGGGGATATGTGTCGTTACCAAAGCCACACGGAAATCATTCTTCATCAGAATCATCAATGACTTGTCGCCATTGCCCAAACGTTCTTCAATATATTCTGTATGTCCGGGGAATGAAAACTCTTCCGAATGGATGGTATGTTTATTGATAGGAGCTGTCACGATAACGTCAATCAGCCCTTCACGATATTCTTCGATGGCACGTTCCAATGCTCCCAAGGCAGCTTTGCCCGCTTCGGGATCAGGTTTGGAAAATTCCACTTTCACTTCATCATCCGTACAGTTCACTACGCTCAAACGGTTGTATCCCGCTTCGGAAGCCGTATTGACAATACTGAAGTTAGTCTGAATATCCAATGCTTTCCGATGGTAAGCAGCCACTTTGGGTGAACCGTAAATAATCGGAGTACAAAGTTCCAACATGGTAGGATCTGAGAATGTCTTTAAAATCACTTCATAGCCTACCCCGTTTATATCTCCCTGGGTGATGCCGATTCTTATTTTGCTATCTTCCATTTCTTTACTTATTAGTTTTTTCCGCTTCCTTAGATACACCGCCCAATGGAATCTGGTTCTGCTGAACTTCATTCGGAAGTTTCAGCGTGTAAAGAGATGCTTCCATCTGGCGAACCAGGTTGCGTTTCATTTTATCAGGTGAATAAACAAATATCTCTGCTGTAATAATCCGTTGGTTTTTCTCGTCCAGGCGAGTGTGTGATACATACGGGCCACCCATGAAGTCACCCTTCATGCGCCATAGTCCGCGTGCTTCCAGTGTGTAGCTGTTTTGCACATTGATTGGGCGTACATCCGTCAACAGACTGTCGGTTGACATATAAACGCCTTCCTTGAATCCGGGGATATTGGCCTGCATCACAGAGTCACGTTTGTGAACGAAGTATTCTTTGGTGAAGGTGTCCTTATCGGTATAAGGATAAGAGTACATTACGAAATTCTGGTCGGCAGTACCTGTGTTGGTAGAAGCCCAGAAGAAATCTTCACCGGTCTTGGAGTTGGTCAACTCGGCAGGCAGCCAGATGTTGCATCCGAACAGGCTGTCCACCTTCTGTGAGATGAAGTTGCTGTGCTTCTTTTCGAGGAAAGTGATCTGACGGTTCATTTCCGCACGGGTAAAGAAATCGACAATCGTCTTTTTATTTTCTTCCACAAACTTCCCGAACTCTTCTTCATTCGGAGCCTGGATAGTCAGAATCATCTGCGGATTGGCATATACATCTTTCGCATACTTGAAAGAAGCTTTCGTATATATATCCTGTATGTCTACAATAATAATGTTACGTATCAGCTTCAGCGTAGAATCATAATCTTTCGGTGAAGTGTACATGATACGGAAAGAAGGTTCCGATTGCGGCAAGCCGGGCACGTCAGAATCAAGTGCATCATGCAAAGCCCTTCCGGCCGCACGATCCCAAACACCGTGATCTACTACTACCAAAAGCTCGTATGCACGTCCACTAGAAGTGTGGTTTCCTTTCAGACCACAAGAAGCAACGACAAAGGCTACCAAAGCGATGCTCAAATAAAAAAAGTACTTTTTCATGATGTTCGGTTTTATATATTAACTCTGATTATTTTCCTCCTGCTTCGCTGTCGAAAGCATACCACAAGCCGCAAAAATATCTTCTCCCCTTGAAGAACGGATCGTAGTGAAAAGCCCGTGCGACGTCAGATAGTCACGAAAACGGGTCATCGTATCCATATCCGCCCCTTCGAGATCGACTCCCGGTATGGCATGGAAACGAATCAGATTCACCCTGCAATCCAATCCGCGAAGAAGTTTCAGTAACTCTTTGGCATAGACTTGCGAGTCATTAAGCCCCTTAAAAACAATATATTCAAACGAAAGTCGGCGCTGTTTACTAAAATCATAGTTTTTTAACAGTTCCACCATTTCAGCGATGGAGAACGCCTTTTCCGCCGGCATAAGTTCGGAACGTTGTGCAGTCACCGGAGAGTGCAGGCTGATAGCCAGGTGACAGTCGCTTTCTTCGATAAAACGTTGCAGTCCTTTCCGTAGTCCGACCGTAGAAAGAGTGATGCGCTTCGGACTCCATGCATACCCATAAGAAGCGGTCAGTATCTCCAATGCCTTCAATACTTCGTCGAGGTTGTCGAGCGGTTCGCCCATGCCCATCATCACCACATTGGTCAGTTTGTCACGTTCGGGCAATGAATGGATTTGATTGATTATCAGATTGGCGGTCAGGTGTGCTGTAAAGCCTTGCTTTCCGGTCATACAGAACTTGCAGTTCATCTTGCAGCCTACCTGTGAAGAGACACAAAGCGTCGCCCGGTCATCATCGGGAATATAAACCGATTCTACAAAATGACTATCACCAACCCTGTACAAGTACTTCACCGTACCGTCCACAGAGCGCATTTCATCGACCGGTGTCTCTGCTCCTACCTCATAGTTCTGCTTGAGCAGTTCCCGGTTCTTCAATGACAAATTAGTCATTTCATCAATCGAGGTTACCTTCTTCCCGTAAAGCCATTCCACAATCTGCTTGGCGGTAAAGCCGGGCATTCCCAGTCTTTTCACCAACGATTGAAGCTCCACAAGGTTCATTCCTAAAAGAGGATATTTAGACATCATTCTTTCCGTTCATGGTTTATATTTGCAAATGTAAGGAAATAAAGTCGATTTCCGTATAGCGATAATGTAAAAGTTAACAAAAAAGGTCGTTCCCGAAAGAGGAACGACCTTTTGCAGTTATCGTTTATACGATTAATTCTTAGAAGAACAGGAAGCGTGTATCTTTCACATTTGCTTTCAGATACAAGTCGTTCATCAGACGGCTGGCGAAACGTGCATGCATATTAGCCAATGTAGCTTCTTCTGTTTTTGCATCGAATGTTTCGTTCAGTTTGTCTTTGCCATATACTTGCAGAACAAATACTCCGGCGTTACCTTTGATAGGAGCGCTCAACTTGTTCACTTCAGAAACAGAAGCATAAGCGCCTACCAGCGGTTCGCTGCTGCGCAATGCAGATACGTAAGCAGGAGCTGCGAATGTAACCATCTTCAAAGAGTCACTTACAGCGTCAGTCATAGACTTATACTGGTCGAATGAAGTTGCGTTGGCAGCCTTCATGTCAGCCATGATTTTTTCAGCTTTCTTATCTTTTACGATTTCAGCTCTCAACTGATCCTGTACGGCTTTCAGCGGACGGTATCCTTCCGGTTTGATGTTTACCAAGCCAACCACAATCATGTGATCGCTTTCGCCGCATTCGTATAAGCCGGAAACTTCACCCGGTTTAGCTTTATCAAATGCCCATCTCAAAGCTTCTTTTGTACCTCTCACACCACCGATGCCATGTTCAGAGCTATTCAAGTCAGCCCTATCCAACAGTCTGTATCCGGCTTCTTCAGCGTTAGCCACCATCTTCTCAACAGAAGGATTAGCAGCGATAAACTGGCTGAAATCATTGTAAGCACGGTTGTAAGTTTCTTTACTGAACTCTACTTCACGCTTGATAACAGCTATTTTATATTTGTCTTTTACGGCTTTCTTGTTAGTCACCTGAAGAATTACGTTAGCTTGTCCCATCGGCAAGTTTACCAGTTCGTTCACACCTGTGCTGTTGATAGCAGAGATGAATTTCAGGTTATCACCATCGATCTGCGCACCTTCATATTGTGCGGCAGTCAACCAGTTAGAGTCACCTGTCTGACCGTATTTCTTAGCCAGGTCTGCGAAGTTTGCACCACCTTTAAGAGCATTGTAGATACTGTCTGACAAAGCCTTAGTCTTCAATGCATCTTCAGCATACACCTGAATCTGACGGAACTCCACAGAGTCGGCAGCAGCAGCTTTAGCTACAATCTTGAAAGAGTTGATAGTATTATCACCACCATTGTAGTAAGGGCCGTAAACAGTACCTACGGAAGCAGAGTCCAAACGAGCCACTACATCCGACGGGAATGCCGTCTTGTTATAGAACAGGTCTACATAAGGAGCTTCAGAACCTACCGAGCGAACAAACGATGTATAATCATCTGTTGTAGTAGCCAACTGTGCAGTTGCTTCATCTACTTCTTTTTGGATAGCAGCTCTGTCTTCAGCGCTTGCAGTCACCTGAACATCAATGTATTTGATGTCACGAGTTTCCTGATATTGCTTGAACTGTTCTTTCTTCTTGTTGTACAGGTCTTTCAATTCCGATTCTTTCACTACGATAGTAGAGTCTACTACTGAAGAGTAAGGAACGCCTGCCAGCAATACATTGTATTGGTTCACACGCGCGTCGAAAGCATCCTGTGCTTCTACCGGATTAGAAATAAGAGCCTTTGAAACCAACGCCTGGTATTTTTCAGCCAAACGGCTTTGAATCAATGTCTTCTGGATGAATGACCAGTATTTATACATGTTGTTGTATTGTTCTGCATACTGTGCCGGCATCTGTGATTCGCTCATCTTTGCATATTCAACAAGGAATTTGTTCAACATATCCTTATCAAAGTTTCCTGTTTGCGGATTCTGGAAAGGAGTCTGACGCAGCAAAGGATGAACTCCAGCCTTCAGGATGTCCTGAATTTCAGCATTAGAAACAGTCAGTCCCAGTGCTTTAGCTTCTTTTTCAATCAGTTTATTGTTTACATAGGAACGCCATACTTCGTCGCGCACCTGGTTGGTCTGATCGTCGTTCAAGGCGGTCACTCCACGCATGAGTTTCACCACTTCGGTATATTCTTCTACCAAATTCTGATACTCTTGAGCGGAAAGAGCGTCTCCGTTCACCTCACCTACGTCATGTGCCTGATGCGGCTGCATCACCTTCCATGCGTCACCCGCAATGAAAGCAAACAGCGCCAAGCCGATAACAATCACCAATAGAGGTCCTTTCGACCTAATGTTTTGTAACGTTGCCATTTTGATTAATACGATTTATGTTTATTATTATTTCTTTCTTTTGTCGTTTTAGCGCACGAAGATACAAAAAATGCTAATATGCATCTATTTATTAGCCAAAAATTTCTTGATTATCGCTATTATTCCAAGACTTTCAAGCGCACAAGTTCTATTTTTGTCGCCGTGACCTTGATTATCTTGAACTGATAGTGCCCTACCTGAATGATTTCATGCAACTTCGGGAAACTCTGATATTGATTGAGAATCAACCCGCCCACCGTCAGATATTCGTCCGACTCAGGTAAATCCAGCCCGAATGTTTCATTCACTTTCTCTATTTCCAAACGGGCTGACAACACATACTCGTGTTCCTCAATCTGCTTACAGATATAGGAAGTGTTGTCGTGTTCGTCTTCTATATCGCCAAAAATCTCTTCCACCAAATCTTCCAACGATACAATGCCGGACGTTCCACCAAATTCATCCACCACCACAGCAATCGTTTTCTTCTGCTGCATGAACAGTTTCATCAATTTGTGGGCAGACATCGTTTCAGGCACAATCGGCACCTGTTTCACATTATCATGCCAGTTCTTCGGAGCACGAAACATTTCCGACGAATGAATATAACCAACCACATTGTCGATATTGCCGTCATATACGATAATCTTGGATATACCGGACTCTATGAATCGACTTTTCAGTTCGTCCAGCGAAGTAGTCAGGTCAACCGCCACCACTTCCGTACGCGGAACGATACAGTCACGGATTTTTATATTCGAGAAATCAAGCGCATTCTGAAAGATTTTCACTTCCGTATCCAGTTCTTCTTCGTTCTCAGCATTGTCGATGCTACTTTGTACGAAGTAATCCAGATCGACTTTTCCAAAAGCAATGTCGGACGCGTCCTTGTTCACTTTCATTCCGAAAAGACGAAGGAACAAACAGGATACACCGGAAGCGAACTTGGATATAGGATATAAAATGACATAACAAACAATAAGCGGAACGGCAAAGACATTCAAAACCAGATTTGGATTGATCTTGAACAATGTTTTCGGCAAGAACTCTCCGGTCACCAATATAATCAAGGTAGAAATAATGGTCTGCGCCAGCACCATAAGGAAGTGGTTGTCAATGAATCCTGCCAACAGGTTGTCACCGATAATTTGCGCCATCAGGATACCGTAGATAACCAAGGCTATGTTATTCCCCACCAACATGGTAGAGATAAATTCATTCGGATTCTTGAAAAAGATAGATAGGATACGAGAGGTGATCCCCCCCTTACGCTCCATTTCAAAACGCAGTTTGTCTACCGAGACAAAGGCAATCTCCATTCCTGAAAAGAAAGCAGAGAAGACCATGGTGATTATTAGAGATATATAAATATTCATAGTTTATTTCACAGAATCTTTTTTCACGGAGTCCGGCAAGGCTTTTACTTCCGGTTGAGTAGTACCCGCTTCGTCGTCTACATAGAAAATTCCTTCTATATTATGAATGGTATAGACGGTCATTTGCTGATTGGAGTCGAAACCATGTCCGGTGATAATCCTGTCGGGTTGCTGGATACGTATAAACTTGTCGGAATATACTTTCTGGGTAGCTTCGTTCCAATAGAGCAGTTCCGTGTTAAAACGTTCACCCTTCCGGTTCTGTATATCTACGTTCCCTATCAGCTTCCAAAGCCTTTCTTTGTCATAGTAATAGGCAGTATCCGCTTTGATACTGGCTTCTACATGAAAGATAGAGTCGAACTGTTCGAGATATACTCCTTTTTCAAATGCCCAATAGGAAGGTTTTTTACGGTCATAAACCTGCCACTCTTCCGTATTCACCCTGTAACGTGTCACTCCTGAATCGGATATAAGGGTAGTAACCCCTAATGTCTGCATTACGGGAAGAGAATCGCGTTCGGTGATAGCCTCACCCACTGCTTTCGTCTTACCGCCGCATGAGGGAAATAAAAGAAGCATAACAATTGTCCCAAGGACAATTGTTATGCTCATGCTTTTATGCAACAAACGTTTACTTCGTTTTCGCAACATACATTTATCGAATCGTTGTAGTCTCTCCGATCCAACCGCCGATAGTGATGCGGTCGCCTTGCTTGTAACCTAACATAAAGAGGTCCTTAGCCTGCGGAGTATGACCTGAATATCTACCGATTAAGCTGTTAGCTTCTTCAGCTACACTTGGGTCTACTTGTTTTGCACGTTGCAATTTGTCGATTACTGCAAAATATGTACACTTGTTCAAAGCGTTTTCGTCACTCCAGTTAGGACTCATTGCATAAAGGTTAGCAATCAGAATGTAAGGAGCACCATAGTTTTCGTTGTAGCTGATAGCTTTCTGACAGTAAGCTCTGGCTTGAGACAACTTCTTGGCAGAAGCCAATACTGCTGCCGCAGCATATGCCTTTTCGGCTTTCTTCACATTATCAGTTTCCAGGTTTATTGCTTCGTCAAAGAACTTCACGGCGCCGTCAATGTCACCCTTCTTGAACGCCTGATAAGCACAACCGGTAGCTGCTTCTGCTGTCGGCTCTATTTTGTATGAATAGAAAGATGCCTGTTGATAAGCGTCACTTTCAGTACATCTCATCATTTTCATGATGTCGATTACTTTCTTCAAGTATTCCAAATCCTTTTGGTTAGCTTCCACTTTCGGGCCATAGATACTTTGCAGTGATTCGCAGTCAGCAGTTCCACTGTTTACAAACAGAGCAACCAGGTTATCTTTAATACCTTGCAGGTTTTTCTTCTTTGCTTCATTAGTTTCAGCAGCGATAGCACCGTCAGCATATTCAGAAGCAGCCAAGTAATCCTGGATGAATTGTTCTTTATGGTTAGGGTCTGCTTTCAGTTTATCCAATGACATTTGCAGGAAATAGAACAAAGTGGCAGCAGCCGATTCAGCTTTCACTGCATTTACAGACTGGCTCAGCCATTGATAAGCCTGATTTACGTCAATCTTCGGAGCCAAAGCAATATAGTCTACCGCTTTGATACCCAACGCTTCCTCAGGAGAAGATACTTTGGTTCCTTTAGCCAGGAAATCAGGCGTGTATTTGATACGCAAATCATGCGTATTCATCAGTTCATCAAAATATTTTTGGTATTCCGGATTATTCTTGTCCTTGATTTGAGCCATCAAGCCCTTCAGAATTTTATATCCGTCAGTAAAGGTATAGAAACGAAGCGTCGGACAGTTTTCCAACACAGCTTTCCAAGGAGTATACGCATCTTTAAAATTACCTGCACGCACAGCTTCATGCGAAATACTACTGTTTGAATTACAGTTTGACGCATCCTGTGCTATTGCAGTGGTTGCCCCTGCTGAAAGGACCAACATAGCCACAAGCGTTTTAATCTTCATTGTATTTAAATTTTAGTTGTTATTATAAAGTCGTCTATTCTCTCTCACTTTGTTTCAACTTAATTATTCTACCCTGCGTTTAAAGAACCAACGCTCGTTGAACGTCAATCCGATACTCACACGGAAGATATTTTCATTCACAAAATTCGTTTCCTGACCACTTACACGGACAAACTGTCCGCTGATGCTAAGGATAGAACGTGAACGGGGTACAGGCAAACCGAAACCGGCAGTTACGCCATATTCGCGGGCAGCCTTTTTACCGTCAATCTTATAATACGGAGTCGTATAATAAGCTCCCAGACGGTATTTTATGTGGGATAGGTAAGAACGTCCTATTAAATTAGGAATGTATTCCGCACCCACTGATATTTTATGACGGTCATTATAAGCATAAGTTTCCTCAAACTCTGCACGCGTAGCATCATCTGTGGCAGCTACACCGAATTTAGCCTTAGACCATTGTTGCAAACTATAATCCACGCCGACTGTCAACCGCCTGTCATAATTGTATGTAAAACCGACTCCGAACATATTCGGAAGTTCCAGCGTAGCATCCAAATCATTACTGTTGGTCGTACTAGCCTGTGTCGTTATAGTATAATCATTATTCAGTTTATGCTTTGGAGAGAATACTGCTCCAATAGTCACTGAATGTTTTTTACTTAATTCCTGCGTATATTGTGCACCGAAATCCAGTTTATAGTCCGAAACAGAAACCCCTATCTGCTGTACATAAGAGTAAGATTCCGATGTCGCGGGATAAATAATGGTACGTGTACGGGTTATATCTCCCCAAAAATAAGAAGCATTCACTCCCAGTGAAAGATTCTTCAGTACTTTTACACCGATACCACCATAAAGCTGATGCAATCCCCCATCTCCTGTAAAACTCCGGGTCTGACTGACTCCGTTTTCATCTTTACTGTCAGATACAGAATATCCCACATTCGAGAATGGCAACAAGCCTACACTCATCGCTATCCTGGGATGCAGACGAAACTGCATAGCCAGATAGTCGAAACTGGAGTTCTTGGCGTTCAGTTTCACACCGCCGCCACTAACATTCATATTTTGCAGACTGACACCCCCTTCAAATAGGAAAGTCAACGAGTCAATGGCTGTATACGAAGCAGGATTCAATGGATTGATCTGTGCTCCATCCCGGAGTCCAAAAGCAATTCCTCCCATCGCTTTGCTATTTCCGAAACTTTGATCGGACAAGTCGCCATAGCCATATCGTGTATAAGGAGAGTTTGTATTATTTTGAGCGATTGCCATTCCGGTAACCATCGTGAGCAAAAGCGCACAAAGTGTGTGTTTAAATCCTACCATTATTATAGTTTAAAATTCTATTTAATCCTTTCAACACTAAAAATCTATCTGCAAAGATGATACTTTTTACGCTGCTATCAAAAGAAAAATCATCTCCGCCCGTTAAAAAAACCAAAAGTTCAGGATATTTATGCTTCATAGACTCAATATAACCTGAAATTTCGTATTCCATGCCTTTCAACACTCCGGCGCGTATAGCGGTTTCGGTGTCCCGTCCCATCGGGAGTTTACGCCCGTTGGAGTCAATCAGGGGCAAGCGTCCGGTGAACTGGTGAAGCGCCTTGAAACGCATCTGCATGCCGGGAGAAATATTACCACCATGATACTGCCCTTTCGAGTCAATAAATTCATAAGTGATACAAGTTCCTGCGTCAATGACCAATATATCGTTATGAGGAAACTGCTCATTAGCACCTACCACGGCAGCCATACGGTCATATCCCAGCGTTTCGGGAGTTTCGTACAGATTGACCACCGGTAAGGGCGTTTTGTAGTTGAGCCACAATAAAGGAAACGGCAAAGCTGCCAAATCGGCAAGTATCCGTTCGCTTAAATCAATGACAGTAGCCACAATCCCCTGCTCTATCGGGTATTTGGAGCAAAGAGCTTTCAAACAATCCAACGATTGATTGGACTCAGTCAGCACTTCCACCATCTCCCCATTATTGAAGAGGGCGACTTTCGCCATTGTATTCCCTATGTCGATAATTAAATTCAATGCGTTTTTATCTTTAGCGGGCGCAAAGGTAAAGTAAAAAAAGAGAAATTGAAGCATATAGAGGGAATTATCTTGTTTTTTCATTTTAGAAAATCCGGTTATTGCGAAAATCGAACTATCTATTTTTAAATAGATATTTTATTATTTATTGTTTATAATGTGTTACGCAAAGCGTTACGCACGTTATTTTTCGCCACATACAAACCATTAATCCACAATGCATTGCAATGCAAATTCAGTGTTACGCAAAGCGTTACGCTACCAGTTTACAAATATTCCCTCAAACAGAGGCTCTGTTGCATCCAAACGAAGCGTCTATTTACCCCAAACAGACGCTCTATTCAGATAAAACAGACGCTCTGTTTCCCGAATCCAACAATTCTTCGTATATTCGCCGCAAAAATAAAACGAGCCTACTAATGAAACGGTCTTTTTTATATTCAATCTTTTCTCTTTTTTTGTTGCTTCTGCCCTGCGGACAAACAACTGCCAACAGCAATGACTCCATCCGTCTCAGCCTGCTGACCTGCGCTCCCGGAGAAGAGATATATTCCTTGTTCGGACACACAGCTATCCGTTACGAAAATCCTTCACAGGGTGTAGACGTTGTTTTCAACTACGGCTTATTCAGCTTCGATACTCCAAACTTCATTTTCCGTTTTTCTCTCGGAGAGACAGATTATCAACTGGGAGCCACCAATTACTCCCATTTTGCAGGGGAATATGCTTTCTTCGGACGTAGCGTGTGGCAACAGACCTTGAACCTGACTAATGAAGAAAAAATCGACCTAATCCGGTTATTACAAGAGAATCACCGCCCTGAAAACAGGGTGTACCGTTATAATTTTTTTTACGACAATTGTGCTACCCGTCCCCGTGACAAGATAGAGGAAAGCATTGCAGGCAAAGTGATTTATCCCACTGAACCGCAGGACGGTTCCCGTTCATTCCGTGATATTGTACATCAATATTGCAAAGAACATCCGTGGGCACGTTTCGGCATTGACTTATGTATCGGAAGCGAAGCAGACCAACCTATCACGCAACGACAGATGATGTTTGCGCCTTTTTATCTGATGGATGCCTTTGCCGGAGCGCAGATTAAGAATGACTCCATACAACGTCCGCTCACAGAAGCCTGTGAATTGATCGTGGACGCAACTCCCGAAGAGGATGAAAGCGGATGGATACCCACTCCTCTGCAATGCGCGTTACTCCTATTTATATTAACAGCCGGTACTACCATATACGGCATCCGGCGAAGAACCGGATTATGGGGTGTCGATCTACTTCTCTTCGGTGCGGCAGGTATCGTGGGATGCGTTCTTGCCTTTCTTGCCCTCTTCTCTGAACATCCGGCTGTCAGCTCCAATTTTTTATTGCTGGTGTTCCATCCGGGACAACTTCTTTTCCTGCCATACATCATTTATTGTGACCGAAAAGGGAAGAAATGTTGGTATTTAACCCTGAATCTAGTCGTTTTAACACTTTTTATAGTGCTTTTTCCACTAATTCCGCAGAGATTTGACTTTGCTGTTGTACCTTTGGCACTCTGTTTGCTGATACGTTCAGCGAGCAACTTAATAGTGACATCTAAAAAGAAATAATGAAAGGACTACTAACTTCCCTCATCACCGTACTCACCTTCACAGGACTGCAAGCACAGTCGTTGCCTACCGCGCCTAAACTTGTGGTAGGGCTGACTATTGACCAACTGCGTACGGATTACCTGGAAGCATTTTCGTCACTCTATGGCGAGAAAGGCTTCAAGCGCCTTTGGAAAGAGGGAAGAGTGTTCTATAATGCCCAATATACTTTCAGCGGTGTAGACCGTGCCTCGGCCATAGCTGCCATTTACAGCGGTACGACTCCTTCCATGAACGGAATCATCTCCAAACGATGGATGGACGCATCTACCCTGCGTCCTGTCAACAGCACGGACGATACGGCATTCATGGGTTACTATACCGACCAAACGTGTTCGCCCGGCAAATTACTAACTTCTACCATTGCCGACGAGCTTAAAATAGCGACGCAGGGCAAAGGGCTTGTATATGCCATCGCCCCTAAATGCGACGCGGCTATTCTTGCTGCCGGACATGCCGGAAACGGTGCTTTTTGGATGAATCCCAATACGGGAAAATGGAGCGGAACCACTTATTATGGAGAATTTCCCTGGTGGGCAAGCCAGTACAATGACCGCCAAGCTGTCGATTTTCGTATTGCAAACATAACTTGGGAGCCTGTTTTTCCACGTGGGATGTACACTTTCCTGCCAGATTGGCGGGACATGGTTTTCAAATATAAATTTGACGATGACCGTAACAATAAGTACCGACGTTTCATCACAAGCCCTTTTGTGAACGATGAAGTAAACGCTCTTGCCGAAGAAGCACTGAACAAAAGTTCAATCGGCATGGATGACATAACTGACTTATTGGCACTGACCTATTATGCCGGTAACTATGCACATAAATCCGTACAGGAATGTGCCATGGAAATGCAGGATACGTATGTACGTCTCGACCGCAGCATTGCCAACCTGCTCGAATTGCTCGACAAGAAAGTAGGTCTGCAAAATGTACTTCTTTTCGTCACTTCCACCGGATATACGGACAGCGAATCAGCCGATTCGGGACTGTATAAGATTCCCGGCGGAGAGTTTTACCTGAACCGTTGCGCAGCTTTGTTGAATATGTACCTGATGGCTACATATGGTGAAGGCAAATATGTGGAAACGTATCATAACCAGCAGATTTACCTCAACCATAAGTTACTGGAACAAAAACAACTGAACCTGACGGAAGTACAAGAGAAGTCCGCCGAATTCCTCATGCAATTCAGCGGAGTGAACGAAGCGTACTCCGCCAACAGGCTTTTATTGGGTTCATGGACACCGGAGATTTACAAGATACGTAACGGATACCATCGTAAACGTTCGGGCGACCTGGTGATTGACGTCCTTCCCGGATGGACAATGGTGGACGAAAACACCAGTGAAAGCAAAGTAGTACGCCATTCATTTATACCTTCACCGCTGATTTTCATCGGTCACTCGGTGAAACCGGCTATCATACAGACTCCTGTAACTATTGAACATATCGCGCCTACACTGGCACATTTCATGCGCATTCGGGCTCCCAATGCCTGTTCGGCTGCACCCATTACTGACTTACGGTAAAAGTTTACTCACAAAAACAGGGTGCAAAACATTAATAAATCAGCATTTTAATGTAACTTTGCGCAAGAATTTTTAAATAGATAAATAATAAACATACTTATATAACATGGGATTTAATGAAATTTTAAGCTCGATTTTCGGAAACAAATCCACGCGAGACATGAAAGAAATCAAACCCTGGGTAGAGAAAATTAAAGCTGCTTACCCGGAGATTGAAAAACTGGACAACGATGCACTCCGTGCCAAAACGGAAGAAATCAAAAAATACATCTATGAATCGGCTTCCGCCGAACGTGCGAAAGTGGAAGAATTGAAAGCGGGTATCGAAAGTATCGAACTGGAAGACCGCGAAGAAGTCTTTGCACAAATAGACAAGACAGAAAAGGAAATTCTGGAAAAATATGAAAAAGCGCTGGACGAAGTTCTGCCCGTCGCTTTCTCCATCGTGAAGTCAACTGCCAAACGTTTCGCAGAAAATGAGGAAATCGTAGTGACTGCTACGGATTTCGACCGTCAGCTTGCTGCTACAAAGGATTTTGTCCGCATCGAAGGTGACAAGGCGATTTATCAGAATCACTGGCTAGCCGGCGGCAACGACACGGTGTGGAACATGGTTCACTATGACGTACAGTTGTTTGGTGGTGTCGTTCTGCATAAAGGTAAGATTGCGGAAATGGCAACCGGTGAAGGTAAGACGTTGGTAGCTACTCTCCCGGTATTCCTGAACGCATTGACCGGAAACGGTGTGCACGTGGTAACCGTGAATGATTATCTGGCAAAACGTGACTCCGAATGGATGGGGCCTCTTTATATGTTCCACGGTTTGAGTGTGGACTGTATTGATAAACACCAACCGAACTCTGATGCCCGTCGCCAGGCATATATGGCTGATATTACGTTCGGTACGAACAACGAATTCGGTTTCGACTACCTGCGTGACAATATGGCTATCAGCCCGAAAGACCTGGTACAGCGTCCGCACAACTACGCTATCGTCGATGAGGTTGACTCCGTATTGATCGATGACGCACGTACTCCGTTGATTATCTCCGGCCCTGTGCCGAAGGGCGACGACCAACTGTTCGAGCAACTTCGCCCGTTGGTAGAACGGCTGGTAGAAGCACAGAAGGTATTGGCAACCAAATACCTGTCAGAAGCCAAGAAGCTGATCGCATCGAATGACAAGAAAGAGGTGGAAGAAGGATTCCTTTCCTTATATCGTAGCCATAAATGTCTGCCGAAGAACAAGGCTTTGATCAAGTTCCTGAGTGAACAGGGCATCAAGGCCGGTATGCTCAAGACGGAAGAAATCTACATGGAGCAGAACAACAAGCGTATGCACGAAGTTACTGACCCGTTGTATTTCGTTATTGACGAGAAGCTGAACAGTGTAGACCTGACAGATAAGGGCGTAGACCTGATTACCGGTAATTCTGAAGACCCTACTTTGTTCGTTCTTCCCGATATCGCCGGACAACTCTCGGAACTGGAAAATGTGCCGAACCTGACTAATGAAGAGAAACTTCAGAAGAAGGATGAGTTGCTGACTAACTATGCGGTTAAATCGGAACGCGTACACACGATCAACCAGTTGCTGAAGGCTTACACGATGTTTGAGAAAGACGATGAATATGTAGTTATCGACGGACAAGTGAAAATTGTAGACGAACAGACCGGCCGTATCATGGAAGGTCGCCGTTACTCTGACGGTTTACATCAGGCTATTGAAGCTAAGGAACGTGTGAAAGTGGAAGCTGCTACGCAGACTTTCGCCACGATTACTTTGCAGAATTACTTCCGTATGTATCACAAGTTGTCCGGTATGACCGGTACTGCCGAAACGGAAGCAGGCGAACTTTGGGACATCTACAAATTGGATGTTGTCGTTATCCCGACTAACCGCCCGATTGCCCGTAAGGATATGAATGACCGCGTTTACAAGACCAAACGTGAAAAATATAAAGCTGTAATCGAAGAAATCGAGCGATTGGTTCAGGCAGGACGCCCGGTACTGGTAGGTACTACTTCGGTAGAAATCTCCGAAATGCTGAGCAAGATGCTTACCATGCGTAAGATTGAGCACAGTGTGCTGAATGCGAAGTTGCACCAGAAAGAAGCTGAGATTGTAGCGAAAGCCGGTTTCAGTTGCGCAGTAACGATTGCTACCAACATGGCAGGTCGTGGTACCGACATCAAGCTGAGTCCGGAAGTGAAAGCTGCGGGCGGTTTGGCTATTATCGGTACGGAACGTCACGAATCACGCCGTGTAGACCGCCAGTTGCGTGGTCGTGCAGGACGTCAGGGAGACCCGGGTTCTTCCGTGTTCTTCGTGTCACTGGAAGATGACTTGATGCGTCTGTTCTCTTCCGACCGTATCGCGAGCGTTATGGACAAACTCGGTTTCCAGGAAGGCGAGATGATCGAGCACAAGATGATTTCCAACTCTATCGAACGTGCGCAGAAGAAGGTGGAAGAAAACAACTTCGGTATCCGTAAGCGACTGTTGGAGTATGACGACGTTATGAACAAGCAACGTACGGTTGTTTATACGAAACGCCGCCACGCTTTGATGGGTGAACGTATCGGTATGGACATTGTGAACATGATTTGGGATCGTTGCGCCAACGCTATTGAAAACAATGATTTCGAAGGCTGCCAGATGGAACTGCTTCAGACGTTGGCTATGGAAACTCCATTTACCGAAGAGGAATTCCGCAACGAGAAGAAGGATAAGTTGGCTGAAAAGACTTTCAACATCGCGATGGAGAACTTCAAGCGCAAGACTGAACGTCTGGCTCAAATCGCTAATCCGGTTATCAAGCAGGTATATGAGAACCAAGGACATATGTACGAGAACATCTTGATTCCTATCACGGATGGCAAACGTATGTACAATATCTCCTGTAACCTGAAAGCGGCTTACGAATCGGAATCCAAAGAGGTGGTGAAAGCATTCGAGAAGTCAATTCTGCTTCACGTCATCGACGAGGCATGGAAAGAGAATTTGCGTGAACTGGACGAACTGAAACATTCCGTACAGAATGCCAGCTACGAACAGAAAGACCCGCTATTGATTTACAAACTGGAGTCTGTGACTTTGTTTGACGCCATGGTTAACAAGATTAATAACCAGACTGTATCTATCCTGATGCGCGGACAAATTCCTGTACAGGAAGCTCCAGACGAACAAGCTGCACGCCGTGTAGAAGTACGCCAGGCCGCTCCCGAACAACGTCAGGACATGAGCAAGTATCGTGAAAACAAGCAGGATTTGACTGATCCTAACCAACAGGCTGCTGCCAACCAGGATACTCGCGAACAGCAGAAGCGCGAACCGATCCGTGCGGAAAAGACAGTAGGACGCAATGATCCCTGTCCATGCGGAAGCGGTAAGAAGTACAAAAACTGTCACGGTAAAAACGTTTAAAGAAATTGAGAATTGAAAATTAAAAATTGAGAAACAAGAGGTTTCTATTTCTTAATTCTCTATTTATAAAAGAAAGTCTCAAACGGTTAAAAACTGTTTGAGACTTTCTTTTATTCTTCCAAAGTTGTACTTTTGTTCAAATTACTAAATAGAACAAAACTATGGCAAAATCTTATTCACTGGCTTTCGTTTCTTTGTTCCTGTTGGCATTGAGTAGTTGCCAAAGCCTGGAGCAGATTTCCATTGACTACCTGCAACCGGCAGACCTTAGCTTCCCACCGCAACTTCGAAAAGTGGCAGTTGTGAATAACACCAGCAATGCGCCGGATAATAAACTAATAACGCAATCTGATAAAATCAAAGAGAACTCGCCGATAGTAAGCCGCGCAGCGGCTTATGTGAATGGAGATACTAAAGTCGCAACAGAGTCGCTGGCTGAAGAGATTGCGCATCAGAACTACTTTGATGAAGTGGTAATTTGTGATTCTGCTTTGCGGGCAAACGACAAGTTGGCTCGTGAAAGTACGTTGAGCCAGGAAGAAGTCCGCAAACTAGCTTCGGATTTAGGGGTGGATTTAATCATTGCCGTAGAAAATCTACAACTCAAAGCGACGAAGACTGTCCGTTATCTGGATGAGTTCAATTGTTTTCAAGGGGCTGTGGATGTCAAGGCTTATCCTACTGTCAGAATTTACCTGCCCGAACGGAGCAGACCGATGAATACGCTTCACCCTAACGACAGCATCTTTTGGGAAGAATTCGGTGCTTCGGCAGTAGAAGCTGCCACACATATGATTTCCGATAAGGAAATGTTGCAGGAAGCCGCCGAATTTGCAGGAACGATTCCGGTGAAGTATATTGTTCCGGTGTGGAAAAAAGGAACACGGTATCTATATACCGGCGGTTCGGTACCAATGCGGGACGCAGCCGTTTATGTACGCGAAAATTCGTGGGATGACGCATACGAACTATGGCGCCAGGCTTTCGAAGGTACGAAAAGTGAAAAGAAGAAAATGCGGGCTGCTCTTAATATTGCGGTTTACTATGAAATGAAAGACAGTTTGTCCCAAGCGCAGGAATGGGCTGAAAAAGCACAGCAGTTAGCCAAGAAGATTGAGAAAAAAAATGTATCGGATAATATGCATGCCACCATTGACGATGTGCCGAATTATTATCTCACTAGCCTGTATTTGGCGGAGTTGAAGGAGAGAAATAGCCAATTACCTAAGTTAAAGATGCAAATGAGTCGATTTAATGACGATTTTTAAGAAAATCGTGTATCAAATCTTATTTTTTTATACCTTTGAACTAACAAAAAGAAGGAACCCATGAAATTGAGCCAACAATCACAATCTATTATCGAAGCGGCTATCCAAAAGGCAGTCGCTAAATATACATGTAACTGCGAACAAACTATTGTTACTGACATCCATCTTCAACCGGACCAAGCTTCGGGACAACTGACTGTTTGCAACGATGATGATGAAGAATTGGCAAACATCATGATAGAAGAATGGACTACATATGACAGTGATGATTTTCTGGAAAACGTGGAACCTTCCCTGCGCAATATCCTTTGCAGGATGAAAGATGCGGGTGACTTCGACAAGGTTACGATTCTGAAACCTTACTCGTTTGTGCTAGTGGATGAGGATAAGGAAACGGTAGCTGAGTTATTGCTGGTGGACGATGATACGATACTGGTGAATGACGAGCTACTGAAAGGATTGGATAAAGAGTTGGATGATTTTCTGAAAGAGTTGCTGGAAAAATAAATTTCTAAAACTTTCGAAAGAAAGAACATCAGATTTCCATATAAAATGATAATCGGAAGCAAACAGGATTTCACTCCTACCTTTGCTTCCGATTATTTTTTATATGGAACCTATCAATCACTATATAGACAGTTGAGTACCGTGAATTCGATATAAGTTTAAATGTAACTCACTCATATTGATAAGTTTTCGCAATTCTATTATTTTCCAATCTTCTCCGCCCAAGCTCTCTCCATTCCATAGAAATTAATCGCCTCACCGGCAGATTTACCGTCAAGTTCCTGTTGTTTCTGTTCAAAGAAAACTTTCCAACGCGGATAATACAAATCTTTCAAAAGACCACTCCATTCACGATGAGAATAATCATGCAAACCACCCTGATTGGAAGCGATGCTGTCTCCCCACACTGTGATTAACGCGGATGCATTCCATTCGTAGAGTTTCTTTTCTGCGTCGGTAGTACCTAAAGAACGTGCGGCAGCCAGCCAAGAAGATACGGAGAACTCTTTCCGGATAGACAATAAACTGTCTTGCGACAAGATGAGCTCAAGGAATTGCTGTGTCTGCTTCCGGAAATTCTCTTTGTCTTTACGGTCATAACTTTGGGAGATGTCTTCGAGCAATGCATTACCTTTATCTGTATTACTCTGACGTACGATATCCACCAGGTCATATTCAAAGTTGTTGTTTCCTTTATACCGGTCGGCTACTGCAAGTAATAGATTGGCAGCCTTTGCCGTGGAATCGGGAGAATAGAAAAGTTTTGCCGATCCCCATGTCGATGTCCTGTCGAGGTGAAATCCCGGACGGGCACATAGCAAAGACTCAATAGTGCCTTCTCCCTGAATGTTTTTCGGGGCATTATAGACTGTATGTTGTAAGGTGCGCCAGGCTTCCGCCACTTCCGGCAGTACTTCACCACCATAACGGGCTTGCAGATATGCTTGCAGCCATTTGTCGGAAGAGAACCGCTGTTCACGCCAGGGCAACTCATAAAGAAGTTCAAACATCACCGGGTTGTTTTCTATTCCTTCGGGCACTGTACCTACCCCATGCATTGTTTTTCCATTGGCATGTGCACAGGCATCGTAGTATCCGTTGACGAGTTGGTCCATCCGACCATGCAAACCCACATTTCCACCGAAGTTGAGCAACATACAATAAAGCCAGTCATGCTTGCCGAAACCTTTCTCCCGGCACCACTCCGAATCCGGATCGCCCCATTGAGGACGTTTCTCGCTATATAAATCAAGCACTATCATATCGCCGGCATTCAAGGTATCAATCATCGCCGGACGTGGATTGACTTGCCAAGCCTGAATCACCCACACGGCTTCGGGATTCGCCTTTTTCATAGCTGCCATGATAGAGGTACCTGTTTTCGCCAAATCCACCCCTTCCGTATTGCCACCTTCATGGAAGGGATCCATGCTATAATAGTTGGCCTTTCCATAGAGTTTCTCCAACTCTTCATAGTACATAGCTGCAAAGGAATCGAAGTGTTCGTCTTCTGTGGAGAGGAAAGCCGGACGAGGGAATCCGCACCAGGTGCCCGGATCGGCAATCTGATAACCCAGTTTCTCACCGATGTTACGAGGAACCATTCCTGAGTATCCGGGAAATACAGGTTCGATGCCCAGTTCCCGCATACGGGATACGATCTTCTTTTGAAGTGCTTCCTGTTGCCGATACCAATTGTCGGGGTTAGGGCCGCCCCACCCTTCCAAGTTATTCATCTGCCACCAAGCCATAAAGGCGGGACCGGAAATGAATTTATTAATCTCTTCCGTGGTATATCCCACCCGTTTCAAGAGGTTATACCATACCACTTCCATCCCTGTGACACTCAAAGGCATATTGATTCCGTGCATGGCCATCCAGTCGATTTCTTTCTCCCAACGTGCCCAATCCCAAAAGGCTGTAGAGTAGGAATAGGTGCAATAGTTCAGATAGTAACGGTGCTTCATATCCGTCTTCTGACGGATTTTCTCCGTGGGAAGAGGCAATACTTCCGGTAACTTTTGCGTTGGATTATTCCAGGAAAGGTGAATACCCGCCACATACTTCAAATACCAGTTTAACCCCGTTGCCAATGACAAATTGGAATTTCCGGTTATCAGGACTTTGCCGTCTTTGGGCGTTATCTCAAAATAGTCTTCAGACAGATTATCCTGTTGCGGTATCACCTGAAAAAGAATCCGATCTTTCGAAGTTCCTTCCGTTACACGCTCCGCCAAAGAATTTACAGGCAACTGCTTAGGCCGGCAGCTACAAAACAAAGTCACTCCAATTAATAAGGTTATCAAAATACGTATGTTCATAATCGTGTTTTTTTAGATTTGCCAAAGATAGCAAATAGAAATCATATTTCTCATCTCATGTACATTTTTAATCAATGAAACAAAAAGAATTGCGGACGACCATATACATTTATCTCTTTTACCTTCCCTGACAAGAAAGAGCCTTTACGGACTTTGAGACGAAGGGCTGATATTTTATAGATTTCCTTCAAGTCAATAATGATACGGTGCGGCTGTCCGGATTCCGTTGCCGGATCAGTATGCCAGAATGAAGAAATATCCCCATCGAACAAGTTCTCCGCCACGCCCAGATTCTTATCTGCCTGCTCGCTGCTTACATAAACAACTTCCCATTTGGTCTTATCAACCGGTTGCCCCTTGTCATCCAACAAGTCAACTTCCGAGATGCATGCCTGGTTGTCTTCCGTATATGAAGAAAGTGTTTCAATGCAGAAATGGCGCAAAGTGCTCACAACCGGCAAATCAAATTGCTGCCAGTCGTTCGTCTCCGTTAAGGTGGTTTTCAGCAAAATATCTCCTTCTTCCAGAATCGGACTGCCTGTCTGATTGCGCAGCTGTTTCTCCGGCTTGTTTTTATCCACGCCCAAACTGTCAAGGATCGGTTTATCCAATCCCCGTAAACTCCTCTTTCCCGTATCTTCCATTTCGAAAACAACAATCTCATTCTCGCCTGTTTTCAGCCAGGGAGCAGGTATATAGAGGGTCTGTTGAGGGCCGACATTCCAGAAACGTCCCAACGATTTACCGTTTACCCAAACAGCCCCTTTACCCCACTGGCTCATATCAACAAAGCAATCGCCTTCTTTTTCTATCATGAACGTTCCCCTGTGAAATGCCGGAACGCCTTTGATTTCTTTTCCGAAAGCCAGAGAAGATACCTCTTCTTTATAAAGTGGAAGCGGGGTGATGGACCAGCCTGTCAATTTTTCATTTCCCCAAAGCACCTGACTTGTAATCCCTTTACGGTTAAAAAGGATATCGGGGCCATAATTGACACGTCCGGTATTTTCAACCAGAATTTCGAGCGTAGCGGGAACTTTATGAATGTCCAGTGTCGTGCTGTTCTGATTATAACGGCGGTCAAGACTAGCCACTTGTCTGCCGTCTACCAGGATAACGGCATAATCACGCAAATCCTGAATAATCAGTTTCTGTTTTCCCGGTGTATTGATTGTAGTCTGATAGTGGATATATCCGAAATCGGCTCCTACATCTTCCATGGATAAAATCTCTTCCGATTGTATCGTCTGATGAAATGCCGTAGCTAACGGAGCACTTTCCTTTAATTCGACTGTAGCGAAAGTGGTGGTCGGATTATCGGCAGGCACTTCCGGCAATACAGTCCCCTCGGGCAGGTATTTCTGAATCACTTCTCTGAATGCATGATATTTCGGATAGCAGTTACCCCATTCTCCAAGCGGAGCGTCATAATCGTAACTGGTAGGTTGGGGACGGAATCCACCGCTGGTATTAGCACCGTTCATGTACCAGAAATTTGTTCCCCCGTGGAACATATACATGCTGACAGATACGCCATGGCTCAACATCCAATCCAATTGTTCGGCAGGGCGCTCATAGGCTACGGATGAATGGCGTTTTCCCCATTCATCAAACCAGGCCGGATAAAACTCCGCCACAAAGTATGGACCCCCCGGATGATATTTGTCTACAATCTTAAATATATCTTCGCCGAATACACCGTTCAAAGTAGGCAATGCACCGTCAATATGTCCGGCTTCCACTTGTCCGCCACCGTCACAGGTGAACAACGGAACATTGAATCCGGCTTCCTGAAGCATATCACGGATAGAGGTGAGGTATTCTTTATCTGCCGCATACGAACCGTATTCATTTTCTACCTGCACCATGATAATATTACCGCCATTGTTGATAGTCAGAGGGGACAGTTGCTTGCCGAGTTCCTTGATATATCGCTCGCAATAGGACAAGAAACGAGGGTCTTTGCTGCGATAAACCAGATCCTTCTCTTTCAGAAGCCATGAAGGATAGCCGCCAAAATCCCATTCTGCACACACGTATGGGCCGGGACGAAGAATGACATACAAACCTTCTTCTTGTGCAGTACGTACAAATTCGGCTATATCCGCCTGCCCGCTGAAGTCAAACTCACCCGGCTGCCGTTCGTGGAAATTCCAGAAGACATAGGCAGAGACAGTGTTCAGCCCCATTGCACGTGCCCTGTGCAAACGGTCACGCCAATACTCGCGTGGAATACGGGGATAGTGCATTTCTCCGCAAATCAGTTGCACATCTTTCCCGTTGATATTAAAAGTGCCATTTTCTATTTTAACCTGTTCCGTGGGGGCGGAACAGGCAGAAATAAAAAATGATACAATTAAGTTAAGTATAATAAATACCTTATTTCGATTTTTATTCATCTTCATTCAAACTATATCATAAATATTAAATACTCCGGTCGGCCTCACTAAAGTTTATCCGTCCGACCGGAGTATTCATCAATCTTTATCAGAATGTAACCTCACCAAAAATATTCACGGCATACTTTCCTGCATCATCATACCAATGAGTCAGTTTCTCTGTCAGAGCAAACTTTATGGCATAACCCGGATTGTATTTCAAATCGTCAACTTTCTCCGGCATCCAGATTCCTACCTTATATGTCCCGCTCAATCCGGCAGCCGTACTTCCTTTTATGGAATACTCCGCCGCCTTATTCGGTTCTTCATTGGTAGAAGGAATCCAGTTTTTCGGCTCTACATCCAGTTTTATCTCTTTTACCACCTGACCGTCACCGGAAACAAGCACTAAATAAACCTCTTTCGGGTTAATCACCGTAGCAAATCCTGTATTGGTTATCGTCAGGTCATATTCCAGATTACCATCCTTTGCCTCTACTTTCGATTCACTTTGGAGATTCAGACGATAGCCCAAATGGTCGCGCACAAATTCATAGAATGAACGGACTACGTCATTGCCTTCGGCATCCTTAAAGTAACTCTCATCAAAGAGAATGTTATTATCATTCAATAAAGACGGATATACTTTCACTTGCTTCCAGCTCATGATATTCAAAGCAAAATTCTGTGTCACATCAAAAGCCGAATAACGGTGCTCACGCAAAATACGCAATGACTTCATCGGAGTAATCAGTGCGGACAATCCCCATTCAGTATCTTCATCATAAGGGATTTCACCACTCATATAGAAGTTATTCGCTTTTACTTCTTCTGTTATCTGCTTATAATCATCCGTATTAGGAACAAAATCATTGCCCGGTGCGTGAGAATGTTCACCGGCCGTAAAATAATCGTTCGCATAACCGATACGTCCGCGATATTCTTCTTGCTCCAATGTCAGTGCTTTCTTATGGTTCGGATAACGCATTTCTACACAATACGGAACAGGCAAAGCCCTTAGCAACGCACTGACAATTGCATTTTTTGCATCCTGATCATTCACCAACGGCGACGTATGCCACTCTCCCCAAGCACCGATAAAACCAACTTGCACCGTAGCGATCTGACCGATATATTCATTCAACAAAGGAGTCAGTTGTTCAATATGTCTGAGAATCCATTGTTTGGATTCACCACCGGAAGTATTCAATCCCGCATGATTGTATGCGAAACGAAGGATTGCCTTATATCCCTGCGCTTTCATCAACTCAAACACCTTGCGGATATTATTCAAAGCCTCATCGTCAAGGTCTTTACTCACCCACTTTGTTAAATAGATATATTGCTGTACAAGAGTCAGATCATCACCTTTCGCATCGAACTGCTCTACTTTCTTCGTATATAAGTCCTCACCATAGACCTCATATTCATTATACGGACTCTTCATCTCATCGGCAAGCAGATTGCATTCCAAATGAAATCCTCTATCGGGATTTCTCAATGGCTCGATAGGTATGATTTTACCTACAACTTCCGGAGTTTCCGGTTCATTCGTACCCTCTTCCTCTCCGTACTGTCCTGCATACACATCTATCGTATCAGAGCAAAAGCTACACATAATACCTAATAATAAGGTAGATAATAGGGTCATAGTTTTCTTTATATTGATTAACATGATTGATATACTTTTAATTTTCACCTGATTAATTTTCATTGAAGATAAAACGTGCAGGAGCTCCCGTTGTCCAGGGAGTCCACAATGTCGCCCCACCGTCATGAAGCATACATGCATGCTCCGCATTATCGGTCACCAACAAATAGCAATATGGCCCGGTGTGATTATTGATATTCGGTTCCACCCACTGACCGGAAGCGCACAAATTGAATTTCCAGTCATTCAGATGAGCCTGCCCTTTCACTGACTCATAATATTCAGGGTCTTTCAATACATTCCATTGCCCTTCGGCCGTCCCAGCTTCGATAAACAGAGTCTTATATTCCTGCATTGTCGGTAGACGCCATCCTGCAGGAGCTATCCTGTCGCGGATGTCATAATGATAATGAACTCCATATGCTTTCACCCTTCCTTCTCCAAGGGATGCCGGTGTCTCCTTATAGTTATTTGCTTCAATATCGGTTCCGTCAGGATACTTGGTCGTCCGCAGATTATCCGCCAGCCAAACCAGTGAGGTCCCGTCTCTATAAGGAATACGTGCCACACGATAGGTTATTTTCTCATCACCGCGAACGTCAATGAAGCGCATCATTTCCGTCATATTCAATACTCCGGAAGAACGTGACACCAGTTGTCCGCCGTCAGTCTTCACATTCCAGTATATAGTGTTGGATGTCCAACGTTTGATAGAAAGTTCATCGAGTAATGTCTGAAGTTCTTCGTGAGTCAGAGAAGATTTGCCTTTTACGACACCTACACTTTGCTCGGCCACAGTCTGTTTCATTTCAGGATCAAGTGACAGACAGAGCGAATACGAAGTTGATTCCGCCATTCCTTCCGTATCCCATTCAAACTGTACGGCAGTTTCCGGTTTATCTTCAGCCAAAGCAATCTCTGTCATATCCTCAGGCAGCAACAATTTGGTAGACATACGTTTTACATGAATCGTGCGTACATCTGAAGCGGCAGCCGTAGTATTTCCCGTCTCTTTGACAGTCCAATATAATAGCGCTTCCTGACCGGCTTTTATTCCTAACCGGGAGAAATATTGATCGGCAGCCAATACGGACATGGTAAAAGAAGTCGATTGACCTGCATCGACCTTCACCGGATTTTTAAAGTCTCTTGTAGCACAAAGAATTAGTTTTGCACCTTTCTCCAAAGACTTATCCCAAGAGAAGTTATATCCATCAGTTGATAAATCATTCAAATCAATAGTCGTTCCATCCTGAGGCGCACTCAGATAAATATCCGACATGGGAACAATCACATTATACTTGTCCTCTTTGCATCCGGCAAGTAACAAAATACCTACCAGACTATATAATAAATGTTTCATAATACTATCCATTTTTTAATAACCGGGGTTTTGAACTATAAGACCTTGTCCTTCAGTAATCAAATGAGTAGGCAACGGGAACTTCTCATATTTATATTGCCCGTCCACTTTCGTTTCGATTTTACCTGTCGGCTGACCGGCAAATCTTGCTTTGGCAAGTGCCGCTTCTATGAATTTGCCATGACGGATCAAATCCTGTCTACGTACACCTTCAAAATAGAACTCATGCCCACGTTCATCCAACAACTTGTCCAGGAAATCATCTACGGAAGCGAAATCACTCAATTGCCAGGCTTTCAGTCCGCCATGGGTTACACGTACCTGATTCAATAAACCAACCGCTTCCTGAGTGATACTATTTCCATTGCGGACAATTGCTTCCGAAAGCAAGGTCAATACGTCAGCATAACGGTAGATTGGCATATCTATTTCACACAGTTCTCCTATCACTCCTTCGATTTTATACTTCACCGGGATTGCGCCATAAAAGAGTACACCAGTTGTCCCCCCGTCACGGTCGGTAGCCCGACTGTGATATACACCTTCCGTACCGGTATACTCGCCGATAATTCTTTCCCGTCTTTTATCTTTAGGATCAAATGATTCGTAGGCAGGCCATGATATTTTGTATCCTCCCCATGCCGTCACTGCCATTCCGGCTGGAACAGGATAATCAGATGTCAATACGTGTGCAAACCATTTTTGCTCCATTACACCAGCTTCGGCTACACAAGAAAAGATGACTTCCGAATTCTTTTCTCCGGATAGAGAAAACAAAGAATGATAATCGTTTACCAGTTTATAACCGTATTCTGATTTGGTCAGTTCACGTCCTATTTTCTCCGCTTCGTCCCACTGCCTGGTCATCATATAGAATTTTAACAATAATGTGTTGGCCAATCCTTTCGTGAAACGTCCGTAATCCGTATCTTCATATTTATAAGGTAATATGTCAGCCGCTTCCTTCAGATTAGTAACAATGTATTCACGCATCGCTTCTTCAGACAAGCGGGGGATGACAATCTCCGCTTCCGGTTTCTGCAACGTTTCCAAATCGGCAATAGGTATCGGACCATACATGTCATACATCAGGAAAGCAAGAAAGCCGCGTCCGCATTTCAACTCTGCCATATAACGAGCTTTCAGTGTTTCATCCATATTTACATTCTTGATACGTTCCATCGTCAGCGTCATGGAAGCCAAGTATTGGGAGTAGTCATACACGCGGCGGTAATCTCCGTCGATGTGCCAGTCGTTGGCTTCGTATGAATTGTATACGGTAGTCCATCCCCATGTATTCTCCACATAATCGGTCACCATTTCCGAAGTCGTCACATAACCTGCCGCCACTTCAAAAATCCCCCACGGGGAGAACACGTGATAGGCGCTCGCATTGACCAGCGCATTTACATCTTCAGCGTTTTGCGGGAACATTCCCGGGTTTATTTTATTGTAGACTTCTTGTTCCAACGTACAAGACGAAACAAGAAACAAGAGTGTTGCTATTGCTGTATAAATTATCCTTTTCATATTTACGACTTATTAGAAAGAGATTGATACACCGAAATTATAAGAAGTCACATTCGGATATGCGAATGTTCCGTTATCCGTTTCAGGATCCAGACCTGTCCAGTTGGTAATCACAAACGGATTGTTCACATCTACGTATACCCGAAGATTGTTCACGATCTTTTGACTGATCGGCACTTTATATCCCAATGTTATACTTCCGCAACGAACATAATAGATAGATTTCACATAATAATCGCCCCAACCGTTTCCACCTCTTACATAAGTAGGATCTGTAGCAGAAAGGTTGTTGCTGTTGAATGCTTTCAATGCATAAGTAGAAACGTTGATGCCGTTATCCATGCGTGTCCATCCTTCGTAATAGCTGGTTCCGCGCTTCCTGCCCGCTTCACCGTAGAAGTAAATATTCAGGTCGAAGTTTTTGTAGCGGAACGAGTTGTTCAGACCATAAATGATTTTCGGGTCGCCATTACCCATATACACTTTATCTTCATCTCCCAATACACCGTTTCCATCTTGGTCTTTCAGTTTCATCATACCCGGTACCAAGTCTTTTTGTGCTTCGGGAGCCTTTTCGCCCGGTTGCAGGATGCCGATTGCTTCATATTCCCACCACGCACGTATCGGGTCGTCTTCTTTCTCATAAGCTCTCGGTTTCCAGTTCGGGTCGCGTTTCAGCCAACGGTCATTATAATGTGACAAGGTCAATGTGGTATCCCACTCAAAATCTTTTGTAACAATATTCACTGTATTCAGAGTGATTTCCACACCCTGACTTTGCGTGGCTCCTATATTTCCGGCGATTTTGTTTATCTCGTTATAGAAAGGCAATGGCTTGTCCGTTCGGAGCAGGTCTGTTATCTTACGTTTGAAGTATTCGGCTGCCAACTTGAAGCGGTTGTTGAATATTCCGAAGTCCACTCCGAGGTTAAATTCCGTCGTTGTCTCCCATGTAATGCTTTTGTTTCCCAAATCCGAAGCATATACTCCCGTCGACTCCGCTCCGCCTATAATAGAGTTCTTGCCTACCTCATAATAGTCATAAATGCGATAACCGACGTTGGAATTACCTGTTTGCCCATAAGAAGCTCTCAACTTCAACATAGAGAGCCACTTGGAAGCCCCTTTCATAAAGTTTTCTTCGCTAATCATCCAACCTGCCGATACAGAAGGAAAATATCCCCAACGGTTTTCCGGTGCAAAATTGGATGCGGCATCGGCACGTAACGTAGCTTCGAGCAAATACCTTCCCTGATAAGAGTAGTTGGCACGGGCAAACAGCGAAGCAATACTATTGATAGAAGCCCATGAACCTACGGAAGGTTTCTTGTAATTGCCCGAACCTAAGCTATTGTAACCAAACCCGTCTACCAAAAAATCCGAATTGCCGGCACTAAAACCATCATTCTTAAATTTCTGGAACGAATAGCCACCGATCACTTTCACATTATGTTCGCCGAAACTCTTCGCATATTGGGCTGTCAACTCCATCAGATAAGTAGTGTTGGTCGATTGCGAAATATCCGCTCTTCCGTTCTTATTGGCTCCTTGCAAAGTTGTTTTAGGCAAGTAGCTGGAACGTTTCTGAAAACTGCGGTCGGCCCCTAATTGCAGTTTCACTTCCAGTTCTTTCAAAGGTTTCACTGAGACGAATGCCGAACCCATCAAACGGTCTTTCACCGTATTGTCTTGTATTTCCAACAACGATACCGGATTGGCTACAAACGGTCGTTTTGGATCGATATAATAGTTTCCTTCCGCATCATAAATAGGAATAGTGGGATTGGATTGAATGGCACCGGTCAGCACGCCGGAATATTCATTCTGTCCATCGCCCAAGGGAACATTATCGTATCTGTTCTGTGTGTATGTGGCAGTCAATCCGAAAGAAACGTATTCATTCAGTTCCTGATCCAAATTCAAACGAGCGGAAAAACGGCTAACGCCATTATTCTTCACAATACCTTCTTGATCCATATAGTTGACGGAAGCCAGATAACGGGTTTTCTCCGTACCGCCATTCACGGAAAGATTGTGTTGCTGCGTATAACCGTTGCGCATCACTGCATCCAACCAATCGGTACCGCTTGCCAACAAAATTTCGTCATTATTGAAAGCCGGTTTATATTGAGTCGGTTTTTCCGGCTTCGCCACGTATCCTTCGTAAATGCCCATACCGTTCAGCTTCATCCATTCTTCATACTGCTGTTTGTTGTACATATCCATGTACATACGAGTATCAAGCATCTTGTAATTGGAACGTGCCACCTGCACAGAACCCATCCCCGAATAAGTCACCCTAGGTTTCTGGCTCTTACCGCGCTTGGTAGTAATCAGAACAACTCCGTGACCGGCACGTGCTCCATAAATGGCTGTAGAAGCAGCATCTTTCAAAACAGAAATCGATTCGATATCATCCGGGTTCAAAGACTCCAACACATTATCAATATTGCCGGATTCATAATAACCATTGCCTGAATCTAAGCTACCCGAAGAAGAAACAGGAAACCCGTCGATAACAAACAAAGGGTCGTTGCCAGCTCCAGTGGAAGCCTCGCCACGGATACGAAACTTGGCCTCACCGCCCGGCTGTGCGGAAACTTGATTCACACGGAATCCTGCCGCTTTACCTGCCAACGCACGAGATACATTCGGTACGGTATTCATTTCCACATCTCCCATATTTACCATAGAAACAGCACCGGTCAATGTCTTCTTGCTCTGCGTGCCATACCCCACTACCACCACTTCATCCAGTTGCTTGGAATCTTCCTGTAAAGTGATTTTTATATTCTTGCCGGGTTGCACGGTAACAGTCTGCGGTTGATAACCGATATAGGAAATATCCAATTGTGCTTTCGATGATGAAACGGAGAACTTGAAGTTACCGTCAATATCCGTAATCGTTCCGTTTCCCTGCACTCCTTTTTCCAATACACTGGCTCCAATTATCGGCTCACCGTGAGCGTCCAGCACCGTACCCGATACCGTTACTTTCTTTTCCTGCTGCGATGACTGCACCTCAACAGACAATATAATTTTCTTATCCAACACTGAATATTTCACATTCGTACCGGCAAAGACTTCTTGTAATACATTAAAAATATTACTTTTATCAGCCGAGACGGACACACGGCGATTCAAATCAACATGCTTGTTGTTGAAGAAGAAGTCAAAGTCCGACTGTGCTTCAATCTCTTTCAGAATATCCTCTACACGCTGATTGCGGACATCGATACTAATCATAGCCTTCTGAGCGTAACTATCGGCCGCATAGCTTAGTCCGATAGAATATACCAGGAATAAAACCAATAGTCTCATAAATAATGGGATTTTTTTTGAGGTTAGCCAAAGCGACTTTACCACCCATAAAAATTGGATGCTAAAATAATTTTGCATAAATTTGTGATGACTTAAAGTTAATAAAAAGTTTATCTAGGCTTGTCGCCAAACAAGCTCAAAAAGATTTACCAATTTTCATACGGGAAGATACGCCAATATCATCCCGTATGTTTTTTTGTTTAAGGGGGTCTGTCTTTCATTGCATTTCTGTATTAAGGTTATTCAATCAATATATTTCTATCTTGCTCTTTTCATCTGTTATATCTGGGGAATCAAGATAACGCCAACGGATTTGAGAAGAAAGCTGGAAGTATTCAAGAATGCGTTCCAGGCGTTGGTTGGTGAATGTACCTGTAAAGGAGTCTCCTTTCAGCCTGTTGTTTTTAATGATAAATTCTACGTTATACCGTTTCTCCAACATTCGCAGCCCCTCTTCCAGGGGAGTGTTTCTGAATATAATCTTCCCTTCTTTCCAGGCTATTTCCGATTCGCCCGAAGTGGCATAAAGTTGTACTTTACTGTCTTTCGAGTCATAGACCAGTTTTTGGCCGGGAGCCATTAGTACTTTCTTCGAAGCATTATCGCATTTGTAGATAAAACCGATTTTCCCTTCTACCAATGTAGCTGAAACTCTATTTTCTTTTTCGTAAGCTTCTACATTGAAGTGAGTTCCCAGTACTTCTATCTGCGACTGATGGGAAGTGGAAACGATGAACTTCTTTTCCGGATTCCTGGCTACTTCAAAATAAGCTTCTCCCTGCAAATTTACGTTTCGCGTATCTCCGTCGAAGCGTGAGGGATAACTTAATGTAGATTCTGAATTCAGGAAAACGAGTGTGCCGTCGGGTAATGTCAATGAGGTCATCATTCCGGGATTGGTCTTTATCTCCATCATTTGTGCCAATTCTTTTCCGCCGTCTCCCCAATGTTGCACCATCAAAGTAACGAGGAGTGGAATGAACAGAACTGCTGCCGCACGTTGTGCCCATTCCCACCACATCGTTTTCTTCTTACCTGTCATCCTGCTTTTTACCCTTGACAATGCCTTCTCCGTATCAACTTTCTTCATTACATGAATGGTGTCCGTAGCCAGATAAAGCGCATGAATCTGTTTTGCCGTCCGTCGATTCTCTTCCGATTCATCTATCCAAGTTTCGACCAGCAGACGTTCTGCTTCCGTCACTTGTCCTTCACAATAACGGGGAAGCAGTTCTTCTATCTTATTTTTATCAATATTATCCATATGCTGTTTTTATTGCCTTTTATTATAAGACAAGGGAGAAGCGGAAGACTCCTAAACTAAAAACCATTTTTTTTCAGAAAATCTTTGTTTTCTCATAAAAAAGCTATATTTGCAGTTGAAATACAGGACTAATACATGAAAGAAACCTATCAATCAGACAATGATTTTCTATTATCAGCCGTTCAACGCGGAGATCAGAAAGCGTTCGATACACTGTTTCGGAGATATTATCCGATGCTGTGCGCTTATGGTCATCGGTTTGTTGACTTGGAAGATGCGGAAGAAATCGTGGAAGATTCTCTTTTATGGATTTGGGAAAACCGGGAAACACTGGTTATCGAGTCTTCTCTTAATTCCTATCTCTTCAAGATGGTGTACCGCAGGGCGTTAAACAAACTTGCGCATATCGACGCCACCCAACGGGCCGATACACGCTTCTACGAAGAGATGCAGGAAATGCTGCAAGATACAGACTATTATCAGGTTGAAGAACTCACCAGACGGATTGAGGAAGCTGTCGCCGCACTTCCCGAAAGTTATCGGGAAGCTTTCGTGATGCACCGATTCCGGAATATGAGTTACAAGGAGATTGCAGAAACCCTGGGAGTATCCCCAAAAACAATAGATTACCGTATCCAACAGGCGTTAAAACAACTGCGCACGGATTTGAAGGATTATCTTCCGTTACTACTACCACTCTTATTTCCTTGAAGCAGGCTGATAATATAAGTTTCTGTCGGACATTGTTTTGTCTACTACTACCTGTCTCTCAAAGTATTAATGAATAACTTTCATTGTATTAAGGATAAACTTACTTTCCCTTAATACCAAACTTTATTTTGACCTGATACAAACTATAAATGCAACTTCTGATTATATAATTGCAAGTTTTGTTTTTATAAACGCAAGTTGCATTTATAAAAACAAAGCTTGCAATTATAGTTTGGGATAAAGCAAAAACAACTTTGCCATTAAAGGAAAAGAAGTTTGCATCAGGGAGACAATAACTTATCTATTAATAGCTTATGAGAAAGTAAAGGGTATCTGGCAAGTGGAATACCATGATTTCACTTGCCAGACACTTATGAGATAAACAAACTTGCTGATTTTATTCTTTCCGATAAGGCAGAGTAAACCAAAAAGTTGAACCTTTGCCTTCTTCGGAGTCCACTCCTATTTCTCCACCCAAGCGTTCAACAATCGTATGGCAGATGGAAAGTCCCAGTCCCGTGCCTTGTATGAAAGGATTGTATTTCACAAACCGTTCGAACACATGAGCACACTGTTCATGCGACATTCCACAACCTGTGTCCGACACATAAAAATAAATCATTCCGTTATCCTCCATACGATATCCCATACAGATACTTCCCGCTTGAGTAAATTTTATCGCGTTGATTGCAAAATTAGAAAGCAGTTGCATCAGACGGTTCTTATCTATATAAAAGATACATTCCGGTAAACGCTCCGTAAATGTGAAAGTTATGGCATCGCTTTTCAAACGTAACTGCATGCTCTGTTCGATTTCTGTCAGCGTCTGATTCACGTCAATTAATGAAGGACAGAAATCAAACGTTCCGGCTTCGATCTTCGACAAGTCCAGAATATCATTAATCAATTGGAGCAACAGGTCTGTATTGGTTTCGATGATATCCGCATATTCACGCATCTCCGCACGGTCTTCTATTTCGGGAAGCATGTTTGAGAAGCCGACAATCGCATTTAACGGTGTACGTATTTCGTGGCTCATATTTGCAAGGAAAGCAGACTTTAGCTGATTGGCTTGCTCTGCCTTTTCCATAGCTTCATGCAGGCGGCTGTATGCTTTCCGGAGAATACGGATATAATAGGTAATGGCAGCGACCAAGATAAACAAGATGATAAAACCGGAAAGGATTTCTACACGGTATTGCTGAAAAAAAGTCTTGGGTTCATTGATGTAGACAGCATCCTTCGGATAACGGAACGAAGGGATATTATAAGATTTCAATACCGGATAACAAAGGTAAGCTTTTCCTTCCCCACCTACTCTGCCCGGGATATTCCGCGCCTGCTCTCCTTTTAAGACATGTTCAAGGGTTTCTAACAAAGCGTCACAGAAAGATTCTGTTGAGACATAATAGCCACCGGCATAAGTATTGTTCGACAGGTCTTCGGGAGAAAGCAGGAACAGGGGAGACGGAATGAAATTGGTGATAATCTCCTGAATATGGTCGAAAAGGTAGTTGTTATCGTTTTCGTTGTGCGATTCAAACCATGAATAATAAATGATTCCAGTATTCGGTTTATAACTGCGTAAAGTATCCAACAGCATTTCTGTCGACAAGTGTGTGGTAGAAAGAAGATCCAGTTTCAAGTCAGGGAAGTTTTTCTCCACCGCTTCTCTTACGTCTCCACGGGTTTCCTCGCTGATATATCTGTCGTCCGAGATAAATGCCAGACGTTCCATATCAGGTATCAGTTGATAAATCAGGTCAATCGTTTCCTTTGCATAATAATGCTGCTTTAAAATTGTGATATTATATCCCCGTCTCCATTCTTCACCGGGAACGCTGTTCGCTTCCGTCAGTGGAGCATGAGACAACAGAACATCCAGGGATGCAGGCAGACGGTCGCGGGCATTTGTCACAATCACCGGGACATCTTTCCAAACGTCATCAAACAGTTCATGGCAGACAATCCATCCCGGATCTCCAATCAGTACAACGGCAGTGGGCGGCACCGGATACTTCCGGCGCAAATGGTCGACTACGGCATTCGCTTCCATTTCGTTCGCCAAAGCAGGTACACTAAGTGATTCCGCCTTAGCGGATATACCTTTTTCCTGAAGGGCATCGTGCACATACCAATAGAAGTGTTTTGCCCATGGAAGATTGAAATTAATGGAGTTCAGTACCAATACTTCTTTATTTGAGCTTTCACCCCGAGCCGATACGGGGGACAAGGTTCCTTCGATAATAAGGAATAATACGAGAAATGAAATAATCCGCATCGTCTGTTTCATTTGCGATGTACTGTAAATAATATTAGTGGAAGCAAAGGTAGCATTAATTTCTTCTTTCAAAAAAGAAAGGCATCCCAAATCTAATTGAGATGCCTTATATTACATAAAATTAAGTATCAAAGAATTATGCTTTCTTCAAAGCGGCAATGCTTTCCTTCAAAGACTTGATGATACTTTCAGCGTCCGCCTGTTTCTTACGTTCCATTTCGAGAACGGCGGCCGGAGCATTGTTTACAAACTTCTCATTGCCAAGTTTCTTCAATACGCCTTGCAAGAAACCTTCTTTGTGTTTCAATTCGGCTTCCATACGGGCGATTTCCGCTTCCACATCAATCATATTACCCAATGGAACGGCAAATTCTGTTGTTCCGATCATGAAAGAAGCGGCACCTTCCGACTTGCTTTCCACCACTGTAAGAGAAGACAGGTTACACATCTTGATGATAACCGGATTCATGTTCTCTACCGGATGATTGCCTACAACCTGCAATTCAAGCTGTTCCTTCATGGCGATATTCTTCTGCAAACGGATGCTACGAATATTACTGATAATTTCCTTAGCTACTTCAAACTCTTGCAGGAATTTCTCATTCACTTCATTCGGCTCGAACATTTGAGTCACCATCAGACTGGCACCCGGTTTGCGTTCACGCAGTTGTTGCCACAATTCTTCTGTGATAAACGGCATGAAAGGATGCAACATTTCGAGCAGACGCTCGAAAGAGCTAAGAACCATGTCGTAAATAAAGCCATTGACAGGCTGACCGTAAGCAGGTTTCACAACCTCCAGCAACCAGGAAGAGAATTCATCCCAGAACAGTTTGTAAACCAACATCAATGCTTCGCTCAAACGATATTTGGAGAAGAGATCCGCCACTTCAACTGCTGCCGCATCCAGTCTTTGGTCAAACCATTGAACTGCCAAATGTGCATCGGCAGGAATCTCAATAGTACCTTTGGCATTTGTCCATCCTTTTATCAGACGGAAAGCATTCCATATCTTGTTGCAGAAGTTACGTCCCTGTTCGCAAAGTGCGTCGTCGAAAAGGATGTCGTTTCCGGCAGGAGCAGAAAGCATCATGCCCATACGTACACCGTCAGCACCGTACTTCTCGATCAGTTCCAATGGATCGGGAGAGTTACCGAGCGATTTGGACATCTTACGTCCCAGTTTATCACGAACGATACCTGTGAAATAAACATTCTTGAACGGCATCTGTCCTTCGTATTCATAACCTGCCATAATCATGCGGGCTACCCAGAAGAAGATAATGTCCGGGCCTGTCACGAGGTCACTCGTCGGATAGTAATATTTGATTTCTTCATTCCCCGGGTTGTTGATTCCATCGAACAAAGAGATAGGCCACAGCCAGGAAGAGAACCAGGTATCCAGGCAGTCTTCATCCTGACGGAGGTCGTCCATTGTCAGGGCTGCGTTGCCGGTCTTTTCCTTAGCTTTCGCCAATGCTTCTTCGGGAGTAGCGGCTACTACATAGCCACCTTCCGGCAGGAAGTAGGCAGGAATACGATGTCCCCACCACAACTGACGGCTGATACACCAGTCCTTGATGTTCTCCATCCAGTGACGGTATGTGTTCTTATATTTTGCCGGATAGAACTTCAGGTCGTCGTTCATTACAGGCGGCAATGCCATATCCGCAAAGTGTTGCATCTTGAGGAACCACTGCATAGACAGTTTCGGTTCAATCACAACATTGGTACGTTCCGAATATCCTACCTTATTTGTATAGTCTTCCGTCTTTTCCAACAAGCCGGCAGTTTCAAGGTCTTTCTCAATCTGCTTACGGACATCGAAACGATCCATACCGATATACATGCCGGCGGCTTCACTCAATGTACCGTTATCATTGAAGATGTCGATACTAGGCAGATTGTACTTTTCGCCCAACATATAGTCGTTTACGTCATGAGCTGGAGTCACTTTCAGGCAACCTGTACCAAACTCGATATCTACATAATCATCTTCAATCACCGGTATTGCGCGGTTTACCAACGGAACGATTACTTTCTTTCCTTTCAGCCATGCATTCTTCGGGTCGTTCGGGTTGATACACATTGCCGTGTCACCCATGATTGTTTCGGGACGGGTGGTTGCCACTACTGCATATCGGCCTTCCGCATCACCTTCCACTTTGTAACGGAGATAATACAGTTTTCCGTGCTCTTCCTTGTAGATTACTTCTTCGTCAGAAAGAGCGGTCAATGCTTTCGGATCCCAGTTCACCATGCGGACACCGCGATAGATCAATCCTTTATTGAACAGGTCTACAAATACTTTGAGTACACTTTCACTACGTTTCTCGTCCATAGTGAATGCTGTACGATCCCAGTCGCAGGATGCACCGAGTTTGCGAAGCTGTTTCAGAATGATGCCACCGTGTTCGTCTGTCCAGTCCCAAGCATGTTTCAGAAATTCGTCGCGGGTCAGGTCGGTCTTCTTGATGCCTTGGGCAGCAAGTTTATTTACGACTTTCGCTTCAGTGGCGATGGAAGCATGGTCAGTTCCCGGCACCCAGCAGGCATTTTTGCCTTCCATACGGGCACGGCGAACCAAAATATCCTGGATGGTATTATTAAGCATGTGTCCCATGTGCAACACACCAGTGACGTTAGGGGGCGGAATGACGATGGTGTAAGGTTCACGACCATCGGGTTTCGAACTGAATAAATGATTGTCCAGCCAATACTGGTACCACTTTCCCTCCACGTCAGCGGGATTGTACTTACTTGCTAATTCCATATTGTTTTATGTATATGATAGATTGTATATTCAAAAATAACGGGTGCAAAATTAATAATTTAAATTCAAATCTTGCCACCCTCAGGCTGATTCTGTGCGCGGAAAGAGAATTTATATCCTTCGTAAACGGCGAATCCGTAGAATAATGCTGTCATGGATGCCACATTTTCCAGCATGATAGTAAATATCTCTCCATAATCCACTCCTGTCAAGGCTTCCCAGAATGACACTTCATAATCCCTGGAAATATACCCGATAATAGAGAAGAAATCTCCCAGCACACAACTAATCAGAGCCAATGCAGCACCCAAGATTCCAAAGATTGGACGTATCCCCTTTCCCCGGCGCATGGCAAAACCCACAAAGAATCCGATAGCGATGGCCATATATCCAATTTGATAACCGGTAGATACCGAAATCAATCCCCATGCCACTGCCCCTATAAGAGCCGCAGCAACTCCGCACATCAAACCTTTAGGCAGATTCTCTTCGGCAAGCAGCTCTTCTCTTGTCATATATACCGGAAAATCTTCCGGCTTTGGGGGAGCCCACTTTTCCAGTTCTTCGTCGTTTTCGAAGTTCTCGCATTCTTCTTCAAAATCGGGAAGTTCCCTAGTCCGATTACAAACTAATCCCTTTTCATTCACGAAATCACGCGACAGGCAATTCCGGCAATATTTTTCAATTTCTTCTGTTGTAGCCATCTTTTATCCGGTTTATGCTGAATAATTTTCTCTATACAGATTGATTATAAAGTCTGTATTAACAGATTTTTTGCAAATATAGAGGTATTTTTTCGCGTAACGTCTATTAAATGCATATTTTTGTTGACCAAAATCTGAATGAATGATGAAACGGCGGTTGAAAAACAGACATATAGTATTGGGAGTATTGCTGCTTTTAGTGTGGATGACACAGTTGATTCCCGCTTTGGCAACCGTATATTCCCGTACGGTCTATCCCATTATTTCTTATGCATTATCGGGCATCTCCAATTTATTCCCTTTTGCGGTAGGAGATCTTTTTATTTTCGTTAGTATCACAGGGGTTATTGTTTATCCTTTTTACGGTCGTTTCCGTAAGATATTGCCTTGGAAGAGAGTTTTATTACACGACGGAGAATACCTGTTATGGGTCTATGTGTGGTTCTATCTTGCCTGGGGACTCAATTATTCCCAAAAGAACTTTTATCAGCGGACTGAAATTCCTTATACGGCCTATACACCGGAAAATTTCAAAGGGTTCGTGAATGATTATATCACGCAACTCAATCGTTCCTACACTCCGGTCAACAGCATCAATCAGGATTTAGTGTGTGAAGAAACCGTACGAATCTATAATCAGTTGAGCGATAGTCTCGGTGTGCACCGCCCGCCACACGAATTCCCCAAAGTTAAGACCATGCTGTTTACCCCGTTTATCTCAATGATGGGCGTGACCGGCAGCATGGGGCCTTTCTTCTGTGAGTTTACATTAAACGGAGATTTACTCCCTCCCAATTATCCGGCCACTTATGCTCACGAACTGGCACATCTGTTGGGCATCACCAGCGAAGCGGAAGCCAATTTCTATGCTTATCAGGTCTGTACCCGTTCTAAGGCAATGGGGATTCGTTTCTCCGGTTATTTCTCGGTGCTCGGCCATGTACTACGGAATGCGCAAAGACTACTTTCCGAAGAAGAATATACACAGCTTTTCAGACGTATCCGACCGGAAATCATTGAACTGGCAAAAGAGAATCAAGCGTATTGGGCAGCCAAATACAGTCCGGTGGTGGGAGCTGTACAGGATTGGATATATGATCTTTATCTGAAAGGAAATAAGATAGAGAGCGGTCGGCAGAACTATTCGGAAGTAGTTGGGCTGCTGATTTCTTATCGGGAGTGGAAAAACAAATAAGAGAAACTGCACTATGGAAGTGCATAAAATAGTAACTTTGTGGACTTTTATAGTGCACTATTTATAAAATCAAAAAAGACAGATTTATGTTACATACCAGACAAGAACAGATGGAAGCCTTCGGACGCTTCCTGGATATTCTCGACGAACTACGCGTTAAATGCCCCTGGGATCGCAAACAGACGAATGAAAGTCTGCGTCCCAATACGATAGAAGAGACTTATGAACTTTGCGACGCGTTGATGAGAGATGACAAAAAGGATATTTGCAAAGAATTGGGAGACGTATTGCTGCACGTTGCTTTCTACGCCAAGATAGGTTCGGAAACAGGGGATTTCGATATCAAAGATGTTTGTGACAAGCTGTGTGACAAACTGATTTTCCGTCATCCTCATGTATTCGGGGAAGTAAAGGCTGAAACAGCAGGACAGGTATCCGAAAACTGGGAACAGTTGAAGTTAAAAGAAAAAGATGGTAATAAGAGCGTGTTAAGCGGTGTTCCCGCTGCCCTGCCCTCACTGATCAAGGCGTATCGTATGCAGGACAAAGCCCGTAACGTAGGCTTCGACTGGGAAGAACGCGAACAGGTTTGGGACAAGGTGAAGGAAGAAATCGGGGAATTTCAGGAAGAGGTAGCCAACATGGATAAGGATAAGGCGGAAGCCGAATTCGGAGATGTCATGTTCAGCCTTATCAATGCGGCACGCCTTTATAAGATTAATCCCGATAATGCACTGGAACGTACCAATCAGAAATTTATCCGCCGCTTCAATTATCTGGAAGAACATACCATCAAAGAGGGAAAGAACCTGAAAGACATGACTCTTGAAGAGATGGATGCCATTTGGAATGAAGCAAAGAAAAAAGGATTGTAGACTGCAATAATACCCGGTTGTGACAGACCACAACAAAGAGAAAAAACAAAGGCTCCGTTTCGCGGAAACGGAGCCTTTATTTTACCCAAACAGAACGTCTGTTTATACTCAACAGAGCGTCTGATTTATTATCTTATTTTTTCTTTGAATCTTTACTGTCTCCCTTGCGATGCATTCCTTTTATCATCTCCCTGTGGAAACGCATTTCCGCCCGCTGAACGAGAAATATCTTCTTGCTGGAAAGAATCTTTTTGAACCTGCCCAAATAAGTTTTATCCAGTTGGTCTGCAGCGATACGGTTATTGGCTACTTTCTCGTTGATTTCTTCGTATTGGGCTTCCGTAGTCTTATCATCCTTGCCTTTGCGCATCAAATCCCATGACTCATCATTCAGCTTTTTCTTTTTGTCCTGAAGTTCAAAATAAACGGGGAAGAACTTGGCAGCTTCTTCTTTTGTCAATCCTGCCTGTTCGATAATATACGCCTTTTGTTTTGCCCTGAACTCTTCGCGGGACAAATGTTGGTCACACCCGTCAGCAGCCCAAAGAACAGGCATAAAGCCACACAACAAAACGACTAATGCGATTACTTTTCTCATTTTCTGTATTCAATCGGTTTTAATAAATCATTCTACACTTGCGTCACTCAAATAAACATATAACGAATAATCATCCAGCATGGCACGATCCAGTGCCACATCTATCATTTCATCGGATATTACTTCCGTATCCACCTCTGTCACTGCCACCTCATCTACCGTAACAGGTTTATGATCTGTCGACGCTACCCGGATAATCAAGGCGGCTCCTACAAACATAGCTGCCATATAAAGCAATGGTTTGAGTCTTGTCCATGTGCTGACAGGTTCTTCCTTGAAAGCGACTTTCGCTTTTTCAGGAAGCTTATTCATCACCTCTGAAGTCAGGTTTTCAAAGTAGCCATCAGGTACTTTGAAGGAATTTTCCATCCCAAGCTTCTTCAATAGGGTATCTTCTTCTTTCATACGTTTTTCTCCTCTCTTTTCCTTAGACGTTGTCCGGTCTAAAAGGTTTAATCAATTTCTTCTAAAAACTTCTCTATTTTCTTCACCGCATGATGATAAGAGGCTTTCAATGCGCCGACCGACGTACCGAACACTTCCGACATCTCTTCGTACTTCATTTCCTGATAATACTTCAGGTTGAACACCATGCGTTGTTTCTCCGGCAGTGTCAGCAATGCTTTCTGTAAGCACATCTGCACTTGGTCGCCCGAAAAATAGGGGTCGCTTTCCAGTTTCTGCACAACCATTGCTTCCGGGTCGTCAATGGCTACGGTAGTCATGGCACGCTGTTTGTTCAGAAAGGTAAGACATTCATTCAGCGCGATGCGATAGAGCCAGGTAGACAGCTTCGCCTCGGCACGAAAATAGTCGATATTCGTCCATGCCTTGATAAAAGTGTTTTGCAGGAGATCGTTCGCATCCTCATGCGACAGTACCATCCGGCGGATCTGCCAATACAATTGTTCGCTATACTGCGCCACAATCATTTCAAATCCTTGCCGCTGGGTACTCTCTTCTTGAAGGAGTTTCAGAACTTCGCGTTCGTTATAAGGGGTCATAATCTCTCGTTATCTGTATGTTTATTTATGGTTTCAAATTCAGGTCGTTCATAGCCTTTAATATAGACGGATCATATTTGTAAATGTCCTCACAATATCTCAGATTATTGTCGGCAGACAAGTAAACTGTCTGATAATCTATAAATAAAGGTATATGTTTCTCTAAACTATAATGTTTCAGTTCACGGTAAGCCGCGCTGACAGGCAGATTTTTTCCTTCTTCAGTCACCGGTTTGATGTCCATTGCGATACGGATACGGTCTTCAAGCAATGAATCCTGCTTATTTAACAGGAAGAATGAGAAATCAAGCGCTTTCTGAAGGCGCACACAACCGTGGCTCACCGCCCGATTCTTGCGGGTGAAAGCCCAACGGGAAGGAGTATCATGCAGATAAACGGAATGAGGATTGGGAAAACGGAAGATGATGCGTCCCAATGAGTTTCCCGTCTTATTGTCCTGCTTCACCGTATAGGGTACGCCCCTTCCTGCATACTTAGCCCATTTGATGCTGTGCGGGTCTACTTGCAGGCCGGTCTTATTATCATATACCTTCATGCGGTTGCGGGTAAAATAGGTCGTATCCCTGCGATAGGTAGGAATAATCTCTTTCCTGATAATACTTTGAGGGACGTTCCAATACGGATTCAGTTCCATATAGTAGATTCTGCTCGACAACAAGGGCGTTTTATTCTTCACGCTTCCCACGCAGATACGCATTTCCAGGATAGAGTCTGTCTCCTCATTGATAGCTTGTAGCATAAATGCCGCTACATTAGCTACTACATATTTCTTTCCTTTATCCAAGGCATACTGCCAGCGTGCGCGTTCCATATTCACCAACAAACGGTCGCGGTAATAATCCGTAGTATCCGTCTCACCCCAGGCATTCACACGTTCCAGTTCTTCCTGCATTTTGTGATAAAGCGGTGAAGAAGGTTGCGCTTTATGAAAGGCTGTATTGGCATTTGTCCGGAGAGAATCCAAAGCAGCCATTGCGAAATCCTTATCATAATCTTTCAGAGGTATCCGGCTGATTGAGTCGTTCCACCTGTCTTTTGAAGGAAGAAACCCGAACTTCAACTGACATACATATGAAAGATAGGCAGACGTCAACTGATATTCAATATCCGCCAACAGGCGGTTCATTGTCTTTCCTTCCTGCAATTGTAGTGTACGTACCTGATGCAATTCCTTGCGAATGCTATCCGTAGGATAAAGATGCGGATTAATGCCATGCCGCGAGATATTTTCCAGCCAATACAGCATGGAGTCTGCCGCTTGTACAGCAGGCTTATCTGAAATCAACGAATCATTCAGCCAGAAAAATTCATCTTTCTCCCGATAGTGGGCTGCCAATGCCGAATCCCAGGGAGTCTCCTGCTTATTTTCATTCAAATAAGAATGAATCATCTGATGGATACTATCCGTACTAATCTGCCAGGTAGGATTAAACAATTCCTGAAGACTTGCCAAAGAATCCGGTATCGGAGACAAAGGTTTCTCCTTTTTGCAAGCTGCCAGGCAAGCTATACATACGATTATCATTCCCAAAAGCAGCCGCTTACTTTTCATATGCAGTCCCTCCGTCAACGTCGATACATAAGTTTTCTTTCGCCAAAATCGTTTGCGGGAAGATGGCGGATGCTTCATTGAATAAAATAGATTCATCTTCATAGCGGGCGGAAAAATGTCCGATCACCAACTGTTTCACATTGGCATCCAACGCAAGTTGCGCTGCTTGTGCTGCCGTTGTATGATAAGTCTCTTTTGCCCGTGCCTGCTCTCCCTGCGCAAAGGTCGCTTCATGGAAAAGCAAATCTACATTCCTGATTTGTTCCGCAATCGCCGGACGATAAATCGTATCGGAACAATAAGCGTATTTGCGTGCCGGAGCCGAAGGGCGGGTCAATCGGGAATTAGGGATTACTTCTCCTTCGGGAGTCATAAAATCCGCCCCGTTCTTGATGCGGTTCAGTTCATAGACCGGAACTTTATAAAAGTCTACCATGTCTCTGATAATATGATTGGGGCGCTGTTTTTCTTCAAAAAGAAAACCGCAGCAAGGTATGCGGTGCTTCAAAGGAATCGTAGTTACAGTCACCGAACGGTCGTCGTAAATGACAACAGGTTCCTTCGTTTCAAATTCATGGAAGAATACTTTATAGGTCAGCGTCTTGCAGAAGAAAGCAAGCAGTGGCGCAAACAGTTCTTCCAACCCTTTCGGGGAGTGAATATGCAAATCAGCCGTTCTGCCCAACAAGCCGAATGTAGAAATCAAGCCCGTCAAGCCGAAACAATGGTCACCATGCAAATGAGAGATAAAGATATGGTTCAGTCGGGAAAACTTCAGTCGGGAACGACGCAATTGCATCTGCGCGCCTTCCCCACAATCAATCATAAATAGTTTTTCACGCAGGTTGACGACTTGTGAAGTCGCAAAATGTCGTGTAGTAGGCAAAGCGGAGCCGCACCCTAATATATGTAACTCGAATTTTTCCATGGTATGCAAAGATATAGTATTTCAGATTCAATCTTGCAAAGGATGAAACTTTTTTTTCTATTCACCACAGAGGACACGGAGGACTCAGAGGATAAGAAGGATATGGTGAATAGAAAAAGGCGCCCCGTTTGGGAGCGCCTTCATCAGAAAATATTCTGTTCAGATTATTTCTTTCCTTCCAACTGTTCTTTCAATGCAGCAAGAGCGTCGATGTCGCCCAGTGTAGTTGAAGCAGCCTGGTTCTGGATCATCGGAGAATCTTCTCTCTTACCAGATGTCTTCTTAGCGCCGGAAGCAGCTTTCTTTTCAGCTCTTTCTTCTGCTTTAGCAACATCTTCGAAAATACGGCTGTGAGACAGGATGATTCTCTTAGCGTCCTTGTTGAACTCGATCACTTTGAATTCAAGTTTTTCATCCAACTGAGCTTGTGAACCGTCTTCTTTTACAAGGTGTTTCGGAGTTGCGAAACCTTCTACACCGTAAGGAAGAGCTACAACAGCACCCTTATCCAACATTTCGATGATAGTACCTTCGTGTACAGAACCTACTGTGAATACTGTTTCGAATACATCCCAAGGATTTTCTTCGAGTTGTTTGTGGCCAAGGCTCAAACGACGGTTTTCTTTGTCGATTTCCAATACCTGAACTTCGATGTCAGCACCAATCTGAGTAAATTCTGACGGGTGTTTTACTTTCTTAGTCCAAGAAAGGTCAGAGATGTGGATCAAGCCGTCAACACCTTCTTCGATTTCTACGAATACACCGAAGTTAGTGAAGTTACGTACTTTTGCAGTGTGCTTGGAACCTACAGGATACTTTTCTTCGATAGTTTCCCATGGATCTTGTTTCAGTTGCTTGATACCCAAAGACATTTTACGTTCTTCGCGGTCAAGTGTAAGAACAACAGCTTCTACTTCGTCGCCTACCTTCATGAAATCCTGTGCAGAACGCAGGTGTTGGCTCCAAGACATTTCTGAAACGTGGATCAAACCTTCTACGCCCGGAGCGATTTCGATGAATGCACCGTAGTCAGCCATAACGACTACTTTACCTTTCACCTTGTCACCTACCTGCAGGTTAGCATCCAAAGCATCCCATGGGTGCGGAGTCAGTTGTTTCAAACCAAGAGCGATACGTTTCTTTTCGTCATCGAAGTCAAGGATAACAACGTTCAACTTCTGGTCGAGTTCTACAACTTCTTTCGGATCGCTTACACGGCCCCAAGACAGGTCAGTGATGTGAATCAAACCGTCTACGCCACCAAGGTCGATGAATACACCGTAAGATGTGATATTTTTAACAGTTCCTTCGAGAACTTGTCCTTTTTCAAGTTTACCGATAATTTCTTTCTTCTGTTGTTCCAGTTCAGCTTCGATAAGAGCCTTGTGAGATACAACAACGTTTTTGAATTCCTGGTTGATTTTAACCACTTTGAATTCCATTGTTTTGCCAACGAATACATCATAGTCGCGGATCGGTTTAACGTCGATCTGAGAACCCGGCAAGAATGCTTCGATTCCGAATACGTCTACGATCATACCACCCTTAGTGCGGCACTTGATGTAACCCTTGATAATTTCTTCATTTTCCAGAGCAGCGTTAACGCGATCCCAAGAACGAGTAGCGCGGGCTTTTCTGTGTGACAGAACGAGCTGTCCTTTTTTGTCTTCCTGATTTTCGATGTATACTTCTACTGTATCACCTACTTTCAGGTCAGGATTGTAACGGAATTCATTCAAAGGGATGATACCGTCTGATTTGTAACCGATGTTCACAACTACTTCACGCTTGTTCATTGCGATTACGGTTCCGTCAACAACCTCACGGTCGTTCACTTTGTTAAGCGTACCGTCGTAAGCTTTTTCCAGTTCATCGTGGCTAACGTTGGTTACTGTTTCGCCATTTTCATAAGCATCCCAGTTGAAATCTTCAATAGGAGCTACGTTCTTTAAGTTTTCCATTAATAAATAAATTGTTTAATACTTTAATTAAATAAGACATTATATTATCTCTAAATCGGGCGCAAAGGTAGAAATATTTTCTTGATTGACAAAAGAATGGCTGAATAAAAGATGCTTGTATCCGTATTTTTTGTAATATTGCAAGTCTTAATATATACAGTTTTTGCCATGGACGAGAGATTGGACAAAGTCAAGGTACAGTTCAGCTATTTGCCGCTCATTAATTTTGCGATACAACAAAACAGTGCACCGGTCATTCATCAGCTTTCTATAGAGAACGCAACATCTGCCCCGCTAAAGGACATACAAGTGCAAATCACGGCTGAACCCGCTTTCGGCAATGCTGTCCCGACAGTTATCGAGCTGATTCCGGCACATGGCACGGTATCTTTGCAGCCCCTTTCTCTCACGTTATCGGCCAATTACTTCACGCAACTGACCGAGCGTTTGTCCGGCAACCTGAAGATAGAAATCACTTCCGAAGCATCGCTGATATTTACGCAGACCTACCCTATCGACATTTTGGCTTATGACCAATGGGGCGGACTCAATGTGCTTCCAGAAATGCTGGCTGCCTTTATCACTCCCAATCACACCGCCATCTTACCTATTATAAAAAGGGCGGCCGCTATTTTGGGGCAATGGACGGACAACCCGTCTCTCGACGAATACCAGAGCCGCAACCCGGACAGGGTGAGAAAGCAGATGGCTGCCATTTATACCGCCATCTCCGAACAGCAGATTATATACAGTACCATTCCCGCTAGCTTCGAAGAATACGGGCAACGTGTCCGGCTGGCTGACTCCGTGATGGCTCAGAAATTGGGAACTTGTCTCGATATGTCCCTGCTCTATGCTTCGTGCCTGGAAGCTATCGGGCTGAACCCGCTTATCATCATCACTCAAGGGCACGCTTTCGCAGGAGCGTGGCTAGTGCCGGAAACGTTTCCCGATCCCACCGTGGACGACGTTTCTTTATTAACCAAAAGAACGGCCGAAGGAATCTACGACATCACTTTGGTGGAGACGACCTGCATGAACATGGGACACCAGTCCGACTTCGACAACGCTGTGAAGAAAGCGAACGGCAAGCTGACGGACGGAAGTAATTTCATGCTTGCAATAGATGTGAAGAGAGCAAGACATTCGGGGATTCGTCCCATCCCTCAACGCATATTGCATGGACAGACATGGGAAATAGAAGAGAATGAACCTGTTGTCCCAAAGAATACAGTGCATGCCACCCCGCAAAGTATTAATCCTTATGATTTATCGGGCACCGAAACGCAGACTGTCATTACCAAACAGCTATTGTGGGAAAGACGTTTGCTCGATTTAAGCCTGCGCAATAATCTGCTGAACATCCGTATTACTAAAAATACACTTCAACTTATTCCGGCAAATCTCGCCTGTCTGGAAGATGCTTTGGCCGAAGGAGAAGAGTTCCGTATCCTTCACCACCCTGCCGGTTGGGAAAGTCCGGCTATGGAGTTCGGTATCTATTCATCCGTTCCCGAATCCAATCCGATAGTCGATTTCGTCAATTCGGAACTTTCACAGAAAAGATTACGTTTTTACTTGTCCGAGAATGATTTAGGCAAAGCATTGACTCATCTCTACCGTTCTTCGCGTACATCTATCGAGGAGAATGGAGCTAATACGCTGTATCTTGCCCTTGGATTGCTGAAATGGTATGAGACTCCTTCCAGCGAACGTCCCCGCTATGCGCCAATACTATTACTACCGGTCGAAATCATCCGCAAATCAGCAGCTAAGGGGTATGTAATCCGTTCGCGTGAAGAGGAGACGATGATGAATATCACTTTACTGGAGATGCTCCGCCAAAACTTTGGAATCAGCGTGCCCGGATTAGATCCATTGCCTTCCGACGAAAGTGGCGTAAACGTGAAATTAATCTACTCTATCATCCGAAACAGCATCAAGAATCAACGCAAATGGGACGTTGAGGAACAAGCTATCCTTGGCATCTTTTCTTTCAATAAGTTTATCATGTGGAATGACATTCATAATAATGCCCACAAACTGGTTCAGAATAAAATCGTATCGAGCCTCATCAACGGAAAGATTGAATGGGAAGCCGCCACGGAAGAAATAGATGCCACTTACATGGACAAGCAACTGTCTCCTGCCGATATTGTACTGCCTATCATCGCCGATTCTTCGCAACTGGAAGCCATATACGAAGCGGTACACGACAAGACGTTTATCCTGCACGGCCCACCGGGAACAGGAAAGTCGCAAACGATTACCAATATTATCGCCAATGCTCTTTATAAAGGAAAACGGGTATTGTTTGTAGCGGAAAAGATGGCTGCCCTTTCCGTTGTCCAAAACAGACTGGCTGCCATTGGTCTTGCTCCGTTCTGCCTGGAAATTCATTCCAATAAGACAAAGAAATCCGCAGTCATCTCACAACTGAAAGAGACGACCGGAATTATCAGGAAGACACCGCCCGAAGAATTCAAGAAAGAAGCGGAACGCTTGTTGAGCCTGCGGGCGGAATTGAATAAATATATCGAAGCTCTGCATAAAGAGTACCCGTTCGGAGTTTCATTATACGATGCGATTATTCATTATCAATCGTTGGATGCCGAGCCTTGTTTCAATATTCCTCAAAGCTATCTGGAAAAATTGGATAAAGATACGTTTTCGCAATGGGAAGAGGCCGTTGAATCTTTGGTAAGAACGGCCAATGCGTGCGGGCATCCGCATCAACACCCGTTGACGGGTATCTTCATTACAGAATATTCATCTGCCGGAAAAGACGAAGCCGCCCGAACGCTCACCGAATTTATCGACTTGCTGAAGGCTATCCAACAGAAACTGGTTACATTCTCCGCGCTTCTGAAAGATACGGAGATGTATCCCACACGTACAGACTTTCAGACGATTGCGAATATTATCCGAAGAATACTCGATATTCCCGAACTTACTCCCGGTTTATTGACTCTGCCATTGTTGAATGAAACTCTTGATGAATATCGTGAAGTAGTGAATCATGGTCGTAAACGTGACGAATCAAGAAAAGCTATCGAAACTGGATTTACAAAAGAAATCCTGCAAGTGGATGCCGGGAACATGTTAGCCGAATGGAACCGGGTATCCGCCCAATGGTTTCTTCCGAGATATTTCGGACAGAGAAAAATAAAGAAGGCTCTCCATATCTATGCCCTGAAAGCCATTGAACCGGATGCTATCCAACCTTTACTTCATCAGATTATTCAATATCAGGAAGAGAACAAAGCCGTTCAGAAATATGCAAGCCAACTGCCGTTCCTGTTCGGACGATTCGGAAAGAATGAAGACTGGAATACCATTGAGCAGATTATCAATGACATGATTTCCCTTCATTCGCATCTGCTGAACTATTCGAAAGACATAGCCAAAGTTTCACAAATCAAACAGAATCTGTCTGTACAACTGGCTGAAGGCATACAGACATTCAGAGATATTCATTCCCAGTCTCTCAATGAAATCTATCAGTATTCGGATACACTCGCAAATATAGAGCACAGGCTTTCCGAAACGTTGGGCATATCCATAGCGGAACTCTATATCAATTCGACTGACTGGATTCGTACAGGCATATCAAAAGCCCAAACGTGGAAAGAAAATCTGGATAAACTCAAGGACTGGTATCAATGGCTGCAAACCTACCGGACGCTGGATAAACTTAACATCGGATTTATCGCAACGGAATATAAGGAGAAGAATATTCCTACTTCCCAACTTGCGGACAGCTTTTATAGAAGTTTTTATCAGAGTGCTATTCAGTATATCATTTCCAAGGAGCCAACCCTGGAGTTGTTCAACGGCAAGATATTCAATGATATAATAGCGAAGTACAAACAAATATCGACTCAATTCGAAGAAACCACCAAGAAGGAATTATTTGCCAGGTTGGCTTCCAACATTCCATCTTTTACTCACGAAGCCATTCAAAGCTCCGAAGTCGGCATACTCCGAAAGAACATCCGGAACAATGCCCGTGGCATATCCATCCGTAAGTTGTTCGACCAAATTCCGACTTTGCTGTCGCGTATGTGTCCGTGTATGTTGATGAGTCCGCTTTCCGTAGCTCAGTTCATTGATACGGACGCGGATAAATTTGACCTGATAGTCTTTGACGAAGCATCACAGATGCCGACTTATGAAGCCGTAGGCGCCATTGCCCGGGGTAACAATGTGATTATTGTAGGCGACCCGAAACAGATGCCGCCTACCAACTTTTTCTCTGTCAATACCGTTGACGAAGATAATATCGAGATGGAAGATTTGGAAAGTATTCTTGATGACTGCCTTGCTTTGTCTATTCCATCGAAGTATTTATTGTGGCATTATCGAAGCAAGCACGAGAGTCTTATCGCTTTCAGTAACTCCGAGTACTACGACAATAAACTGATGACCTTCCCGTCGCCCGATAATATTGAATCCAAGGTAAGGCTGGTGTCTATCAACGGGTATTATGACAAAGGTAAATCCCGTCAGAATCAAGCCGAAGCGCAAGCGGTGGTCGATGAAATAGAAAGAAGGTTGAGAAGCGAGGAATTAAGAAAGAAGAGTATTGGCGTCGTTACTTTCAGTATTGTTCAGCAAGCCTTAATAGAAGATTTATTGTCCGACCTCTTTATCTTCCACCCCGAACTGGAAACTCTGGCTTTGGAATGTGAAGAACCGCTATTTATCAAGAACCTGGAGAATGTGCAGGGAGATGAACGGGATGTGATTCTCTTTTCCGTGGGTTACGGCCCGGACGCCACAGGACGTGTCAGCATGAACTTCGGCCCGCTAAACCGGGCAGGTGGAGAAAGAAGGCTGAATGTAGCTGTTTCCCGCGCCCGGTATGAGATGATTATTTATTCTACCTTAAGGTCGGACATGATAGACTTGAACCGGACTTCTTCCATTGGTGTAGCCGGACTGAAACGCTTCCTTGAGTATGCGGAAAAAGGGACAAGAAATATAGTCAACAGTGCCGCTAATCCGCTATCGGACACATCAGCTTCTATCGAGAATATCATAGCTGATAAATTGCGTTCACTGGGATATACTGTACATACCGACATCGGATGCTCCGGTTATAAGATAGACATAGGAATAGTAGATACTCAAAATGGGTCTAATTATCAACTTGGCATTATCTGTGACGGAAAGAATTATCAGCGTACCAAGACTGCACGCGACCGGGAGATTGTTCAAAACAATGTCCTGAAAGCACTCGGCTGGACTATCTGTCGTATATGGACAATGGACTGGTGGGAAAAACCGGATGAAGTAATTGCATCCATACAGCAGGCAATCTCTCGAAAGAAAGAATCCAAAGCAAACGCGGAGACCGATACTGCGCAGACAAATACCACTCCGGCAACCATAACGGAAGAAAAACAAAACGAGAAGCCTGCTTCAACCCCCAAAAGGAGTACTAATGAAGTCTCATTACTTCTCAAAACGTCACCGACTGCTACTGAAAAGCAAACAGTTTACACATTGGTTGTCCCAAGTAGACTACAGAATTATGAGTCCACCAAAGTCACTCCGGATAAATATCTGCCCGAAGATTTCTTCCTCCCGGAAAGTTATCCAGTCCTTACTTCCCAAATACAGAAAATAATAGAAAACGAAGCTCCGGTCAGCAAATCCCTGCTTTGCAAAAAGATTCTGTCCGAATGGGGAATCAGCCGTTTGGGGCCACGGATAGAAGCACATATAGAAACTGTGTTTAAGGCACTGAATACATATAATACAGAGCACGACGGATATGTTTATTGTTGGAAAGACAAAGAACAGTGCAGTTCATATCTAGCTTACCGACCGGATTCCGACCGGGATGTGACTGATATATCTCCTGAAGAAATAGCCAACGCCATCCAGCAGATACTCACCGACTCCATCAGCCTGCCTATGGCAGATTTGATAAAAGCATGCGCACAGACTTTCGGTTTCCCCCGTATGGGTTCGACCATAGATGCCGTCATGCGGAGAGGTATCCGCGAAGCAGTGAAAAGAAATTATGCAAAAATGGAAAATGGACGGGTAACGATTGCCAATTAATACCGTTTGCCAATTAATACCGTTTAAGACTGATTAATAATGTTTCTCCAGACGTTTCAGGGCGATAATAGAATCGGATACATAAGTATTATCCGGTTCTATCGACCGCCAATAACAAAGTTCCCCGATCAGCCGTTTCAGATAGGCAGGGTCGTTTGAACCGATTCTACGTTGATGTTCCACCAATCCTTTTGTCAGGATGAAATAGACATTCTTCCGAATCTCCCGCTTTCTTGTTTTAGGAATCGTCAGCTTCACACCAGAGCTGACAGATACGCCTGTGATAATCTTCCTGTCATACTCATGCAGGAAACGGGTCTTTTTATGATTCGGTTCAAACTTCTCGTCACGGATTATTTGTTTAATCCGAGGGATTATCTGTTCTTTCGGGAACACGTCGCCCGAAAAAGTCAGGTCATCGGCATAGCGGGTATATGTCAACCCGTACTCTGCTGCCAACGCCGCCAATTTCTTATCCATCTCATAGCCGACAATATTACTCAATGCAGGACTCGTAGGAGCTCCCTGCGGTAAACTATTATGCAGGCAACATAATGTTCTAAATACTTTCGCCACATTTGCCGGATAACCCATCTTCTCGAATGTCGCCTTCACCCTCGGGCTTCGTATAGAAAAGAAAAAATCATGAATATCCATTTTCAACACATACCGCTTTCCCAAATGAGGACTGGCATTGTCAACTACCGAGCGTCCGCATCGGAATCCGACTGCTGCCGGGTGGATGGTAGTCACCGATGATAAGATTCGGGAGTTAATAGTTGTTTGGATAGATTGGAGTTCTTTGAGCGGAGCAGAAATCATACGATATCCACCCCTTCTTTTCCTCACCCAAAACTCATGGTAATGGGTAGGGATGTTTTCAAGTATTTCTTTCAGTCTGTTTGCTTCCACACCCAACAGGCTGGCGCACCAAACGACCGATTCATCATCAAACTTAGGCACATACGGAGATTGCGGAGCGGTAACCCCTAAAGCTCGTCGAAGCCAAGCGCCATGCCCGGATTCAGACTTGGAAGCACTTTCTTCCTTCCCACCACTAGCTGTTGCTTTCCACCTTTTATACCCCTCCTGTTTCCTGCTCGAAGAAATCATCTTATAAATCAGGAAACCGGTGATTATAAGTATTGTTATTAAAATACCGTCCATTTTGTATCATGTATATAAAGAAAGAGAGAAGAGGATGAGTTATTTACTAAAATAAATTTAAGGTATTTATACCTAAGAATTTATTTTCTAGGAAAATACCTGTGCTTATGAGGCGACTACACCTCTTTTGTGCTAAATTTTGCCCTCATCCTCTTCTACACAAAGATAGAAAATTCTTTCGATTTACGCAAAAAGAATGTCAAAAACTATCGGTTGAACAACTCAAATGTAAATTTGCAGCCTATTCCGCCGAAATTCCAATTCTCACTGCTCACAAAAACTCCGACATCAAAAATATGTGTGCCAATGCCGTATCCTACTTCCAGATAAGGCTGAAGATGGGGCATGGAGAGGGCACTAACATAAATTCGCTCATTCTGTACATAACGCGTATATTTCATCAAATGCTTCAGTATAAGGAATGGCGCTTCATAAGTGAAATGCCCGCGTACATAACGGCGGGAAGAGTTATACCAACGTCCGTCAAGCACTTGAAACACTCCACCGATTTCATCGTTCCATCCCACGGGAAGATTGCGACGGGAGAAGTTGGCGAAATCCACGAAATACAATTCATCCTGATTGGTGAACGCGCCAAATCCGAAACGATAATAGATATTGCGCATCAGCCCCAACCGGATTTGATGTTGAAGGTCAAACTCTATCCGCTCGTATTCTCCCGTACTTTTGAATACCCCCTTGATACCCCGTTCGTAATCTACAGAAAAAGTAGGATATAAAGAACGAAGATTTATCTTTCGTTTCCCATTCATATAATAGTAGAGTCCCGGTGTCCATTCCACCCGGATACGGGGAGCGAAACTGATATAGGTATTCTTGAATTTCTCCATAAATTCAGGGGGTGGCATCGGATAGTCACCGGTTATCACAAAGCGGGAAGGCTCTACGGCCGTTCTCTTATGGGCGGAGAAACCCAGACTTATATCCAAACCATTGACTACCTCTACGGTATGGCGGAAATTAAAATACAAGTCTTTGAAATAATCAAGATGAATTAAATCGAAATTAAAGATACTGTCCGGCATGGCTTTCAACTCGTCCAGCACCTTACTGCTATAAATACGGTTACCGTTACCCACATTCAGACGGAAGAATCCACGCTTCTGCGGCCAATACTCAAAATCAGCATTCAACGACCAGTAGAATTCCTTACGCGTGAAATTATATCCGAGTTTAGGCACAACGCGAAGCAGCTTATCTCCTCTGAAAAGACGGTTGTAACGAAAATCCTGCCGATAAGACAAACCGTTGCTTCCACTATAACTGAACAGAAGCGGATTGATGAACGGAGAGAAACGGACACTTCCGATATTGGAAAGATTGAACTTATAATCTTCCACCATCAGGTCGCCCATTGTTCCCCAAAAAGCCTGGCTCTTGGATGGCTTCTGTATAGTAGCCGTATCACGTCTCAGCCGATAATCATGGTACAATTTCTTCTCACTTTCATTCAAAGGGATAGGTCGCATGATGGCAAAGGTCGAAGCATCTGTCTTATAGGCATTCGTGTCGCATTGCAAAGAGAAAGATTCCGAGAGATTATAATTCGTCTTCTCTTTCTTACGCACTTTCTTTTCTTTTAGTTCGATGGATTTATAATCCAAAGAAGCAGTATAGTTGCCATCAACCTTATTTCCGAGGAACTTAAAAAGGGCTTCCACATCATAACGTACAGGCAGAAATTCATTTTTCTTGCCTACGTCTCCCATCTTAATCCAGCAGGTGAATGTTATCAGTTCCGACCGTCCCGAAAAACGTATTTCACGGACACTCCAGACATTACTGCTGACAATCATATATCCGCCTACAAGTTGGTCACTCTTTGTCCGTGGAATAAAACGTACCCGATAATCAAGATTATTCGGATCTCCCATCACACTGTCTATCCGGTATTTATAGTATTTCTGCCCGTTCTTGGCTAGTGGTGACAGCAACCGTTCGTCATTCAGCAGGGAAGAGGAGTAAATGTTCACATTAAAGTATTCGAGCAAACCCGGCAACCCTCTGTTTCCTCTCACTGTTCCCTGCGATGCTTTTACTTTTTGGTCGTAGATATTGGGAGCAGTATAATGAAGGTCACTGTAAGTTTCGAGCAGATACTCGCGCACCCCCTTTTGCAAACGGAACATGGAAGGTACATAACGAAGGATAAAGTTCTTTTTCTGAATATCCATCTTACCCTTTATATACAGGTTGGCACGATAATCACTGACTATCGTTTTATATAAAGGCGCAAAAGTCATGACACGTTCAATGATGGAATCGGCAGAAATACTTTTATGCGTATAAGGATTCATTATATAGTTACTGGCTGCCCCCTTTAAAGTAAAAGAGAACATACATAGTATGCATCCTATCAGTATTTTATCTCTCAATCGTCGTATCTCCTTCATTAACGTAGGCAAATATAAAAAAGAATATCGAAAAGCAAGGGGATTGGGGTACTAAAAAGAGTTATTGAAGAAAACTCTTGGAATCGGGAGTTAGATAATTAATATAAATGTTTGAAAGGTTGTTCTATTAGTTGTAGAAAGGAAGCTATTAGAAAATTCTCATAGCTTCCTCTTTACAAAGTCCATAAACAGTATCAATTATCCCCTATAATCAGACAGCGGTTTGATTCTACCAGCAAATGCATTCCAATTAGTTGCTGTTTTATATGCAGTAACAGACTGATCGGGAACATAGAAATTCAAATTACCACTAAATGTATAAATTTCTATTTCAGGTGGAATAGCAGCCATACATACTACACTATTTAATTTTGAACAATTATCGAAACTATATTTTGCAATAAATGTAATTGTATCAGGCAATATGACTGACTCCAAATCTTTACAATTCTTGAATGTCTCTTGTTCTATTTGCTTTATTTTTCCCAAAGATCTTATTCTTGTAATGGCTGTTCCTGCAAAACTGCTACGTCCCAACAACACCAATTTTGGAAAATTTAATTCGCCCTTAAATTTTGTACAACCTTGAAATGAAGAAGCTCCGATTTCTATAATACTAACAGGCAATATTATATCTTCCAGATATGCACAATAGAAAAAAGCATTATCACCAATTACAGTCAAAGTAGAAGGTAATATAACACGAGATAATATCACACATTTTGAAAACATATTACTCATAAGAGTTTTTACACCTTCTTCTATTATAACATCCACCAGGCAATTACATCCATTAAAGACGGCTCCATTAGCAAATATTGTACTTCCAGGAATCACTAAATGTACTAAACCTGTTCCACCAAACGCAGCATAATTTAAAGTCACACCCTCCGGCAACTCTATTTCAGAAAGACTTGTACAGAATAAGTATCTATTATTAGTTGATTATCAGTATTATACGCTCTAAACGGTAGAAAAGTGACCGTATGGATTCTGATTAGATACGAAAAGGTGAATATTTAACGTATTTAACTTTCGATTACACCATATTACTCTAAATGTCAAGAAAGCATATTATAGTTGAGTCTACTTGTGACAATAAACGAGTAAATGTAATACCTATGCTTCTACATGCAATTTCATTTATTCTCCTGTTTCTGTTTTAGCCTTAGCTCAGTAGGAGAATCACCTGTCTGGTTCTTGACGAAACGGGTAAAGTGGGCAGGATTGTAGAAATTCATTTGCTGTGAAATCTCTGCGAAAGTGAGGTTTATATTTTACTGACGCAGTCACAATATAAAGACCCTTCAAAACTACCGAAGTAAAAACTATCTTATATTTTATTTTTTTTTAAGTGCACATTTCTTTTACCCGTATTTTCTGACCCTCTGATTTCTTCGTGATAAAGATAATTCACTATCGTGGGATGTCCTTTGGGACTTCGCTCGTAAGGCAATTCATTATCCACATACTTGCATTGAACCTCCTGCGCCATTTTTGCGGCCTCTTGCTCCAATTGCTTCCAATATGTTCGGTCATTTTGCGAATAGATTTCTTCATAAAGTGGGAGCAAATGGGGATAGTGTGATTTGATATAATCCATAATGTTGGCCTTAAAACCACCCCGTAGATTGAGGTTCTCAAGCCAAAAGAGGTCGCAAATGTCTTTCACTTCATGAAAAATAGCCTTGAAATCGGTGATTCCAGGGAAGATGGGCGACACAAAGCAGATGGTTCGGATGCCCGCCTCGTAGCACTTTCGCATGGCTGCGAGGCGTCGCTCTATGCTCACGGCCTTGTCCATGTCGGCACGGAATGGCTCATCAAGCGTGTTGACCGACCACGATACGGTGACTTTCTTCACTTGGCGGAGCAGGTCAAGGTCGCGCAGCACGAGGTCGCTCTTTGTACAAATGAGTATCTCCGCATCGCTGTCTTTGAGTTCCTCAAGCAGTTTACGTGTCCTGCGGTACTTTGCTTCTTCAGGATTATATCCATCGGTCACAGATCCAATAACCACCCGTTGTCCGGCATATTTCTTCGGATTCACGATAGCAGGCCAATGCTTCACGTCCAAGAAAGTGCCCCATTCTTCCTTATGTCCTGTGAAGCGCTTCATGAATGAGGCGTAACAATACCTACAGCCATGGGTGCAACCCACGTATGGATTCACCGAATAGCCTCCTACTGGGAGGTTTGACTTGGTCATGATGCCACGAACCTCTTTCGTTTGAATGAGTGTTTCTGTCATTTTTCTACAATTTTAATTTCTTTCATCATGCTATTTGTTTTGATTACGAGTGCAAAGGTAGTGCATAAAACAAAGACACATTATACCATTAACAATATATTCTCTATCATTTTGATAAACCTGTCTGCCACTAAATATGGTTTACTGCTTATGAGCGATGATTATATTCTTGAACTGCACAGAGTTGTCATTTTGTGCGCCATCCTCATTCATATACACCATTCCTATAGTCCTCTTGAAAATTTCCGCATGTCATGCCCGTCTGCTGCTTGAAGAAGCGCATTAGGTGGGATGGTTCAGGGAAATTGAAAGCATAGGCTATCTCGCTTATTGACTTGTTGGTGAACAAAAGTTCGTTTTTTATTTCTGCCAATAGTCGCTGTTTCAGCAAATTCATAGCAGATATTCCATACTGCGCCATCACACTATGGTTTAGGGTGATTCGACTAATCTTGAGCAGCGAGGCGTAGTCTTGCACACGCTGCAACTTCCGAATGTGAGTTTCCATCAGTTCTATAAACTGAAAGGCGTAATTATTTTTGGGAGCCGCAAAAGGAAGTTGATACTCACGAGCGTAATGGCGATTCATCGTTGCCAGCAGATAACAAAGCACACTTACGATTATGTGGTAGCTGTCGGCTTCAGGCTGCCGAAGTTCTGCCCCTATTTTCTGAAGCAACCACTGATATTCTTTGCACTCTGCCTCAGAACACATCAAAAATGGCGGCGTTTTGGTCTGCTGACAGTATTGCAGACGATAGACAAAGAACTTGTCGGCAATGAACGTTCTCATAAAATCCTCGCGGAATATTAGGAAATCATAGTCGAGAGCCTTCTCATCGATGTGCCACTCCTGCTGCTGGTGGGGCTTCACGAAGAGCACCATACCATCTTTCAGTTTTATCTTTCTGTAGTCTATCAGCACGTAGCCATTTGCTTTCCTGATGAAAAAGATTTCGAAAAAGTCGGTCTTGAACGCTTCATACTCCGTAAGCACACCGGGACGCTCTCTGCCGTGCGCCGTGTTGATGAAGAAATCCACACCACACTCCGTCTTGCTAAACGGCACTTCTATCAATCGCTGTCGTTGCTTTGCCATAATCTGTTATTTTGGGGCAAAGTTACATATTTCCGTTGATTTATCAAAATGACATAAATGGCGGATATAATGGTATAGTTAAATTTAACGTTAAAGACTACCTTTGCACCATTATTTAAAACCTCAAAACCATTAAGATTATGAAGATTCAACAGATTAGAAATGCCACCATCATTATCGAGTATGCAGGAAAGCGATTCCTCGTTGACCCCATGCTCGGCGGTAAAGGATCGTTTGCTCCATTCCCGTTCTCTCACCATCAGAAGCTGCGCAACCCGCTCCACGACCTGCCGATGAAGGCGGAAGATATTGTCCACAACATAGACTGCGTATTGCTTACCCATCTGCACCTTGACCACATAGACGATGCTGCCTATAAGCTGCTGAGCAAGTCGGTTCACATCTTTGTGCAAGACGAGCAAGACCGGAATACAGTCCTTAGTCATGGCTTTACCCATGTGGAAATCATTGGCGAAGACTCACGTTTCGACGACATCCGTCTGTCGAAGACAGAAAGCCATCACGGCCACTGGTGGATGCTTCCCGCAGCAGGTCACACCTGCGGCTATGTGCTTCGTCATGAGACAGAACCAGTATGCTACTTGGCTGGTGACACTATCTGGTACTGCGGCGTACGTAGAAATATAGACCGCTGGAGTCCGCAGGTCATCATCGTGAACGCCGGCGGAAACAAATTCCATCTGGGCGGACATGTCATCATGCACATTCCTGATGTATTAAAGGCAATGGACTATGCGCCAGCGGCAACCTTCGTGGCAACCCATCTTGAAGGTGTCAACCACAATCAGGTTACCCGTGTTGCTCTGAGAGAAGAAGTAATGAAGTGCGGTAAGGCAGACCGCATCCATATTCCCGAGGACGGAGAGATTGTAGAACTGTAGATTTGCCACACAAAAACATCCATCTTATTACATTCTGATTATTATTTGTATCTTTGCACTTAAATTGCGAAAATTTGCCATTTTTGCACGCTGTCATTCAATTATGAATACACCGATGCAAAAATGGCAAATATTACATGAATATCCTATTCAACAAATCTTTATATTTGGGAATCCAGTTTTCTGCCTGATAATCGTAAAATCGATCATCAGCATTAATGGCAAAGGGGATCCCATACTTATCAAGCTGCTGGGTCATGAATGAAGCGAATTCTATCTGTTCCTTTACACTATAATTATCGCCTTTGTTATAATCTCCAGGCATCCAAGCTCCAACCCAGGTGTAAATACCAGTTTTCTTTTGCCAGTCAACTGCAACCTTGATACTTTTCTTTATCTGGTGCTTTTCCTCTGCCGTGCCTGTAGTCCAGCGTTTTTTGTCGTTTGTCTTGCTGGGACCTGCAGCATAGAAATGCCATTCAGCCATCAGATAGCCATTGCCCTGCGAAGGAATCTTCAAGTATTGAAGACCTTCGGGATGAGACAGTTTCGAAGGTGCAATAAAGATGATTCGCTTAGGATTGGTCTTGCGAATAGCCGTCACACAATCCTCATAAAGGGAGTTGAGTTCTGCCACATCCTTTTTCACTTTGTCCGAAGGCTCTACAATCAAATCAAACGAAACCTTTGGTGAGAGTTCCTTACATCTTTCTGCCATCATCTTCCACCACTCTACAACATTCTTATGCTCCTCTGCATTCGGATTCTCCTTATAAGGTTTGGCTGAGAAGGCTATAATCGGAATCAGGTCATTCTGCATGCAGGTATTTATCTGCGAAAACAGTCTCTTGAAATCCTCGTCTGTGAAACGATAATGATGCAGGCGGAATCTTACATGCTTGATTCCTTGCTGTGCAAATCTCTTTACAGCCGTTTCCGAATAGGCACCATATTTGTTTTTCTCACTTCTTCCCCACCAATCTACATCTATCCCCTTCTTCAGCATCTGCTGATAGTCGCGTGGGGCGATGGCAGAAGGCTGGGCATTTGCTATGAATGCTGTCAAAGTCAGCATCAGACTTATAAATAATTTTCTCATGATTTTATTGTTATCTATTTTACATTTTAATGACGTGGTCACAATATAAAGACCATCTAAAACGGTTGAAGTTAAAATGAGGACTTCTTTTTCCTTATTATTAACAATCATCGCAGCACTCTATGTTTTATCCGTGTAACAGTTCCCAATCCTGCCTTTTGTGTTCCGTCCCAATTTGTAAGTTGGTCGGCACAACCATTAGAGCCACCAAGTGAAACGTATGTGTCTGCACTGCATGACATGTGGTCAACAAAAGTAAGGAAGTTGTCAATGGCGTTGTTTGTGAATTGAACTTCATTCGTGGCGAAGAGTTTTGTCCAATTAGTGACACATTCCTGCTTGAAGTCTGTAAAACCATGCCAAGACATATCAGATAAGAACCTTTTTGCTGCCGATTCTATACTGGCTTTAGAGTCCAATCCAATATTATGCTTTACAGCAGATGCCATAATGCCATAGTATATGGAAGCCGATTCTTTCTCGTTGAAGTTGACTCTGTCTGTTTTTGCAAAGGATGATAAAGCTTCATGTCCCTCATGGATGAACTTGTCAAGCACTCCTATGTATCTATTTTGACGAGCCATGCTTTCACGTTTGGCTTCGGCTTCTTGCCGAGCCTTTTCTTTTGCTTCTCTTTCCTTGCGTACTTCCAGGCGTCTCCATGCGTCTGTCATTTCTGGCTCCTGCCAAATGGCATTCCAACGAGCCTTAAAATCATTGTACATTTCCATAAGTGTAGTATTATAACTTTTGGCACTGGCGAGTTCTTCCTTCGCATAGACAAGTTGAGTAGTCACTCGCTCCACAGCCTTCTCGTCAAGTTGGGATATGCGTTGTTTGACTTTGTTGTTTTCAGTCTTTAGCGCATCATTCTCGGCACGAAGCGACTTGTTCTCCTCTATCTGCTTGTTGAGATTCTGCATATAGTAAGTGTATGTCATGTTGACAGACTTGCGTACACCTTCATTCTGCTTGTCACGTTCTGCATTAACGGCTGCTACAAGAGCCTTGATGGCAGCGTAGATATTAGACACACGCTCCTCACGCCACGCCTTTTGTCCTATAAGTGCAGGAATAGGGATGGCAAGTTCTTTCTTTACGGCATTCATTGCTTCTTGAACTGGAGCCTTGATGTTGAGTAAAGGAATGGTCAGTTCCTTCTTGTCGATTGTGGCAAGAACAGCGTATTTCTCCACTTTGTCAAGAGCGACTTTCGCCTGACGTTCGGCTTCAAGCACCACCTTGTTCTTATGCTTGCGTCCTCGTTTCTCTTCCTCTGAAAGCTCATCATAGGAGAAGCCTCTTGCCAAGCCATACTTATGCCCTACCTTATTATAATAGTCGGTATGGAGTTGTGATAAGTATTGCGACTTGTCCTTGGCTCGCTCTCCCCAGACCTTGGCATAAGACACTCTTTCGATGACGCCCTTTGTCGCTTCCGACTTTGTGTAGTTGTCACGTTCCTCTTTGGGGAGTGCTCTCCACTCCTTTGTTGAGAGTTCCTTTTCGGGATTGTCCTTGTGAATATACTTGCTGCCGATGCGCCCACGTTTCTTGACTTGTTCAACAGGAACAGTCTGCACATGGGCATGGATGCTTGTTTCGTCACAATGCACGTCAAAGCCGACGACATTCTCTTCTCCCCATTTCTCACATGCAAAGCGGTAGGTGTCCAATGCCCAGTCATAGATGCCTTTTTGCAATACAACCTTGCTGTGGTCAGCATTTGGATCTGACGTGTTGAGTTTCTGTTCACCAAAGGCAAGTCTGTTAAGCACATCATGGTCACCACTGAAGATGATGCCGACAGTGCAGTTCGGACTGTTCCTTGAAACTTGTTCGGGACGCTTGGCATCCATATACGGCTTGAAGCCAAGTTCATCAAGTCTGTGCTGCAAGCGTTCGTGCAGGGGTACCGACTGTGACCCAAGAAGAATAATCTTTCCACCCTTGACAATCTCAAAGTTGAGTCTCTTGCGTGAGTAGTTATAATGGTTGTTCTTGTCAATGTCTGCGTTTTTGAGTTGGTAACGTTTCTCGTCCCAACCTCTGCGCTCCGCCTCGTTGCCCACTTGGGACGAGAACGACTTCTTGTCTGTGCCTACATGGATGGCGGCACGTGGTATGTTTCTTTCCATAAGAATTTCATTTGAGCTTGTAACGTAGTTATTGTATAATTGGAGATAGGTCTCGGGCGGAGCCTGAGCATAATAGAAGGACTTTTTAAGTGAACAGCGTCAGCAGGTGAATCTAAAAGTCCCTATTATGTTTAGGACTTTTGTGAAAGTCCGTCACGCAAGCGTGCTCGCAGATCCTTACCCACTCTGCTATGACTCTTCCACCAACACCAACCCAAGGCTGTCTATCAGATGCTGGAGTGGCGGATGTTGCTTTATCAGCCTTTGTAGCACCATCTGCGGTGTTTCCGTCATCAATAGGAAGTCGGCAATGTCAAGACCATTGACCTTTTGTTCATCGGTGGCATTGTCTTCCAAGATGTTGCTTATGACAACCCTTTTGCAAACAGATTGCAGCAATGGAATTTTTGATTTCCATTTGTCCGTTGCTCCAAGGTCAGGGAACAGAATGATATCCCGACCTCCCAATACCTTGACAGCGATTTGGTTGAGACAGCCATGCATACCTCCAGTTGCCAGCCAGATGAAATTGGGGATGAAATGGGATGCGATTATGGCAGTTTTTTCACTCTCGACAATAGCGACCGACATTGTGGGTTGCTGTGCCAGCAAATGCTCACCAAAGAAACATTGGCACAAGTTGAAATCTGGAAGATGAAGAAAAGCATGCGCCCATCCAACATAAGAACGTGGCTCTTTCACACGATGTCCGTCTTTGGGATTATACAGTATGACCTTGCCAGTCCTCACCTTATCATCCTTGTCAACTTGCCAATAAATGGTTGAGCCTCCCCACTTATAGGATGTTCCGACATGATACATCTTCATCAGCCTTTCTGTCTCTTGTTCACCAAAGACCTTGGAAAGGTACCGGTATAACGGATTGATTCCGTAATGAGACAAGGAACGCTCCATAATAGCGTTGGCGATATAGGAAATAGGCTTTTCTACGACTTTCGGTTGGATATTCCTTCTTGTCGGATATGGTAATTTGTCCTTAGACAGAAAGTCTGGATGCTCACGGAAATAGTCTTTAGGAGTATAGTGATAGCCACAACTATGCTCATGGTCGCATTTGCCTACATTGCCAGGGAAGGATACTTCTCCCTCATCATCTATGTATCTTGTGAAACAACGCTTGCGCTCACAATTCGGGCATGTGTAACGATTACCCGATCTGTATTTCTCCAAGTGAAATCTATACTCGTTCATCATCGTAACTGAAATGAATTATTGGTGAATTTCAGCTTTCAGTTCTTTCATGTTTTCAGTTACGCACTTGTCAACTGAAAAACTGAAACAAATGAATACTGAAAACAGGTTGGTTTATGTTTCAGTTGCCTGTCCTGTTTCGAACTTTACTTTTTCGTAAAATCCTTTCTTTGCCTTTGTGATTAGTCCAGACTTCATAAGCTCCTTTATATAGTTCATCACAGTACGGTCTGTAACACGCAGATTCTCCATTCCTGTTTTTATGGCTGTTTTTGTGTCAAAGCTGTCTTCCAACAGATACAGCAACTCCTTGGACATAGAATCACAGGTATCTTCAGCAACAAAGGCTCGGCAGCGTTGATAGCAATTCTCACAGTATTCATTGAGTCGTAATGCTCCTTCTATGGAATCCACATCAATACTTTGCAGATGGCTCTCGCCACAGGCGTATCTTAGAGCTTGGAGCAATAAGGCAATGCGTGCGACGTGGGTATTGTGCTTCATCACCCTCGTTTCAACATCCTCATCGTCCTCTATGGCATTGATGGCATCCACATTTCTGTTCCACCAACCAAAGAAAAGGGAATGTGCGTCCTTGTCCATATAAAGGATATTTGGACAACATTCATTTGTGTCATTACACCTTGCATAGTCAAGTCCAAAGATTTTCCCGATGATGTCAGCCCATTTTCTTGAAGCCTCGCTCTGGCGCACATGGCTGTCTTCCTCATCCAGCCAGTGTGGAACTTTCTTGGATTTGGGATATACAACCAGAATACGGTCAAGAAAACCTGTATCCATGAATTTGGAAGCCATCAGTTCCTTCATTCGTTTGGTCTGTGTTGTACCGATGATGTTGACACATGGCTCTTCTACACGTTGTGGGCGGTCATTCTTGACACGGGTGTTCTCCAAGTGGCATCCGCTCCAGATGGAAAGTAGGCGTTCAAGCATGGGATTTTTCCCATACCTGTCTGTATTGGCAAGCAGTCCGAGAATTTCATCATAGTTGATGGCTATGCCACGCAAGTTGTTGTAATGCTCCAATACCAGAGCCTCCAATGTAAAGTCATCCAATGTGACCCTTTTCAGAATAGGCTTCTTCATGTCCTTGCTTCCGCTTTCCTTTGTTGCACATGCGGCCTCATACAGGTCAAGTTCATGGCAAAACTTGTCAAACAGCTTTCGTTCATACTCCCGAATTGGCTTGTATGCAAGCTGTAATGGTGGAGTTTTGCCCATGCCAGGCCTGCCAACCAATATGATATAAAGGGCGGCATTCGTGTCCCAATCCTGCTTAACGTGAATACGATAGGTATTGCCAAGAGCCGCTGATGCTGCCGACAGCATGGACATGGCGACATAATCCACCTTGAAATTGCCGTGCACCACCATGTCTATGATGATGGACTGCATTTTTTGTGGAAACACCTCAAGAGGGAAGCCTGAGTCCGCTAAAGACTCGGCTTCCATGTTGATTTTGTTGCAGAGTTCAAGCGCATCCATAGTATTACCAGTTTAAGGGTTTCGGTTTGCGCTTGTTTCCTGCAAGAATGGCTGCATTCTCCTCCTCTGCTGTGAGAGGTACAGGATTCTTGCGGTTAGTCTCCAACCACTTGTCAAGTTCGTCTTGATAAAGGCAGTAACGCTTGCCCGGCTTGGTGGCAGGAATGCTGCCGTTGCCAAGTTTCATGTAGAGAGTTGCCATCGGCATTTTCAGGTATGCCGATGCTTCCTCCACACTCATAGGTATGTGCGTATTAGCCTTGTGTGGCTTGTTCTGTGATTGCAGACCGATGATCATCTGCTTCATGCCCACCACTTCATCCCGAAGCTGGGCAACGACCATTGGAAGGTCGTTGAAAGTTAATTCCTTTGTCATATACAAGTTGTTCTAAAAAACTGGGACAAAGGAACAGAATGATGCTTCCGTTACTGAGGTTCGTGACAGTCATTTGTCATTCACGAAGGAATAACTCTAACAATGGGGATTATTGGATAGTTACCTATCCGAAACTATCTATCAATGATATTGTTAAAATAAAGGTGAACCCGTATAAGAGAACGTGTTTTGTGTCATTGTTTAGAGACAAAACATTACCTTTGCATATCAATATAACGATACAAACATTCACTATATGAATAAAATAGTACAACCACAATGGCTTGAATGGGCAAAAGAACTACAATTCATTGCCCAAGGGGGATTGACATACTCCAAAGATGTATTTGATATAGAACGCTTTGAACGCATTAGAGAAATTGCAGCAGAAATGCTCAGCCTGCAAAGTGGAATACCCATAGAAAAAGTAAAGAATCTGTTTTGCAATGAAACTGGATTTCAAACTCCTAAATTAGATACACGAGCTGCGATATTCAAAGATGATAAAATATTGCTTGTGAAAGAGAAAAATGGAACTTGGTCTTTGCCCGGTGGTTGGGTCGATATAAATCAGAGTATCAAAACTAATACAGAAAAAGAAGTAAAAGAAGAGGCAGGGTTAAATGTAAAAGCTATCCGGGTAATAGCCATACAGGATAGAAATTTACATAATATTCCCCCATATGCCTACAATGTTTGTAAAGTTTTTGTTCTTTGTGAGATTGAAAGCGGATCTTTCCGACCCAATATTGAAACGGATGAGAGTGCCTATTTCGGATTGGAAGAATTACCTATTCTTGCAAAAGAGAAAAATAACGAAGAACAAATTAAAATGTGCTTTTCTGCTTACTCTGATAAAAACTGGCAAGTATTATTTGACTAATAAATAAAACATATGAAATATAAACATATCGTATTCGACATAGACGGTACATTGATAGATACGGAATATGCAGTCATCAACTCTTTAATAAAAACAATTACAGAAATAACGGGACGTGCACCTCAATATGAAAGTCTGAAATTTGCTTTAGGTATTACCGGAAGAAATGCGTTGGAATTACTCAAAATACCCGACATAGAAGATGCTTTGAAACGATGGGATAGGAATATGAAATTGCTCCAGCACACTATTCAACCTTTTCAAGGTATCAAAGAATGCTTGCAATCCCTTTTATCAAAAGGCTATCTTTTAGGCATTGTAACCTCCAAAACATATCAAGAATATCATTCTGATTTTGAACCATTAGGGTTAGCGGACTTTTTTTCCACAATTGTATGTGCAGATGATACTGATGAACATAAGCCCAAAGCAGCACCCTTAGTAGCATATTTGGCTAAAGCCCATATAAACCGCGAAAATGCTCTCTATATTGGTGATAGTATTTATGATATTCAATGTGCTGACAATGCCGGTGTTGATTCCGGATTGGTTTTATGGAGCAACAATGTATCTAATCCTATACGTGCAGACTATTATTTTAAGACACCCCATGATATAAGTAAAATTCTATAAAAGACGAACTGACTAATTATGAAATCTGCCGCATCAAGACCATTTGGTCAAGATACGGCTTTTTTAGTTGTAATATCCAATTATAAGGAAATAGGGAAGAAAAGCGATTTTGCCAAAGGCTACATTATCATCCATGGAAATCATATCTACCATTAGCAGGTTCGTCAATAGGGATTATATCATTGGAACATGGTGCTTTCAGGTTCTTCAATGTACTGTAGTCCAAACCTTCAAACGGCTTTGGAAATAAAGCCTTGACAAAGGCTATTCGCATTGCCATTGTGTAATCACGCTTACCCAAACGCTCTGCGATATTCCACACGAAGTGCCTTAAAGGGATATTCTCAACCGTCTCCTTGAAACGGTTTATTGCTATCGGGGTATAGTTGGTGTCGTTGCTCCATTCCTTGACAGCCTCAATTACCTTGTACAAATCTTCCTCATACAGAAACCTTGACATGGTACGATGCACATAGTCAAGTACGGCTCTCGTTCGTTTCTCCTTTATCTCCTGTGCTTCTTTTTCTTGTGCCTCTACACACTTGGCATAGTCCTCATGACTGTATTGTGCTGACTCTGTTTGTGGTAATGTTTGCTTTGGCTGTTCTTGTTCTGTTGCCGGCTCTGCTTCTACAACGTTTTTCTTTGTCTTGCTGTTGCTACCAATGGTCATCAGTTCATAGGGATAATTCACCATAGAAATGAATATCGCCCAAAGCAGGATGTTGCTCCCTACAAAGATGATTGACTCGACAAACAGACTTTGGTGAAAGTCATTGCCTACATACATAGCCACGACAAGAGAGATGGCGAGAATTGCAGTACCAACAAAAGCGTAGATGGTACAATCTGAAGTTGTCTTGTTTTCTATCATTATTGTATTCGTTTTATTGTTATTCGTTCAAAAACTTCCACAAAGTTAGATGCAGAAGCATGTAAAAACCGCATTTACGTTCTCTGGCACTCTTTCTTTTACGCTTTATTAGCGTTCTAATATGATTTCATACTCTGAATCATACTTGAAACAGCTCGTTAGTGCCAGTTGCTGCTTATTGCTGGCTACAAAGGTAAGGGCAAAGAAAAGTGGTATTTGCAGTTCCTCCTCAATATCAACAGAAATTGGAATGAATTTGTCGAATTGGTTCTATCCATGACAGCAAATAGAACCAACAAAAAGAGAAAAGGACTATTGGAACACTATAATTCCAACAGTCCTTTTCTGCGTGTTATTGTCAAATGGTTACTTCTTCAAGGTGATACAGCCAACCGAAGCACGCTTCTGTGCATCGGAAATCTTGGCATACACTTCTGTCGTTGCCACATTCTTATGACCGAGATAACGCTGCACAACCACAATACTTGTCCCTGCGTCCAACTGGAGACAGGCAAAGCTGTGGCGTGAACAATGATAGGAGATATGCTTGGTAATCCCTGCATCTTTCAGCCAATTTTTCAGCGGTGCCTGTGTCATGGAGTCTTTGAAATCAGGGAACACCTTGCCTCGTTTATCCGGTGAATAGCCTATCAGTTCCAAGGCTTCCTCACTGATTGGGTTATGCACGATGTCCTTTGTCTTCTGCATTCGTGTAGTGACATACATCACACCATCGCTGCCGTATGGCTGTATCTCCTCCCAAGTGAGTTTCTTGATGTCGCTCTTTCTCAATGCCGTAAGACAAGAGAACAGGAAGGCTCGCTTCAAGGCAGGAGCAGAGCATGGTGTGGATGCCAAGCGGATAACCTCGTCTTGTGAAAGATGCTCCTTGTCAGTCGGGATTGTCTCGATACGCTCCAAGAAACCGTTCGGGTTCTCCTTTATCTTGCGGTCACGATAGGCTGTGTGGATTGAAGCACGGAAAGTTGACCAGTAGTTGGCAGCTGAGTTTATATGCAGCTTTCTGTTCTTATGCAGTCCCTGTGGTGCTGTCAGCAGATACTCACGAAATCTGTTGCACAAGTCCACGTTTATCTCCCCAAAGGTACACTTGCCTTGCGTGAAGGTACGAAAGTGCATATAGACGTGCTGCCACTTGGAGTTCTTCTTGTCAGCCAGTTTCTTGAAGTAGGCGAGAAAATCTCCTTTCATCTTCTCCTTGTCGAAGAAATCGTAACGCTCGTTGACGATAGCCTCGAAGCGACGGCAGCGTATCGCCTCGGCTCTTGCCGTAAGGTTGAGGTTGTACTTCTGTTCCATCTGGTTCTTCGGTTTGGCATAGATGTAGATGCCAAGCGACTCATGGCGGATGACCTTCATCGTGCTTTCGTCACGATAGCCTGGATAATAGTCAAGATAATAGGACAGCATGCGTCCGTCCTTGATTTTGCGTGTACGCAATGATACGGTCTTGCAAATGTTGCTCATAACTGATATGTATTATTGATGATTATTCGTGGTGAAGTGTCTCTTCACGGCTGCAAAATAACGGAATGAAATCTCCGTGACTCCAATTATTCATAGTAACTGATGGATAATGCTGAAATCATTTGAAATCACAGTCCTTTAGCTGCCCTTTCTGCCATTGCTCGCTCCACATCCGTCTTCAAAAGCAGGTTCTTTACACCCACTTTTACCTTGTTGATATGGTGAACTCTCACGATATGGCAGATGTTGGCACTTGTCAGACCATACAACTGTTGCACCTGTTCGGTGGTATAATAGTTGTCATCGTTCATGAGGTCAGTCCTGCGCAGTTCTTCAAGATGTTCCTTGGAATAATAGGTACGACCATACTCACGTTTGGTGGGTATCTTATGACGGTAGGTGTATGCCCTTAGTGCTGACTTGCTCATGCTAAAGGCATCCTCTACATCATCAGCCGTCACCCATTCCGTTATGCTGTTGAGGTCAACGGCAGTACCGAAGAACTCATCAATATGTCGTTTGCTGTAATAGTTCTTGCCAGCGATACGGCACATCGGTATCTGGTTGCGCTTGGCAGAGGTGTAGAGCCAAGACTTCTTGACCTTATAAATGGACATCACTTCCTCGCCCGAATAATAGTCAAGCACCTCATTCTCCTCTTTCCCTTTTATTGATTCCTGGTTTTGTGTTGGTTTTTCTGCTTTTGCCTTTTGACAGGGCTTGCTCTTGCTGACAGGAATCACACGCTTGTAGGGATTACCCTCAAACATCTTCTCTATATCAGCCTTTCTAACGAATGCCATTCTGCTGCTCAATCTTGATGCCTTCAACTTGCCGTTAGCCACAAGTTTGTAGATATACTGTCGGGTGCATCCCATCAGAATGGCAGCTTTGGAGAAGGTAAGATACTCCTGATGTTGCAGACCCATGATTGGCTCAATACCGTTAATCAAGTCCTGCTGTCTTTTCTTCCTAAGACGTTTTGCCTCTGCCTGGCATTCCTCGGAACAGTATTTCTGCATACCGCTCCTTGGCACGAATGTCTTGCCACAAAATTCACATTTTCTTGTCGGTCTCATACTCTTTGATATTGCTTTGTTCAAATTCATTTGAGTATTCCACCATTGGAGTAAACGGAAGTGAACCATTGACAACCTTTGTCAACCCAGTCCATGATATAACGCTTTTTTCCTATCAGCTTCAATTTTGTCCTCCATCGTAACCACTTGTAAACCCTTGTCAACTACGTTCACGATATGACAAAATAAAAGCTCCGCAAATTCTCCACGGTAGAAATACGCTGCAAAAATATGTGGAAAATCGGGAACTGCCAAAAAGCACTCAGAAAGTGTTAAAAATCAAAGAGTATTGAAAATCAAGACTTTACGTTTAGTTAATCATAGTAAGTTATGGTTAGTTATAAGGCTCTAAATACAGTTCGCAAAAGCATTGAGGTTAATCGTTTCCAATCCCTCAGGCAAAGTTATAACTTTCAGGTTTGAACAATTCTGAAAAGCCCTATCCATTATCTTGGTACAATTCACAAATAAGTCTCCAAATTCAGAAAAGTATTGTATATCTTTATTATCTGAGAACAAATTAGAAGGAAGCGTTGTTGCAGAAATAAAACTGTTTCTTGTCACACCATGTCCATCGCCCCATTGTGAAATACAAATTTGTTGTACCACAGGATCCTGGAAACGGAGATACAGCCCTCCTGTAATATTCAATTCCAATTTTTTAAATGCCGTTCTCAATGTCTCAAGCGAGTCCTCATATACACTTGCATGGACATTCAATATTCCATCCAATACCGGATATTCATCCTCTCCAGACAATCCTTCAGAGCTTAATCCCTCATACGTTCCGTTTGATAACGCCACTAACTTATCCAACACACTAGAATCGTTATATGTCTCATTAAACCCGACCGCACGAATACGTTTCAATTTATGCCCACTCCCCTGTCCGGATTGAGCATCCATTATATCAACCAACAATGCCATAGGGTTAATCATCGGACATCCGGTAATAAAGAAGTCAGAGATAATTTCCTTGCATAAACCAATTCCAACACCCTCATTGGTCATCAACGGATAATTCATCAGGGACAAATATTGGTTATACGCACTAAACTCTACAGACCGGAGTCCACCACCTTTTGGGAGAATTATTTGTACGAGAGATGTACCGTCCGCATGTACTTCTTGCAGATGAGTGCAAGCAGAAAGGTTCAACGTACCGGACAATGTAGAAATATTAGACAGGAGTAAACGTTGGAGAGACGTACAATTAGATAAAGTCAGAGAAGTGATAGAAATCACTATCGGTTCAGTTTTGCTACCCAATCGGATATCACGAAGCATCCGTCCCTGTATAATCATTGACCCTTGCACATTCTTATTATGCCAGTCACCGATATCCTGCAAATATGATGCACCCTGTATCGCATTTTGCTGATCACCTGAACCGGACAATTCTATTTCCATCACACAGACTTCCCCTGCTTTAGTGCGTGCACCCCTGATGATACTTGTACCATTGGCTATTGCCGGATACATATCCATAGCGGGAGTAAGCTCATACTTGATTGTATTTCCGGCTGCACGCACGGTAATGGTGTCAGAACCATTCGCGGAGAACAGACCGAAGCTATACTTTGACATCATATAAAGGATGCGTTTCGTCACCCATCGCTGCTCGGCTACATAATGGTCGCCTAAAGCCTGAGTTATAGGATCCGTATCATTCGAATAAGCACCTGCGTTATAAGCCAGCTTTCCATTTTCATATGAGATTCTGGCATCCGCATTATATGCGTTCGACGGAAAATACTCCTGCGCCTGATCAAAGAAATACTTTTTGTAAAACGCATACATCTTCTCAAGGTCATTACCACTCTTCAAACCGGATAACGATTGCATCGACGTCATCATCAGACGCATATTAGTCACCTTTTCCTCTGCAAAAGCCAGTTCCATCAAGTTAAAGAAATTATTCGTCTCACCATTCCATACAGACGCTCCGGTTTCGTCAAGGTCATGAGTTTCCACACTATAAGATTTATCCGGCAAGCCACGGTTCGTTGTATCAAAACGGGTATCCGCATCGTCCACACGCCACCTGAATTTAGAATCATCCATACCAAAAGAATACGGATACGTATTTTTTGCCCGCTCGTCGGTACCCGCATTAAATTCCACATTATTCATAAAGGTAAGCGTATCCTGAATATGCCAATATGCCGGAGCTTCCAATCGGAATTTAGCAATACGGGCATTGACAAAAAGAGAATTCAATTCATCATTTGTTTTCCCGTTCAAATCCGCACTTACCAGTCCATAGCCCTTATCTACCAGTTGAGACAGAAGATTGATTTGCCCTTCTCCTATATCCGATGGCATGAACACTCCTTCAGCAGCCTCAAAATAATAAACATTATATTGATTAACGTCACCGGGCTTTGCAATCCAATATTCGTAAGGCTGATTTTTATAGTCAGCAAGTTGAGAATTCAGTTCGGCTAATGTTCCGTTAAAAGGCTGAAGTCTCGGAGAGCATTGGTAAACAATATTATATGCCGGCAGAAACTTTGAAATATTCCCTATTTCTCCGGCACCGAAATCCCAAGAGTTCGCACCATTATATTGGAACGCTTCCTCATCTTCGTTGTAAACGATATAAGGTTTATCCGGATTCCAAGGAACACGGAACAATGTGCAAAGCGGTGAATTATCCGAACCTTCGATAGATAGCATTCCCGGAAACAAGTCCGTATCATAACCGAAAGTATATTTATCTCCCTTGTCCGGCCCGAAAGTATACAAACCTTTAAATGTATATACAGTTTCCCCTTCATCGTTTACTGACTTTTCAAAACAGACAAAAGGCATCTGATAAACAGCTACGCGTGCATTCTTATATACTTCCGTCTGCATAGCCTCATTCAGCAGTCCCATTTCACGGTACAAGTCTTCATAAGAGTTGACCGAACCTATTTTATGAGATTGCATGGAAGAAGCATAGTTCTTCTTTGCCGTAAATTTCTGTCCGGCAGGAAGCCAGGGCACCATTTGCCATTTCTTCGTACCGGTCGTTCCGTCGGCAAAGGTAATTACAGACAATGTCTTATCCAGTTGATAACGGGTGTTCCACAAATAGTATTTCATAGAAGACGTCCCCTGTCCTTTTGCCGTCACGTTGGAAATGGCCACATTCCATTCCGGATGGTCATAGAATAAGACTTCCAATGTTCCTATGCGTTGCGTCTGGTCAAGCATAGATGGAATCGTTTTATCGAAAACGAGACAATTGAACTGATCCTTCGTATTATTAAAATCTATTTCCGAACCGTTAGAATCAAGAATATCATTGAAAGCTTTCACTCTTGCTTTCTCCTCCGTATCGGACAGCCAGTTGATGTAGTTTGTCAATACTCCTTGCGAAGTCAATCCCGATTCATACTCCCTGATACCATAAATATCCATGTCGGCAAAGTCAGAACCAATGACAATAGCTCCCGATTGTGCAAAATAGTCGTTATCTTCATAGGTGAACTCCCTGTTCTTGCGTCCGTTAATGTATAAGATGCACAGGTTAAATCCCGGATTTCCATATGCTGTCGGCAGGATAGTCAATGTCAGCCGTGTTCTTTTCCCTTCAAAAGTATGCAAGCTTTGCACACTGTCATTTTTCAGTGACTGGGTATGCATAATTATATCATCCGCATAGATATTCAGACCTACAAAAGAATCTCCCGACTGGGATGAGATAGTTATCACCGGTCGTGAATAGTCAGTCACATTATCCACTTTGTAGTCAATCTCAATCGTCATTCCCCTGCGTGCACATTCCATACCAAAAGGATAACGGTCTATCGTCAATAGAGAACCAGCCATCAACCGGAGTACCTTTTCTCCGTTCGTGTTCGTTGTCCAGCAGTCATTTCCCCAGTTCACACCTTTCCAGGAAGCCCGGATTTCCGAACTGTCAATTTCATTGATAATCATCTGACGGTTCGCCTGACTGTTACTGCGTGTCTTCGGATTCATATAGAACACAGCGCCCGGTACAGCCGCATAACCGGATGAATTGTCTACCGGATAAGTGACAGGAGCAGTCAGTTCCTTATCACCATCCATTATACAGGAGATAATTTCAAATTCCGAGTTATCCATCGTTTCTATTTCAAGAGAAAGAGAAAAGACCTGTCTTGCCGAACAAATAATGCTGTCCTCGTTGGAAGTAAAGACATCCTCCTTATCTTTCCTTACAATAAATTGTGCCGAAGTAGTGACATTGTCACCATCGAACATAGCATACTCAAACAACACATTTTCAGACCAGTTCACCCCTTTGCCCAATACATTGTTTACAGCGACAAGCTTGGCTTGTTCACCGGGCATTGCACAGATGATATTGAAAGAAACCGTCCGGGTCTTGATACTGCCGTCAGTATTTGCCACATAGGCAGACACATTGAACACACCTGTTTTTCCCGGATGCGGGATAGAATAATTATACGATGTTTCAATATAAATTCCCGTACCTATCGGCACCTCATACGAGGCATTATAATCAGTTCCGGTAACAGCTATATAGAGATTCTTCGCCACATTTCCACCAATATTCAGATTGAAAAGGATATCTCCATTATAAGCAGTCCACCATTTAAAGTTATCAGCATTGATAGAGAGAGAAGTCAGTTGCACAGTATATACAAATGCGGGAGTCGTCACTTCCGTGACGTTCCCCGTGACTTTAATCATTATATTATTGGCGCCGGAAGTCAGAAACTCCGCCACATCAATACTCAGGGGAACACCGGATTTTACATATATTTGTTTCGCAACCACATAATCCGCGTTGACAGTATTGCGGACAGAAATCTGGCAAAGCCCTTCTTCGCCCGTATTCTCATAAGGTTCTTTCGAACTATAGCGTTCCTGGCTGACGAAAGTAAATTTCAAAAGACAAGGTTCGCCTTTACTTGCAGATACATTCTTACTATCAAGATTATTCACAATACGCACATTGCGCTGCAATCCTTCATCAACACCGCCCATCTCCTTTATATTCCACAGGCTTCCATCCCATACATAAAACAAGTCATCATCAAAGACATAACACAAAGTCGGGACTTCAAGCCTGTCCACCGGGATAGCGTCTCTTTCCGCCGTGGTACGTACACATTTGAATCCCCCTTTTCCATATATACTGTGGTGGGTGGGATACTTATCTTCATCAGTGCCCGGAACAATAGGAGCATATATATTGGTTCCTTTCAATTCTTCACTCATAATCTACTACATTTTTAAGTTTTTCAATTTCACTATTACAATCATAATCACTATCAGCATGGCAGTGCCACCAAAATCCAGTTTGAATCTCTGCCATTTTGAAAGTTGTTTTTTTATCGGATAAGGAATCTGTATCGAATCTGTCTTCATCAAAGTATCCGTCCTGTTTATATACTGATACTTATACAGATACTTGTATTTATACTCATATACAGTATCCCCTTTTACCGTCACATACACACTGTCTTGCTGATATACGCTGTCATGCCGGATGCTGTCACGAACCCGATATTCCGTTAGTACCGTCTCAACAGGAATGTATTGAGTCCGGCAGGAGCCAAATACTCCTGCCAGCAACATGAGAACTACTGATATATATAGAAGTCGCCTCATCCTCTATTCTTATTCAGATAGTTCATCACTCCCTCTACATGAATCTGTGTTACCATTCGCATTCCTTCTTCTGACAACAGGAATTCTACATCCTCCTTATTATCCTGAAAGAAATTCTCCGTCAATATTGCAGGGCAATTCGTATCCCGGCATATGGCAAGATTCTGAATCCAGAACAGTTGTTCCGGTGTTGGCTGACGGACAAATACTTCTTTTTGTATAGCCACTTCAGCCAGACATATAGCCAGTTTTTTGCTGTTTGTTGAAGCATTGTCAGAAATAAAGACACTCCATCCGTGTGCAGGCAACCAATCCGAACCACCCCCTGCGGCATTACAGTGAATGGAAACTAAAATAGCGTTGCCACCACTTTCTCTGTAAATTGTATTTGCCCGCCGGCATCGTACAGATAAAGGTATATCCACCATCTCTTTTACGATTCTTTCCGCATCAATTCCCTTAGTTCGCAATCCGGTTATGACCCTGTCAGCAATCTTTCTGGTGTATGCCCATTCCCTTAGTCTTCCGTCCGGTGAACGTTTGCCGGGAGTATTTTCACCGTGTCCGTTATCAATTAATACTTTCATTGTTGCACCTCCTCTGTTCTATTTTTAAATTTAGGCGGGATTCGCTTTAAGCATTCCCACAAATCACATCTGCTCAGTTCCGCTTCCTTAAGTTGCAATTCCACCACATGCAGTTCGCTAAGTTTCTCAAGAATCTTTTCTTCCGATTTTCTTAGTTCGGCATATAGAAAATCCACTTTGGAATTTCTTCCGACCAAGTCCTTCTCCAGTCTTTCTATTTGTTTATTAAGGCTATCAATGATGGTCAGAAGGTTTTGAATCTCGACAGCATCTGCGGCGGCATCTTCTTTCCGGGCGTTTGTATGACGGTGCACGTAGAAGTTTACTGTCCATTTTATGGCTTCAAATCCGCCCAAGGCTCCTAGTATGGTTAGCCATTCATTTAATTCCATGTTTTTCTTTTTTTAGCTCAATCAAGAACACTTCATACTATACCCAATCATTCAGATTAATAAGTTGAAACATAAAAGAGCCATCATTTCTTGAAGAGTCATCAGAAGTATATACACTAAAAGATGATGGACTCCTCGTCGCTAAATTTGCCTTTAATGGAGTATTTGTTCCGTATGCACACCCATAACCGGTAAGCATTACAATATAATTATCAGCATCCAGACTCCATGAAAAAGACACATTGTATACACCAACTTCTCCACCTCTATTAGCGCTCATACTTGTTCCATCAAATGTCTTATATCTGATAGATGCACCAACATTTGTTCCCGTCACAATACCTTGCGCCAATACATTTAGTTTACGTCCATACTTTGCAGTTGTCATCAGGTTTATTCTGTTTAAAACGATATATCCATAGAAAGTACTTGCATCTCCATATCCCATAAGTTCAACCAACTCCCTTGATAAGCTAATCTTATTTTTTGCAACGCCATCTTCAAAGAAATACTTTCCAGTTGGTGCAGATAGCTCAACAGCTCCTTCAAAAGTTTCACCTTCAAACTTCCAATTAGCAAAGCGCATTATTCGACCACTATCAGCAATAGTCCACGTAATCATAGAATTAGCACTTCCATCTCCCCATCCTCCAGATGCTCCGGCAGCAATATTATCAAAAGCTACAGTTTCTTGACTTCCGATATTAATATAGATACCCGAACGTGACCAAGGCTGACGGATTGTTCCTGTTATCTTTACATCTTGCAACAAACTCTTTTTGATTGTAGCACCTTCAGTTTCAATTATTCCCTTAAACTTATATTTCTCTGCAATCGGATCAAGTTCAAACACAGGTTTATTATTCACCAATGCAAATATTCCTGTTCGTTCTACTCCACTAACTATAACTTTCTCTCCCATCAAAATACCAGTAAGTTTTTTAGTATCAACATCTTGCTTACCAAAGAATCCGGTAGGTGCAGCAACCAATTCCCCGTCAATAAATGTACCATTTTTCGTCCATTCATTCACCCATTCAGGCGAATCTTTCACATTATTCCACTCCACCTGTACATCATCCATTTCTACAACACACCTTTGTTTTTCTTCATTCCACGTCCAAGAAATCGAACCTCCGGCAATGTGTCCTGACTTATCCGGTTTGAACAAAACAGAACCATCACCTAATTCAGCAGTTCCATTCGGATATAAGCAATAAACAGTATGTCCTGACTCATCCACTCCTTTTATTACTCCATTAACACAATAAAAGCCTTTCGAACCATTACTACCAGGTATTTCCCCACCCATGCGAACTTTCAAACAATTCGACCAATCTTTTGAATAAATCCCGTCCAACACATCAATAGCCGGTTGTCCACTTTCATCAGCATGCATATAAATGGCAGAATGCCTGCCCACATACTTCTCATCATGTGAGCTATTACCAAACTGAACAATATCATCTCCAGCAGCTGGGGGATTCAACACTACTCCCCCTTCATCCATATCAAACTCCGATAAAGGAATCCGTATAACCCCGTCCACCACTGATTCTATCTCGACATGATAAACCTTCTGACTTCCCGTAAACTCCTGGCAACGAATAAAGTCATGCTCCATAAAACTCATATCAGCATCCTCCAATGTGATAAGAAAAGCTGTTCCATCCTCCGACAGTTCCACTTTTTTAATCTTTCCGCATCCTTGCGTGATAGCTTGTGCACCGATTATTGCCCTCACCTTACTAATCAGCATCTCAAATACCGTGAATTGTCCGCGCACACGTATAGAATCTATCTCCAGCATCCATTTGCCTTTGACATATTCCCATATCTTCCATCCGTGCCCGGCAAAGCCTGATATAAAATCTTCCACATATTCTTTTGCCCCATTCGCCAATCTCTGCCCGGTTTCTTTAGCAGAACAAAGGAAGCCGTAAAACTTACCGTTACTTAATATTGCCATTATTTTACTTCTATATTTAATACACCCGTCTGGATGCTGTTTAACCTGAATATTGTATAACTCTCCGTATGCCCGTAAGTATTCGTTATATCCCGAACTTCTGCCGTCCAGTCCGAATTACGCAACCCACCAATCCAGAACTGAATGCCGGATGCCATGGATGCAGGCAAAATATAATAAGGATACTTCCCGCCCGTACAATCAAATACCGTAGAACTTTGTACACGCACAGCCCAAGAAGCGTTTAATGCCAACACTTCCTCGTCAGTAAGCGTTTCATGAGCAGATACTCCATAATACTTTTTCAATCTGAATTCCACAGAGGTAGATTTCGTATAAGTTTGACCATCGTAAACAGCCGATAAATTATAGGTTGAATCAGAGACAACATCTGTATATTGCTTCGTACGAATATCAATAGCGATTACCTCCCCATTAACCGCCTGCGACGTAATATCCCGGTCGTAATCCCAAGTAAGGTTTATCGTCCGGATACTTCCTTTTTCGTAGATACCTCCCCCTGCGAAAGAAATAGTAAATGGAAACACCTTTTCCATCAATTGCGAGACATCAGCAAACAAGGATGTATTGACAGTCCATTCGGAAGCACCGGCAAGGCGTACGATTAAATCATTTGTCTCAGACGGTTCATCAGCTTCCTTGCTCACATTATTTATTTCGCCCAAAGTCGTTACGTCACTTCTTATGGCAAGTTCCTCTACAATAGCATCATTTTCTTCAATCAAAGCCATCGTAGCAGCCTCCATAATCTCCTGCTTACGGACTAAAATACCATTTTCAAAAGTGACGTGTCCGACTGCCGTATCAGGTTCCGTCTTGTTCAGGAAAGTCTTTAAAGACTTCCTGGAAGAAAAGACATTTCTGTCCGATGGCAAAGTCTTATCATTGACACCAATCACATACACACTAGTTCCCCCACCACCAACAGCAGAGCCAGAATAAGTCTGCCCTTTATATGTAAGAGAATTAAGTTTACTTTCTATTTCTCCCAAACGCGAATAAGCAGCCGTTTCGCCAACTGTATAAATTGGATGGTCGTAAGGAATATCAAGCGGCCATTCGAAGCCAATAATACGAGACTGGCGTCCTTCAGGAAAATATGTCTTGTTGATAAGATTCACCTTATCTCCTATCTCAAAAGTAGAAATATTACCATTATTGTAAATATAAGTACTATCCATCTCACAGCTATATGTAGACGGGTCTATCATAGTTTTCTTTACATACTCCTTTGTTTTATCAAGTAGTTTTTGCTCCGCATCAGGAAGCATTTGTTCTGAAATAAAAGCCGTATCAAAACCATAAAGAATATACGTATCAGCCAAAACTTCTTTCCCATCCTCCATATGATCCGCTTGAGGAAAGAGTACATCATCCGGCAAATAACGACCATAATCATTATTACGGACAATTACAAAGGTCGTTCCGGTATTATCGCTTTCTTTAACATTCAAAACAAAATCAAGTCCGGCAAGTTTACCTGTTTGGAAAATCAAGTGTAATTCTTCCAGAAGAAAATCTTTCGTAAAGTTCTTTAATCCGGTATCCTTGAATGTGTAAATAGGATATTTGTTACCAGTAGGTTTATCATCCACTTTCTCATCTTCCAATTCCGGTTTCGGAACCACTGTAGTACTACCTATATATTTCGGATATTCATCTTCGAAAGTAACAATTTCTTCAATGGCTTCTTCTTTCGGCATCTCTATATTATCCGGATTATCGTATTGTTCATCTCCAATATCTATGCGCTTACCTGTCGAACTGTATCTATAGGCATCCACATAAGAAATACCCTCCGGTAGCATAAGGCGTTTTTGAACTACTCCGTTTAAAGTAAGTTCTTTATCATCCTTGCTGAAATAATTGTCAGGAACCTTGCCTTTGATGATATTGTCTATGATGTATCTGTCACCTAAAGAAGCAGTAACATCTTCTGGAAGCTGTATGGGATTACCATCTGAATCAGGAATGAATGTAGGATTGTATATTGCTTGATATGATTCTCCAGCATTGTGTCCTGTAAGAAAAGTTATAATAACGGAATTAGAATACGCTGATGCAGGAGAATAATTATGAAGAAACATTCCGACATTATATGTATCGGTGGTACGTACTCTTCTAGTGCTCCATTCGGAATAGATAACAATATTTTCACACTTTGGTAAAGTGAATTCAAGTTCTTTACTAGGTATCTCTAAAAAAACGCCTATTCCGGCCGGAGTTTCAGGAATACTTTTTTCAATTGAGAAAATGTCAATCTGCTTAGTGATACCTTCGGCATTATACGTAAGCCATGCTCTTAATTTAACAAAATCTTTTATTCCGTTAGTTCTATCACCGCCAAAAAACTCGCACGAAAAACTATTTATTTTAATTTTGTATTTTCCTTCTAGTAATGATCCTATTGTTCTTTTGGTAACAACTAATGCAATAGCCTCATTTGCATAAAAGTGATACATGCTATTTGGAAAATCAGGATTGAGGCCACCTTCATTTTTTGTAGAAGTAGGGAAAAAGATATTATTTAATGGTCTTGAAGTATCAGAAATATATCTTCCTTCAATCTCCTTTACATCAAATATTAGACTTCTCCGATAACTAACAGGAATATTACGAGTAGAACCAAAAGCATAGACACGAGTGGCGTATTTAGTCTGACTATCACTTCTCTGCATGGAGTTGACATTCACACTCTCTGTATCTATCAAATCACCCACCTTAAAATCTACCGGAGAACTGTATTCGCAACGCCCAAAACAAATCTTATGATTCTCGATCCACCACTCACATTCCCAAGTTTCAGCCATTTGGGTAAGAGCATCAATCAAGTTCACATTATCATATGATACCAATTTTGAGGCATTAGTAACAGTATCATCAATATCCCATATAAATTCTTCCTCTCTATATTTATATCCGAGCACCTTCAGATTATCAAGAAAAACATTCAGATGAGTATCGAGAGTAGCAGTTAAATTCCAACCAGCCTCCCGACCGACATCTTCAGGTCTATAGAAAAACTTTTTATTCTTCCACTTCCAATAGTAAGCATCCAACCGTAAATCATAGTCATAGCCTCCTGTCGCCGAGTTATAAATCGGTTTATATAAATCTACCAGTTCAAATATCCCCAGTTCATTATCTATCCCGTCTCCCAAATGAAAATAAATAGGATTGTCCAAAGAAAACTTTAAAGTTATATAGTCTTCTTTCATCAACAGTAGTTTACGCCTTGATCCCTTATTGACTGGAGTAGAAAAGCGTATATTTCCATATATATCTTTAATATCTACTATCATAGGGCTCTATCATTAGGGTTCGGTTCATATAACTTAAGAGTAAACTTCCCAATACCACGCATAAACTGGCTAAATTGGCTACACGATTGATAAATAGTCTTGTAAGCAACGTTTGGTTGATACATCGTTTTTATTACAAGTTCTCCGGTTGCCAGTTCTTCGCAAAAGCTATTATACCTTTGAAAAAACTGTTGCTCATCGGGAGCAGTCAAATTTATTGCGAGTGTCAAGTTTCTCGCATCAAGCTTGGGATTTGCGACAAGCACTTGTTTACCATGCTCCAATCTGCTTTCATTTTCTATAAACTCTTTATTAGAGACTGGTGTCATCAACTCAGACAATGAAGTATCTCCCATACTGATGCCCCAAGTAGTATAGGCATCTTTACCATTAATGTATAATTCTTCTTTCATATCCTTATATTTTTTGTGTATTTCTATCTATGTTATCTAATTTCTCTCCGAAGCCTAACATTATCTTTGTATATTTTGCAATATCTTCCAAATGACCATTAGACATAATTGCCAGATTCCTCATTTCCATCAAAAGAATATTTCCATCAGACGCAGTGGTGCACAATGAAGACAAACTACCTAGAACAAATAACATGGAATTTTTTATTTCTTCATTCGATATTTGTAAAGCGGTAAACCGTCCATTCAGTTCATCGCCCGTATCCTGCGACATAGCGGAAAAACCTTTCTGACTAGAAGATTGGGAAGCCGAACCTTCGGATGACCAATCGAATTGTTCCATCAAAGCATTACGTTCACCAATAGCATCCGAAACAATACTATTCCAATCACGTTGTAAATTTTCATACTCTCCAGTACTTATACCATCTTCGTTGGCTTTGGCAAAAGCTTCATACCACGCATTTATCCTGGACTTATACTTATCAACAAGCATTGAATTCAAGATAGCCTTCTGCATATACTTTTCGAAATTATCGGCAAACTCTTCAGTAGAAGCCCCCATATCAGAAAGAGCATCAAGAAAGTTATTATAGACATCATCAAAAGACACTTGAGTTAAAGACTCCTTTAAAAGCCCTTTCATTTCTTCTGCCTTATCATTACATGCTATTATTTGCTCTAAATAGTCACGAACATCTCCATCCAATTTGGCCCAAAATGTCGGAGCTTCCATTTGAAGTTTTTCAAGTTGTTCAACAGATAAATCAAATAATGCAGTCATACGTCCGTCTTTTATCTGATTATAGGCATTTGTTCCGATGGCATTCTCTGCTTCATTCCATCCTTCCCTAGACATGCCTTTCCTTATGCGAACCCCGATAGAATGTGAACCAGCACTTGCACCAGCATTCAGGCGTTCTCTGCCAAGTGTTCTCGCCGCATTCGCTTGCTTTTCAATTAATCCCAATGCACTTTGAGATGCTTCAACAGCAGCTTTTCCTGTAAGTGTTTCCAGCAATTCCTTTTGCTTGCCAATAACAACATCAAGAACTTTCACATAATTTTCATAATTCTCCTTAGCTGCATTATAATCGGAGTAATCGGCACCAAACATATTTGCAATCTTCGTAGCTACCTGTAAGGCAGCTCCGATTATAGCCAAAATTACAGAAGCTTTTTCTACTGTTTGTATAGATTTCGATGCAGCTTGTGAAGTACTACTCATAGCAGACGCAGAGCCTGTTGCCAAAGTCACTATTCCGTCTATCATTTGAAGAGTGGCCGACGCAATCCCACCTGCAGCAGATATAATCTCTCCAGCAGTTCCTCCAACAGCATCACCTACTTCATCAAACCCTCTCTCTACTTTACTTAACGTCTGATAAAGATTCTGCCATTCTTCAACGCTTCTTTTTCCCGGAGATGTTTCTGTTTCCACAACCTTCTCATTGATTTCCTTTTTTAAAGAAGATATTTTCGTTCGCTGAACTGCTAAATTAGGATCCTTGGGATTCAAAAATTCAGAACGTTGAAGTTCCTGCTCAGCCTGTACCAGCAATCTTTGTAATTGTTCCAAACTGAGATTCGCGATACTATCTGTCCATGATTGAAAAGATTCTTCACGCATTGCGAACTCATTATCAATAGATTTCAAAGCTTCTTCCTTCTGATAATCATGCTCGTTAAGAGTTTCTTTTGAAGCTCCGGCTTTAACCAATGCATCCCTCTCTTTTTTGAATTTCTCTTCTATAGAAAGGCATTTCTCTGAATAACCCTGATATTTCGAAATTAAATCTTTGTAATATACTGATATATCATTACCTTGCTTTTCGAGAGTTTTCATTAACATATTGCCAAATATGTCTTCTTCCTTTTTGTTCAAAACCACCTGTGACGAATCGAATGTTTTACCTTCATTCTTAGGATTAGCCTCGAATATAGCCTTCTCTGAATCTACTTTCTTTTGAAGATAATCTATTCTAAGCCTCTTTATTTCAGCAATTTCTTTTTGATGATTGAATTTCATCTGAGCCAATTTCTTTTCTTCTCCTTCCCTCATTGCATCAATCTCAACTTGAACACTCTTATTTGCCATGTCTTCCATGAAATTAACTTCATCCAAAGCTTGTTTTTCTCGCATTCTCTTTATGTTGCCTTCACTATTATCTGATTGAGAACCCTGATTATATTTCTGACCATAGTCAAGTCCCGTTTTAAGCTTATATGATTCTTTTAGTTCACCTAATTTAGTAATTTCCACTTTCAATTTATTATCATTACCGATTCCCTTTTGAGCATTTTTTCGGAGTTCCGCAATACTTTTCTCAGTCGTCCTTATATCCTCTATTAGCTCGTAAAGTGGTTTATTTTTTCCTACTTCCTTTTTATTTGATTTACCTAATAATATTTTAGTTACCTCGTCATCTGTTATTTTAAACTTATCCTTATATTCATCAAGAATCACCTCTGTAGCCTTTGTTTCCTTTTTTATCTCTGAACGTAAATTAAACACGTTATTTTTAAAATCAACAATACCATCTTCAGCATTATTACCCCATTTTATATCCCAGAAAGTAGCTTTTCTCAGTTCCTCTAACACGTCCGGCGACAAAGCAGTTCCATGCATAGTACTATCAAAGAACTGATTATAAAGATTAACTCCTTTAGTTTTACCATATTTCTCAACCAATGCTTCATACGCTTTCTCTAACTTTCCGCTGACAATTATATCTAATGAATCCTGTTCTGCTTTAAAGAAAGATTCAAACTTTCGTTGCCCAATAGTTAAACGCATATTTTCAACCAATTGAGAATATACAGTTGAAAGATTACCTACACGCTCTATTTCTTCATCAAGCCCCTTATAATATTGCCCATAATTATCTACTATAGTTTTTTTTACATTGTTATATTCCTCAGAGCCTTTTTTCACTTCTACTAATTTCTTCTCTAAAGATGACAATTTAGACATTTCTGTAGAAAGACCTTTTTCTACATCTGTATTAGCACTTCCCAATCTTTTATGCGCTTTTTCCAATTCCGTTTCAGCAGTTGTTACTTTGTATATTGAGTAACCCAATCCTACAATAGCCGCAGCAACAAATACATAAGGATTCTTTAAGAGTGCTGCTGTATTAGACTTAATGGCTCCTGTAAATAATTTAGTTCCTGCTGCAGACATTGCTTGTGATTTAGTCAGAATCTCTCCCGATTTCGCCGCTAGCAGCATCTCCAACCTTGCTTGCTCTACAACACTTTTATGTAACTTTTGCAACGCAGTTAAAGATATAAGTACTGCTTGATAAGTACCATATACTCCTGCCAGTTCTAAAACAGTTCGCCCCAATTGCTCATAATTCTCTAATACATATTTAACTCCATCCAGAGAATTATTAATAACATCTTCTTGCGATTCTCCTACCGCATTGAACATCGCATCCCATGCACTACTTACACTGTTAAGTTTTCCCGCAATTGTTTTTGATTGTTCATCTACTAATCCATAAAATTTTCCTCCTTCATTTGTTAAACTTTCTACAACTTTTTGTACTTCCGGAAAACCTATTTTTCCAATAGAAACCATTTCGTCTATTTGCTCTATCGTAACTCCTAATATACTTGCCAAACTTTCAAGCATCGGGATACCTGCCCCTGCAAATTGATTAAGATCGTCACTATATAAATGACCTTGTTCCACAACCATCCCATAAAGTCCAGTCAAACGCTCCAATGGGATTCCTACACCCAATGCAATATCACCTAATCGAAGCAAAGCTTCATTAACCTGCTCAGTCGCAACACCACTTTCAATTAATTGCTTTGCTCCAACAGACAATGTTTCTAAATCAAATGGAGATTGCGCAGCAACAGCTATCATTTGAGATACCAAAATATCTGCCTTTTCTTTACTTTGCAATAAACTTGCAAAAGAAATTTCAAGTTGCTGAATTTCAGAACGTACACGAATTACATCGTCAGCAAAACCTTTTAATGTTTCCATTCCTCCTATAACATCAAAAGCTTTTTTCATAGTATTTGTCCATCCATTACTTACGTCACTCGCCTTTTTTATCTCCGTTGTTATAGCATTAATAGAATTACGCATTTGTTCTGCCTTTTGAATAAAAACAAAACTGTTCCCTTCAATATTAAAACTTAAATTTTCCATATTTATTATTTTTCAAATTATTACTAAACAAAATTATGGTAAAGTCTGAATATTATTAGATGAAATCATCATCTATTCATGACTAATCTCTAATAGTCACAAAATTTATCTTTTTACAGATAATTCTCTTATTTCACGACCTCACAATTATCCATTTCGAAATATATTCCGTACATTTGCAACAAATTCATAAATAAAACAACTATATGAAAAAAATAGCAACAATACTTATACTTATATTGCTTATAATTAGCTGCAATCATAAAAATAAAGGATTGATAATTTCTCAAGATTCAGATTCTATTATAAGAGTGAAAAAAAGAAATCAAGAAATACAAGACTCGCTGAACCAAATCAGAACAGACTCCTTGTCGTTAATAGCATGGGGAGACGCTAAATTCGGAATGAGCATGAAAGAAGTATTAGCAACAGAATCTTTCAAAAACGGATACAAATATTCCTCCAAGGACTTTAATTCAATTTCTATGGATTTTGATAAACTATGGAAGCTAAAAGAAATCTTCAATTTAAATCTATCAGTAGACAGATTAAAGGCTTATTTCCAAGAAGACGAATTGACTAAAATAGAAATTGAATCAAACGAATTAACAGCTGATATAATCAAGGAGTTAGTAGTAGATTGTGATATTCTCATTAAAAATTTCACTGATAAATATGGGAGTCCATCTTATCGATGCAGTAGAGTCAATATTTTGAATTTCGAAGCTGGCACAGTATTTACATATGCAAGATTCCGAATAGGGAGCAAAAGTATTACTATTAAACTGGGAGAAAGAAGTTCCGGGTATAAATATTATTACATAATATATATAGAAAATGATAAATTCCCCAAAAAGAGACACATTCAAACAGAGAAAGAAAAAAGGGAAGAACAAAAACGTATGGAAGAAGCCGAAAAAATAAGAAATAACTCATTCTAAATTAAGTATTATAAAAACAAAACAACAATTATGCATATACTTCATCATTATAATTGTAAAATAAATAATTCCATGAAAAAAGTATTTTTTCTTCTATTTATGGCTACTATAGTCACTTTAATTGGTAATGCCCAAAGCAGAACTAATAGTAATCCTGCGGCGCTATCTTACAAGTCTAAAGAAATAAATTCTGCCCTATATTGGCAACAAAGCAGTAAAACGGGACGTTGGGAAAGTCGCAAAAACACAAAACGCGTATATCTTGGTGAAGGAGTAGCTGTCAATAATTTCAACAGCATATTCATAGGCGAGTATAATAATAAGCGTTATCTTTTTTTGGACTTCTATAGATATTCTTGGCGCTATCCTGCATTGAAAACAGAATGGATGTATTCACGGACAATAATGGCAGCATTACTTACCGACGATGATTATAACCATTTATCATCGCTTGCTACTAATCAGACACTCTCAATCATACCACCCTTCTATCATAGAATGTTTAAAGGACACGCAGAATATTCATTTCCATTCTTTTTATCTTTAGGAGAAACACTTCTCTCTTCTACAAAAACACTGTATGAATCCAATAAAAAAGCATACGGAGAAAAATATGCTAACAAAGAATGGAAAAAAGAATATCCACCTATTAATTTTATAGTTTTGAAGCGTATTACAAATTCTAACGATCAGGACGTTGTACGATTCACCTTATATCCTACAGCTTTACCTGAACTCATAGACCACACATATTTCGAGGTTAATTACTCCGTTTATAAGAATCTATTCACAGAGGATAAGAAAGTAAACTACAAGTAAAAACAAATAAGGCAGGCTAAATCGATAAAATAACGGCACTGTCCACTATTTTGTGCAAATGGTGAACAGTGCCAAAAAGTTATTCTTTTCTTTCAGCACAAACATTTTTATATGCTGACTTACTATATTTTATTTCAATTGTTTGTACCTTATTAGTACTGTACTTAACAGCCATCGCCCCATTAGAATAACCTGCTGCTGTCCAATATTCTTTATAATTAACCAACTGCCATCCTCCATTCCTAATAATAGGCAAAGCCATTCCAAATGGTAAATACCATTCCATATTATTTTCTGGATCAGGATTCATTTCTATGCAATAGGCAAATGCTGGATAGTTTTTGTACGAATCCCTTCCATTAGTATTCTTTTCTAAGTTATAAACAAACTGAGTTATTTCTTTGGCATTACTACTCTGTACAACATCAGCCAGTTCATCAGGATCAAAAGTTGCATTTGCATTACTCCATTGCAAAGTAGTAGGAGCAAATGGAGTTCTTGATTGATAAATATTAAATGTTTGTATAACTTTTCCACTAGAAATTATATCAATTTGCCCTGTTCTATATCCCCGAGAAGTATTAGTATTTTCTTCTAACCAAAATTCGATTTTATCTCCCTTCAATTTTAAATCCCTAATAAAATCAGAATTATAATCATGAATCTTAACTTCTGCGAGTCCTGTCAGATCCTTAGAAAGCTTCACAGAATATTCTTTGCTCTCATAAGAAGTTTTTAAATCTTCTAGTCTATCAATTGTAATTTCATCGACATCATTTTCTCTACTATCACCACTACACGCATTAAATACAAAAGCGAATAATACAGGCAAAATAATTAAAAGGTTTCTCATTCTTTATAAATATTTAGTTATACATTTTGTTTGCATCAATTTATCAAGATAAACAATAAACATTCCTCATTTGTGTAAGGATTGGCAAAGGTACAAATAAAAAAGATATCACGTCATTAATCCGCCCAAAAATCAAGGCTCTTTATAACCTATGATTCAAAAGATGTGGCTATATAGCTAGCATATTGAACATATATGCACAAACTGTTGCCATTTATACGAAAGATTAAATACACTTTTCCTCCAATAGTGACTTAATTACAAAATATATCACTACCTTTGTCGCGGGAAATAATAACATAATTATTAATACAATAAAACAAACAAGTTTATACTCCAAATTGGAAACAACTTATCACCTACTTAGACAAAACAAATTTTAAACATATAACAATGAAAAAAGTACTACTTCTATTGGCTATATTGCCAATATTGACAACAGCGTGTTCAAAAGACGACGAATCTACCGAACAAACATTCTTCGTAAACGTGTACACCAAATGGGAAAACAGTGAAGAAGAAATATCAAAACAGGCTTTTGCGTATATCTTCGCTAATGAAAACAAGAGTATTGATAACAGCAAAAGTGCTGAATCTGTAACAGATGATGGAGTAATCACTTACACGGACGGCAGCAAATCTTCCAAACCTAAATATGCTACAAAATATCAATCGGGAGTATTTAATATAGAAAATATGCCTAACGGAGAATATATATTATGGGTTACACATATGAATGAATATGGTGGCGCATGCTACTCATCATATAAGAAAATATCTGTAAATGAAAACTATAGAGGTACGAGTGAAAAGAAAGTATTCTTAATAACTTCAGAAGACAGAGGGTTGTACTTCTATCAAAACTGGTAATAAAAAAACAGCACAATATTTAAATACATATATTTATGAAGAATTTTTTATTTTCAATTGTAGCTACATTAATAATAGTGGGATGTGGCGATGATAAAGTAGAAGAGATTATTGTACAGACCGATCCACAAGAAGTTACAGTAACTTTCGATTATTCTTTTTGGGAAAGTGGAAGTATGACAAAAAGTACAGGAAATGAATTATATACTACTTTTTATAATAAATATATAAAAACCAAGACACTTACTCCAAGAAGTTATGCATTGACATTGAAAAATCTAAAAACCGGAGAATCATCTTATATAAGAGGGTATTGGGATAAAAAAGAAGGTATCAAATTAATGGAAGGTACATATGAAGTTACCGGAACCTCTTCGCCTATATATAGTAGTTTTCTTTATCAGAAGCTAGACACCGTTTATCTAGCATTCAAAGAAAATATAGCCATAAGTAGTAATACCACATCTATTAATCTTTCTGCAAAATACGATTCTTTCATGTTGATGTTTGATACTGATAATACAAAATCAATCAATTATGGTTATGGAGAAAACAGTAGCAATAATATTACGCTATCCAAAGTAGACAATATTTTTTATATGTTCCTTGATAAACTTTCAACGGCAGGAAACGACAGACTGCGTATAAAAAGAATTAGCGGTTCTGAATCTAACGTTTACATAAGCAAAACTCCTTTTGAAAATGGAAAATACTATTATTTCAACGATATAACTAATTCGTTTGATATTCCCCCAATGGAAGAAGGAAATTAATATTAATATAATCTACATCTCAAGTACTAATAGTCTACACGTTGCATATTAATACTTGAGATGTTGGCTATTAATATCCAAGAAGTCAAGTATTAACTATTGAATGGGAAAACTTTAATATCCTAAATATCATTCGCTAATCATTATCCTTGCACAAACTCCATAAAGCAAAGAATATGAAAGTAACGGCTATTGTAGAAAAAGGCAGTGACGGACTTTACTCCATCTATTCAGAGCAAGAAATAAACAATTATAGCTTTGGTGGGTATGGCGAAAGTGTTGAGGCTGCAAAAGCTGATTTTATGCTAAGCATAGATGAGGCTAAAGAAATGATAAAAGAAAAAACAGGCACAATACCAAACGAGTTTTCAAATTTACAGGTAATTTTTAAGTTTGATATAGCCTCTTTCTTTAATTACTTTGACTGGATTAACGTCAGTAAGTTTGCCCAGTATGCAGGTATCAATGAAAGTAAAATGAGACAATATAAAAGTGGTGTAGCTTTTGCAGGAGAAAGAACCACCAATAAAATATTAGCTGCTATCAAGAAAATGGGGACTGAATTAAGTGCAGCCTCACTATAATCAAAGACTTTTAGACAAAGTTTGCCCGTGTAAGATTGTTCTTGCACGGGTTTTCCCTATCTAAGACATCATTCGCTAATCATTTTCCTAATCAATTCCCGATTCTTAGGATCATCCGCATTAACTACTTTTCCATCACCGCGTCCCAGTTTCTTTCGTTCTTCATCACTTAGATACACAGTAGTAATAGCATCGGCAAACAGCATATTCAGATTCACATAGCTGATACCCCACAGTACATAATCCATTGTCCAGCCGTAGCGCTGGCAAGCAAAGTCAATCAATAGCCCATAAATACTTTTTCCTCCGAAAGTGATACTACTGCCCTCTCCCTTAATCCTACTGATTTGAGCTTTCATTTCACGCTCCACATCAATTCCGAAATACTGGATGAATTCTTCTATTTTATCATTCGAAAGGATAATGGTCAGTATAGTAGCCATATCTTCCACAGAGGTATTATCCTGAAAAAACTTCGCACGATGAAGCACTTTCTCCATATCCATAATACTTTTCTTATCGTTGAATGTCGAATAAGCAATGATTTGACATACCGCGTCCGGTTTCTCCGTACAGATCCGTAATGTCTCAGCCAACGGATTTATCGCTAAAAGCTCCATATTTACATCCATTGAAAAATACAGGTTCTTCAGGATTTGCATTTTTCCCAATGTCGGCGGATAAAGACAGAGCTTGCTCTTACCCATGCTAAAATTGACAGGTCGCTCGATGATGGCATCGGAGATATTCCGTTCTATTTCTTTATTAAAGTCCATATAATCAGATTTATATAAGAAGAGCGCTGTCACCAGCGCTCTTCGTCAACAACTCATGCGACTTATTCTCCAGAAGGAGTGTAAGGTTTCACCTGGTTACCATCCTCCGGTTTCAACACGTCTACCGTGTATTTCCATTTCTTACCTTCGGCCGTATCGAATGATTCTTCCACAGAAACAACAGAACGGTCGATCAGGATACCTTCACAGGTTGCATCTTCCGGAGTCACACGGAAAGCATACTCACCTTCAACGACTCCGTCAGAATCAGGAATCGGTTTCTGACGACCTTTTGCCGCACGGATTTCGAACTCGAAAGCATATGTGTTTTTAGCATACTTCACTGCTTCGTTTTCACCGCCTTCTACCTTAGCTTCTTTCTTCTCGCCTTTGGTAGGAGTCAGTTTTGTAGAGTTCTCTACCGGATCACATAAAAGTTTCGTCCACGTTGTGGGCGCTGCTCCGTTAGCTCCACATTTTCCAAACTCAATTGTGGGTTTTCCCCAAGATAATTGTGCCATAATCTAAATTGTTTAAATTTTTAATTAATAATAATATATATATAAAAGCTAGCTTTTGGTTTTTAATTCGACGGTAAAAGTACTGCCTAAAATGATGACTGACTAATTTTTGCTCCTTTCAAACATGACAACCGGAGAATAGTCACAAAATCAAAATCAGACTCCTCCCATCTCCTTCATACGATCACTCCAACCCCACATCATAGCAGCATAAATTGCACTTGCGTATAAGTGGATTTCTCTCGTATTTGCAATAAACCCCACCCGAAATGCGGCATTTTTTGCGATAATCCATATTTTCTCATTAGTTTCCATCATCTTTCGAACGTATTTATTTTTAATATTATATCCCGACAATTATACCTTGTCCTTCCAACCGTTCCAACACTCGTGTATACATATCACCCACAGCCACCCTGAAATCCGCATAGTTCTTATAGTCAGCTATTATTGAGGGAATACTGTTGGAAATTGCCGATGGAGCATGATAATCCAGTATTTCAGCCAAAACACAACGAATTCCATTTATTGTCCTTTTATCACCTGCCAAAACTGACGGAGAATAAAGAAAAAAGACTATAAACATGAAACGTCTTTTAAATTCCTTTTTAGATATTCTGTCAAGGTCAGCTATTTCACGGCACCACCTATATAGCAATGGAATATATGTCAAGTCTGTAAGTTTAGGTATCGACAAGTGACTTATACTGTCTAAGGAATCGGTCTTTTTTTGAATTGCCAACTCCAGTTCTCTGATAATTGCAAAATCCTTATGCATAGTTTACTATTTTTGTGTTAATACTAAAAATAAATCTCTCCTTTTCTTAAACTTCTCATTTCTCAAAACTTTCGACAAATTTATTAGTATTTACTATGACATAAAGAATTTCGATAAGACAGAAACGTGACATCAGGCGGATAGTCACAAATATTCTCAAAAAACTAGTAAGCACCTGGCTTCTCATCAGACATCTTCTTTTTTAATACATTCTTTTGCCATATACATTCTTTTTTTCTACCTTTGCAATATTATAAACGACAAGATGTTTTTACCAATTCATAAGGAAGAATTAATCACTTCGACTGCATCAATTAATAATTCCCCCTTATCCTTTAGCAATTTCATCCGCTTGAATTAATCTGTTGCACTTGGGCAACTAGCCAGATACACTTGTGCAATTTCTTAGTTACACTTGTCCATTCTGGTGAATGCCCAACTGCAAGCAAATAGTGATAATCTAAAAGGAATTATTATGAGCATACTTTACAAGACAACCCGCTTTGCGGATACTTTCAGTGGTGACAAGGAAACAAATGTACGGGTACAGCTATTATCATGGGATACGCTGGACACCAAAGCCTTTGTAGAATATCTGGCTTTCAAGAACAACATTTCCAAAGGAGATGCATACAAAAATCTCAGCATGGTATTGGAAGGCATAGAGGCTATTCTGAAAAACGGCAATATTCTCAATTTGGATGATTTCGGCAGTTTTTCTCTAAACGGCAGTTTCTGCGAAGACAAAGAACCCGGTGAAAACCACCGTGCAGAATCCATAGAAGTGAAGAACGTTGTGTTCAAGGCTGAAAAGCACCTGAAAAGACGGATAGCCGCGGCGGGATTTGAGAAGTATAACCCTGAAAGACATAACAAACGAAAATACTAGAACGACATGGAATGGAAAAGAAAAGGAATATAACGATGGAGTTTCTTATCTTTTTATGTATCTTCGCAGAAGCTAGAGGTATCTAAAAAAAATTATCTTATGAAACTAAAACATATCCATATTGATGCATATAAAGTTTTTCATGATTTCGATATTGATTTTTGCTATAACGGCAATATCCAAAACCTGATCGTTATCACGGGAGTAAATGGCAATGGAAAAACGACTTTACTTAGAGATGTGATTGCAGGAGACACCATCGGCAAACCGAAAGGAACTGTCACTATCGAACACAAGGGTAAAATAGAAACTTTTTCACTTCCAGACACTTTTGAGAATAAAGACTATGATGATGTGTTTTCCAAAGTGATTTTTTACAAAGCGAATGATAAAAGTTCTGTAAACCAGCTTCAGGATGAAATTATCAGATATGTAGACAAATTTGTATATGTCCAGGGGAAAACCAGTTTCGAAGCTTACAGTAGGATTCAGGCAATGATTGAGGATATCTTCTCAAACTTTAACCTGCAAGTGCGCTTTAAAGGTATTGATGAAAATAAAAAACTGATTTTCACCAATATAAACAATGAAGAATTTGGCATTGAAGGTTTATCCGGCGGAGAACAACAGATTTTATCCAAAGTATTTCCCTTGTTCACCGATAGCATGAAAGAACATGTTATTTTGATTGATGAACCGGAAGATTCGCTGCATCCTTCCTGGCAAGCACGTCTTATACCTATTCTTCGCCGCTGCGCAAAGAATAATGATTGCCAAATTATTCTCGCTACGCATTCACCGCAAATTATATCATCTGTCCGCAAGGAAGAAATACGTATTTTTACACATGGTGATGATGGTTATGTAAAAGCAGGCGTCTGCTCAGAGAGTCCATATGGATGGACTATTGAAAAAGTCCTTATGGAAATACAAGGCGTTGATTATATTCGTGTTCCCGAAGTGGAAGATGAACTAAATGAATTGACCAGAATGGTAGAGGAAAACCAATATGATACTGACAAATTCAAGAAAAAACTTTCAATTATGGAAGCGACTATTGGATTTACAGACAAGGATTTGGCGCTTATCCGAATGGAAATTATCCGTAAAAAGAAAAAAGGATGAAACAGCTTGTAAAAGGAGAAACTCCTGACTTTTTGACTAAATTCATCACGCATAATCAACCTAAAGTTTGGGACGACATAAGTTCTATTCGTCAGCAGCTAAGAAAACACATATTAAATGAACAAAATAATTTCTGTGCTTATACGGAACTTCGGATTAATTCGATAGATGATTGTCATATAGATCATTATCATACCCGCAACATATTTCCCGACGAAACTTTCAGTTATACAAACCTATTAGTTTCCTGCAATTCTGAAAATTATGGAGCCAAACACAAGGACAAACAAGTCAAAAAGAAGGAAGACTACAAAGAGCTGATTAATCCAATAGAAGATTTGCCCACAGATTTTATCACTTTTGGACTGACCGGGAAAGTACAGGCAGTAAATGACTGTATAAAAGGAGAGCAAACAATTTCTTTCTTCAATTTGAACGAGAAGAATCTTGTCCAACGTCGAAAAACGGCTGTGGAAAATTTACTTCAAATGAAGGATTATTTGACAGAAGACGAAATGGTTGCATCTTTGGGAGAATTTGAAACGATGATTCGCCAATTATACAAAGACTGTACGAATGAATGACATAACAAACGAAAATACTAAAATAATATGGAATACGACAGAACTTACTCCATCCGAAAAGGTGAATACTTTGCGGATGCACTGAAACGCGCCGGTAAAGACTTTATCCCGACCAATTGCATCATCAACAAGTTACTGCCCGGACTGGGGGCTACGCATTGTGAACTGACAGCACCGCGGAAATCTATCATTATCGAGCCTAATGTGCCTGTTATCGAGTCGAAAGCGAAGAAACACAAGAATGCGTTGGCTGTATATAAAGGTGTAACTATCCGGAAAGTGGCTGATTTTCTGGAAGAGAATCGTGATAAACATTACAAGCTGTTAACCACTCCCGAAGGTTTCACGAAAATCAAGGAAGCGATGCAAGCTGTAGAGATAGATATGTACACAGAATGCTTTATCTTGTTTGATGAATGTGAAAAGTTAGTGCAAGACGTGCATTACCGTGATTCCATCCGCGAACCGATGAACGATTTCTTCCGTTTTCAAAACAAGGCATTGATTTCCGCCACTCCTATCATACCCGAAAAGGACAATCGTTTCGACGGCTTTATGCGGGTATTGATTCAGCCTGACTATGCATACCGCCAAAAGCTGAAACTTATCACTACGAATAATGTACTGGAAACATTGCAGGAAGTGATTGACGCCAAGCGAGGAACGGTCTGCATCTTCTGCAACAGCATCGACTCGATAGACAGTTTTTACCGGTTGATACCCGAATTGAGTAATGCATGTACCTTTTGCAGCGAGGACGGGCAATACAAACTGTGGAAAGGCAACCGACGCAAGAAATCAATGATGATTACCGAACTGGAACGTTACAACTTCTTCACTTCACGTTTCTATTCGGCAGTAGATATCGTGTGCAAGAATCCCCCGCACGTGATTTTCATCAGCGATTTATACGGTGCCGCACAATCCGTCATCGACCCGGCTACCGAAGCTATCCAAATCATCGGACGTTTCCGCGGCGGAGTAAATAGTGTGACACATATTACTTCTATCCGACCGGAACTGGAATGTATGTCTGCACCGGAAATTGACCACTGGATTCAGGGAGCATCCACCGTCTTCAACGAATGGAAGGCACAACTGGCACGGACATCGAATATAGGAGAACGGACATTATTGCAGGAAGCTATCGGAGAAAATTCCTATCTTCCTTATCTGGACGAGAACGGAAAACCCGACCCGTTTCTGATAGCCAACTTCTATGAGAAGGAACAAGTGAAACGGCTATATACCTCTGCTGATTTATTGTGTAATGCCTATCAGCAAACCAGCTATTTTGAATTCTCACACGAAGAACGCCTTATGCCGGTTTCAGATAATGAGCGCATGGCTATCCAACATCGCCTGGCTAAGAAAAAGCGAGCGGAGCTTATCGTCCGTAAATTGGAAGAAATGGAAAAGATGAGCAGAACTACCGATAAGAAACTACAAAAACGCTATCAACGCATGTTGGGAAATCTCATAACTTCTACTGCTGACAGATATATATACGATTGCTTTTGCCGGTTTGGTGGTGAATTTATCCGTGAATCCGACTATAATGAAAATAAGTTGCGTACAGCATTAAATGTCAGCAGCGAACAATCCATCAAGAAGTCGGGACAGATGAAAACCCGCATCCAACGAACTTTCCCCATAGGGACTGAATTGTCGGTTCAGGAAGTAAAAAGTATGCTCAAGCAAGTATATAAGAAAATGGGACTGAACACCGGACGAGGTATCACGACTAAAGAACTAGAACAATATGCAGAGGTGGAAAATTATAGAAATCATGAAACCAGAACAATCAAAATACTGAAATTCAAATAATTAAAAGAAAAATGCAGTTTTTATTCCGAAAAAGATAAAAACTCCCTATTGATTTTTGCAAACTTATCTTAAAATCAGGCTATTTTTAAAGATAAGGCATTGATAATAAGCTCTGCGACATTTTTGTTTTTCCCCGTATAATACTTAGAATACAAACAAAAATGTCACAGAGAATTTTCCAAGTTATCTAAATGCCTTACTGATGTGACCTGTACAAAACTTATATGTTTACCAGTGTTTTTTACGTCAAGACCATAAAGTTCAGCCTTCCCCCCTTAAGTCCGAAGGGGGCATATTCAAAAAAACATCTTATTTTTCAAATTACCCCCTAAAAAATAGGGGTACTTTCAGAAAAAACATATAATTTTGCACCATCAACCGATAAAAAACAGACCATTTATGTCTAAAATGAGATTTTTTGCATTACAAGAGCTTTCCAACCGGAAACCTTTGGAAGTAACTGCTCCTTCCAACAAACTCTCTGATTATTATGGTAGCCACGTGTTTGACCGCAAGAAGATGCAGGAGTATCTTCCCAAAGAAGCCTATAAGGCTGTGACCGATGCTATCGAAAAAGGTACGCCTATCAACCGCGAAGTGGCAGACTTGATTGCCAACGGCATGAAAAGCTGGGCAAAGTCACTCAACGTTACACACTACACACATTGGTTTCAGCCTTTGACAGACGGAACAGCCGAAAAACATGACGGCTTTATCGAGTTCGGCGAAGATGGTGGAGTTATCGAACGCTTCTCCGGGAAATTACTTATCCAGCAGGAACCGGATGCTTCTTCTTTCCCGAACGGCGGTATCCGCAACACTTTCGAAGCACGCGGCTATACGGCATGGGATGTTTCTTCACCGGCATTTGTAGTAGATACGACTCTTTGTATCCCTACTATCTTTATTTCTTATACAGGCGAAGCACTGGACTACAAAACTCCGCTATTGAAAGCACTCGCCGCCGTGGATAAAGCGGCTACGGAAGTTTGCCAGTTGTTCGATAAGAACGTGACACGCGTATATACAAACCTGGGATGGGAACAGGAATATTTCCTTGTCGACTCTTCCTTATATAATGCACGCCCCGACCTCTGTCTGACAGGACGGACATTGATGGGACACTCTTCCGCCAAAGACCAACAGTTGGAAGACCACTATTTCGGCTCTATCCCTCCACGTGTCACCGCATTTATGAAGGAACTGGAAATAGAATGCCACAAGCTGGGTATTCCTGCCAAGACCCGCCACAACGAGGTAGCCCCCAACCAGTTCGAGCTGGCTCCTATCTTCGAAAACTGTAACCTGGCAAACGACCACAATCAGCTCGTCATGGATCTGATGAAACGTATTGCCCGCAAGCATCACTTCAACGTGCTTCTGCACGAAAAACCTTATAGCGGTGTGAACGGTTCGGGCAAGCACAACAACTGGTCGCTTTGTACCGATACGGGTATCAATCTGTTTGCCCCGGGAAAGAATCCGAAAGGAAACATGCTATTCCTCACTTTCCTGGTCAACGTATTGATGATGGTTTATAAAAATCAGAATCTGCTGCGCGCTTCCATTATGAGTGCCAGCAACAGCCACCGCCTAGGAGCCAATGAAGCTCCGCCCGCCATCCTTTCCTGCTTCCTTGGTTCACAACTTTCGGCAACGCTCGACGAAATTGTACGCCAAGTAGGAAACGAGAAGATGACACCGGAAGAAAAGACTACATTAAAACTGGGTATCGGACGTATCCCCGAAATCCTGCTCGATACAACCGACCGTAACCGTACCTCTCCTTTTGCTTTCACCGGAAACCGGTTTGAGTTCCGTGCCGCAGGCTCTTCTTCCAACTGTGCCGCCGCAATGATAGCCATCAATGCTGCCATGGCAAACCAGTTGAACGAGTTCCGTGCGTCCATAGAAAAACTGATGGAAGAAGGAGTGGGAAAAGACGAAGCTATCTTCCGGTTACTGAAAGAGACAATCATCGCTTCCGAACCTATCCGTTTCGAAGGTGACGGTTATTCGGAAGAATGGAAACAGGAAGCTGCACGCCGTGGACTGACTAACATATGCCATGTCCCGGAAGCACTGATGCACTACGTTGACAACCAATCCAAAGCCGTACTTATCGGCGAACGTATTTTCAACGAAACGGAGTTGAACAGCCGCCTGGAAGTGGAACTGGAGAAATTCACCATGAAAGTCCAGATTGAAGGACGCGTACTGGGCGACCTCGCCATCAACCACATCGTGCCTACTGCCGTTGCCTATCAGAACCGGCTGCTCGAAAATCTCCGCGGATTGAAAGAAATATTCCCTGCCGAAGAATATGAAGTATTGAGTGCCGACCGCAAGGAACTGATCCGTGAGATTTCGCACCGGGTGACTTCCATCAAAGTACTGGTTCGCGAAATGACTGAAGCCCGGAAGGTGGCGAACCACATGGAAAACTACAAGGAAAGGGCATTTGCCTATGAAGAAAAAGTGCGCCCGTATCTCGACCAAATCCGTGACCATATCGACCATCTGGAAATGGAAGTGGACGACGAAATATGGCCGTTGCCTAAATACAGGGAACTGTTGTTTACCAAATAAAATGTCTGCAAGATTGCACGAAAGCTCCCACTTTTGTGCAATCTTTTTATAGATTCGTGCATTTTTTCATTTTTTATTTCTACTTTTGTGCTGTATAACACAGTTTTGTAGCACCCATGGTAAAAATGAACATGTCAGACATCGATATTTCGGAACCGTTATCCGATATGATAGCTCCTTTGAATAATGAGCAAAAGGAGTTTCTGATGAACAATTATACGATACAGACCTACAAAAAGAATGAAACTATCTATTGCGAAGGAGAAACACCATCCCACTTGATGTGTCTTATCAGTGGTAAAGTTAAAATCTTCAAAGATGGCGTAGGGGGTAGAAGTCAGATTATCCGCATGATTAAACCACGCGAATACTTTGCCTATCGTGCCTATTTTGCCAAACAGGATTTTGTAACTGCCGCAGCAGCTTTCGAGCCTTCTGTTGTCTGTCTCATACCGATGAGTGCCATTACTACTTTAGTTGCTCAAAACAACGACCTGGCAATGTTCTTTATCCGCCAGCTTTCCATCGACCTCGGCATCTCTGACGAACGTACTGTCAACCTGACCCAAAAACATATCCGCGGACGTCTCGCCGAATCCCTGATTTTCCTCAAAGAAAGTTATGGGTTGGAAGAAGATGGCTCAACCCTGAGTATTTACCTATCACGCGAAGATTTAGCAAATCTTTCGAATATGACTACTTCGAACGCTATCCGCACGCTGTCTCAGTTTGCTACTGAACGACTGATTACCATCGACGGAAGAAAAATCAAAATTATCGAAGAAGAGAAGCTGAAGAAAATAAGCAAGATTGGATAAAACCATTTTTGTACAACCCAGCTTTAAATTGTGAATATATACAAAGGAAATATTATCGCAGATATTAAACGTGGTAACAAAAATGCTTTTAAAAAGCTATTTGACGACTACTTTCCTATTCTTTGTGTATTTTCATTTCACTATGTTGAAGACAAAGAAGTTTGCAAAGACATTGTACAGGAGTCATTTTTATCTTATTGGGAGCGGAAAGAGAATTTCGATGATCTGTTGAAAGTAAAAAGTTTCCTCTATACTGTTACACGAAATAAATGCCTGAACCACTTGAAACACGAACAACTGGACATTTCCCATCTTGTCGAACAAGAAGATACAGACAGTGATCACGAAACTATCATTATTGAACAAGAGACTTACCGGCTCGTGCGCAAAGCGGTAGAAGAATTACCTTCACAGATGAAAAAAGTCATCTTATATTCCATGCAAGGACTTAAAAAACATGAAATTGCTGACAAAATGAAAATCTCAGAAGGTACTGTCCATACGCTAAAAAAAATCGCATATCGCAAACTCAGAGATAAACTTAAAGATATAAATTATATCTTATTGCTCTTTTTATGCAAATAAAATAACTTTTTGATTACCCCGTTTTTTCATTTGGGTTGTTTTATATACAAACAAATCGAAAGAAACGATGAACTCATTCAAAGAAAAATTTAAAATTGCGAAACTACTAGCTTCCATATTCACTCATTCATCGACTACGGACGATACGGAATATCGTGAATGGATAGGCAAAAATCCGAAGGAAAACCAAAGAATAGCCGACCGGATATTGAACCGGGATAATTATGAAGAAAATATCCGCCTGCTGGAAAGCTTCTCTTCAAAAAAAGCATGGGAAAAACTCCATCCTTTATTGGAAGAGAACCCATCCGGTATCTCTTTCTGGAAAAAAAGTCTGAAATATGCAGCACTATTCCTGTTGTTGTCAGTACCTTCTTCCTACCTTATTTATAATTGGATGACAGAAGAACCTATCAGCGAAATCACCCCGGGAATAAGTGGCGGTGAAGTAACTTTAAGTAACGGAAGTACATTCAAGATACCTAGCGGTATCCTTCCCGAAAGTGCGAGTAGGTTTTTCAATATTGACTCCCAAGGAATCAATTACCACTCCCATACCAATAAACCTCAAGTGAAAGAAATTATGAATACCCTTCGCACCCTGCAGGGCATGGAATGTCACATCACCCTCTCAGATGGGACAAAAGTACACTTGAATGCGGAATCCGAATTAACCTATCCTGTTTGTTTCAGCGGACAGAAACGGCTCGTCCAAATAAAAGGAGAAGCTTACTTCGACGTAGCCCCCGATAAGGAACACCCCTTTATCGTACAAACACCACACACTTCCATTCAAGTGACAGGCACTTCATTTAACGTAAGAGCGTATCCTGATGAAAAAACTGAAAGTACAACATTGGTAAGTGGTAGCGTAAAAATAAACAGCGGCGAAGAAGAGTATGAATTAACGCCGAAGCAACACCTTATGTATAACAAGGAGTCCGGACAAAAAACAATCGCTGAAGTAGATACGACACTATATACTTCCTGGCAATCCGGCTCTTTTATCTTTAAGAATATTCCACTGGAGGAAGTGTTCTCATACTTATCCAAATGGTATGGATTCCATTATGTATTCGAAGACGATGCGGCCAAAAGGGTAAGGATCGGAGCTAATCTTAACAGGTATGAGAACATGAATCCTATCCTCGACATGATAACAGGACTCAATCTGGTAAATATCAAGCAAAAAGAAAACATATTACACATATCTTATAAGCAATAAACCATTAATACATACTTATAGCTATACATTATGAGAAAACAGGCGCAGCCTTTATTAAAGGCGTTATCTTATCTGAGCAGGAATCTTATAAGAACCTGCCTTTTATACATGTTTGTCCTTTCTTCATTTGCAGTTCAGGCGCAGGAGGATCAGAGAATCTCCGTAGATCTAAGAGGAGAATCTCTGGAATCCGCTATCTGGCACTTACAAAACCAGACGAAATTCGTCTTTATGTATGCGACCGAGGACATTGAAAACATCAGCAACATCAATGTCAAAGCCAAAAACAAAACGATTGCCGAAATCATGGATGAATGTTTGAAAGGAACAAACCTTACTTACGAGATTTCCGGTAATGCTATTGTTATTAAAAAAAGACAAAACCAGCCAACAGCCACTATCACCGGATGGGTACGCGACACGAACGGTGAGCCTCTACCCGGAGCGTCAGTTGTAGCTTGGGGAGTGAGACGTGGAGCGATTGTAGATGCGGATGGAAAATACACATTGACCATTCCGGCACAAGAAGGTTTGACCCTGACTTATTCTTTTATCGGCATGGAAAAGAAAACGATAAAGTATACCGCCAACAAGAAAACAATCAATGTAACATTGAACAACTCCAATACAGAGATAGATGAAGTGGTAGTGACAGGATATCAGAATATACAACGCCGTGACCTGGTTGGTTCCATCACCACTATTAAGGCAAAGGATATCCTGATGCCTTCCTACAATACTATCGACCAAATGCTACAAGGACAAGTGGCCGGAATGATAGTCAACAATACCAGTAGCCGTGTAGGTACTACCCCGCAGATAAAAATCCGAGGTACCAGCACATTGCTAGGAAATAATGATCCGCTGTGGGTAGTAGACGGTATCATCCAAGAGGATTTTTCTGTGAATCTGGACAACGGTGACGTGATGACACAAGATCTGAAAAATATCATCGGTAACCAGATTTCATGGCTCAATCCCGCTGATATAGAAAACATATCTGTACTGAAAGATGCTTCCGCCACCGCTATCTACGGTTCAAAGGCATCCAACGGAGTTATTGAAATCACCACTAAAAAGAATACAACCGATCGCCTGACCGTGAATTACTCGTCCAGCTTCAATATCGGACAGCGTCCCAACTATGGCATGTTCAACTTCATGAATTCACAAGAACGGCTTCAGTTCTCTCAAGAAGCATTCGACTGGGGAGTGTCATATGAACGGCTTCCCTACAAAGAGCCATATACTTATGAAGGGTTATTACGCATGTATCTGGAACATGACATTTCGGAAGCGGAATACAGCGAGGCTTACCGGAACATGGAAACAAGAAATACAGACTGGTTCAAATTACTGACCCGTCGCTCGTTCAGCCATAACCATAATTTGAGCGCTATGGGAGGTACCAACAAGTTTAGTTATTCTGTCTCAGTGGGATATAACAACAGTGAAGGTCAGGAAATCGGCAATGACAACGAACGCATGACCGGACGTATCTCTTTGTTAATGCGCCCGACTCCGAAATTGTCTATCAGTACCACTTTGAATGGAAGTGTGTCAACCACTACAGGATTTGCCGGTGGAGTGAACCCGTTAAGTTACGCTACGACAACTAACCGTATCATCGACCCCGATGCTTATTATCAGCAGCGCACCAATTATGCATACAACAACACACATGAATCTCTTTCATACAATTTCATTAATGAAAGGGACAACAGTGGTTCGAAGTCACGTTCGACCCATATGTCCGCTTCTTTAGACTTGAAATGGAATATTCTTGACTGGCTGACCTACCAGTTCACAGGAGGCTATACGGAAAATAATAATAGCAATGAAAGTTGGATAACAGAACGCACATTCTATATAGCCGACAAATACCGCGGATACGATTACAACTCCGTAGCACCGACCAGTCCGGAATTCAAAGCTGCCCAACTTCCGTTCGGCGGACAACTATTCACCAACAATACCAACCAACACTCCTACAACATTCAGAACAAGCTTCAGTTCAGCAAAACATTCAACGAAGATAATCGTCTGAATGCCTTGCTCGGTATGGAGCTCCGCTCTACTACCGGGAAGGGAGTAAGTAATACCGTGTGGGGATATGTGCCCGACAGAGGAGAACGTATCGTCCCTCCCACTTCGAAAGAAAATTTCCAACCCATAGGTAATCCCACTTTCAACAACTGGGGAATTTTAAGCCAACTTTACAGCGGACTATGGAAGAAAACCGACCTTACCAATAATTTCTTCTCCGTATTTGCCACATTCGCCTACTCGTTCAAAAACCGGTATGTAGTGAATGCCAATATCCGTAACGATGCCTCCAACCGCTTCGGTCAGGATATCAACCGACGCATCGACCCAACTTACTCTCTCGGTTTTTCATGGAGAGCTTCTGATGAAGCTTTTATGAAGAAACATATGAAATGGATCACAACTTTGAATTTCAGAGGAACATTTGGTATTCAGGGAAATGCGCTGACCAATTACGGCCCTGAGCTTATCCTGACCCAGAATAATGTGAAACAGGGATATAACCAATATTACTCTACAATCAATCAGATACCTAACCCCTACCTGACTTGGGAACGTACGAAATCATGGAATTTCGGCGTAGACTTGGAACTGTTTCATATGTTCTACATGAATCTGGAGTATTACACCCGTCGTTCGGATGCTCTTATCACCCTGGAACTGCCTTATGAATATGGTATTCCGCAAATGAGACAGAACGGTGGTATCATCCATAACCGGGGAGTGGAATATACCTTATCATTCACCCCGCTCCAAAAACGTGACTACGCATTAAGTATCAGCCTGAATGCATCCAAGAACTGGAATAAGGGTGGTGAAACGAAAATAACAACAGACCATAATGGTTTCCTACAAGGATCGGGCTCTTTAATTATCAAAGAAGGATATCCGCTCAACTCTTTCTGGTCTTATTCTTTTGCCGGACTGGACGGAAACGGAAAACCGACATTCAACCTGCTGGACGTTCCTGAAGAACAAAAGAACAAGGATATCGACCCGACTACCTTTCTGGTATACTCCGGTCAGAGAGAACCGTTCTTCACGGGTGGATTGAGTCTGAGTTTCCGTTATAAGTCACTGACCCTGAACACAGGATTTTCATTGTTGCTTGGAAGTAAGAAACGCCTCCCCTCTCCCTACAATGATTTCGGTGGTTCAAGGACAACTATGCCCGACCCGGTACTCAATGCGAACCGTGACCTGATAAACCGCTGGAAGAAACCGGGAGATGAAGCACACACCATCATACCGGCATTGCCTACCGGTACGGAAACATTGACTACATTGCCCAACGGAGAATATGCAGAAACTTCCATCCAAATGTGGGAAATGTCGGACGCGATGGTGGTTAACGGTTCTTTCCTCCGTTGCCGTAACCTTAGTCTCACTTGGAGAATGAATCCGGAATGGTGTAAAAAGATTCATGCCAAGAATTTGTCTCTGAACTTCCAGACAAACAATCTTTTTGTCATCGCAAGCAAGCGATTTAACGGATTCGACCCGGAACTGGAGAACAGCATCATGCCACGTAGTTATTCATTCGGTATAAACATCGGTTTTTAATTAATCAAAACAGAATCAGATATGAAACTAAGAAATATACTTTATGCAGCGTCTCTAGTCATCTTTTGTTCTTGCGGTGACTTTCTGGAGCCTAAATCACAAAGTGAATATGTGCCCAAAGACGCAAATGCCTTACAAGAAATGCTGATCGGAGAAGCATATCCTACACAAACTTCAACGGGAGTACTCTCCTTTTTGGAAATATTCAGTGATGACATACAAGAGCAGCAGTTGGAAGGATATACATTTTCTGACAACCACATCAATTCCATGGAAGGACTCGGCGCTATCTTCTGTTGGCAACCGGATATGTTCACTGTTGCCCGGCAAAGAGGTTATGGCTACAGCAATGTTTGGGCGGGACTCTACAAACTCCTGCTGGGTGCCAACGCTGCCATCGACTATATAGATGATGTGTCCGGCACTGAAGAGGAAAAAAACTATGTCGTTGCCCAAGCATTGGGACTGCGCGCTTTTTACTATTATCTGCTTGTCAATTACTTCGGAGCTCCCTACAATTATAATCCACAGGCCTTGGGTGTTCCCTTGAAACTGGACAGTGGGATGAGGGAAGCAGAGAATATTCTCATGACTCGCAATACAGTAGGGGAAATATATGATCAGATTGTAAAGGATCTCAATGAAGCCGAACGCCTGTTCCTCACATTACCGGAAAAGCAACAATACCAACCGGATTATATGGTGAGCCTGCCTATGATAGAATTGCTGAAATCACGCATATATCTATACATGAATAATTGGGCTGAAGCGAAGAAATATGCCGAAAAAGTTATCAAAGACTGGAATTTCACACTGATTGATCTCAATGGTATCTCCCTACCAGATCCCAAACAGACAAATGCCTACCGTGAGTTTACAAACTACCAGTCACCGGAAGTTATCTGGCTGTACGGAAACATCACCGACCTGGTGGCAGCACACACATCACCTTATTTGACAGGGACAGGCAGTAATAACCAAAGAAGAGCTTTCAAGGCTTCAGACAGATTGCTTGAAAGTTTCCATGCTGACGACTTGCGTAAAGATCTATACATCGTCAGAGAACTGAAGCAGGATACCAAAAATCCCGATAATAATGAATATTATGATACTTATCTTGCTTTCGGAAAGTTTATGGTAACCAACTCTTCACCGTCAAGTGCGGGAGATTATTTCGCTCTCTCTTTCCGAGTGTCCGAAGCTTACTTGAATTATGCCGAGGCATCTGCCATGAACAATGCTGAAGCTGATGCCATTAAAGCAATGAACAGTCTGCTGGAGAATCGCTATACCAATCCGGAATCTTATGCAGACCTCTCAACACTGACAGGAGATGCATTGATTGAACGGATTCGCGAAGAACGCAGAAAAGAACTTTGCTTCGAAGGACAGCGATGGTTTGACCTGCGCAGATACGGAATGCCTTCTTTCACTCGTAAATGGGGAGAGCTGACGTATAAACTGGAAGAAAAAGACCGTTCATACACCATGCCTATTCCAAACGAAGTTTTAGATAAAAACATGCGTCTTGAACAAAATCCGTTAGCCCCCAAGCGCTCCGGCAGTCTATCTAAGTAAACAAATAGCATATTGAACTATAAATAAACTATCAGAGATAATGAAGAAAATATATAATATATGGATGCTGATGTGTTTCCTGGCCTTGTCATCCTGCTACGAAGAAGAGACTATTATTCCGACACATTCAGGAAATACAGGACGTTTTGAATTTCCACAAGGAAATAACAGTTGGGATAATGAAATCGTTGAAATTTATGAAAAGTTCGGTGTACGGCTTATCTATAAAGATATCATCGATAAAGACTTCACTAAGAGCTGGACGGGCGGTGATGGCGGATTGTATGCTACATTCTACGGCACCGGATGTATCAATGACGAAATGGTACAGTTTTATGTCCGATTCATGCAAGAACATGTATTTCAATATATAAATCCGCAAATCACGGAAAAAGTGTTCCCAATGTACTGGTATCTTACTTATGACTTCTATTCCGTACTATCATTCATGCCTGTACCTACTGCACAGCTTAATCATTCAGCAGCCACTTTTCTGGATGCCTGGCTCACCTGTTTTTGGGGAACAGAACATACAGACCCAAAATACGGCGGCATATCCGACCCGGTTTCAGCATGGAAAAGTCCGGTCAGTGGGAATAAAGACAGTTATACCAAACGTCGATATGACATCCTTTCTTGCATATTGACAGGAGCTATTGACAGAGGAAATATCGTGATTCCGGAAGAGTTTGATACGGGATTCGATCATGGCACAAGGCTGGTTACCGGTGATACCGAGAAGGATAAAGCAAATCCGAACCACTATTTAAACAGAGGTTATCCCGGAGTCATAAATTCTACAAGTCTGGATTATGCCAAGCCAAGCTCACTCGCACCAAATGCAAAAACGACTTTTCTCAATTACATGGGGTTGTCATTACGCCTGACCTCTGCAGAACGAGAAGCACTGTTTCCTTCGGCAGACTATCCGTTTATCAAAGGAAAGTTCGATTATATACAACGATATATGAAGGAGCAATACAATATTGATTTGGAAAAGATTGCCAATGGACCGGAAAATTGGGAAATCACTCCTTATCCGGCATTCGCCTCTCCTACTCCTAATGAATAAAAACTGTCATATCAACAACATGAAAATAGTCAAAAACATACTATTTATCTTATTCCTCTTGTGCGTAACTAACGCATGGGGAGAAGACGGATTACAAATCAAAGGTAAAATAAGAGTTATCAAACCTGCCGCCTTACAAGTGAAAGATTTGAACGGAAACACTATATTAAGCTGCACAATCAATACTGACGGATTTTTTTCCACCGGAAAGAAAGACATAGTACCTGACGTGTATACGCTTTCTATCGGTGACATGACACAGAATATCTATCTGGAGAATAATCCGATTACCATCAACGGATATTTTGATGCTATAAAACCGGAAAATACTTCACTCTCTTTCACTGGCATCGACCCGTTTCTTACGCTTCAGGAATACATACCCGAAGATAACCAACGGCAGAAGAAAAAAATATCTCCTTCCGTTCAAGGTAAACTGACACCCGAAATGGCGGCAGCATTGGCGTATCTGGTCAACACGGAAGATTATTCCTCCAACAAAATGCTGTTGGACATGATACCGGAACAAGCAAGAAACTCTTTGTCCGCCCAATGGCTTGTAAAACGAATGAATACTCTTTCACGTTATATTCCGGGAGCACAATGCCCTGATTTTACTTTTGAAGACGCCAACGGGCAGAAAGTCAGCCTGAAAGATTTTCGCGGAAAAATCGTTGTGTTGGATTTCTGCGCTTCCTGGTGCGCTCCATGTCGCAAAGAAATGCGCAGCCTGCTAAAGATATACAATGAATTGAAAGGGGATGACCTCGAGTTTATCAGTATCTCTCTGGACAGCGAAGAAAAAAACTGGCGGAAAATGTTGGAAGAAGAAAAACTTCCCTGGATCATGCTTTGGGATAAGGAAGGATTTCCCAAGAATAACCAACCTAACCAAATTCAAGCAGCCTATGGTTTTTTCTCCATTCCTTTCCTTGTGGTCATCGACAAGGAAGGAAAACTTCTGGCACGGAAAATACGCGGAGAACAAGTACGCAAGGCTATCCTGGAAGCACGAAAATAAGTATGTATCATCAATTATAACTCATCAATAATGAAGAAATTTGTATATTTGGCCGCTTGCTGTTTAATCAGCATGACAGGCTCCGCCCAATTAGTAAAACAAAAAGCAGAAAAAATAAACAAACAATCAGAAATGGACTGGTTCAACTGCTCTTTCGACAAAGATAGTGTATACGGAGCAGAAGTAAACAAAGCCTATGAATATCTGACAGCCAACAAAAAGAAAGCTAAAAAAAGGCCGGTTGTTGCCATGATAGGCGGTGGAATGGATGTAGAGCATGAAGATTTGAAACATGCCATCTGGGTGAACCGCAAAGAAAAGCCCAATCAGAAAGATGATGACAAGAACGGACTGGTGGACGATATCAACGGTTGGAACTTTATCGGTGGAAAAGACAATCAGGTCATGGAATCTTTGATGCGTGAAGGTGACCGTGAATTTTTCCGATTGAAAGATAAATATACCGGTTATATTTTTGACGGAAAGAAATATTATAAGATCATAGACGGAAAGCGTCAGGAAGTTCCTGCTCCCGACGATCTGGAAATGTACAGATATTATCGCCATAAGATAACACCGGAATCCCCCATTGCAGAAGCTTATAACAGTTTGCAGTTTTCATATGTCATCCAGGAATACATGGATAAGTTTGAGCAACAAATGAAACAAAAATTCCCGAATCAGGAACTTACGATGAAAGAATTCCAGACTTGCTATGATCCTAAAGCCGAACGTGACAGTATCTCGGATGTGGTCTATGTATTTGCCGCTTACGCCTTCAGTATTTATAGGACAGACAAGTGGGAAATTGTCCGTGAGAAAATGAAAAAATCGGCAACGGATGCTGTCAACTCTTACAATTCCGCCATGAAAAGATATAGTGACGACCACCGTAAAGAAATCGTTGGAGATGATCCCATGGATATCAACGACACTCATTATGGCAACAATGTGCTGTTGACATCGGATGCCGCCTCCGAAATACTTAAGGCTGGGGTAATTGCCGCCAAACGCGACAACGGTATAGGCAGCAACGGAATTGCCGATAATGCCGAGATCATGACATTGCGTGTTCATCCGGGTAAAGGAGAACCTTACTTGAAAGATATAGCACTTGCCATCCGATATGCGGTAGCGCATGGAGCAGACATCATCACTCTTCCCGAACAAAATTCACTATATCCCGAGCCACAGAGACAATGGGTGGCAGACGCCCTGAAGGAAGCTGAAAAAAAAGGAGTACTGGTGATTGTTCCGGTATGGGATTTATCCAGAGACATGGACAAAGAGGAATTCTTCCCGAACCGTAAAATGACTAAAGACAGTGAACTGACTAATCTGATGGTAGTAGCTTCATCTGATGAAAAAGGAAATCCGGTAATGAATACCAATTATGGCGCAACTACCGTAGATCTCTATGCTCCGGGAACGAATATATTGTCTTCATACATGGGAGATACGTACCAAAAGGCAACAGGTGAAGGGCTTGCCACAGCCACAGTAGCAGGAGTGGCTGCTTTATTGAAAACCTATTTCCCGAAACTGACCGGTTCACAACTTCGTGACATTCTGCTGAAAAGCGTTACCTCACGCAAAGGTGTAGAGGTAGAGAAAGGAATCATTATCAAAAACAAGCCTTCACAAGACCTGTTCCTTTTCGATGACTTGTGTATCGCCGGTGGTATAGTGAATGCCTATCAGGCAATTCTTGAAGCTGAAAAAGTTGGTAAATAAGAAATTATAGAAATGAGACACATTTTCATAACAGGAATTATCATCGTTTTTGGGGCAATAGCTCCTTTATTCGCTCAACAATACAAAGCAGTCATTCCTTATCGGATAGTGGGTGGAAAGATGATTGTGGAAATGTCAGTAAATAGCAAGATGCGCTCGTTTGTCTTCGATACCGGGGGACGGACGGCGCTCACTGCCCCGGCATGCGAAGCCTTGCAACTGACGGTCACAGACTCAATAAAAGTGACTGACGTCAACAGTAAAGACAACTATTACCGGATGACACGCATCGAAAACCTGACAACGCCTGACAAGGGAATCAATTTCACCAATGTGCCTTCGCTCATTATCAATGAAGTAAAAGGCTGGAAATGTTTCGGCACAGAAGGAATCATAGGAAGTGATTTATTCGCACATATGATTATCACCATCAATTCAGAAAAGCAGAATATCACTGTTACATCAGCCGAGAAACCTTCCACAGTATCTCTGCGTAAAATGCAGGGATTTGTTAAAAATAGCAGCATGCCTATTGTTCAGATGCAGATCACGCCGGTCAGTAATCTGCCTGTTCTTTTCGATACCGGTAGCCCGAGCTTGTTATCATTGAAACAAAGTGATTTTGAACAGTTAAAACAGGAAGTATCTTTGGACGTACTTTCCGAAGGATATGGCGAAGGAAATGTCGGAGTAGGCGGGCAAGCGGCAAAAGCTTCTTCCTACCGCGTCAGAATCCCGTTAATTTCTCTGGGCCCCACTAAATTCCGTAATATAAAAACTACCACCAATACTCATCCTTATACTTTGCTGGGAGTCAAATTGCTGGAATATGGCAAAGTAACCATCGACTATCCACGCAAAAGATTCTACTTCGAATCCTTTCAACCGGAAAATGAGATAAATGACCAGTTCCATAACTTCAACCTGACAGTGAAGGAGGGCGATTTACTCGTATCCACTGTATGGAGTAGCGCTAAAGGGAAAGTAGAAGTAGGAGACAAAGTAATAAAGATTAATGGAAAACCAGTCAGAAAATATGACTTCTGTGAAAGCATCCTGACAGGGATACCGGAATTGAAAGTAAAAAAACAAAGTAAACTAACCCTTCGGACAGCTTCCGGAGAGGAAAAAGACATTGTGTATAAAAAAGAATGATATGAAAGACAAAGGGATATTAACCAACGTATACCTGATATTATTTTTATATTGCGTTGCTCCTGTAGCCAATGCACAAATCAGGAACAAGGTATGTGACACAATCCACTATGAGTTTATTAAAGATAAAATTATCATCCCCGTTACTGTCAACAATGTAAAAACCAAATACTTGGTCGATACTGGTGGAAGAACCGGAACTATGAGAAATGCCGCAGCAGAAATGAAAGCAGTCTCTGCGGGATATAAACAAATCGCAGATATAAACACTCAGTCAAACAGCTTCCAAGAAGCATATATTCAAGATATTACTATCGGAGAACAGTATAAGCTCAACCAATTGAAAACATTGGTATTTCCTCATAATCCTTTTCTTGAAGAACTAGGAGTAGCAGGTATTTTGGGAGGAGATGCTTTTGCACAATCAGTCATCACATTTGATTCGCGTTCACAAATTATGGTCATCAACTACCCTTATCGCCCCGAACGGTTGAAGGTGAACGATGGGACTCCATTAACCGATGATAATAATTATTCCAAATTCAAGATACGGATAGGAAGTGCTGAAAAAAACATTTTGTTTGATACAGGGGCACACGGCTTCCTGCTCTACTCTAATAATGACCTTGAAAAGTTACAGACCGTCTCCGGTTCAAAAACCGTTAATCATGGACATGGCATTATCGCTGCCGGTATTGCGGGATTGGGAACTCCTGTTGACATAAAGAAAGTGGTTGTACCTTCCATACACATATTAGGAAAGGATTTCACCAATGTAGGTAGTGTCACCACAGTGATGAGCGAAACAATTATTGGAGTGGACTTGTTGAAATATGGTAAAGTGATTATCGATTATATGCGAAAACTCATCTATTTTTTCCCTTACAATGAAGAAGCAACAGAAATGAAAGGAGCAGTCCCACTGTGGAACGTAAATGTGCTGCCACGTAACAAACGATTTGAAGTCACTACTGTATGGGACAGCATAAAAGACAAAGTAAACATTGGAGACGAAGTTGTCAACATCAACGGAACTTCATTGGAAGGTTGTCCGATGACACAAGAAGCTGTAGAGAAAATTATGGATGCCATTCCCGGTGAAACCGGATACATTATAGTCAGAAAAGAGAATAAAGAAAAAAGAATTGAAATCAAAAAGGAGAAATAAATTCTAAAATCAAAGAATATGAAACAAATAATATACTCGTTTTGCCTGCTTTTCATGCTTGGTTTGACCGGAACTCTTCAGGCGCAGACACAAAATAGCATGACAGAAGTCATTCCATTCAAAACAATTGACGGCAAGATTATCGTCGAGGTCATTGTCAATGGTGAACCGGCCGATTTTGTACTGGATCTGGCAGGACATAACGCACTACTTCCCGAAGCTGTCAAGAGGTTACATATCAATACGGAAAAAAACGGTTCTTTCAAAAGTTATGATGATTTTGTATTCAAAAAAGTACCTGTAGAAAATGTATATGAGATTGAGACACTGGCTATCGGCAATAACACATTCAGCAATAACCTACCAGCGTTTATCCTAAAAGAAGAACCTTATTTGCGTAAACTTGGTGTAGAAGGAATTTTGAATTCTTCTCTCTTCCGTTCTTCTGTACTGACTATTGACCTGAAACGGAAAAAACTGACCATTACTCAGCCTTATCGTCCTTCATATATAAAACTGAATTATCGTTCGGACTTTGACATTGTCACGGGATTGGGAGCAGTATGTCCCATTTCAATTCAAGGTAAATCCGTCTCTTTCGTACTTGACACTTGGAACGAAAACATCATCAACCTAACTGAAAAAGATTTCAATGAATGGAGTACTTCACATACTAAAGGTACTCCTCAAAAAGTATCCGACGGTTATAAGGAAGCCAGCTATGAAGAAGAGAGTCTGCTCCTTCCGGAAACAATGTTTGTAAAAACTAAAATAGAGAATGCTCTCGCTGTTAGAAATCCTTTCTTAAAGCGTTCTGTATTAGGGAAGGGAATATTGGAACAGGGTATTATTTCCATTGACTATATTCACCAGAAAATATATTTCCAACCATTTGACTTCGCTCCTATCCCCGAATCAGAAGCAAAAGTAACGGAAGTCAAAATAGAAAACGGCAAGATGAACCCGATTACCCGCCAATTCTTTCTGGAACATATTTTTGATTACCGGACAGGCAATGATTTCGTTTATAATGGAGACAAGCCCGTGGTCATCGACTTTTGGGCAACTTGGTGCGGTCCTTGCATGAGACTGCTTCCGAAAATGGAAGAACTGGCTGAAAAGTATAAGGGCAAAGTCATGTTCTACAAAGTGAATGCGGATAAAGAGAAAGACTTGTGCAAACATTTCGGAATACAGGCATTGCCGACTCTTTTCTTTATTCCGGTGAGTGGCAAGCCTATCGTCGAGGTCGGAGCTACTCCGGAAAAGTATGTACAGATTATTGAAGAACAACTCTTGAAATAAAAAACTCTCTTAAATTACATAACTATGTTAATCTAAAACTTTAACTAAAAGCCGGAATCAATCCCGGCTTTTTTTATTTCCATATAATTGGAACTTATCATTTAAACAAGTACATTTGTCCTGTCAAATTTATTTATAACTTAACACACATTATTGACCATGAAGAAAAGTATTTCTCTTCTTCTTTTGTCTTTGCTGATGATTACCCCCAGTTGTCAAAAGCCAAAAGAGGCGGCGAACGAGTACAACATCGTTCCCAAACCCAATCAAATTATCCCGAGGGAAGGGCGTTTCGAGTTAAGCAACAAAGTCAGGCTGGTTGTTCCGCCCGATGCTCCCGAAGTGAAAGACATTGCCGACAGTCTGGCCGGACGGTTGAAACTGACAGCAGGAATTACTTTAAAAGAAGCTGATAGCGCAGACGGCAAACAGGCTATCTGTTTCGTCATGGAGAAAGGTATGCCGAAAGAGGGGTATAAACTTTCCGTCACTTCCAACCTCATCACAGTGACTGCCTCTCAGCCGAATGGATTTTTCTATGGAGTGCAAACCCTTTTCCAACTTCTCCCTACTGCCATCTACGGAAAACAACTGGATAAAAAAGTGGACTGGTCAGTTCCTGCCGTAGAAATAGAAGATGCTCCCCGTTTTATTTATCGCGGACTGATGCTGGACGTTTGCCGCCATTATGTACCAATAGAGTACATTTATAAGTTCATCGACCAACTGGCCATGAATAAGATGAACACTTTTCACTGGCATCTGACGGACGACCAGGGTTGGAGAATCGAAATCAAGAAATATCCGAAATTGACGGAAATCGGTTCCAAGCGTGAAAAGACGTTGGTAGATTATTATTATGTAAACTATCCGCAAGTATTTGACGGAGAAGAGCATGGCGGATATTACACGCAGGAACAAATCAAAGATGTAGTAGCTTATGCCGCAAGCAAGTATATCAATGTTATCCCCGAAATAGAAATGCCAGGACATGCGTTGGCTGCCCTCGCTTCCTATCCGGAGCTGTCTTGTGATTCTACGCAGGCGTATAAGGTATCTCCTACATGGGGCGTATTCGAACAAGTATTCTGCCCGAGCGAAACAACTTTCAAATTCTTTGAAGGGGTAATGGATGAGGTAGTGGAACTCTTCCCCAGCGAATACATTCATATCGGCGGTGACGAATGTCCCAAGACTGCCTGGAAGAACAGTGCTTTCTGTCAGCAGTTAATCCGTCAGCTAGGCTTGAAGGACGATGTGACTCCGAGTAAAGTAGATGGCGTGAAGCATAGCAAAGAAGATAAATTGCAGAGTTATTTCGTGACCCGTATGGAGAAATACCTGAACGGCAAAGGACGTAACATCATCGGTTGGGATGAAATTTTGGAAGGCGGACTGGCACCGAATGCCACCGTCATGTCATGGCGTGGTGTAGAAGGCGGGCTGAACGCTGCCAAAGCAGGGCATAATGCCATTATGACTCCGATGCCATATGCTTATTTGGATTTTTATCAGGAAGATCCGGTTATTGCTCCGACTACCATCGGCGGATATACGACTCTGAAAAAGACATATAGCTATAATCCTGTCCCGGACGATGCCGACGAGTTGGTAAAGAAACACGTGATTGGCATGCAGGGGAATCTCTGGAGAGAATATATGAAAACTTCCGACCGTACGGATTATCAGGCTTTCCCTCGTGCGATGGCTATCGCAGAAACAGGCTGGACACTGGATGCCAACAAGGACTGGAAAAATTTCTGCGAACGTATGGTCACGGTGTTCGAGCGTCTGGAAATAATGAATACGAAACCTTGCCGCAATTTTTTCAACGTAAACGTAAATACGCATGCTGATGAAAACGGCCCTTTAATGGTACTTTTGGAATCTTTCTATCCGAATGCGGAAATCCGATATACAACGGACGGCAGTGAACCTACTTCAACTTCTACTCTGTATGAGCAGCCTTTCGTACTCGAAGGGAATATTGACCTGAAGGCTGCCGCCTTCAAGGACGGTAAGATGCTGGACAAGGTTACCCACAAGCCATTATATGGCAATTTACTGGCAGGAAAACCGTTTACTGTCAATTACAAAATGGGATGGACGGGCGACATTTTCGACGAGAACGATGTAATGGGAGCTGACAAGACTACCTTCGGATTAACGAATGGCAAACGGGGAAACAATGCTTCATATAATCCATGGAGCAGTTTCGCTATCACTGAGGGGAAAGACTTGGAGTTCATTGTTAATTTGAACCGACCGACCCAGGTAAGCAAAGTTGTTTTTGGCTCTTTATTTAATCCTGCCATGAGGATGCTTCCTACCGGCGGAGTTGCCGTAGAGGTCTCGGCTGACGGAAAACAATATACGCAGATAGCACAGAAAGAGCTGAAGCATGATTATCCGCAAACCGGAAGAATCGCTTTCACTGATTCTATTGAATTTGAACCGGCTCAGGCTACTTTCCTGAAAGTGAAAATACAGAGTGGTGGCAAGTTGCGTAACGGCATTGATTTTGAAAAGAACAATGGGCCGGAGATTATTCCTGCCGAGTTGTGGATTGATGAAATTGAAGCTTATTAAGCATAGCTGATTGATAAATAAAAATGAGACTGTCTTACCGTAATTTAGACAGTCTCGTTTTTTGTTTGTATAGAAAAATAAATACTCCATGATAGGATTCAGAGCCCTTGCCGCTAAATGAGCAAGAACACTTCCCTTAACTTTAGCTGCGTTAAATATATTTGCCGTTCTACCGTATGGACAGATATATTCAGTTTGTTGGCTATCTCTCTATGGCTTTTGCCTTTAAAACGGCTGAGTTTAAATATGCTTCTTCTACGTTCAGGAACAGTTTCCAACATTATAAATATGTTTTGCAGTATTTCCCGACGGTATATGTCCGCCCAGAAATTATCACTATTTGCCTGTTCATAGGATGGAAACTCCTGTATAAAACGCTCTCTATATTCCAGTTTTATCCGTTGATGCTTGAGAATGTTTAAAGCTATATTTTTAGTCATAACCAAAAGATAGGAGTCTAATTTCCGCTCATTGTTCAACCAGATTTCCTGTTGTTCCCAAAGTTTGATAAACACTTCCTGTGCCACATCTTCTGCATCACACTCTGATTTCAACAATCTGTACGCGTATTTTCTTATTTTCGAAAAGTTCGCATAATAAAACACTGAAAATATTTCTTCTACTTGGTTACTGTTATCTATCATGGTAATAAATATTTTGGTGACGTAGGTAAAACCCATCACTTTGAAGAACACAAAAATAGCCCCAGCATTACCTCGTATTCTCACAGATACTCGAATAAACCGGGGCTTCCCTTGTGTATTACCAATACCTATTTCACATTATTATGTAAAAAAGTCGTTTATTTTTTATCGAAGCGGACATTATGTTCCCAACGTCTGATAAGACCGTCACCCGCAGTCATATCACGATTTTGTCCGGTAGCGTCTCTGAATGTGTTGCCTTCACCCTCATCCAATGGCCATAGACCAATCAAATTCGGGTTCTTCGGATTTACTTCAAAGAACATGTTATTCTGAATTTCTGCTTCCGAACGGGCGTAGCTCCAGAAACGTACCTGGCTCATTCCACATTCAGCCGGGAAATATGTGGAACTACTGGAAATCATCTGCAAGCCATTGATTACCATTCCACCTTTCGGAGCGGGAACCTGCTTTCCTGCCACACGCACTCCGTCACGATAAATAATAAGTTCACTTCCGTTATAAACAATAGCCAAATGATACCATTGGTTGGTATTCCAGTCTCTTGCAGTCTCTGTTCCACCGTCACCATGAGCCTTAACTTGCAAATAGTTGTAAGGACGATTGGCATCACCAAATCGAACATAGACCTCATTATTGGCACGAACATTGAAGATAGCCTGATTATTTTTATTCAAGTTACTCATGCGCACCCATGTTTCCAACGTGTAAGTTTCTACAGAAACACCCCAGTCTGTTTCCGGATCTGTCTGCACATTTTCTGAACCACGAGGCTTCATCACCGGAACAGATACATTCAACGGCTTGGACAATACATAAATAAACCGACCTTGTGCAGCAGACTTTGTCACATTACCTTTCAAGACATTACCCAATGCCAAGGGAACGGCATAAGTAATACCATTCGTAGCAAAGTCGTCAATGTGCAACTGGAAATTGGCACTAATTTCACCGGCAGGAATAGTCACCGTAGCATCCTGTGGCAGTTGTTCCGCCGGCAATGCTTCATACTCTGTACCATTATTTTCATTATAACCTGCAATTATTTCCGGAGCAAATCCGATTTCCACTTCTACATCTTCCGCGAGCTTCTGCGCCAAACGCACTGTTACATTGATATCCGCACCACCATCCATAGTGATTGTTGCAGCTTTGGCTGTTCCGGCAGCGTCTGCAATATACAGACTATTTCCCTGCGCTTTGTAGTCTGCATTATCGCATCCCATAAACAGGAATGCCGACAGTGCAATTACAAGACTTGATAAATAGATATATTTCATAACTTTTATGCTTATAAGATTCATTTAACCGTTATTTATTCTTATTCATCGCCATTGGATGTGCCATTCAGACGATCATAATAGATACTGTAAAGAGTCGTAATACCTTGGCGCAAGAAATAATATTCCGGAGAACCGTCATAGTCTCCCTTGCCCTGATTATAGTCGAAACCACAACGATAAAGGCCACAACCGCCAATCTGCTGGTCAATATTAACCGTTTCTCCTTTCACGTTATATGTTCCTTTATAAATATAGTTGGCCATTGTGGACAAAAATCCTCCACCGGTGCTGGCATAAGACTCAAAATTTTCGGTTGTAATAGTTCTGCGGACAATTTCTTCAGGCGTTATGATTCCCTGCTGAATCCAGTCATCCATATCACGGAACACTCCTTCTATTCTCCAATCAGACATTCCGCCATAAGCTTGCAGCACAAAATAGTCCACATAGTAAGAGAGCCATTCTTTATCCATACCAGTACGGACTCCAATCTCACCGTCAATCAGAAAAAGAAGACGCTTTTCCGGCATGGGGCGGTCACCGCGGTCACGTTCGGGATCCATTGCGCCATGTCCGAACCAATAAGAAAGTTCTTCCACGAAAATGGTCCTTTGTACTTTATTAGCCCAAAGCTGACCGGCTCCCATTCCACCACCGGGTTCATAGTCCCAGTCATAGCCATCATAGCCACATTCCAGGCAAGCTCTGTAAAGGTCTTCCGCATAAGCCTTGATGGCAGGACGTACCACTTCCGGATCCCGACTGGTTCCTGCTGTATGATAAATTTCCTTGTCCGGCAGGTCATCCCCGATGTTCTGCGAGAACAGTGTTACTACTACTTTCGTCCCTTTCACTTTCTGTACATATTCCATATCAGCTCTTCTTTCGGGAGTCAATTCGAATTTCGGATGACCTCCCCAGTTGGAAGCAATCGTTACCGAATCCGGCAAACCACGCAGACTAGTTTCACCCGTAGGCGTAATACCGGTCCAACTGTCAAACCATACGAACACCTGTGGCAATCCCGGTGTCTGTTTCCACTCACGCAAAGCGGCATAGTATTCATCCGTCTTGACGGTTCCGTTCAAGTCAACGTTATTGATAGATTCTACATCCGTACAGCTTGCCGCAAACAGCGCAACCGCAAACGAGAATCCTATAGTCTTGATATTTTTCATTTTCATATTCTTGAAATAATTTAAAGATTAGTTCTTTTTAGCCCACCACAAGTCTGTGTTACCTGTATCCGGACCGCCTAGCATAGAAATTGCAGCTTCCAAATTAGCAGAGTTGCTGTCCTTTTCCGTAGAAGGATAAGGAAGACGGCGCACCATGCGACCATCAGTAATATCTCCGATATATCCGGCTGAACTTAAGTTGTTTTTGGGAGGAACCATTTCTGGGTAGCCTGTACGGCGGAAGTCATTCCAAGCCTCAAAACCGATCGGATAATTAGCAATCCACTTTTGGGTAATAATCTTCTGAAGCTTGTTATCACCATCTTCCCAAGCTACAGAAGCTGCTTCAGTTGCAAACGTATAACTATCGCTAGCATTTATGGCATCCGTAAAACCTGCCGGTTTTGTTGTGCTTGACAAATAATTACCAGCACTCACTCCATATTGTTCCATAGAAGTTTGGATACCTTGTTCATAATATCCTTTGGCAGCAACCTCTCCACCGTCAATCCAGCCTTGAAGAGCAGCTTCCGCTTTCAGGAAATAAGTTTCGGCGGCATAAAATACAGGCATCGATGAGTTTCTTTCAAATGCCGGTTTCGAATAGTTTGCGCTTGATCCATAAACGCCCGGTTGTCCGTAATTATTCTTAAAATTATCACTGTTGTTACCCATGCGTGCTCCACAATAATTCTGTTTAGACTCCGTCATGTATTTACCAATACGAGGGTCATTATAACCATTCATATAGGCAGAAATCGTAGCATTAACAGCCAAGTCACCCCAGTCTTGTGAAGCCAGACGGAATGGATTATTAGAGGTCTTCAGGTAAGCATTATCACTATTGGACTCAATCACGCCACTCTGAATAGCTTCCGCCATCACTTGTTTGGCATATTCCGTATCCACAGCTGCAATACGCACAGCCATACGTAACTTCAACGAATTGGCATATTTCACCCATTTACTGAAATCACCCTGATACATCACATCATAGTCTGCATACGCAGTCGAAGTTCCACTAACACCTGACAGTACTTCAATGCTCTTCGTCAGATCAGTAATCATGTTGTGATACAGATCCTTAACATCATCATAAGCTACGGCAAATTCACCCTGCCCCATCTGAGAATAAGGAATAGGACCATACGTGTCAGCTACACGAAGCATTACGCCTACGCGGATAATGGAAGCCCAGGCATAAATCGTTCCGACACCTCCGGTCTGGTCTTTCACCTTCAGAAAGTTAGGATAGAAATCCGTAAACAGATCCTTGAAAGGAGTATCCACCCAGTTAAGTTGCGGATTGAACGAGCTAAAATTGGTACCGTTCCATTTGTTAGTACACGTAAAATAACCACCATACTGTGATCCCACCATTTGTTCAGTCATCTGGCTATTGTTTTCCTGTTGCGGATTGAGCAGATAAGTCATCACGGGAAATACCGAGCCGACCTTCTCAATCTCAGTCATCTGGTCATCATAAACATCCGTGGGATGTGTATTTAAATCTTCAAAGTTTCCTGTACATGAAGCGAGTAACAACGATGATGCAAAAGTTACTGCGCTTACAGTCTTAATCATATTGATTTTTCTCATAATTCGTTCCATTTTTTTAGAATTGTACTTTTACACTGAAACCCATGTTTCTCAAGCTAGGCTGCATGAAATAATCCACACCTGTGTAGAACGTGCTGGTAGACGACGCCACCTGTTCGGGGTCGAACGGAGCCTTGCAGTAAATCATGGCAAGATTGTTTCCAATCAAGCCCAATGTTACATCGGCAATGTTGCGCAGTTTCTTTCTGGAAATAGTATATTCTAAACTTACTTCCTGCAAACGAATGTTGGTAGCGTCGTACACATAGAAGTCACTTTCACCGGAACCGGCTGCCACAATGCCCAGATAATCCTTGGCAGTAATCGTTCGTCCGTTAATCACTACACCACCGGCATCACGCAACTTCGCACTATATTCTGATACACCGAAACGATCCATGAACGCCTGTGTGCCGGAAACCACGTTACCGCCGAAACGTCCGCTCAATAATACATTCAGGCGGAAGCCCTTGTAAGTAAACGAGTTTCTCCAACCCATATTGACTTTAGGCAACACGGAACCAATCTTTCTGTGTTCTGTTTCAATCATAGTAGGCAGTCCGGTCTTGGGATCCTGACTAATATAACCGTTATTGTCACGCTTGAAGTCACGGTTAGTGTAGATATCACCCATAGAGCCACCTTCTACCAGACGCAGTGTCGGAGCATTTCCACTACCCAAACGAGCCTTTTCAACAAAGTCCATTTGAATCAACTCACCCGTATAAGGATTCTGTACGCCATTTGCCAGTGACTTGATTTTATTCTTGTTATAAGTAAATGTCAGGTTGGAGCTCCAACCGAAATCTCTCCACTCATTGTTATAACCCAATGCCATCTCAATACCTTGGTTCTGTACACTACCTGCCTGAATCGCTACATCTTTGAAACCTGAACTTGCAGGAAGCGGTGCGTAGAATGTCTGGTTCTTGGTGTCAGAGGTATAATAAGTGATATCAAGGTTCAATGAGTTGTCGAAGAAACGCATATTCAAACCTGCTTCGAAAGAGTTAGTCTTTTCCGGTTTCAAGTCAGAGTTCGGATAGTGAGACATGACTTTGTAAGCATGGTTCTGCGGATCGTATTCATAACGCACTTTGGTCATATACGGATCATAAGAGTTACCTACAGAAGTATAGGATACACGGGCTTTCAGGAATGTGAACCAGTCAGGCAATTTGATGACTTCACTCAAGATACCGGAAAGACCTATAGAAGGATAGAAGAAAGCCTTTGTTCCTCTGTCGGAGAACGCAAACGCAGAATCCCAGTCCGAACGTCCCGTGAGACTTAGGTAAAGGAAGCTTCTCCAACCGATTTCCGCATTAGCAAAAACAGACTGTGTCTGGCGTTTCAATCCGTCAGCTTCTACCTTATAATTATTGGTACGGGACAGATTCTCAATCGTGAAATGATTAGTCACCAATTCCAAGTTTCCGGTTATCACGCTGGATTTCATACGAGTATCCTTGATAGAGGCACCGACGTTGGCAACTATATTGAAATCGCCGAATGTCTTATTGAAGTTTGCCATTACATCGGCATAAGTTTGACGGTCGAGGCGGACGTCTTCCTTATAGTGTCCCTTCGGGCCGGAAAACGTAGCCAATGTTCCGGCATAGAACTTTTCCGTAAAGATGTTTTCGGTGTTGTCAATGCTGACACGTCCCTGCACGTTCAGTCCTTCCATAATGTTATATTGCAGACTGGCAGCCAGTTTATAACGTCTTCTTTCCGTCTCACGGTTCATGCGATTCATCGTCCAGTAAGGATTCTGCTGGTCGAGCCCCATTTGACCGTAAGGCCAGAACTGTGTTGTGGCACCTGTCAACGGATCGAAATGCTCGTAAGTGGCAACATCTTCGAAACTTTCGCCACGCGGAAACAGATAGAGAGCCGGGAATGGAGACATATAAGAACCTTGGGAAATCATATTCTTGTCATTTTGAATGATATAGTTGGCACTGGTATCCAGGGTAAACTTGTCATTCAAGAAGTTAACCGTATTGCGGAACGTAAAGTTGTAACGGTCGTAATCGTTATTAGGCAAAATACCTGTAGCGTTGGTGGCAGCTACAGAGAAATAACTCTGGCTCTTGTCAGTACCGGTAGAAAGAGCAACAGAATTAGTGATGTTCGTTCCTGTGTTGAAAAAGCCGGAAGGATCGTAACGATAATCCGTAGGATTGCCCCAACTATCCGACTCACCCGTCATGTTGCCATATCTGTTCTGAAATTCGGGCATCATCAGAGGGTTACTGAATGTAGCGCTCAAGCTGTAGCTCAGGCTAGTCTTACCACTACGTCCTTTTTTGGTTGTGATAAGCACCACTCCGTTAGCACCTTCGTAGCCATAAAGGGCGGCTGCGGAAGGTCCGGTCAACAATGACATACTTTCAATATCATCCGGATTAATGTCGGCAATGGACTCCGTACTACCACGTGAGTTCATTGAATCACCACTACTTGATGTATTGACGTTGTACATCGGAATACCATCGATCACATACAACGCATTGTTATTCTGACTGATAGACTTAGCACCACGCATCACAACTTTTACGCCACTACCGGGACCGGATGAACTGTTGTTAATCTGCACACCGGCAGCCTTACCGGCCAATGAACTCATGAAGTTGGAGCTCTTTACGGCAGTCAGTTCATCGCCTTTCACCTGCTGAACGTTATACGTCAACGCCTTTTCAGCACGCTTGATACCCAAAGCTGTCACTACAACTTCTTCCAGCACTTCGGTATCTTCATCCAACACAATGTTTAAAGGATTAGCATTAGCTACCGTCACAGACTGACTGGCATAGCCAATATACGAGAATTCAAGAACATCACCCATGGAAACTTTCAAAGAGAATTTTCCATCCAGGTCAGTTACCGTACCATTAGTAGTACCTTTCACCAGTACACTTACACCAATCAGAGCTTCTCCCTTGGTATCTTTTACAGTACCGGAAACACTGATTACATTGTCTTGTACTTGACTGACAGTATGAGAGTCGGATGCATATGCACTCCCACCACTTGCAAGTAACAAAAAGCTAAAAAGCAGGCAGAAACCTTTGCGATTCAGATTTGTTTTCATTCAGTAATAAATTTAAAATTAAAAGTTATAAACAAATAATATTCTATTATATTTACACATAAGAACTCATTATCGCACAAAAATCAAAACACTGTAAATAATAACAGCATCAACAACAAATTCGAAATTTGATTAAAATTTTCGTTTTACACCCATTATTCAAGGCTTAACGCCACAAATATACACACTATAAGCAAATATGCAATAAATTATATGTTAAAATTGAAAGAAGACGCCAAGATGATAGTGGATAATTTATAAATACAAATTATAATATTAATACGAGACATATATAATGAACGAACCATAAATAAGTCAAAACAAACTAATAAATAGCAGATTAGACACGCCAATCTTTTCATTAAAGTTCTATCTACTTGTAAAAATGATGTAGGATAAGAATAATATTCATGAATGCTAACCCCATATTTCCCAATATATAACCTGCGGTCAACAAAAAAAACACATATAAGACGATAACAGTATAGCGAAGACATAACAATAAAATCGCCTAAATCCTCCCCAGGTTTATGAGCCTTAGCACATTCCTTAGGGTAAGATTTAAGCGATTCTATAAGGAGAAGACACTCAGAATTAATTCTCCTCCTATTTGATAATAACCGGAAAAACTATCCGATGATGATTTCTTTTTAAATAATTCCTTTCGCGGAAAGGTAACGTTCAGCTTCAATAGCAGCCTTACAACCACTTCCCGCAGCAGTAATAGCTTGACGATAATGCGGATCAGCAACATCACCTGCCGCAAAGACTCCGGGAACTTTTGTACGCGGGCTATCGCCATCCGTAATAATATAACCCACTTCGTCCGTATCAATATAATCTTTGAATATATCGGCATTCGGTTTATGACCGATAGCGAGGAAGAAACCGTCGATAGGCAAGCTATAACGTTCTTCGTCAGGTTCACCCCAACGTTTCACCAGATTTACACCTTCCACTCCATTATCACCATACAAACCGACAGCGTTGTGTTCGAAAAGAACTTCAATCTTCTCATGCTTCATCACACGCTCCTGCATAATCTTCGATGCACGCAGGAAAGGCTTACGGACAATCAGATACACTTTTGAAGCCAGGCCGGCAAGATAAATCGCTTCTTCACAAGCTGTATCACCACCACCGACAACAGCTACAACTTTCTTACGATAAAAGAAACCGTCACAAGTAGCGCAAGCGCTTACACCCATACCGGCATATTTCTTTTCGTCTTCCAGACCCAAGTATTTGGCGGTAGCTCCGGTAGCAATAATCAGCGCTTCCGTTTCAATTTCTTTTTCGCCGTCAATCGTAATTTTATAAGGAGCTTTGCTCAAATCCGCTGCCGTCGCAATCCCGAAACGGACGTCCGTCCCGAAGCGGCTGGCCTGGGCACGCAAATCTTCCATCAACTGCGGGCCGCTGATACCTTCCGGATAACCAGGAAAATTCTCCACATCCGTAGTCGTTGTCAACTGACCACCGGGCTGTAACCCTTCATAAAGCACCGGACATAAGTTGGCACGTCCTGCATAAATCGCTGCCGTGTATCCGGCAGGCCCTGATCCTATAATCAGGCACTTAACTTTTTCTATTTCTGCCATTTTATTATACCTTTATTGTTTTGTTATTCAATAACATCTTATCTCAAGTCTATAATCTCCGCACCCGGATACTGCTTCCTGTCAAAGGCGAAAACACTATCCGCATAATTCTGCCGGGTCTGATAACTCGTAACGGTGATTTCATTACGTGTCTGCTGACCGCGTTGTTGAAGCAGAATATACAGAGGTTCATAAGTATCCTTCGTCACAAAAAGAGTGATGCGTTCCAATTCCTGTTTCTTATCCTTAGCCGTCAGAATCACTTCCCAAACTGCTTTTCCACGAAATGTTTTCGTCGTTCCCAGCTTGTAAGAGAATCCTTTCTGATACATATAAAGAAATGTATAGGGATTAATCTGCTGCAATTCTTCCTGAGTCGGGCTACTGACATTCACCTCATCATTCTTTGCTACATAGCTCCACTGCGTTTTCCCGTCAAACCATGTGACCACATCGGAAGTTTTCAACACGAACTTCTCCCCTTTCAGTTGGATAGTTCCGTTCTCTGCTCCTTCCGCAAGACCGTTCGTCACCGCCTTTACAACAAAATCCGCTTTCACACCGCCTGCTTTCCGAAAGGCATCCGCTGTCCTATCAAGAACAGCTTTAGCCTGCGACTGCTGTTGTTGAGCAATCACAGGCAATGACAGTAAAGCTATTAAAACACTAAAAATGTACTTTCTCATTTGATTAATAAACGTACGGTTACTGCAAATTGTTCAAACGCATTTCAAGGTCATTATCGTCGATACACAAAACGTCACGCGCCTTGCTACCCTGCGTAGGACCTACGATACCGGCCTTTTCCAATTGATCCATAATACGACCGGCACGATTGTAGCCGATAGCAAATTTACGTTGAATCAATGAAGTGGAACCTTGCTGATGAATAACCACCAAACGCGCAGCATCTTCAAACAGCGGATCAAGGCGTCCCATATCAATATCCCCTACCTCACTGCTACTATCTTCGCTCACATATTCGGGCAAGAAGAACGGAGTAGGATAACCCTGTTGACGGGCAATAAATTTCGTAATCTCCTCCACTTCCGGCGTGTCGATAAAGGCACACTGCACACGCACCGGATCAGCTCCCTGCAAGAAAAGCATATCTCCCTTACCGATCAACCGGTTCGCACCCGGACGGTCGAGGATAGTACGGGAGTCCATCATGGCAGATACACGGAAGGCGATACGCGCCGGGAAGTTAGCTTTAATCGTACCCGTGATGATATTCGTAGTCGGACGCTGCGTAGCGATAATCATATGAATACCGACCGCACGCGCCAACTGGGCGATACGGGCAATCGGAAGTTCCACTTCTTTACCTGCCGTCATAATCAAATCACCGAACTCGTCGATAACGACTACGATATACGGCATAAACTTATGTCCTTTTTCGGGGTTCAAGCGGCGGTTGACAAACTTCTCGTTATACTCCTTGACATTACGCACATGTGCCATCTTCAAGAGGTCATAACGGGTATCCATCTCCACACAAACCGAATTCAGGGTTTGCACCACTTTGGTTACATCCGTGATAATCGGTTCGCCACCGTCGGGCAGCTTGGCGAGAAAATGATTCTCGATTACCGAGTAGATACTGAATTCAACTTTTTTCGGGTCGACCAGCACGAACTTCAGTTCAGCCGGATGCTTCTTATATAATAAGGAGGTAATAATCGCATTCAACCCGACAGACTTTCCCTGACCGGTTGCACCTGCCACCAACACATGCGGCATCTTGCAAAGGTCGAACATAAAGACTTCGTTTGTAATCGTCTTACCTAACACGATAGGCAAGTCATATTTCGATTCCTGGAATTTCTTACTTCCAATAACACTCTGGCCGGAAACAATTTTCGGATTTTTGTTCGGTACTTCAATACCGATAGTTCCTTTACCCGGTATTGGAGCGATGATACGGATACCATCGGCAGAAAGGCTTAATGCGATATCGTCTTCCAATCCGCGAATCTTGGAGATACGCACCCCCTGTTCCGGCGTAATCTCATACAGAGTTACCGTAGGGCCGACGGTCGCTTTAATCGTACTGATTTCAATTCCGAAGCTACGCAATGTATTGATGATACGGTCTTTATTCGCATTCTGCTCATCCATATCAATCGTCGGGTCGTCATTCTCGAAATGTTTCATCAGGTCGATGGTAGGAAAACGGTAGTTTTCCAAGTCCTTGGTCGGATTGTAAGGTTCCATTTCCGGCCCTTGATATTCTTCTTCCGTAGCTGCCGGTTCCACTTGAAAGCCGGGCTCTTCTTCCCCGGCAACTTCTTTCGGCATTGACGGAACTGAATTGGAAGCAGTCGGTTCAAACACCATGGTTACTCCTTCGCTTTCATCAGATGAGGAAGAAGGTTCTTCCATTTCCGGTTGGCTCACCGGATAATCTTCTTCTTCGGGTTCTTCAGCTTGTATATCCATCACAGGTACCGGTGGCGTCTGTTTATAAGTCCGTTTCAGATTAAATTCGACTTCCTGCGGTTGAGAAGTTGTAAATTCCGGATTATCATCTCCGGCCGGAGCGGTTTCCGTTTCCTCTTTCTTCTTACGTTTCAGGAAACTTAACGCAAAGAGTTTGCGCAACCAGATAACCGTGCGCGCACTGATATATATAAAGAAGCAGACAGCCGTTATCAGCAGAATCATCCATACTCCGGGCACACCTACCTGCGAAATCAACCAACGGCTGACATTATATCCGTGCATACCGCCCAAATAGATGAAAGAATCCTGATAATGATCCATAAAAGCAAATCCGAAGAATACGGAGAACCAAACCAGCAGTAAGGTACATCCGATAAACCATTTCCACAGGCGGACGATACGCACACGCATCAGCTTCAATCCCGCCACCGCCAAAAAGACGAGGATAAAGAAAGATGAGATACCGAAACAGTCGTTAATCAGATAACTTGCCAACTGCGCCCCGCGTGAACCTGCATAGTTTTTCACATGATTATCGACGACTGACAGGTCAGCCGGGTTTCCACTGTCGATAATACTTTGATCGGCTGCCCCCGTGAAAAAGAACGAGGAAAAGGCCAGCAATAAATAAACGGAAAAGATGACCAACATCAGTCCGATGACAAAATGAACGGTTTCGTTCTTGAATATTGCAACAAATTTACTTGGGGAAGCGGGAGTGCGTTCTGTCTCCTTATCTAATTTCTTCTTTGCCATGAGTCTTTTATTCATTTATAAAATTGGAATCACAATCTAAGCTGCAAAAATAATAAAAAAATAACGAGCGCTACGCTCATTCAATCCTTTTTCTTACCTTTGCGTTTCAAATCAATGCTGATTATGGAAAAAGAAAGCCAAACGATATTTGATAAGAATGTAATTGAGTTCGTAACGGTAGCCGCCGAATTTTGCGCATTCCTCGAACGTGCCGAACGCATGAAGCGTAACGACTTCGTTGATACATCCCTGAAAATACTTCCCCTACTCTATCTCAAAGCATCCATGCTCCCGAAATGCGAGACCATCGGGGACGAAATACTCGAAACGTATGTAACAGAGGAAATCTACGAGATTCTGCGCATTAACCTTGCGGAACTGATGGGCGACAAGGATGATTATCTGGACGTATTCGTGCAGGACATGGTTTATAGCGACCAGCCTATCAAGAAGTCCATTTCGGAAGATTTGGCGGATATCTATCAGGATATCAAGGATTTTATCTTCGTTTTCCAACTGGGATTGAACGAAACGATGAACGATTCATTGGCCCTTTGCCAGGAGAACTTCGGAATGTTATGGGGGCAGAAGCTGGTAAATACGCTACGCGCACTCCACGATGTGAAGTATAACCAGCAGCAGGAAGAAGAGGAAGAGGACAATGAAGAAGGATTTTACGAACCAGGCAATGCCGACAATTGTTGTGAAGAAGACGGTTGTCATTGCCACGATGACGATTGCCACTGTCACGAAGACGGCTGCCATTGTCACCACGATGAATAAACAAAAATGATTGTAAGAAGAACCATAGATAAAGATGAATTAAAGGAACTCCCGAAAACTGTTTTTCCGGGACGAATCCATGTTATCCAATCGGAGACGGAAACGGAAAAGGCGGTAGCTTATCTGCAATCCAGACCTGTGATAGGTATCGATAGCGAGACACGCCCTTCCTTCACCAAAGGCCAATCGCATAAAGTAGCGCTCCTTCAGGTTTCGTCCGAGGAATGTTGTTTTTTGTTCCGCCTCAATATGACCGGATTAACGCAGCCGCTAGTCGACTTGTTGGAAAATCCGGGTGTAATTAAAGTCGGGCTTTCACTAAAAGACGACTTTATGATGTTGCACAAGCGTGCGCCTTTCAACCAGCAGAGTTGCATCGAGTTGCAAGATTATGTACGCCAGTTCGGCATTCAGGACAAAAGCCTGCAAAAGATTTACGCAATCCTGTTCAAGGAAAAGATTTCCAAATCACAGCGCCTGTCCAACTGGGAAGCCGATGTGTTAAGCGACGGACAAAAGCAATATGCCGCTACCGACGCCTGGGCTTGTCTCAACATCTACAACCTGTTGCAGGAACTGAAACAAACGGGTAATTATGAAATAGCTCCCGAAGAAAAAAAAGAATGCCCTGAGCAGGTTTCTACCAAATGATTAATCACTTATTACTAAAAAAACTAATCACTACCAACATGCATAAAGTATACCTCAAACCCGGCAAAGAAGAGTCTCTCAAAAGATTTCACCCCTGGATTTTCTCCGGTGCAATCTCCCGTTTCGACGGAGAACCCGAAGAAGGTGAAGTAGTAGAAGTATACACCTCGAAAAAAGAATTTATCGCCGCAGGGCATTTCCAAATCGGAAGTATTGCCATACGTGTGCTTTCTTTCCGTCAGGAACCTATCGACCACGATTTCTGGAAACGTAAACTGGAAATAGCGTATGACATGCGCCGAAGCATCGGTATTGCCACGAACCCGACCAACAACACGTATCGCCTTGTACATGGTGAAGGGGATAATCTCCCGGGACTGGTAATTGACGTTTATGCCAAGACCGCTGTCATGCAGGCACATTCGGCAGGAATGCATGTAGACCGCATGGCAATCGCCGAAGCCTTGTCCGAAGTGATGGGTGACAAGATTGAAAATATCTATTATAAATCAGAAACAACGCTTCCCTTTAAAGCCGACCTTTTCCCCGAAAACGGTTTTCTGAAAGGCGGAAGTAATGACAATATCGCACAAGAGTATGGCCTGAAGTTTCATGTGGACTGGCTGAAAGGACAGAAAACGGGATTCTTTGTAGACCAGCGAGAAAACCGTTCTTTACTGGAGCGTTATGCAAAAGACCGTTCGGTATTGAATATGTTCTGCTACACCGGCGGATTCTCATTCTATGCCATGCGCGGTGGTGCAAAACTCGTTCACTCTGTTGACAGTTCCGCCAAAGCTATTGATTTAACGAACAAGAATGTGGAACTGAACTTCCCCGGCGATCCTCGCCACGAGGCTTTTGCCGAAGATGCTTTCAAATACCTTGACCGCATGGGAGACCAGTATGACTTAATCATCCTTGACCCGCCTGCGTTCGCGAAACATAAAGATGCGTTGCGAAATGCACTGCAAGGTTACCGGAAACTGAATGCCAAGGCATTCGAGAAAATCAAGCCGGGCGGCATCCTGTTCACTTTCTCTTGTTCGCAAGTAGTGACCAAGGATAATTTCCGCACTGCTGTATTTACCGCAGCCGCCATGTCAGGGCGCAGTGTACGTATCCTGCACCAGTTAACTCAACCCGCCGATCACCCGGTAAACATCTACCACCCTGAAGGAGAATACCTGAAAGGTTTGGTACTCTACGTAGAATAACCAACGACCAGCGAGGCGCTGGAGCCGGGTTTCCATTCGGATGGATCAATAAAAACACTTTGTTGCGGTCAGATGGAGCGTATTAGCAGAAATTTAGAAGCATCAAAGTTAATTAGAGTTAACAAACAAAAGATTTACAGTAAAACATTATGTTGTATAACATAAAACCTCTTATCTTTGCACTGTGTTTTTCATGGTATTAGATTTAAGGTTAACAAAGATTGGCTGTCTGGGATAGATAGCCTTCTTTTTTTTATACCCCCTTCATTTGTTTTTTCACACCCAAATCTCATCTTTTCTTCGCATTTATGCCATTTTTATCCCCTTTTTATCAAATTACTTATCCACCTATTCAACGAAAATATTATATTTGCAAGGTTTATGAATGTGAAGAGAAACACAAATTAAAAAAGTCATGAGTATAAAAGTTCGTTTGATTATTATGAACTTCCTGCAATTCTTCGTATGGGGGTCATGGTTAATATCTCTAGGTGGTTATATGGGCAGAGAACTCCACTTTGAAGGTGGGCAGATCGGAGCCATTTTTGCCACTATGGGTATCGCTTCATTGGTGATGCCCGGTATTATCGGTATCATTGCCGATAAATGGTTTAATGCGGAACGTCTATACGGACTTTGCCATATTGCGGGAGCAGCCTGTCTCTTTTATGCTTCTACGGCAACCACTTACGATCAGATGTATTGGGCTATGCTGCTCAACCTGCTGGTATATATGCCAACCTTATCACTGGCCAACACTGTATCATACAACTCCCTTGAACAATATAAGTGCGACCTTATCAAAGATTTCCCGCCTATCCGCGTATGGGGAACAATCGGTTTCATCTGTGCCATGTGGGCGGTAGACCTTACCGGATTCAAGAATTCGAGCGCGCAGCTTTATGTAGGTGCCGTATCTGCATTACTACTCGGGATTTATTCTTTCACCCTTCCGGCTTGCCGGCCTGCCAAGTCGGAAAACAAATCCTTGCTTTCCGCTTTTGGGTTGGATGCATTGGTGCTGTTCAAGAGAAAGAAAATGGCTATTTTCTTCCTTTTCTCCATGCTTTTGGGGGCAGCGTTACAGATTACCAATACGTACGGCGATCTCTTTTTGGGTAGCTTTGCCAGCATTCCGGAATTTGCGGAATCTTTTGGGGTGAAACATTCGGTGATACTCTTGTCCATTTCACAAATGTCCGAAACACTGTTTATCCTCGCTATACCATTCTTCCTGAGACATTTCGGTATCAAGCAAGTCATGTTAATCAGTATGTTCGCATGGGTATTCCGCTTCGCCCTGTTCGGTTTCGGAGATCCGGGTTCCGGACTGTGGATGCTTATCCTTTCCATGATCGTTTACGGCATGGCCTTTGATTTCTTCAACATTTCCGGTTCGCTGTTTGTTGAACAGGAAACCAATTCTTCCATTCGCGCCAGTGCGCAGGGGTTATTCTTTATGATGACCAACGGATTGGGGGCAATCATCGGCGGATATGCCAGTGGTGCTGTAGTGGATGCATTCTCCATATATGCTGACGGCAAACTGGTAAGTCGTGAATGGACAGAAATATGGCTGATATTTGCAGCATATGCACTCGTCATCGGTGTTCTGTTTGCCTTGGTATTCAAGTACAAGCACCAGCGGGAGAGTCAAACAAATTAAGTAAGAAAAACAATGGACAAAAAGGTAGAATTACAAGTTATAAATATCACAAACAGCCAGGCGCAGATAGGCGCATTTGCCATGCTACTAGGCGAAGTGGACGGTGAACGGCAATTGCCGATTATCATCGGACCGGCGGAAGCCCAGGCTACCGCTTTGTATCTGAAAGGAGTCAAGACACCCCGCCCGTTGACACACGACCTGTTCACCACAAGCCTCACAGTATTGGGAACGAGCTTGATACGTGTGCTAATCTACAAAGCTAAAGATGGTATTTTCTATTCCTATATTTACCTTAAAAAAGATGAGGAAATCATACGTATCGACGCACGCACCTCAGATGCAGTGGCACTGGCAGTACGTGCCGACTGCCCGATTCTGATCTATGAATCCCTCCTTGAACAGGAATGCCTGCGGATGTCTGCCGAAAAAAGAAACCGCTCCGAAGAAACAGAGGATGACGAAGAATCCGAAGAAGAGCATAGTTCTTCCGCCCCTACTTCCATCTCTCTCGAAGAGGCATTGCAACAGGCTATCAAAGATGAGAATTACGAATTGGCCGCACAGATACGGGATCAAATCAATTCAAGAAATAAAAATCAGTAACTAGTATTATGCACGTATTTTATACTCCCGATATACAAAAGAGCAAGGAACTTCCCGAAGAGGAAGCGCAGCATTGCATCCGTGTCCTGCGGTCAAGTATCGGAGATGAAATCACCCTCACCGACGGTAAGGGCAATTTCTATAAAGCAGAAATTACGGCTGCAACCAACAAACGTTGCCAGGTAGCCATCAAGGAAACGATATTCCAGGAACCGCTTTGGCCCTGCCATCTCCATATCGCCATGGCACCGACCAAGAATATGGATCGTAACGAATGGTTTGCAGAGAAAGCCACCGAAATAGGGTTTGACGAATTGACTTTCCTCAACTGCCGTTTCTCGGAACGCAAAGTCATCAAGACCGAACGGATAGAGAAAATTCTCATTTCAGCAATCAAGCAATCACTCAAAGCCCGATTGCCCAAGCTGAATGAGATGACAGATTTCGATAAGTTTATCACCCGGAATTTTAAGGGACAGAAGTTCATCGCCCATTGTTATGAAGGCGAGAAACCGATGTTGAAGAATATCCTGAAACCCGGAGAAGACGCACTCGTACTGATAGGCCCCGAAGGGGACTTCAGTGAAGAGGAAGTGAAGAAAGCCATCGGGCAGGGATTCGTTCCCATTAGCCTGGGCAAGTCACGGCTTCGCACAGAAACAGCGGCACTGGTAGCCTGTCATACGCTGAATCTGCAAAACCAATAACCGTAGAAACCGACTGAATCAATGATTATACAACTTTTAAATAACATAAGTATGGCAAAGAAAATGATTTCACGACTTTCGGTACTGGCAGTACTGATTGTTTTTCTGGCAGCATGTTCCAAGACATCAGAGTACACTAACGTGATACCGGCTGATGCCTCGGCAGTCGCTTCTATCAACCTCAAATCTCTTGCCGCCAAAGCAGGGCTGAACGATAAAGAGAATGAAGCTGCCAAACAAAAGGTATTGGAAGCGCTGAAAAGCGGAATGAATGCCGCCACTTTCCAACAATTGGAGAAAGTCATGAATAACCCCGGCGAATCGGGTATCGATGTAGAATCCCCGTTCTATGCATTCTCTTCATCTTCTTTCCCATATCCTGCCGTCGTAGGTAAAGTGAGCAACGAGGATAACCTGCATGCTTCACTGGATGTGATGGCTAAAGAACAAATCTGCCAGCCGGTCAGCGAAGCTGATGGTTACAGCTTCACAACCATGAACGGTAGTCTGCTTGCTTTCAACAGTTCTACTGTGATAATTGTCACCGTAAACGGTACTTCACAAACGGATAAAGCTAAAGAAGGCATCACTGCCCTGATGAAACAGACTGCCGACAACAGTATCGTGAAATCCGGCGCTTTCCAGAAAATGGAAAAACAGAAAAGTGATGTCAACTTCTTCGCTTCAATGGATGCTATTCCATCAACCTACCGCAACCAGGTAAGTATGGGCTTACCTGCCGAAGTGAAGCCGGAAGATATCACTTTCGTAGGTGGACTGAATTTTGAAAAAGGAAAGATTGTCCTCAAATCAGAAAACTACACAGAAAACGAAGCTGTTAAGGCATTACTGAAAAAACAGATGGAATCGTTTGGCAAAACCAACAGTACTTTTGTCAAATACTTCCCGGCTTCTACACTGATGTTTCTTAACGTAGGCGTAAAAGGAGAAGGACTTTATAACCTGTTAAGTGAAAACAAGGAATTCCGAAACACAATATCCATCGCCAAGGCTGATGAAGTAAAAGAATTGTTCAGTTCGTTCAACGGTGATATTTCTGCGGGATTGATTAACGTTACCATGAACAGCGCTCCGACATTCATGCTATACGCAGACGTAAAGAACGGAAACGCACTCGAAGCTCTTTACAAGAACAAACAATCACTAGACTTGAAAAGAGGGGAAGATATTCTGGAACTTGGAAAAGACGAATATGTCTACAAAACCAGAGGTATGAATATATTCTATGGCATCAAAGATAAACAGATGTATGCTACCAACGACGAGTTACTTTATAAAAACATAGGTAAAGCAGCAGACAAGTCTATCAAGGAAGCTCCTTATGCATCAGCGATGAAGGGTAAAACGGTATTCTATGCTATCAATGCAGAAGCAATTCTCGAACTTCCTGTTGTCAAAATGCTGGCAGGTTTCGGCGGTCAGGAAGTAAAGACCTATCTTGAACTGGCCAATAAAGTATCCTACCTGTCTATGAGTACCGAAGGAGAAGTCAGTGAATTCGACCTCTGCCTGAAAGACAAAGACGTGAATGCCCTCAAACAAATAGTAGACTTTGCCAGGCAATTTGCCGGCATGTAATAATCTGTAAACAAACGGTATGAATAGTATTCACCTACAGCAAACACTTCCCCAAGTGTTTGCTGACCGTAATTCGGTGACTTCAGATGTATGGCATCAGGATCTTTTCTTCCGGAAAGGGGAAATGTATCTGATTGAAGCCGCTTCCGGCACCGGAAAATCGTCTTTGTGCAGCTATATCTATGGCTACCGCAACGACTATCAGGGGATTATCAATTTCGATGAAACCAATATCAAAGCATACTCCGTGAAGCAGTGGGTCGACCTGCGAAAGCATTCATTGAGTATGCTTTTTCAAGATTTACGCATCTTCACCGAGCTTACCGCTTTTGAGAATGTGCAACTAAAGAACAACCTCACCGGCTGTAAGAAGAAAAAGGAGATTCTGACATTCTTCGAACAACTGGGTATCGCGGATAAGATAAACGTCAAAGCCGGCAAACTCTCTTTCGGACAGCAACAGCGTGTCGCCTTTATCCGCGCACTCTGCCAACCGTTCGATTTCCTTTTCTTGGATGAGCCTGTCAGCCATCTGGACGATGATAACAGCCGCATCATGGGAGAACTCGTCATTGCCGAAGCCGAAAAGCAGGGAGCCGGAGTTATCGCGACTTCCATCGGCAAGCATATAGACCTGCCTTATCATTATATTTACAAATTATAACAGAAATGACTATGTATTATCATAAAGAGATTAGGCACGGATTACGCTGTTTTCCTATAAATCTTAAACCGTGAAATCCGTGTAATCCGTGCCAAAATCTTCCATACCAAAATAATCAAGTATAAAACAATGAATACCCTTGTCTGGAAACTTCTCCGTCAACATATCAGTATCGGTCAACTGACCGGTTTCTTTTTGGCCAATCTATTCGGCATGATGATTGTACTGCTTAGTGTGCAGTTTTATAAAGATGTCATTCCGGTATTCACCGAAGGGGACAGCTTTATGAAAAAGGATTTCATCATAGCTACGAAGAAAATTAGCACACTCGGTTCTTTTGCAGGAAAGAACAACACGTTTACCGCCGAAGACATCGCCGACCTGAAAAAGCAACCATTCACCAAAACCATCGGAGCTTTTACCCCTTCCCAATTCAAAGTATCAGCAGGACTGGGAATGAGAGAGGCAGGCATTCATCTTTCCACCGATATGTTTTTCGAGTCCGTTCCCGACGAATTCGTTGACATCAAACTCGACAAATGGCACTTTGACGAAGAAACTCATACCATCCCCATTATCATCCCGCGCAACTATCTGAATCTTTATAATTTCGGTTTTGCCCAAAGCCGCAGCCTGCCGAAGCTATCGGAAGGATTGATGGGACTTATCCAAATGGACATCATGATGCGCGGTAACGGACGGGTGGAACAGTACAAAGGGAACATTGTCGGTTTCTCCAATCGTCTGAATACGATTCTCGTTCCTCAATCTTTTATGAAATGGGCCAATGAAAACTTTGCTCCGAACGCAGACGCACAGCCTGCCCGGTTGATTATCGAAGTCAGTAATCCGGCAGATTCTTCCATCGCCAGCTATTTCCAAAAGAAAGGATACGAAACGGAAGACGGAAAACTGGATGCCGGAAAAACGACTTATTTTCTCCGCCTCATCGTGGGCATCGTATTGGGAGTCGGTCTATTTATCAGTATCCTTTCATTCTATATCCTGATGCTCAGCATTTTCCTGCTGCTGCAAAAAAATACGACCAAGTTGGAAAGCCTGCTACTAATAGGATACAGCCCCAACAGAGTGGCATTGCCTTATCAGATACTCACAGTTGGACTAAATGTTATCGTACTCGTCCTGTCCATCGGCTTAGTCTGCTGGCTACGCGGTTATTACATAGACAGTATCCGATTACTTTTCCCGCAACTGGAAACAGGAACGTTATGGGCTGCTATCAGCATGGGAATCCTGCTATTCATCGTTGTATCGGTTATCAACATATTGGCAGTCAAGAGAAAGGTTCTCTCCATCTGGATGCACAAGGCATAGATGTAATAATATTGCAAAAGTTTGTAATATCATACACATTCAGTATTGTTTCGATAAATCCTTTTTGCATTCTCGAAATAAGTGGTACTTTTACGCAGTTTTCACAAAGGCAATATATGATATGAAAAGTAAAACTACGTTCCTTATAGATAAAGGTTTGAGGGTTTTCTTTGCCGGAATACTTTCAAGCCTGTTTTCGTTATCTGCATCCGCGCAAAATATGCAGGATACGATCATCGCGTATTTCAATCTCCTGAAAAATGTACCTCAGGAAAAGTTGTACCTGTACCTGGACAAACCATACTATGGAGCCGGAGAAAAACTATGGTTCAAAGGATATTTGGTAAATGCGGTCACGCACCAGGATAACACACAGAGTAATTTCATCATTACAGAACTCATCAACCGTTCCGACTCTATCGTAGAACGGAAAAAGATTCGCAGAGATTCCTTAGGCTTTCACAATGCCTTTACTCTCCCGCCCACCCTTCCTGCCGGTGATTATTATCTGCGGGCATACAGCAACTGGATGCTCAACCAGGAACCGGAATTCTTTTATTCACATAACCTGAAAATCGGTAATTCCATTGATAATACCATCATTTCAAACATTGAATACCAACAGGAAGACGAAACGCATTATACCTCAAAAGTAAAATTCACAAGCAATACACAAGAAGCCTTCAAAAATACGACCGTCCGCTACCGTTACATCGAGAATGGCAAAGTAAAAGACAAAGGCAAAAGAAAGACAGACGAAAACGGACTGATTTCCATCTCCTTACCGGATTTAAAGCCCACAGCAACGCGCCATATCGAGGTCGAATTCGACGACCCGCAGTATATATATAAGAAAACCTTTTATCTGCCTTCATTCAACAAAGACTTCAACGTCCAATTCTTCCCGGAAGGTGGCGCCTTATTGGCTGTCGCTCATCAAAACATAGCTTTCAAAGCTCAGGGGACAGACGGATTCTCGAAAGAAATAGAAGGATTCCTGTTCGACGCGAAAGGAGACACGTTGACCGCTTTCCGTTCAGAACACGACGGTATGGGAGTTTTCACCTTAAATCCAATCAGCGGAAATTCCTACTATGTGATGGCCAAAACCAATGACGGCATCAGCAAGCGGTTTGACCTGCCTGCTGTAGAACAAAGAGGAATCGGGCTTTCCATGTCACATTACAAGAAGGAAATACGCTATGAAATTCAGAAAACGGAGACTACCGAATGGCCGCAAAAATTATTTTTGCTCGCACATACCCGTGGGAAACTGGCAATTCTCCAACCAATCAATACCGGCAGGACTTTCGGAAAAATGAATGACAGCTTGTTCACCGCAGGCATTACCCATTTTATGCTCATCGACCAACAAGGAAACGCACTCAGCGAACGCTTGGTCTTTGTGCCCGACCGGAATCCCCATCAATGGCAAATCCAACCCGATAAACCGACATACGGGAAAAGAGAAAAAGTATCTCTGCAAATTTCAGCAAAAGATACTAACGGTAACCCCATAGAAGGCAATTTCTCCATCAGCATCACCGACAGGAGAAGCATCCAGCCGGATTCTCTTGCGGATAATATCATATCAAATCTGCTGCTGACTTCCGATTTGAAAGGATATATAGAAGACCCCGGATATTATTTTCTTCATCAAGACCCCAGAACCCTGCGAACACTTGACTTCTTAATGATGACTCACGGATGGCGCAGACATCACATCAATAACGTACTGGCCGCCCCTTCACTGAATCTCACCAATTATATGGAAAAGGGACAAACCATCAGCGGACGAATCAAAGGTTTCTTCGGAAGTAATGTAAAGAAAGGGCCTATCTGCGTGTTAGCTCCCAAGCAGAATATCATTGCCACCACTACTACGGACGAGAAAGGAGAATTCATCGTGAACACATCTTTCAGAGACAGTACAACTTTCCTTGTTCAGGCACGTACGAAAAGAGGATTTGCGGGAGTAGATATAGAAATCGACACTCCCCAATATCCTGTGACCTCGCATAAATCCCCTTTCCGTGACGGAACGGCAACCTTTATGGAAGACTATTTACTCAACACCCGTGACCAGTATTATATGGAAGGCGGAATGAGAGTGTATAATCTGAAAGAAGTGCTTATCACAGGAAATCGCGCCAAGCCCCGTTCGGAAAGTATTTATACCGGTGGAATCAACACCTACACTATCGAGGGAGACAAACTCGAAAACTACGGGGCACAGACAGCTTTCGATGCAGTCAGCAGACTGCCGGGAGTCAGCGTGACCAACGGAAACGAGATTCACATCCGCAATAACCCCGAACAACCTGTCATTGTCATTGACGATGTTGTCTATGAAGACGACAACGATATATTGACTATGATACAAACCAGCGATATGTCAAGTTTGAGCCTTCTTCGCGGGGCAGATGCGGCAATATTAGGTTCGCGCGGTTCGGCCGGTGCCATCGTCATTACATTAAAAGACGGAAAAGACCTTCCCGCAAAACCCGCACAAGGTATCATTACGTGCACGCCACTGGGATACAGTGATTCGGTTGAATTCTATGCACCTGCTTACGATACTCCCGAAAAGAAGGACGCACAGCGCACGGACTTACGAAGCACTATCTATTGGAATCCGTCACTACAACTAAACGCTGAAGGAAAAGCAACCATCGAATATTATACTCCGGACAGCACTGCACCGGAAGATATAACCATAGAGGGGGTAGATAAGAACGGTAAGGCATGCCGGATAGTACAGACGATAAACAAATAGCTGTTTAAAATATAACATAGTTCTGCAAATTTCCAGCCCTCTAATCTTGATAAAAAAGCATCTGAATGTCAAGCGGGTAAAAAATATTTCGTAATTTTGCAAATATAAAAGAATGAAGCTATGCCGGACTATGATTTAATCACCATACTCGGGCCCACAGCCTCGGGTAAAACTCCCTTTGCTGCTGCCTTGGCCTATGAACTCAACACGGAAATTATCAGTGCCGATTCCCGTCAGATATACAGGGGAATGGATCTCGGCACAGGAAAAGACCTCGCCGACTATACGGTAAACGGACGCACAATCCCTTATCACCTGATTGATATTGCCGAGCCCGGATATAAATACAATGTATTTGAATATCAACGCGATTTCCTGATTTCTTACGAATCAATCAAACAAAAAGGCTGTCTCCCCGTTTTATGTGGTGGGACAGGCATGTATCTCGAATCCGTTCTGAAAGGATACAAGCTCATGCCGGTACCGGAGAATCCGGAATTACGGGCTCGTTTGGCGAATCATTCGCTTGAAGAATTGACGGAAATATTAAGTCAATATAAAGCCTTACACAACTCTACTGACGTAGATACTGTGAAACGGGCTATCCGTGCCATAGAGATTGAGGAATATTATGCCGTCCATCCGGTGCCCGAACGGGAATTTCCAGAGTTGAACAGCCTTATTATCGGTGTAGATATCGACCGGGAACTGCGTCGTGAAAAGATAACCCAACGGCTGAAGCAACGCCTGGATGAAGGCATGGTGGATGAAGTACGGCGGTTGATTGAACAAGGTATCGCGCCGGATGATTTGATATACTATGGGCTGGAATACAAATACCTGACGCTCTATGTCATAGGGAAATTGACTTATGAAGAGATGTTCAGCGGTTTGGAAATAGCCATCCATCAGTTTGCCAAACGGCAGATGACGTGGTTTCGCGGTATGGAAAGAAGAGGATTTACCATCCATTGGGTGAGTGCCGGACTGCCGATGGAAGAAAAGATAGCCTTTGTAAAAGAAAAACTGGAAGGGAATTAGTATCTTTGGCAGTTGTTTATAATGAGATTTTTAATACAGTAGGATAGAAATACGGATATGAGTGTAGAACCGAAGAAATGGGGTGTGATTTATAACCCGAAAGCCGGTACCCGAAAGGTAAAGAAGCGCTGGAAAGAAATCAAGGAGTACATGGACAGCAAAGGTGTTGACTATGACTATGTGCAATCCGAGGGTTTCGGTTCAGTAGAACGTCTTGCCAAGATTTTAGCGAACAATGGCTATCGAACGATTGTCGTTGTGGGCGGTGATGGGGCTTTAAACGATGCAATCAACGGTATTATGCTATCCGATGCCGAAGACAAAAATGATATCGCTCTCGGTTTTATCCCGAACGGTATCGGAAACGACTTCGCCAGGTATTGGGGACTCAGTACTGAATATAAACCTGCGGTAGACTGCATTATCAATCACCGGTTGAAGAAAATAGACGTAGGATACTGCAATTTCTATGATGGAAAAGAGCATCAGCGCCGTTACTTCCTCAATGCCGTCAATATCGGACTGGGTGCGCGAATCGTGAAAATCACCGACCAGACGAAACGTTTCTGGGGGGTTAAATTCCTGTCGTATGTGGCTGCCCTGTTCTCACTGATATTTGAACGGAAACTATACAGGATGCACCTGCGAATCAACGACGAACATATCCGTGGACGTATCATGACGGTATGCGTGGGCAGTGCCTGGGGCTGGGGACAGACTCCGAGCGCCGTTCCTTATAACGGATGGCTGGATGTTTCCGTAATCTACCGTCCTGAATTTCTTCAAATCATCTCCGGTCTGTGGATGCTGATTCAGGGAAGAATCCTGAACCATAAAGTAGTGAAAAGCTACCGGACGAAGAAAGTGAAAGTACTCCGGGCACAAAATGCTTCTGTGGATTTGGACGGACGCATATTGCCGAAGCATTTCCCCTTGGAAGTGGGCATACTTCCTGAAAAGACGACACTTATTATTCCAAACTGATAATAATAGTAAGAAAATGATAGAACTTAAAAACAATCCTGCCGGCAACTTCTTTCTGTTGGCCGGCCCATGTGTAATAGAAGGCGAAGAGATGGCAATGCGTATTGCCGAACGAGTGGTAAAAATCACCGAAGCATTGCAGATTCCTTATGTATTCAAAGGGTCTTATCGCAAAGCAAACCGTTCGCGTCTGGATTCGTTTACAGGTATCGGTGACGAGAAAGCGCTGAAAGTACTGCAAAAGGTACGCGATACCTTCGGAGTCCCTACGGTGACAGACATTCACAGCGCGGAAGAAGCTGAAATGGCAGCCGAATATGTGGATATCCTTCAGATTCCGGCTTTCCTTTGCCGCCAGACAGATTTGCTGGTTGCAGCCGCCAAGACCGGAAAGACGATTAACATCAAGAAAGGACAATTCCTCTCCCCGTTGGCTATGCAGTTTGCCGCCGATAAAGTGGTGGAAGCCGGAAATAAGAACGTCATGCTGACCGAACGCGGAACAACTTTCGGTTATCAGGATTTAGTAGTCGACTATCGCGGCATCCCCGAAATGCAGACATTCGGTTATCCCGTCATTCTGGATGTCACCCATTCATTGCAACAGCCCAACCAAACCAGCGGAGTGACCGGCGGAATGCCTCAACTAATAGAAACCGTCGCCAAGGCAGGTGTAGCCGTAGGCGTTGACGGCATCTTCATCGAGACACATGAAAATCCTGCCGTAGCCAAGAGCGATGGTGCCAATATGCTCAAATTAGACTTGTTGGAAGACCTGCTTACCAAGTTGGTACGCATACGTGAAGCTATAAAATAACGTTTTTTCCTGTCTATTTGTGATTTGTAACCTAATACAACGACAAATTACTCAGAAACATTTATTTAAATTAAATAGAACATGAAACATTTATTACGTGGATTATTCATTGCAGTCCTTATTATATGCTGCAATTTTCAGCCCGTACTTGCACAACCCATGCAACAACTGCCCGTGGACAAGAATGTCCGTATCGGCAAGTTGGACAACGGACTTACTTATTACATCCGGCACAATGCACTTCCGGAAAAGCGTGTAGAATTCTACATCGCCCAGAAAGTAGGTTCTATTCTCGAAGAACCGCAACAACGCGGTCTGGCTCACTTCCTGGAGCACATGGCTTTCAACGGAACCAAACATTTCCCGGGTGACGAAACCGGACTGGGTATCGTGCCCTGGTGCGAAACCAAAGGTATCAAGTTCGGAACAAACCTGAACGCATACACCGGTGTCGAGCAGACTGTATATAACATCAGCAACGTGCCGACAGAGAATGTCAATGTCATTGACTCCTGCCTGCTTATCCTGCACGACTGGTCTAATGCCATCAACCTTGCCGACAAGGAAATCGACAAAGAACGTGGTGTCATCCGTGAAGAATGGAGAAGCCGCAACAGCGGTATGCTCCGCATTATGACAGACGCGCAACCCACCCTGTACCCCGATTCCAAATACGCTGACTGTATGCCTATCGGAAGCATCGACGTTATCAACAACTTCCCTTATCAGGATATCCGCGACTACTACGCGAAATGGTACCGCACAGACTTACAGGGAATTATCATCGTCGGCGACATCAACGTAGACGAGATAGAAGCGAAACTGAAAAAGGTTTTCGCCGATGTGAAAGCTCCTGTAAATCCTGCCGAACGTATCTACTATCCGGTAGCGGACAATCAGGAACCGCTTATCTACATCGGAACTGACAAGGAAGTGAAGAATCCTTCTGTAAATATCTTCTTCAAACAGGACGCTACTCCTGATTCCATGAAGAATACCATCGCCTATTACGCTACCCAATATATGCTTAGCATGGCCATGAATATGCTGAACAACCGCCTGAATGAACTTGCCCAGACAGCCAACCCGCCTTTCACCAGCGCAGGAGCAGGATACGGTGAATTCTTCCTTGCCAAAACGAAAGAAGCATTCAGCCTGAGCGCAAGCAGCAAAATAGACGGTATCGACCTGGCAATGAAGACTGTACTGGAAGAAGCCGAACGCGCACGCCGCTTCGGATTCACGGCTACAGAATATGAACGTGCACGCGCCAACTATATGCAAGCCGTAGAATCCGCTTACAACGAACGTGAAAAGACAAAGAGCGGTGCATACGTTGACGAATACGTGAGCAACTTCCTCGATAAAGAACCGATTCCGGGCATCGAATTTGAATATATGCTTGTCAATCAGATGGCTCCGAACATTCCGGTAGATGCAATCAACAAACTTATGCAACAGCTTATCACGGACAACAATCAAGTGGTTCTGCTTGCCGGCCCCGAAAAAGAAGGCGTGAAATATCCTGCCAAGGAAGAAATCGCAGCCCTGCTGAAAGAGATGAAGTCTTTCGACTTGAAGCCCTACGAAGACAAGGTTTCCAACGAACCGCTAATCTCCGAAGATATCAAAGGCGGAAAAATCGTATCTGAAAAAGCCGGAGATATCTACGGCAGTACGAAACTCGTACTTTCCAACGGTGTGACGGTATATGTGAAACCGACTGATTTCAAAGCAGACCAGATAATGATGAAAGGTGTAAGTTTCGGTGGTACAAGCGTATTCCCGAACGAAGAAATCATCAATATTTCACAGTTGAACGGCGTAGCCCTGGTAGGTGGAATCGGTAACTTCAGCAAAGTAGACCTTGGCAAGGCTCTTGCTGGCAAACGTGCGTCTGTAGGTTCAGGTATCGGCAATACGACCGAGACTATTTCCGGTAGCTGCTCTCCGAAGGATTTCGAGACAATGATGCAGCTCACTTACCTCACATTCACTTCTCCGCGCAAAGACAACGAAGCATTCGAATCTTACAAGAACCGCCTGAAAGCGCAACTCCAGAATGCGGACGCCAACCCGATGACAGCGTTCAGCGATACAGTGACACGTGCTTTATACGGTAACCACCCGCGTGCCATCAAGATGAGAGAAAGCATGGTAGACCAAATCGACTATGACCGTATCATTGAAATGTACAAAGACCGTTTCAAGGATGCAAGCGACTTCACTTTCTACCTGGTAGGAAATGTAGATTTGGAATCCATGAAACCGGTAATCGCCAAGTACTTGGGAAGCCTGCCTTCCATCAACCGTAAAGAGACTTTCAAGGATAACAAGATGGATATCCGCAAGGGACAATATAAGAATGAATTTGCCAAGAAACAGGAAACTCCGATGGCTACCATCATGTTCCTTTACAGCGGCACTTGCAAATATGACTTGCGCAACAACATCCTGCTCAGCTTCCTCGACCAGGCTTTGGATATGGTTTACACTGCGGAAATCCGTGAAAAAGAAGGCGGCACATACGGCGTGAACTGTAGCGGAAGCCTCAGCAAATATCCGAAAGAGGAACTAGTTCTTCAGATTGTATTCCAGACTGACCCTGCCAAGACAGAAAAACTGTCTGCCGTTGTTGTAGAACAGTTGAACAAGATGGCTAAAGAAGGCCCGTCTGCCGAACACATGCAGAAGATTAAGGAATATATGTTGAAGAAGTACAAGGATGCTCAGAAAGAAAACGGCTACTGGCTCAATAATCTGGACGAGTACTTCTACACCGGCATCGACAATACGAAAGACTATGAAAAGTTGGTCAACAGCATCACAGCAAAAGAAGTCCAGGATTTCCTTGCCAAGCTGCTGAAACAGAACAACGAAATCCAAGTCGTTATGACTATGCCGGAAGAAAGCAAATAATATTCTCTAGTATATCAACAGAATGATGATACTCAACGAACTACGCAAACATGGAAGGCTCGCCGCCAAACGGCATCCGATGTATGAAAAGAACAAAGTAGCTAAAATACTCGGTTATGTCATGGGCGCGTTCTGGGCCGGTTACCTGATATTCTTCGGTACGACGTTCGCGTTCGGATTTTCAGATATGGTTCCCAACCGGGAACCATATCATGTAATGAACGCTGTCGTCCTGATATTCATCCTGGCACTCGACTTCCTGATGCGTGTTCCGTTTCAAAAAACACCGACGCAAGAGGTAAAACCTTACCTCTTGCTGCCGGTTAAACGAAACCGTGTCATCGACTTCCTTCTTATCCGCTCCGGACTTAGCCTGTTCAACCTGTTCTGGTTGTTTCTCTTTGTCCCTTTTTCCTTCATTACCATTACCAAGTACTTTGGTGTCATCGGTGTCATCACCTATCTTATCGGTATCTTGCTGCTGATTCTCGCTAACAATTACTGGTACCTATTGTGCCGCACACTTATCAACGAACGTATTTGGTGGCTTCTATTGCCCATCGCTTTCTACGGTGGAATAGGCTGCCTTCTTTTTATTCCCAAAGATAGCCCGCTCTTCTATTTCTTTATGGACTTGGGCGACGGATATATCCAGGGAAATATCCTTTATTTCCTCGGCACTATACTTGTCATCGTCATTTTATGGCTGATTAACCGCAAGATTATGTCCGGGCTTATCTATGCAGAGTTAGCAAAAGTAGATGACAGCCAAATCAAGCATGTCTCCGAATACAAATTCTTCGAACGCTACGGAGAAGTTGGCGAATACATGAGACTGGAACTGAAAATGCTTTTACGTAACCGCCGATGCAAAGGTTCGCTACGCAGCGTCGGTATTGTAGTCGTAGCCTTCTCCGTCGCACTTAGTTTCTCCAGCGTCTACGACGGAAACTTCATGACTTCTTTTATCTGTGTCTATAACTTCGCTGTGTTCGGCATGATTATCCTTTCACAGATTATGTCGTTCGAAGGGAACTACATTGACGGCTTGATGTCCCGCAAAGAATCCATAATGAGCCTGCTGAAAGCTAAATATTACACATATAGTATCGGCGAAATCATTCCTTTTATATTAATGATTCCCGCTATTGTCATGAATAAACTAACGCTACTGGGTGCTTTCGCCTGGTTTTTCTATACCATCGGTTTCATCTATTTCTGTTTCTTCCAACTGGCGGTTTACAATAAACAGACAGTAACGCTGAACGAAAAAGTGACCAGCCGCCAAACCAACAGCGCCATACAAATGTTGGTTAACTTTGGAGCCTTCGGCGTGCCGCTTATCTTGTACAGTATGTTAAATGCACTTTTAGGTGAAACGGTTACTTATATTATCCTGTTGGCTATCGGCCTTGGATTTACCCTGACGTCTCCTTTATGGATAAAGAATGTATATCGCCGCTTTATGAAACGCCGGTATGAAAACATGGAAGGTTTCAGAGACAGCCGCCAATAGGCGCATGGGCATTAACTATATAAACATAGAAAATCATGATTACCATTGACAAACTTAAAAAGAATTTCGGTGAGAAGGTTGCCGTAGACATAGAACACTACGAAATCAATCAAGGCGATATGCTCGGATTGGTAGGAAACAACGGTGCAGGTAAAACGACTCTCTTCCGGTTGATGCTGGATTTGCTGAAAGCGGACGATGGGAAAGTGGTTATAAACGACATCGACGTCAGCCAAAGTGAAGATTGGAAAGCCTTTACCGGTGCTTTTATCGACGATGGTTTTCTGATAGACTATCTCACTCCGGAAGAATATTTCTATTTCATCGGAAAGATGTACGGATTGAAGAAAGAAGAAGTGGACGAACGGCTCGTTCCTTTTGAACGTTTCATGAACGGGGAAGTAATAGGAAACAAGAAGTTAATCCGCAACTACTCTGCGGGCAACAAGCAAAAAATCGGCATCATCTCCGCCATGCTTCATTATCCGCAATTATTGATATTGGACGAACCTTTCAATTTCCTCGACCCAAGTTCGCAATCCATCATCAAGCATCTGCTCAAAAAGTATAATGAAGAACACCAGGCAACGGTTATCATTTCCAGCCATAACCTGAATCATACGGTAGATGTATGTCCGCGAATTGCTTTGTTGGAATACGGGATTATCATCCGTGACATTATCAATGAGGATAATTCAGCAGAGAAAGAGCTCGAAGCTTATTTCAATGTGGAAGAGTAAGGGGATTTACTATTTACAAGTTACGATTGACTATTTATGAGTTACTTTTGACTATTTATGAGTTACTTTTGCTGTTTATAAGTTAAGTACAGATGATGAAAGCAAAATTCAAACTAATATTCTTACTGGTAGGACTGACCGCCATTCTTAGTTCCTGCCGCACGTCCGCCCCCCGTTTGGATTACCAGGCATTGGCACGGGCTTCTATCCTGTTAGGCGTAGATATTAATCTTGAAGATAACCATAAACTCTACCTGGAAGCAGCCGACTGGATAGGCACTCCTTATCGCGGTGGCGGAGACTCGAAAAGAGGAACTGACTGTTCAGGCATGGTCTATCAAATATACCGGAAAGTGTACCGTATCCAAGTGCCGCGAAACTCGGAAGAACTGAAAGACAAAAGCAATAAAATAGCCAAGCGTAACCTCAAAGAAGGTGACTTGGTATTCTTCAGCAGCAACCGTTCCAAAAAGAAAGTAGCCCATGTAGGCATCTATCTGAAGAACGGGAAGTTCATCCATTCCAGTACGAGCCGGGGAGTAATCGTCAGCAGGTTGGGCGAAGATTATTATAGCAGGCATTGGATATGCGGTGGCAGAATACGTTAATCATCAACTCTAAATAATATATCATTATGAAGTCATTTATCGGAGCAGTCATATTTATCTGCGTGGCATTCAGCGCAAATGCGCAACTTCTGTGGAAAGTATCCGGCAACGGGATGGAACAACCATCTTATATCATAGGTACACATCACCTGGCTCCGTTCAGCATCATGGACAGCATTGCCGGACTCAAAAAAGCACTGAATGAAACCCAACAGGTATATGGAGAGATAAAAATGTCCGAAATGCAATCGCCGGCTACCATGCAGAAGATGCAGCAGGCCATGATGATTGCCAATGACAGCACGCTATCTTCACTCCTGTCGCCCGAAGACTTCGCAACTGCCAACAAATTCTGTAAAGAGAACCTGATGATAGATTTAAGTGCAGCCCCAAAACTAAAACCTGCCTTCCTGTTGAATAATGTAGTAGTGGTAGCTTACGTGAAACATATCGGCAAATTCAACCCACAGGAACAACTCGACACCTTCTTCCAGTCTCAAGCCACGCAGAACGGTAAGAAAGTAGACGGTCTGGAGACCGCGGAGTTTCAATTCGACTTACTGTTCAACGGCTATTCACTACAACGTCAGGCACAACTGTTGATGTGTACGCTTAACAACATCGACTCTGAAGTGGAAAACCTGAAGAAACTCACCAACGCCTACATGAAACAGGATTTGAATGAAATGCTTCGACTCAGCGAAGAACGCAAAGGCAACCAATGCGACCCAACTCCCGGTGAAGAAGATGCCCTAATTTATAACCGCAACAAGGCCTGGGCGGAAAAGCTACCGGCTATCATGAAAGCTGCTCCGACTTTTGTCGCTGTTGGCGCCCTGCACCTTCCCGGTGAGAAAGGATTGCTAAACCTACTAAAAAAGCAAGGATATACGGTAGAACCTGTGAAATAAAAGTAGACCTGCGAAATAAGAGTAGAACCTGCGAAATAAGAAAAGTATTTAGTACTTTTGCGGAAAAGTTTTCCCCAATGAATTACAAAACCTATTTATTCGATTTCGACTACACACTAGCCGATTCGTCACGTGGTATCGTCAAGTGTTTCAGAATTGTGCTCACCCGCCACCAGTATTTAACCGTCACCGATGAAGCCATCAAACGCACTATTGGCAAAACACTGGAAGAATCTTTCAGTATCCTGACCGGAGTTACCGACCCGGCACAGCTTGAAGCTTTCCGACAGGAATACAGAAAGGAAGCCGATGTTCATATGAATGTAAACACACGTCTCTTCCCCGACACGTTATCTACCCTGAAAGAGTTGAAGCAACGGGGTGCCCGCATTGGAATCATCTCTACCAAATATCGCTTTCGGATATTGAGCTTCCTCGAAGAATATCTTCCGAAAGATTTCCTTGATATTATAGTAGGCGGAGAAGATGTAAAAGCTGCGAAACCTTCACCAGAAGGGGTACGGTTCGCTTTGGAACATTTGGGAAGTACGCCACAAGAGACATTGTATATCGGAGACAGCACTGTAGATGCAGAAACTGCCCGGAATGCAGGAGTGGATTTTGCAGCGGTGCTCAACGGGATGACTACCGAAGAAGAATTTCAAGCGTATCCGCATCGGATGATAATGAAAAATCTTGGAGAGTTGGTTCAAGCCCGTTAATTACTTTCATTTGGAATGTCAAATCATATTTTTGCAGCAAACACGAATGATTGAATATCAAAAAGGCAACTAACTAAAAATTAATTAGTTGCCTTACATTTTTATAGATTATCCCTAATTAACATATCCCGCTCATACCATGTTCTTAAACTTCCGGAGCAATATAATCATCCGTGCAATTATTATTATCGCAACTATCGGAGTTATATAATAGAAGAAATAAGTTGTAAATAGTTTAAATCTAGATTGTAAACAAAATACATCTAGTATGGCAAAAGCCATACCAACCATCCAACCCCAACCCACAACATTGGATATTTTATCCTTATTCAAATAAGAAATAAAATTATTAATTGATTCCTTGTTCATATTGACTTTCTGTTTCTTCCTCCAGACTGCTCCAATGATAAAAACTGAACACTGCAACAGTAAGAGCATCGTATACATTCTTCTTTTCTAATTCAGTCAGAATACCGCTAGCCTCTATTTTCTCAATATATTTATTAACTATAAAGTTCACATCATCAATATCTTCAGAATATTGATGAAAGACTTCAATAAAAAGATTCATAATCTCTGAATCCACCCCAGTTCCAGAGACATAAGAAGGTTTATCAGCATCACGATTTATTACCTTAGATAAGACAGCTTCATAATTTTCAATATAATCTTCCGAATTCAAAACAGCATTTTCTACGGATGTGAAAGTTTGAGTTGTTCCCCAATTGTCATCACCCGGTGGAGATGCCATAGTTTTTAGAATTGCATTATGTGCAATGCCTACCTCTATTGAAGTCTCATACTCAGGCGGTAAAATTATATCAATTGTCTCCGTAGAATACTCGTCAATTAAATTATTTTCTTTTACATAACAATATGCTTGCTGTATTGATGCTTTAGAACTTGTAATATCTGATGACGATATTGAGATTCTTGTTGCTAAATCAGCCATATATGAAGCTCCAGCAGCACCAATAGCAGCCCCTATTGCACCTCCAACAACTGTTCCATATCCCGGAAAACTAGATCCAAGAGTAGCGCCTATTTTTCCCATTTCAAAACCTCCGCTAATATCAGCAGTAGCAACAGCCAAAAAACGAAGCCATCTACTTCTAGTAACTGGCTTTGTAGAAATAATGCTGTCATTAAAGTGTTGAAGAGTAATCACTAATTCATTCTGAACCGGCGGTTCGAATGAAGGCATTTCATCCTGTTTGTTCGTACAAGATAAAACAACTGTAGCTAACGCCAGAAAATAAATGATTCTCATAACTAATATTTTAAAAATTATTTCACAATATACTATTTTTTTTTCAATCTCACAATACAGCAACTCTTATTTATATTTTTTTACATGATACAAAGGAAGCAATGTCATTTCCGCATATTGAGCTTCCTCGAAGAATATCTGCCAAAAGATTTCCTTGATATTATAGTAGGCGGAGAAGATGTAAAAGCCGCAAAGCCTTCGCCCAAAGGAGTTCTGTTTGCATTGGAACATTTGGGAAGTAGCCCAAAAGAGACATTGTATATCGGAGACAGCACCGTAGACGCGGAAACTGCCCGGAATGCAGGAGTGGATTTTGCAGCGGTGCTCAACGGGATGACTACCGCAGAAGAACTTCAAGCGTATCCGCATCGGATGATAATGAAAAATCTTGGAGAGTTAGTTTAGCTTATTTCTAACATAAGAACTTTTAAAAAGAGTTATTACATTAATAATAATTCATGCATCGACTTGCATAAAGAAAAGTTTATGCATATATTTGTAAGGTCAAAAAGGAACAAGAGTATCATTAAAAACATGAAAGATGGAAAACCCAAAAGGCGAACTTGAGGAAATCAATTTCCAGATTTTTAGAATTAAGTATGCCATTAAACAATATAGAGAAAGATGCGAGATTTTAGGTATTAACCCCAATCCAAGAACAGACGAGCTGCTCGAACAGCTTACAGAATTAATAAAAAAGAGAGATCAGTTACAGAAATATTAAATAAATTCTCCCTCATAGAAAGGGATAAATTAGGAATCATATGGAAGAACTATTGAAAGAATTGCAAGAAATGAGTGCATTGAAAGACGATGCCAGTTTGAAGAAAGCTAGAGAAATTAGAGCTAAGTATAATAGCCCTGAAGAAAGAGAATTCATTATTAAATATATGAATGGTGAATTAGACTGCATTGAAAACGAAATTAAAATAGTTGATGCAAAACTTGAGCGCATGTTATCAATTAAAGCACAGGTCAAAGAAATCAGTGAGATAGTTTCATTGAAATATATTGCAAAAAACTATTTCGGAAAAAGTGCATCATGGCTCAGTCAACGCATTAATGGAAGCCCCGTAAGAGGCAAAATCTACTGTCTTAAAGAATCAGAACTTGACATATTAAATTCTGCAATACAGGACATAGGTAAAAAATTAGGTTCACTTTCTATCGGTTGATAGTCCATTCTTTTGACGTTGCCACTATCGTTGATTTTAGGATATGAACACTTCAGCATATTCTACCAGAAAAAGTTTAATAGCGATTTTGCCCTCATACTCTCATAGTTCGTCTGAATCCCTTTATTCATCGACATTTCAGCTATGAGAGCAACTATGAGGGTAACTATGAGGGTAAAAGTTACTCTCATACATCACCGACTCTTCCCGACTGCAACTCCAAACAATAATGCTTGATTCACAGGATGTTAACAGTTATCATCTCAGCTATTAATACTTGACATCCCAACTAGTAATAGCTGAGAAGTCAAGTATTAATAGCTGATAAATGACCTATTTACATCCAATAAATGATATAGCAATACCCAAAAAGTAGATTAGATGGATTACTTTTTATTTTCATCCATCCACTTCTTCAACATTCCGGACTCTTCATGGCAAAAAGTAGTTAATTGGCTTATCAACCGACCGGATTGTGATAGAAGAACCACGGCAGACATCAGTTCTGAAGTAAGTTTCAGTGCTTTCAGGCGGGTATTCGGTTCGTTCATATGAATGAAATAGAGCGAAAAAGCCTGATAAAGTATCGGAATATAACGTTCCCACGGAAGCTCCAAACTGGAAAATAATGCTTTTGATTTTTCCAGTTTACGGAAAAGATAGTGGGGTAAATCATCTCCCGGGTTAAGTTTACATCGGGAAGAGGAAAGCACTTCTTGAGCAAAACGTTCAAAATAGGCCTTTAGAGCGGTCATTTCTTCTGCTGAAATAGAATCCGTCAAAAGAGATTCTGCAGATTGGTCGACGACAGTATCTGCCGGAGTGACTTCGGGACACATAGTGTGTTCTGTATCCATAATAATAAGGTATTAAATAGGCAGAAAAAAAGAGCGGTTCCGCCTGACCCGTTACCTAACACTCTCGCAAGCTGGGGGCACATTAATGCTCCCCACGGGGGACGAAACCGCATATCATCAAACAGCAGCAGGCATAAAAATGCCCGCTACCGAATCTGAAGCAGGTTCACCGCTTGCGAGGTAGAATGTTAGGTATTGCAAATATACTATCTTTTTTAAAACAATCACATTGTATAAGAATAAAACTTTGCCTTTTTCTTGACTTAGCTATAGGACAATCAATCTCCCGTGTACTAAGAAAAGTCGTAAGGCTACAGTTGAGTTATAGTTTCCTACCCTGAAACTCCAGTTTCATCAGCTTGAAACTTTAGTTTCATACACTTGAAACTCTTGTTTCTCCATCTGGAAACTTTAGTTTCTAACGCTTGAAACTAGAGTTTCAAAGCCTTGAAACTAAAAGTTTCATTACTTGGAACTAACAGTTTCAAGGCATGAAACACTTTGTTCCAACGTTTGAAACATTCGACACCTAGCCAGACAGAAGTAGAAAGCCATAGTAAATCGGCCAATAGAAACATGGGGAATGGCATAAGCATCTCCGCGATGGCAAAAAAACGGGTGATAGGTGATAGATGCGGTGATAGGTTATAAACACAACCTATCACCAGGCAAAGCATTATAAATGAATGATTTGTAACATCAGGTGATAGGTTGAAAGAGAAAATGCATTTTTTACTATGGGAAAGAGGGAGAAGTATCCCAAAACAATTAAAAAAAGAGCGAAAACATTTGTTTGGATTGAATAAAAACAGTACTTTTGTGCCCGATTATTCCGCAACGGGTTCGATAAAGAGCTCTTTAAGTG
>ERZ791802.43-NODE-43-length-160425-cov-9.616936_pt1 | contig 160425 bp, 114 predicted proteins | sample MGYA00510308_ERZ791802 | MGnify/ENA primary metagenome ERZ791802 (study PRJEB30046, sample SAMN00792028) | human gut metagenome | study: EMG produced TPA metagenomics assembly of the A metagenome-wide association study of gut microbiota in type 2...
TCCGCTCTATCTTTGTGGACAACATGATATTCGCGTTCTTCCTCGGTATGTGTTCATACCTGGCTGTATCGAAGAATGTGAAGACTGCCGTAGGACTGGGTATCGCCGTGACTTTCGTGTTATTGGTGACGTTGCCGGTCAACTATCTGTTGCAAACCAAGGTGCTGGCTGCCAATGCTATCATCGAAGGCGTTGACCTCAGCTTCCTGAGTTTTATCCTTTTCATTGCCGTTATTGCCGGTATCGTGCAATTGGTGGAGATGGTGGTAGAACGTTTCAGCCCGTCGCTGTACGCTTCACTGGGTATCTTCCTGCCGTTGATTGCCGTTAACTGTGCTATCATGGGTGCTTCCCTGTTTATGCAGCAACGTATCAACCTTGGTCCGAGCGACCCGAAATACATTGGTGACATCTGGGACGCGCTTTCTTATGCACTGGGTTCGGGTATCGGTTGGTTGCTGGCTATCGTTGGTCTGGCTGCTATCCGTGAAAAAATGGCTTACTCTGACGTGCCTGCTCCGTTGAAGGGCTTGGGTATCACATTTATCACAGTAGGTCTGATGGCAATCGCATTTATGTGTTTCTCTGGTTTGAACATCTAAAAAGAAAGGAATAAGACAATGGATATGAATTTAATATTAGCGAGCATTGGGGTATTCCTTGTGGTTATTCTGTTGCTTGTTGTGATCTTGTTGGTTTCCAAGAATTTTCTGGTACCATCAGGAGATGTGAAACTGACAATCAACGGTGAAAAGGAGTTGGAAGTGGCTTCCGGTTCTACTTTACTGAATACGCTGTCTGTAAACGGAGTATTTCTGTCATCCGCTTGTGGTGGTAAGGGTTCTTGCGGACAGTGCAAATGCCAGGTGCTCGAAGGGGGCGGCGAAATCCTGCCTTCCGAGGTTCCTCACTTCAGCCGCAAACAGCAGCAAGACCACTGGCGTCTGGGCTGTCAGGTGAAAGTGAAAAGTGATATGTCTATCAAGATTGACGAATCTGTACTCGGCGTGAAAGAGTGGGAGTGCGAAGTTATCTCCAACAAGAACGTGGCTACGTTTATCAAGGAGTTTATCGTGGCTCTGCCTAAAGGCGAACACATGGACTTTATCCCGGGGTCTTACGCACAGATCAAGATTCCTAAATTCTCAATGGATTATGATAAGGATATCGACAAGAGCCTGATTGGTGACGAGTATCTGCCTGCATGGGAGAAATTCGGTCTGCTGGGCTTGAAATGTAAAAACGATGAGGAAACCATCCGTGCTTACTCTATGGCGAACTATCCTGCCGAAGGTGACCGTATCATGCTGACAGTGCGTATCGCTACTCCGCCGTTCAAGCCGAAAGAACAGGGTCCCGGATTTATGGATGTAATGCCGGGTATCGCTTCTTCTTATATCTTTACCCTGAAACCGGGTGACAAGGTTATGATGAGCGGTCCTTACGGAGACTTCCACCCAATCTTCGATTCTAAGAAGGAAATGATGTGGATTGGTGGTGGTGCCGGTATGGCTCCGTTGCGTGCGCAAATCATGCACTTGACGAAGACTTTGCATACTACCGACCGTAAGATGTCTTACTTCTACGGTGCCCGTGCACTGAACGAAGTGTTCTATCTGGAAGACTTCCTGCAAATTGAAAAAGACTTCCCGAACTTCACATTCCACCTGGCTCTCGACCGTCCGGATCCTGCTGCCGATGCTGCGGGCGTGAAATATACTCCGGGCTTCGTTCACAACGTAATTTATGAAACTTACTTGAAGAACCACGAAGCTCCTGAAGATATTGAATACTACATGTGTGGCCCCGGCCCGATGTCGAAAGCTGTTGAGAAGATGCTCGACGACCTTGGCGTACCGGCGCAGAACTTGATGTTCGATAACTTCGGCGGATAATTCTCCGGAAGTTAACTTCCGGTCGGCGAAATGGCCGGAAAGATAACATAAGAACAGAGCGGGAAATCTGAAAAGCATATCAGCTTTTTCAGATTTCCCGCTTTTTCTTCTGTTACGCTTCTTCTGTTACACTTCTTCTTTTGTGCTTTTTCTTTTTGTGCTTTTTTCTACCTGTCTTTCCGCTATGCCATTCGGCTTTTTTGTGTCCGCTTTGAAGATAATCTCCTGTTTTTGCCTATACTTATTTATTATATTCGTATATTTGACTGCCCAATAGAACTTAAATACATTACAGGTTATGGAATACCATCGTATATCTTTTATTCACGACGATACGGAGTACACATTTGTCAAAGCCATGAGTTCGGAACTGACCGGATATGCATTAATATCAGCCTGCCGCGCGGAAGTTACCATTTATATGCGGGAGAATAATCTGAAAGGACGGTATATCTTGACCGGTATGGCTAAAGTGTAAGTCCCCATGTTAGAGAAAAATGAAATTATACAGTCGGCTCTTCGCAACCTGAAGATTGAGGAGCTGAATCCGATGCAGGAAGCATCACTTGAACAAGCAACCGGAAGGAAAGACGTTATATTATTGTCTCCGACAGGGTCGGGTAAGACACTGGCTTATCTATTGCCTTTATTACTTACCCTGAAACCGGATGACGGAAATGTGCAGGTCTTGATTCTCGTTCCTTCGCGTGAGTTGGCTTTGCAGATTGATACCGTATTTAAGGCAATGGGAACTTCCTGGAAGACCTGTTGCTGCTATGGCGGTCATCCCATTGCGGAAGAAAAGAAGAGTATTCAAGGGAATCATCCCGCTATCATTATCGGTACTCCGGGGCGTATCACCGACCATTTGTCTAAAGGAAACTTCAATTCCGAAACGATTGAAACTTTAATCATTGATGAGTTCGACAAGTCTTTGGAGTTTGGTTTCCATGATGAAATGGCGGAGATTATCACGCAACTTCCGGGGCTGAAAAAGCGTATGCTGCTCTCGGCTACGGATGCAGAAGAGATTCCCGAATTTACAGGACTGAACCGGACGGTCAAACTGGATTTCCTGCCGGACGTTTCTGAAGAACAGGAATCCCGCTTGACATTAATGAAGGTGATGTCTCCTGCGAAAGACAAGATTGATACTTTATATAACCTGCTTTGCTCATTAGGAAGCAGTTCAAGCATCGTCTTTTGTAATCACAGGGATGCGGTAGACCGTGTGCAGAAACTATTGGCGGAAAAGAAACTGGTAGCCGAACGTTTTCACGGCGGCATGGAACAGCCGGAGCGGGAGCGTGCTTTATACAAATTCCGTAATGGTAGTTGCCATGTACTGATTTCTACCGATTTGGCAGCGCGTGGGCTGGATATTCCGGAGATTGAACACATCATTCATTATCACCTGCCGGTGAATGAAGAAGCCTTTACGCACCGGAATGGACGTACGGCACGTTGGGACGCTACCGGAACATCTTATCTGATTCTCCACGAGGAAGAAAAATTGCCTGCTTATATTCCCGAAGATATGGAAACAGTCGTTTTGCCTGAAAATCCGCCCCGTCCGCCGAAATCGCTCTGGGCTACTATATATATAGGTAAGGGAAAGAAGGAAAAACTGAACCGGACGGATATTGCCGGATTCCTATATAAGAAAGGAAACCTGGCTCGTGAAGACGTGGGTGCGATTGATGTGAAGGAACATTATGCTTTCGTTGCCGTTCGCCGGGCAAAGGTGAAACAACTCTTGAACTTGATTCACGGAGAGAAGATTAAAGGAATGAAGACCATTATTGAAGAAGCTAAATAAATATACGTTTTTATTGCATTTCGCTTTCACTTTATTAGTAACTCCCCCATACAATGTTGATATTTCGACCTTTATCCCTTACTTGATATCCGTAGATAACAATATGGTGTATATATCCTGTATAAACCAATAAAAAGAAAGGAAAATCTGCTTTAAAACAGTATTTTTATAAGGAAAGATTTGTGCACCGGAAATAAATTCGTAAATTCGCAAAGTCAAAGGACAAAAGTAACGAAATTGTTAAACCAAAAACAAACTTCAAATGAAAAAGCATAATTTCAATGCAGGACCTTCCATTCTTCCGCGTGAGGTGATAGAAGACACAGCGAAGGCTATTTTAGATTTCAACGGCTCTGGTCTTTCTATAATGGAAATCAGTCACCGCGCCAAAGACTTCCAACCTGTGGTTGACGAAGCAGTGGCATTATTCAAGGAATTACTCAATATCCCCGAAGGTTATTCGGTGCTGTTCCTTGGTGGTGGTGCCAGTCTGGAGTTCTGCATGGTGCCTTTCAACTTCCTTGAGAAAAAGGCTGCTTACCTGAACACAGGTGTATGGGCAAAAAAAGCAATGAAAGAAGCTAAGGGGTTTGGTGAAGTTGTAGAAGTTGCTTCTTCTGCTGAAGCTACATATACTTATATCCCAAAAGATTATACAATCCCGACAGACGCAGATTATTTCCACATCACTACCAATAATACGATTTATGGTACGGAATTAAAGGAAGATCTCGATTCTCCGGTTCCGATGGTTGCCGATATGTCTTCTGATATTTTCTCACGTCCGATTGACGTTTCTAAATATATCTGTATCTATGGTGGTGCGCAGAAGAACCTGGCTCCCGCAGGTGTTACATTCGTTATCGTGAAGAATGATGCGGTAGGTAAGGTGTCACGTTACATTCCGTCAATGCTGAATTATCAGACACACATTGATGGTGGTTCTATGTTCAACACTCCGCCGGTAGTACCTATCTATTCTGCCATGCTGAATCTTCGTTGGATCAAAGCACAGGGTGGTGTGAAGGAAATGGAACGTCGTGCCATCGAAAAGGCTGATATGCTGTATGCGGAAATCGACCGCAACAAAATGTTCGTAGGTACTGCTGCCAAGGAAGACCGTTCACGCATGAACATCTGTTTCGTAATGGCTCCCGAATACAAAGACCTTGAAGCCGACTTTATGAAGTTTGCTACTGAAAAGGGTATGGTAGGTATCAAGGGACACCGTTCAGTAGGTGGTTTCCGTGCATCTTGCTACAACGCTATGCCGAAAGAAAGCGTACAGGCCTTGATTGATTGCATGCAGGAATTTGAAAAACTTCATTAATAATATTTTCACCACAGATTACACAGATGGACACAGATTTTTTAATTCTGTGAGAATCCGGGTAACCTGTGGTGAGTCTTTATAAACAGAATTAAATTATGAAAGTACTTGTAGCTACTGAAAAACCGTTTGCTAAAGTTGCGGTAGACGGTATTCGTAAAGAAATAGAAGCAGCCGGATATGAGCTTGCTTTACTCGAGAAATATACAGATAAAGCTCAGTTGCTGGATGCAGTGAAAGATGCTAACGCTATCATTATCCGTAGTGATATTATTGATGCCGAAGTGCTTGACGCTGCCAAGGAATTGAAGATTGTAGTTCGTGCCGGTGCAGGATACGATAACGTAGACCTGGTTGCTGCCACTGCCCACAATGTATGTGTGATGAACACTCCGGGACAGAACTCGAATGCTGTTGCCGAACTGGCTTTGGGCATGATGGTGTATGCTGTCCGCAACTTCTATAACGGAACTTCCGGTACGGAATTGATGGGCAAGAAACTGGGTATCCACGCTTATGGAAACGTAGGCCGCAATGTGGCTCGTGTTGCCAAAGGCTTCGGAATGGAAGTGTATGCTTATGACGCATTCTGCCCGAAAGAAGTAATCGAAAAAGACGGTGTGAAAGCACTTGATTCGGCAGAAGAACTGTATAAGACTTGCCAGGTTGTATCTTTGCATATTCCTGCAACTGCCGAAACTAAGAATTCTATCAATTATGCTTTGCTGAAAGATATGCCGAAGGGCGCGATGTTGGTAAACACTGCCCGTAAGGAAGTTATCAATGAAGCCGAACTGATTAAGTTGATGGAAGACCGTGCCGACTTCAAATACATCACAGACATCATGCCTGCCGCCAACGCAGAATTTGCGGAGAAGTTTGCCGGACGTTATTTCTCAACTCCGAAGAAGATGGGTGCACAGACTGCTGAGGCAAATATCAATGCCGGTATTGCTGCTGCCCAACAAATCGTTGGTTTCTTGAAAGACGGTTGCGAAAAATTCCGCGTGAATAAATAATATTCATAGAAATAGTAGTATATTTGAGCCACAGATTTTCAATAAGTCTGTGGCTTTAATTTTTTACATATTAAATACTAATATCATGGCAATAATTAAACCTTTTAAGGGCATTCGTCCACCGCAAGAGTTGGTGGAACAGGTTGCTTCACGTCCTTATGATGTCTTGAATTCAGAAGAAGCCCGCCTTGAAGCGGAAGGTAACGAAAAGTCTCTTTATCATATCATTAAACCTGAAATTGATTTTCCCGTTGGCACGGACGAACATGACGAGCCGGTGTATGCCAAGGCTGCCGAGAACTTCCAGGCGTTTCAGGACAAAGGCTGGCTGGTGCAGGATACGAAGGAAAACTATTATATCTACGCCCAAACGATGAACGGGAAAACACAGTACGGACTGGTTGTCGGTGCTTATGTTCCCGATTATATGAATGGAGTTATCAAGAAGCACGAACTTACCCGTCGTGACAAGGAAGAAGACCGTATGAAGCATGTCCGTGTGAATAATGCGAATATCGAGCCTGTTTTCTTCGCTTATCCTGATAACGATAAGTTGGATGCCATTATCAAAAAATATACTGCGGAAAAGCCTGTCTATGACTTTATCGCTCCGGGTGATGGTTTCGGCCATACTTTTTGGATTGTTGACCAGGACGAGGATATTGCTGTCATTACGGCTGAATTTGCGAAGATGCCGGCTCTGTATATCGCCGACGGGCATCACCGTTCCGCTGCTGCCGCATTGGTAGGGGCAGAGAAAGCGAAGCAGAACCCGAATCATCGCGGTGATGAAGAATATAATTACTTCATGGCCGTTTGCTTCCCCGCCAATCAACTGACTATCATTGATTACAACCGTGTAGTGAAAGACCTCAACGGATTGACTCCCGAACAGTTCCTTGCTGCATTGGAAAAGAACTTTGTCGTAGAAGAGAAAGGTGCGGATATTTACAAACCATCCGGTTTGCATAACTTCTCTCTTTACTTGAATGATAAATGGTACAGCCTGACTGCCAAAGCCGGAACATACAATGATAATGACCCTATCGGTGTACTTGATGTTACCATTTCTTCTAATCTGATTTTAGATGAAATCCTGGGAATAAAAGACTTGCGTTCGGATAAGCGTATCGACTTTGTTGGCGGTATCCGTGGATTGGGCGAACTCAAGAAACGTGTGGATAGCGGTGAAATGAAAGTAGCTCTGGCACTTTATCCTGTGTCTATGAAGCAACTGATGGATATTGCGGATACAGGTAATATCATGCCGCCCAAGACCACCTGGTTTGAACCTAAACTTCGCTCAGGATTGGTTATTCATAAGTTGGATTAAGGAATAAATCTTATTTAATAAAATCAAGCGGTCGAACCGTTACAATCATACAACCGATTGTAGCAGTTCGACCGTTCGTTTGTAATGGAATAACCGTTTGTTTGTAGTAAAACGACCGTTCATTTATACTGAAACGACCGCTCGTTTGCATCAATTCGACCGCATATTGATGAATGAACATCACTTAATATTTCCAAATGATAGATTGAATTTTCTCAATAAAGCCGTATCTTTGCACCATGACTGCTGAAGATACTTATAAAACCATCACAGAACCTTCCGAAGGTATTTATACAGAAAAGCGAAGCAAGTTCATTGCTATCGCCCTTCCTGTGCGTACTATCGACGAGATAAAGGTACATCTTGAAACGTATCAGAAGAAGTATTATGATGCCCGGCATGTATGTTATGCTTATATGTTGGGTGCGGCACGCAAGGATTTTCGTGCCAATGACAACGGAGAACCTTCCGGCACGGCAGGCAAGCCTATTCTCGGACAGATTAATTCCAATGAACTGACGGATATTCTGATTATCGTAGTCCGTTATTTCGGTGGAATCAAGTTAGGAACCAGTGGATTGATTGTTGCTTATAAGGCTGCTGCTGCCGAAGCTATCGCTGCCGCTACGATTATAGAGAAAACGGTAGATGATGATGTGACGGTCATGTTCGAATATCCTTTTATGAATGACATCATGCGCATTGTAAAAGAAGAAGAACCGGAGATTCTCAACCAGTCGTATGACATGGATTGCAGCATGACACTGCGGATTCGCCGTTCGATGATGCCGAAACTACGTGCACGACTGGAAAAGGTGGAGACAGCGCGGATTCTTGATGATGAAGAGAACTGACGTGTAGAAAGTAGTAATAGTTGGGAGAGGTTGATTAGACTGAATTTACATGAGACAGAAATGCTATATATTTAATATGTTGCTTTTGAGTTTCCTTACATGGGGGAGTGCTCGGGTTGTTTGTGCACAGGAGACTCAAATGATTCAGGAGACTCGAACGACTCAAGAGACACGGAAGATTCATGAGACGCGGAAGCCTCAGGAAGTGCAGAAGCCTCAGGAAGCGCAGAAGTCAGCTCCCAATAATATTCCTGTCCCTTGGTATTCGCAGAAAATCACGGGGTGTCCTTATTCGCATTGTTCCCTGGCTTCCTCTTTGATGGTATTCGACTATTTTAAAGGGATGACGACTGACAAACAACGGTCGGCTCAAGATGCGGAAAAGAAACTGGTAGAATATCAGCGGAACTACTTCCTGAAAAAACATGCTCCTTTCCGTCGCCGTACTTCGATAGGGCAGGGTGGTTATTATTCTTTCGAGATAGATTCACTGGCACGTTATTACGAAAATATGGTAAGTGCCGAGCATTTCCAAAAGAAAGATTACCGAATATTGAAAGATTATATTGACCGTGGTATTCCTGTACTGGTGAATGTGAGATATACAGGTGCGGTGCGTGGCTTGCGTCCCGGGCCGAGAGGACATTGGATGGTACTTCGCGGCATTGATGATAAACATGTGTGGGTGAATGACCCCGGCCGTTCGCCGGAGATGCGGAGTAAAGGTGAGAATATCTGCTATCCCATAAAGAAACAAACGGGTAATCCCTCTTATTTTGATGGCTGCTGGACAGGGCGTTTTATCGTGGTTACCCCCAAAGAATGGATACGTAATCCGCTCTTTGCACAAGTGGGAAAATTGCCGCCATTGGAAGAGGTGACTTATGTAGTTCCCCCCTTTGTTTCGTCTATGGAGTTGCCACGGGTTATCAGTCAATAAAAGCAATGCATTTATAAAACATCATTAGTAAAATAAAGAAGAACAAGATATATGGCATTTGAAGCAACTAAAAAAGAGTGGTGTGAACTATATACTTTCTTCCGCCTGTTGGTGGACGGGAAGGTTGTATTAGGTACGGCAGAGGTGAAAGCAGGAGAGATTTCCTGGCCTGTGGCAATGATTCAACGGGAAGAACATGACGGAACACGCCGGTATTATATTGAAGAAGAAACGATTCGCATCGAAGGAGAAACTGGGATTAAGTCCATGCCTCGCGAGGATTTCGGCATTGTGGCCGAATTGATATTACAGGCCGTTAAATCTTCTTCGGAGAATGACGTTACCTCACCGGACGGAGTGGAAGAGTTTTTGGACGAAGCGGGTATCTTCGATTTGGAAGCAAAGACGGAAGACCGTACAGACTTCTCTGTCGCTTTTTGGCATCCGGAAGCACCGTTGAGAGGATTTAATGTCCGTTCCCGGTTGAGTGCAATGAATCCGTTGTTGGATGGCGGACGTGCCGCGAACCTTAAATTGGAGCAGAGTGGAATTAAATTTGCCACTCCGACAGTGAACAAGATTAATGCTTTGCCTGAATCTCCTAATGAGGTAGCCGAGCGAATGATGATGATTGAACGTTTGGGTGGTGTACTCAAATATTCGGATGTGGCCGACCGTGTATTCCGTAGCAATCTGTTGATGATTGACTTGCATTTCCCGCGAGTGTTGACGGAAATGGTGCGCATCATGCATCTGGATGGTATATCCCGTATCAGTGAACTGACGGAGATTATCAAACAGATAAACCCGTTGAAGATTAAAGATGAACTGATAAACAAGCATAAGTTCTATGAATTTAAGATGAAGCAGTTCTTGATGGCACTGGCATTGGGTATGCGTCCTGCGAAAATCTATAACGGACAGGATTCGGCAGTAGAAGGTATACTATTGGTGGATGGTAACGGCAATGTACTCTGTTATCATAAATCGGAGAAACAAGTGATGGAAGACTTCTTGTTCCTGAATACCCGGCTGGAGAAAGGTTCTTTGGATAAGGATAAATACGGATTTCTGGAAAGGGAGAACGGAGTCTATTATTTCAAGCTGAATGCGAAGATTGGTCTGGTTAAAAGATAGGTTCTAAACAAGATAAGCTCAAAACATAGTATGAAAACAAATGAGATTTTAGAAAACATCAAAGCACGTCGTAGTGTACGGGCCTATACGAATCAACAAGTTTCAGAAGAAGATTTGCAGGCGATTTTGGAAGCGGCGACTTATGCTCCGAGTGGAATGCATTTGGAAACCTGTCATTTCACGGCTATTCAGAATACCGGCAAACTGTCGGAACTGAATGAACGCATTAAGGGAGCTTTCGCAAAAAGTGATGATACCCGTTTGCAGGAACGTGGTCATAGCAAGACTTATTGTTGTTATTATCATGCTCCGGCTTTGGTGATTGTATCTAATGAACCCACCCAATGGTGGGCAGGTATGGATTGTGCCTGTGCAATCGAGAATATGTTTCTTGCCGCCCAGTCTTTGGGAATCGGTTCTTGTTGGATTAATCAGTTAGGTACAACGTGTGATGATCCTGAAGTCCGTGAATTTATTACTTCACTTGGAGTACCGGAAAATCATAAGGTGTATGGTTGCGTAGCTTTGGGATATGCTGACCCAAAGATTCCGATGAAAGAGAAAAAAGTGAAGGCGGGTACGGTGACGATTGTCAAATAGAGAATATCAGCCGACTTATTATTTTGAGGCACCGCTTTACGATTCATAAAGCGGTGCTTTACAACATTTAAAGCGGCGCTTTAGGACTCCTAAAACGCCGCTTTATATTTTATGAAACGTCATGTTCTCCAAGTTACCTCAGAGACACATAATCAATCGAATGTTCCATATCGGGTCGGCAACAGTTTGCGGTCACCCAAGGTATTATCTACACGTGCTACGTTTACCCAAAATTTATTGTCACGTACACTTGCTATCGGATAAGCTGCCTTTTCACGTGTGTATGAATGTTCCCAACGGTCATTAACCACTTCATATTCGGGATGAGGGGCATTAATCAATACATTGTCATTCTTGTCCGCTTCTCCATTCTTCACTTCCTGGATTTCTTTCCAGATATTCAGCATGACATCTATAAAGTTATCCAGTTCGGCAAGGCTCTCGCTTTCCGTCGGTTCAATCATCAGTGTACCGTGAACAGGGAAAGATAGGGTAGGAGCATGATAACCGTAGTCCATCAGACGCTTTGCGATATCATTCTCCGAAATACCGGTTTCTTCGTGTACTTTGCGACATTCCAAAATCATTTCGTGTCCTACAAAGCCATTTGCTCCGCGATAGACGACACCATAAGTGTCCTTCAGGCAAGCAGCCAGGTAATTGGCATTCAGAATGGCAATTTTAGTTGCCTGTGTCAAACCTTCCGTACCCATCATCCGGATATATCCATATGTGATAGGCAGAATACCTGCGCTGCCGAACGGGGCGGAAGAAACCTGATTCTGTGAATTGCCGAAGATGCCATGTCCGGGCAGGAAGGGCACCAAGTGTTCCGCCACGCAGATAGGGCCTACTCCCGGGCCACCGCCACCGTGAGGGGAAGCGAAGGTCTTATGAAGATTCAGATGGCAGACATCCGCACCGATGAATCCCGGATTGGTCAATCCTACTTGTGCATTCATATTAGCGCCGTCCATATATACTTGTGCGCCACAGGCATGAATAATTTCACAAATCTCCTTTATCTCCGTTTCAAAGATGCCGTGAGTGGAAGGATAGGTAATCATTAATGCGGCTAATTCATCCTTATTCTCTTCAGCTTTGGCACGCAAGTCGTCCATATCCACATTTCCCAACTCGTCGCAGGCACAAGTGACGGTCGTAAATCCTGCCTGGATAGCCGATGCGGGATTCGTTCCGTGAGCCGATGCCGGAATCAAAACTTTGTTCCGATGTCCCTGACCGATACTTTCAAGATAAGCGCGAATCACGCGAAGACCGGTATATTCTCCGGCAGCACCCGAATTCGGCTGTAAACTGACTCCTGCGAAGCCGGTGATAATCTTCAAGTCTTCACTTAAATTCTTTATTAATTCACGATATCCCTCTGCCTGATCTTCGGGAACCAACGGATGCATACCCATGAATCCTGAACAGCTCAAAGGTAACATCTCCGAAGCGGCATTCAACTTCATCGTACAAGAACCAAGGGAAATCATAGATTGAGCCAGCGAAATATCCTTGCGATCCAAACGCTTGATATAGCGCATCATTTCCGTTTCCGTGTGATACTTGCTGAATACTTCGTGAGTAAGGAAAGGAGACGTACGCTTCAACGCCTTGTCGATATTGCTTTTTTCTGGAATATCATCTACTTTCTGATAATCTTTTCCGGCAGCAATGGCAAAGATGGAAAGCAACACGTTAGCGGCTGCGATATCAGTAGTTTCGTCAATGCTGAAACCTACATTCCCATTCTCATAATAACGTAGATTTACTTCTTTGCTAAGTGCAATCGTACGAATCTGCTGTGCCGAAACGTGTTCGGGCAGTTCAAAACGCAATGTATCGAAATATTGTGCGTTGACTTGCGTATATCCGAATTTCTTCAGTTGCTTGTCAAGAAAAACTGTGATGCTGTGGATGCGTGAAGCAATGGTTGAAATACCTTCCTGTCCGTGATAGACAGCATAGAAACCTGCCATTGTGGCGAGCAGGGCTTGAGCCGTGCAGATATTCGATGTCGCTTTTTCACGCTTGATATGCTGCTCACGTGTCTGCAAAGCCATCCGGTAACAGAGCTTGCCGTATTTATCTTTCGACCATCCGATGATACGTCCCGGCATATTCCGTTTGTATTCATCCCGTGTGGCGAAGTAAGCAGCGGACGGGCCACCATAGAACATCGGTGTGCCCAGGCGTTGAGTGGTTCCGAATACGATATCCGCTCCCCATTCTCCCGGAGGAGTCAGCAGGGCGAGACTTAGAATATCGGCGGCAACAGCCACTTTGCAATCAGCCGCATGTGCTTTTTCTGTAAACGCGGCATAATCTTCTACACTTCCGTTGGAATTTGGATATTGCAGGATGCAGGCGAATACTTCCGGTGAAGGCTCGAAATCTTTATATTTACCTACGCGCAGTTCGATACCTTGCGGCACGGCACGTGTAGTCATGACAGCCAGTGTTTGCGGGAAAATGTTTTCGTCTACAAAGACAACGTTTGCACCCGATTTCTGTTGGGCACGGGAGCGCAGGGCATACATCATGCTGACAGCTTCGGCAGCGGCGGTTCCCTCGTCCAGTAATGAACAGTTGGCAAGCGGCATGGCAGTAAGGTCACACACGGCTGTCTGGAAATTCATCAATGCTTCCAGGCGTCCTTGAGACACTTCCGCCTGATAAGGAGTGTAAGAAGTGTACCACACCGGATTCTCGAATACATTCCGTTGGATAACGGCGGGCGTGATTGTATTATACCAACCCAGTCCGATATAGGTGGTGTATAGTTTGTTTTTGCTTGCCAATGCGGCAATGTGTTTTCCAAATTCGTATTCCGTCAATGGGCTCGTCAATGCCAACGGTTCTTTCAGCCGGATATTGGCAGGAATTGTTTTGTCAATAAGTTCATCCAGTGATTCTACTCCGATTTTGCGGAGCATCACGGTTGTGTCTTGTTCATTGATGCCGATGTGACGGCTAGCTAACAAATCGGTTTTCATATTATGAGGGATTTTTATGTGTTATCTGAAAAATGGATTCTCTGCTTTTTCCATTCCGATGGTCGTGGGAGCGCCATGTCCCGGATAAACGACTGTCTCGTTAGGAAGGACGAAAAGACGGCTGCAAATATGCTCTATCAGTTCGTCGAAGTTGCCACCTGTAAGGTCGGCGCGGCCGATACTGCCTTGGAACAGGACATCACCGGAGAACATACAGTTGTCTTCTTTGCAATAATACACCAGGCTACCGGGCGAGTGTCCGGGTACATGGATTGCTTCCAGTTGGGTGTGTCCGAAAGTGATGATATCACCATCATGCAGATATTTCCCTAACGGGACAGGTGCTTCCTGCAACTGGAAACCAAACATCCGGCTTTGTTTCGGCGCTTCGTCAATCCAGTATTCGTCAGCTTTGTTGGCTTCTGCCGACAGACCGAATTCTTTCAGCATGAAAGGATTTCCGAAGATATGATCCAAATGTAAGTGAGTATTCAGAAGATGCTTCACGGTCAGTCCGTTCGTAAGAATGAACTTCTTCAGTGCTTGTTTCTCTTCTTCATAGAAACAGCCCGGATCAATGACGACTGCTTCTTTTGTTTCGTCCCATAATACGTAGCAATTTACGGGAAACATATTAAATTCAAACCTTTTTATTTTCATGGTTCTTTTCTATGATTAAATCTTATTCGGAACTAATAGTCTTTAAATCGGAACATATACCACTTTTTTGGTTTCAAAGAATTCTTCTTCGAAGTTATCGCTCAAGCTATGAATCATTGTCTTGTGCTTGAACGGCATTGTCTCATGCTCCAGCTCGCCGCCTTTGAGACAGATTAGCCCGTTGGGCAACGCGTTCTGCTGTTTGGAAGAAATATTCTTTTTGATAATCTTGACCAAATCCGTCAAAGGCATCACGGCACGGCTGACAACAAAGTCGAATGTACGTTTTTCCTCTTCCGCACGGGCATGGCGGAAAGTGACATTCTTCAGTCCGATGGCATTGGCTATCTCTGTCGCTACACGTACTTTCTTGCCGATGCTGTCCACGAGATGAAACTTTGTTTGAGGAAATAATATAGCCAAAGGAATGCCGGGGAAACCGCCGCCCGTACCCAAGTCCATGACACTGGTTCCGGGACGGAACTGGATTACTTTGGCAATACCTAACGAATGGAGCACATGATGCTCATACAAATTCTCGATGTCCTTGCGTGAGATAACGTTGATTTTCGAATTCCAGTCGATATAGAGGTCATATAGAGCCGCAAATTGTTTGCGTTGCTCTTCTGTCAGTTCAGGGAAGTATTTCTGTATGATTTCCACTTTTATTAATTACAAATTACTGATTATAAATTATAGTAAATGAATATCCTTCATAATTACTATTGGCGTAGTAACAACAGGATATTCATTGGGTTTTGTTCTTTTATGAAGTTTAATCTTTCAGCTCTCCCAAAATCGGGTTGCTGCCGAGAAGGTGTTCCATCATAGGGAATGGAATTGTCACCTTTACGGGTCCCATAGAATAGGGAGTGATATCATATACATTATAATAGAAGGTAACGCCCTCTTTACTTAGATAGAAATTCTCGGTCGGGGTAATGTCACCGGTTGAAGCATATCCCATGTCTTCCAAAGCTTCGTGGGTCGTCACTTTGTTATCGGCCATGAGCTGGTTCCAGATCAGGTCGGTCAATGAGTCTTTGTAATCTCCGACGAAGATATCATCAAGACGAAGCGGGCGCATCAGAGTAAGATCCATATTCAGATAAGTTGTCATATAGATGCCGTGTGCACCGCCGGTGTATTCATTATAGTCGATACGATACACAAGCAAGTCTTTCTCATACAGTTGCACGTGGCTTTCGATACCCTTATAATAAGAATACCAGGCACCGATGGAAGCTTCGTCTTCCTTGTCTTTTTCGTCTTCAGTGTACATCGGTTCCAGATCGCGGCGATATTCACTGATATAATTTTCAGTATATTGCTTTATAACCTCTTCCGGTTTTTCCCCGATGTACTTATCGCCGAAACAGGCGGAAATGAAATAAGCATTCAGACTGTCTTTCAGCATATCATCCGATGACTTGACGGGATAGGCGAAATTGATAATAATATTACAAGCCGGTTTGGCTGTATCGTTGAACAGGTGTGCCGTCTCATTCACCTGAATACTATCGAATTGTAACGCGCCTGTATTTTTGTTCATCTTGTCATGACAAGAAAACAAAAAGCCGCTTACCGAAAGTATAATAGCAAGCAGGCTGACATATTGTTTTTTCATACTCGTTTTTTCTATAAATTACACATTTGATGTCTCATTCACTATTGACAAATATAGATGAAATTCATGAATCGGACTAATAAAAACAGAAAAATATTCAGCTATTTTTCTTTAGACAGGCATATCGGATATTGTCGGTCTGATTAAAGAAAAAAGCTATGTACTTATGTATGCTAAACAATAAGTACATAGCTTCTCCTTTTTAAAATGGTAGAAAAAAGAATCAGTGATTGCAAACCTTTGTTATATCTACCGTAAATCCATCTTCAGCAGGCATGAATTTCCCTTTCATCTTAAGGAACTCTATAAGGGTATCCACATCCATATCTTCTGCCGAGCAAGTGTAGAAATGTTGCTGTTCACCAAACCTTTTGATGATTGCTGCTCGCAATGATGATTCCGAGTAGCTATTTCCTTCCATCATGTGGAGGACTTCATGTGCATGTAACTGTTCCATAATCTATCTTTTTTCTGCAAAGATAGGGAAGAACAGACTTATGGATTGTAACATATGTGACATTCTTCTTCTTTTTTGCAAAAATATGCATTTAATTTGATTTTATTATTATCTTTGTCCCTTGGTATGAAAAGGTTAGCTTACATAACAGCATTGGTTCTTTCCCTCTTGATTATTTATTCGGGAGCGGGAGTATCTATTATGCACTATTGCTGTGCCCGTTGCGAAACGGTGCAAAGCTGCTGTGACACAGGCTGTCCGAAATGTAAGAAAACACATACTTGCGACTCAAAAAAGGATTGCAAAGCAAAAGGTTGTACGGCTACTATCTATAAGCTGGACTTGATGAAACATACTACTGAACTCAATGTTTCAGTTCAGGCGATCGACCTTTTCTGTGCACAGTTCTGCTATCTGCTGACTTCTACGTATTCCGATAAACCGGTAGAATATACTACCATTACTTCGCCGCCACCTCTCTGTTCCCGACAGAAGCTGGCACTATATTCCACCTATATTATTTAGCCACTAAATCTTTCTTTTTAGGGACTTTGCTTTCTGCTGCATTTAAAGCAGGAAAGTGAGGTGTAATTGAATGCAACCAAGTTGCATGAGAAATGAATTAATTTTGTATCTCGAAAGAAAGTTTAGAAAGAATGAAATATATGATAATAGGACTGTTCCTGTTGTTTGCCGGCAATATGCATGCGCAAGTACACGGAACGGTAAAAGATAGTACCGGAGAAGTTATTCCGGGAGCAAACGTATTTTGGATGAATACGGGACAAGGCGTGACTACTAAGGAAGATGGAAGCTTTTCTATCGCCAAACCTTCCAAAAGCCATATGTTGATAGTCAGTTTTATCGGTTTTCAGAACGATACGGTTCATGTGAACGGTAAGAATCAGAAGCTGGATATTGTGCTTCGTGACGGAGTGGAACTGAATGAAGTAAATGTAGTCAGTCGAAGACTGGGAACAATGAAACTGCGTAGCAGCGTGATGAATGAAGATATGATAAGCAGTGCCGAGTTGAGCAGAGCCGCTTGTTGTAACTTGGGAGAGAGTTTCGTGACAAATCCTTCGGTCGATGTGAGTTATTCCGATGCGGCAACGGGAGCCAAGCAAATCAAACTCTTGGGACTTTCCGGTACTTATGTACAAATGCTGACGGAAAATATTCCGAACTATCGCGGGGCTGCTGCTCCTTATGGTTTGGGCTATGTCCCCGGCCCATGGATGCAGAGCATACAGGTTTCCAAAGGAACTTCTTCCGTAAAAAACGGTTATGAAGCCATTACGGGACAGATTAACGTCGAGTTCAAGAAACCCCAATTGCCGGAGGCCGACTGGGTGTCTGCCAATCTTTTCGCAAGCACCACCAATCGTTATGAAGCCAATGCGGATGCCACGTTGAAAATCTCCAAACGTTGGAGCACTTCTCTGCTGGCACATTATGAAAACGAGACGAAAGCTCACGATGGTAATGACGACGGATTTGTAGATATTCCGCAGGTAGAGCAATATAATGTGTGGAACCGATGGGCGTATATGGGCGACCATTATGTCTTTCAGGCAGGTATCAAAGCCCTTTCCGAAACACGTACCAGCGGGCAAGCCAATCATGGCGGAATGCATTTCGACAACCCTTATAAAGTGAACATTGATACCGAACGCTATGAATTCTTCACCAAGAACGCCTATATATTTAATAAGGAGAAGAATACTAACCTGGCTTTGATTCTCTCTGCCAGTTTACATAATCAGGATGCCAATTACGGACTGAAACTCTATAACGTAGACCAAACCAATGTCTACGCTTCATTGATGTTCGAAACGGAGTTCAATAAACAGAACAGCTTCTCCGCAGGATTAAGTTTCAATTATGATGCTTACGACCAACACTACCGTTTGGAAAACAACGCGGATAACACTCCTCTCAAAGCCTTTGAGAAAGAAGCTGTTCCTGGAGCTTACGTGCAGTACACTTTGAATCTGAATGACCAATGGATGCTGATGGCAGGTCTTCGCGGGGATTATAGCAACGAGCATGGATTCTTTGTAACTCCCCGTGCGCACCTCAAATACAATCCGAATGAGTATGTAAACTTCCGTCTCTCTGCCGGAAAAGGCTACCGGACGAATCATGTACTGGCAGAAAATAACTATCTGCTCTCAAGTAGCCGTAAAGTAGATATTGCAAAGAATCTGGACATGGAAGAAGCATGGAACTATGGCGCAAGTGTGTCTACCTACATCCCGATATTTGGTAAAACATTGAATATAAACGCTGAGTACTATTATACGGACTTCCTGAAACAAGTCGTAGTAGATATGGATAGCAATCCCCACGGAGTATCTTTCTATAACTTGGACGGACGTTCATATTCGCATGTATTTCAGGTAGAAGCAAGCTATCCGTTCTTCAAGGGATTCACCTTGACAGGTGCTTACCGACTGACGGATGCGCAAACCACCTACAAAGGCGAGCGGATGGAAAGACCTCTGACCAGTAAATACAAAGGTCTGCTGACTGCCTCTTATCAAACTCCACTGGGAATATGGCAATTTGACGCAACGTTGCAATTGAATGGCGGCGGCAGAATGCCTTCCCCTTACGAACTTGGAGACGGGCAACTGTCATGGAATCGCCGTTATGGCAGCTTTGAGCAACTTAGCCTGCAAGTAACCCGTTATTTCCGTCGCTGGTCTATCTACGTAGGCGGCGAGAACCTGACAAACTTCAAGCAGAAGAACCCGATTATCGACGCAGCCAATCCTTGGGGAGATAACTTTGACTCTACCATGATATGGGGGTCGATGCACGGTGCGAAGGCGTATATCGGATTGCGTTTCAACCTGGCTAGAAACAGTGAATAAAAAGAATAACTAACATTTAAACTGATAAGAAAAATGAGAACAAAAAGATGGATGGCCACTTGCGTGGTGGCTCTTTTGAGTGTAGCTGCCGTAATGGCGAAAGATATTCGTGTAGTAGTATTCAAAGTGACTCAGATGCACTGCGAAAACTGTGAAAAGAAGGTGAAGGACAACATGCGTTTTGAGAAAGGTCTGAAAGATGTTTCCACTGTCGTGAAAGACCGGACTGTCACTATCACATACGATGCTGAAAAGACAAATGTAAAGAACTTGCAGGCGGGATTCAAGAAGTTCAATTATGAAGCCGAATTTGTGAAAGAAACGAAGAAGGACGATAAGAAAGCGGATAAGAAGTAATTGAACAAATACCCGTATTGGCTTGTTTCTATAAGTAAATAATGGTCTTTCCCTGTTCTTTATCAAAGGTGCAGGGAAAGACTGAAAAATAATAATATATATGGGTAATATGGTAAAAAAGGCATTTCCCGTGCTCAATATGCATTGTGCGGGTTGTGCTAATAATGTAGAAAAAACAGTAAGAAAATTGCCGGGAGTCATGGAGGCTTCCGTTAATTTTGCCACCAATATGCTGACTATTTCTTACGAGAAAGACAAACTGACTCCCGGAGAAATCCGTGCGGCGGTGCTTTCGGCAGGTTACGACCTGATTGTAGAAGAAGCCCATAAAGAGGAACGTCAGGAAGAAGAGCAGCATAAACGCTACGTTCGCTTGAAACGGAAAGTGATTGGTGCATGGATTTTGGTAGTACCATTACTGGTATTTTCCATGATATTGATGCATATGCCATACTCTAACGAGATTCAATTGGTACTTGCTATCCCTGTCATGGTCTTTTTCGGCGGCGGTTTCTTTACCGGAGCGTGGAAACAGGCGAAGATGGGGCGGAGCAATATGGATACTTTGGTTGCACTGAGTACTTCCATTGCGTTTCTGTTCAGCCTGTTTAATACTTTCTTTCCTGAATTCTGGTATGCTCGCGGACTGGAACCGCACGTCTATTATGAAGCTTCTGCGGTGATTATCGCTTTCGTGTTGACTGGCAAACTGATGGAAGAACGTGCGAAAGGAAATACATCCACCGCTATCCGCAAACTGATGGGTATGCAACCTAAAGTAGCCCGTGTCCTGCGCAATGGAGTAGAAGAGGAGATTCTGATCGAGCAACTGCAAGTCGGTGATTTGGTAGTCGTTCGTCCGGGAGAACAGATTCCCGTGGATGGTAAACTTTCCGAAGGTGATTCATATGTCGACGAAAGTATGATAAGCGGTGAGCCTATTCCGGTAGAAAAGAAGAAAGGCGATAAAGTACTGGCGGGAACTATCAATCAGCGCGGTTCGTTCATTATCAGTGCGGCACAGGTCGGCAGTGAGACGGTATTGGCGCGTATCATACATATGGTACAGGAAGCACAAGGCAGTAAAGCGCCTGTACAGCGTATCGTTGACCGTATAACCGGTATTTTTGTACCTGTCGTGCTTGGTATAGCCATCCTGACATTTATCCTGTGGATTACCATTGGCGGCAGCGAATATATATCTTATGGAGTTCTGTCCGCTGTGTCTGTTCTCGTGATTGCCTGTCCATGTGCTTTAGGGCTTGCCACGCCAACCGCATTGATGGTAGGAATCGGCAAGGCGGCCAATCAGCATATACTGATTAAGGACGCCGTCGCTTTGGAACAAATGCGCAAGGTCGATGTCGTAATACTGGATAAAACCGGAACACTGACCGAAGGACACCCCACAGCTACCGGATGGCTATGGGCACAATCGCAGGAACCACATTATAAAGATGTGCTCCTCGCTGCGGAAATGAAATCGGAACATCCTCTCGCCGGTGCCATAGTCGCTGCACTTCAGGACGAGGAAAAGATAACTCCCGCCAAATTGGATAGCTTTGAAAGTATCACAGGAAAAGGTATCAAAGTTTCCTATCAGGGACAAGTGTACTGGGTAGGAAGCCATAAACTTTTAAGGGATTTCAGCGCTACGATGAGTGATGTAATGGCTGATATGTTGGTTCGCTACGAATCGGATGGTAATGGCATCATCTACTTTGGTCGTGAGAATGAACTATTGGCTATCATTGCCGTCTCCGACCCGATAAAGGCGACCTCTGCCGAAGCGGTGAAAGAGTTGAAGCGTCAGGGTATCGACATCTGTATGTTGACCGGCGACGGACAACGGACGGCCTTGGCTGTCGCTTCCCGTTTGGGAATTGAACGTTTCGTTGCCGACGCACTGCCGGACGATAAGGCCGACTTTGTACGCGAACTGCAATTGCAGGGAAAGAAAGTCGCTATGGTGGGTGACGGAATCAATGACTCGCAAGCCTTGGCATTGGCTGACGTCAGCATTGCTATGGGAAAAGGTACGGATATTGCCATGGACGTTGCCATGGTTACTTTAATGACATCCGACCTGCTCTTGCTTCCCAAAGCCTTCCAGTTATCGAAGCAGACAGTCAAACTGATTCATCAGAACCTCTTTTGGGCATTTATTTATAATCTGATAGGTATTCCTATCGCTGCCGGAATCCTGTTCCCATTGAATGGATTGTTGCTGAACCCGATGCTGGCAAGTGCCGCTATGGCCTTCTCCAGTGTGAGTGTGGTACTCAATTCCTTGAGTTTGGGAAAAAGAAGATTGTAATTGGCGATAGCTCAAAATAAATAATTCTTTTTTAATCAGGTACGGATTACGCGGATTTCACGGTTTTCACGGTTTTCTGAAATATGGTTGTACAAAGCAACCGCGTATTCCGTGTAATCCGTGCCTGAAAATATTATTACCCGTTTCTGAATTCCAATGGCGTCATTCCCACATATCGTCTGAAATATTTGCCGAAGAAAGAAGCACTGGGGAAATTCAGCGAATAAGCAATTTCCTGGATAGTCATATTCGTACCCTTCAATTTAGCTTTGGCATCCATGATAACGATATAAGCAATCGTATCCAATACACTTTTCCCTGTCACTTGTCTCACCGTAGTGCTCAGATGTTGGAGAGATACCCCCAACTTATCCGCATAGAACTGCGCACGGCGTTCGTTTCTGTAATTCTCGGTGATAGATTGAATCAGTTCCCGACATATTTCCTTTTTACGGTTTGAGCTGTTGCTCTCTCCCGGATAATTATGATATATCAGCCGTATGCTTGTCAGGATAGTCTGAAGCGCCAATTCTACCAGTTCAGGATCCATATCAAAGTTCTCATTGCAACTGGCTCGTGATAGCAGGGCGAAGTAATCCTTCAGATAACTGGCTACTTCCTCATTAAGCGGAACTACCGGTTGTTCAATAAGTTTAGGATAAGCATTTCCGATACTTTTCATCAGATTGATTCGTCCGGCACAATGGGCGGAGAATCCGGCAAAACAGAGACATACCTTTTCTGTCTTCTCGCGAAACTGGATGATGGTTCCCGGCAATAATGTGATCAGGTCATTGGGACGTATTTCATAATCAAGCAGGTTGATGGAAGCTTTCATCGAGCCTTCGGTGCAAATAGCTACAATACATGCCTGCAGTCGGCAGGATTGCTTATAAATGTTCAGAATATCTTCCGTGACATTCGTCCATGCTAGTACTTCGGTAGGCAAGTCTACCTGTGGAAAGTCCATTTTCATAGTTGTGTTTGTTATATTCGGCCAACAAATGTACACATTTTCTTTTTATTTCTTACCTTTGTTTTTATGAAAACAGTTTTTGTCGATTGGAATTTGATGCCGTATGCCGAAGCCTGGCAACGGCAGACGGAATGGTTTGACGGAGTTGTCCGTGCAAAAGCACAGGATGAAGCCTATGAGAACCGTATTATTATGTGCGAGCATCCCCACGTCTATACTTTGGGACGTAGCGGGAAAGAAAATAATATGTTGCTGAGTGACGAACAGTTGAAAGCGATTGATGCGACCCTTTACCACATAGACAGGGGAGGAGACATCACTTATCACGGCCCGGGGCAATTAGTGTGCTATCCGATACTGAATCTTGAAGAATTCGGGTTAGGACTGAAAGAATACGTCCATCTGTTGGAAGAAGCAGTGATACGTGTCTGCGCATCTTATGGCATTGAAGCGGGACGACTGGAGAAAGCAACGGGCGTATGGTTGGAAGGCGATAGCCCCCGTGCCCGTAAGATTTGCGCGATAGGAGTGAGGAGCAGCCACTATGTCACCATGCACGGACTGGCTTTGAATGTAAATACGGATTTACGATATTTCAGCTATATCCATCCTTGCGGGTTTATAGACAAAGGCGTCACTTCACTTCGTCAGGAACTGAAGCACGATGTGCCCATGGACGAAGTGAAGCGACGCCTCGAAGAGGAACTTAGAATACTATTCCGACTCCCAGTTGCCAGGTGCGGTGCATAAAGCAATCCTTATCGGCCAGTGCGTAAGAGAAATCGGCACGTATTGGCCAGAAGTTGATTCCACAGCCTAGAGTGCCGTAGTTGCCTACGCCTTTGTCTTTGTCTCCGAAATGATATCCGGCACGGACTACTCCGTATTTCAGGAAGTTATATTCCGCTCCTATACCTGCCTGCAAATGGCGGATTTCGGAAGGAAGCAGATAGTTGAAGTCAAGTGCTACCTGCAAACGGTTCTCCATGCTGAATGGCAGGTCGATTGCTCCCCCTAATCCCAATTTGGCGGGAAGTTTATATCCGTCCAACTTTTTCCCTATATTAGCAGCCTGGAAACCGATGCTCCATGATGCCATTTCGTCCAAAAGAGCCATATTGCGGTGGTATGTAGCCCCAAAATCCAGACAAACAGAATTCTCACTGTCTGCACTTTGCCAGGATTTGGATTGCATATATCTGAGAGTTAAGGAGAGGGACAGGTTTTTTGCTACATTTCTAAAATATCCGGCTTCTAAATCCCATATGTAGGGACGAAAACCGGTATTAAGCCCCCCGTCTAATTCCTGTTTCGGGTCTTTGAAGTGGCGGAATCCTACCATAAAGCCGTGTTTCCCTTCTCTTCCGATCTTATAAAAGAGAGATGCGCTGTGCAACGCATAATCTTTATTAATGTCGGCGTATGAATAACTTGCACCCATTGTTTCCATAGAGAATGCAAGAGTAGAAGCGTTATGAAAGATTGCTGTACTTCCGTTGTCGGTGATAGCCAATCCTGTACCTGCCATACCCGCCGATTGAGCATCTGGGGTAAGTTCCAGAAAATAGGCACTTGGAATTGATGCCAATAGGTCAACGCCTGCCCTTTTTTGTGCTCCCGCTAAGACAGGAAATAAGCACAAAATGAAAAGGAAATGTTTTACTCGTTTCATAATCAGTTATTTTTAATGTGCGACATCCGAACGACACGTATGCCTGTCCACGATTTATTGTTGTCAAGCATGTGGCGGAGAGAGGTATCGCTGACAACCACTTTCCCTAAGGTAGAAGAAGCGTGCAGCAGATGTAACTTTCCCCGTTTATATTCTGCTATTCCTACGTGAGCAATGTCCAGTCCGGGCAACTTTGTTGTGATAGCAATAATATCTCCATCCATAATCCACGGCAATCCGTTTTCCGGCAATTTGTTTTTCGGCAGCCAATGTACTGTTTTTCCTGATAATACTTTCTCGTATTCCGCCATCCGTAGCACATTTTCCGGCGAATCTGCCAATTTCTTGTATTGTTTGGGATGGGTGGACATGTATGAAAGGGACAATTTCATTGTAGACGTACTGTTCCCGGCAGTGACATCTGTAAGGAAACCATTGCGGACACCATTTTCAATCCAGTCGGACGTATAATGCAATCGCGAAGGATAACCGTCGATGATACCGTCACGATACCGTATCTTTTGCAGATTTTCTGTAAAGGAAGGACTGATGGCCTGCGCCAACGTATATTCCACGAACGTGAGACAATCCACCGCATCCGTCCGGATGACCAGTCCTTCCTCTCCATCCCGGTCTAAAGTATTGGCTACATATTTTGTCCCCAGATAAGACTTTCCGATTCGCAGCATATCGCCGGAGTCCTGCGGAGCAAGCTCCGCAGACTGTTTCTGTGCAAAGGTCATTACACTGACAAGCGATACTATGACGGATAAAAGTCTCCTCATACTATTTTATTTAACTTTCATTGAAGCCTTGATAAAGTAAAGAATCAGCAGCGCATATGCTCCTAATGCTAACACTTCCGACCAGGTATTGTTCAGCCATGCCTCATTCACCAGATTGACTCCGCCGAAACGCATAGCGGCACTGATAACCCCCATCAATGCACCACCGGCAATGAAACCGGAAGCCAGCAATGTTCCTTTTTCTCCTCTTTCCGTATTCAATGTTGCATCTTTGCTACGAGTGGTCACAAACCAATTGACAGCTCCACCCACTACCAACGGCACATTCAGTTCCAAAGGAATAAACATACCCAATGCAAAAGCTAATGCAGGAATTTTACAAAGAGTCAGAATAATAGCTAACACAGCACCGATACCATATAGCAGCCAGGGCGCACCTACACCACTCATCAACGGTTCGATAACGGCTGCCATCGCGTTTGCCTGTGGAGCAGCCAGTGCACCGCTCGTAAATCCGTATGTCTTGTTGAGGATAATCATCACACCGCCTACGGTTGCAGCCGATACGATAGTTCCCAGGAACTTCCATGTTTCCTGTTTGGCAGGAGTGCTTCCCAACCAATAACCGATTTTCAAGTCAGTGATAAAACCACCCGCCATTGAAAGTGCGGTACATACTACACCACCCATCACCAATGCGGCAACCATTCCCGAAGGGCCTTTCAGACCGACAGCCACCATTACTACGGAAGCCAGAATCAGTGTCATCAACGTCATTCCCGATACAGGATTCGTACCTACGATAGCAATCGCATTGGCAGCTACCGTGGTGAACAGGAATGAAATACCTGCTACCAGGACAATCGCTACCAATGTATGCAACAGGTTACCCTGCATTACGTCAAAGTAGAAGAACAATACAATCAATATCAGTGTAATGATAGAACCTATGGCGATAATTTTCATTGAAAGGTCACGCTGTGTACGCATAATGCTCTTTTCCACATTACCCTTGCCACCCATTTCCTTGGCAGCCAGTCCGACAGCACTTTTAATAATACCCCAGGAACGGATGATACCAATCACACCCGCCATGGCGATACCGCCGATACCGATACTCTTCGCGTAATATTTGAAAATTTCTTCCGGGCTCATCATCCCTACGGTAGACGTGATTTCGGGATTCCATGCATTCAGCACACTGTCTCCCCAGATAGCGGACATTCCCGGAATGATAATCCACCATACAGCCAGTGAACCGGCACAAATGATAGAAGCATATTTCAGTCCGACGATATATCCCAAACCCAGCACGGCAGCACCCGTATTCACTTTAAATACCAGTTTGGCCTTTTCTGCCAACATCTCTCCGGCACTGCATACACGCGTCGTAAAATTCTCGTTCCACCAGCCGAATGTAGCTACGATAAAGTCATACAATCCACCAATCATACCCGCCATCAACAACGGTTTGGCCTGACTACCGCCTTTCTCTCCGGAAATCAGCACCTGTGTGGTAGCCGTTGCTTCCGGGAAAGGATATTGGCCATGCATATCACTGACGAAATATTTCCGGAAAGGAATCAGGAACAGGATACCCAATACGCCACCCAGCAGAGAACTGATGAACACCTGCATGAAAGTAACCGTCATTTCGGGATATTTGGCCTGAAGGATATAAAGAGCGGGCAGGGTGAAGATAGCTCCCGCCACAATCACTCCCGAGCAAGCTCCGATAGACTGGATGATTACATTTTCTCCCAACGCATTTTTCCTCTTGGCTGCCCCTGATACACCTACCGCGATAATCGCAATCGGAATAGCAGCTTCAAATACTTGCCCCACCTTCAAGCCCAGATAGGCTGCGGCGGCGGAGAAAAGGATTGCCATGGCGATACCCCATGCTACTGACCAGAAATTAACTTCCGGATAATTTTTCGAGGGACTCATCAACGGGTTGTATACTTCCCCCGGTTTCAACTCTCTGAACGCATTCTCGGGTAGCCCGGTGAATTTGTCTTCTTCTTGTTTCATAGTTTTATAATTTGCTAATGTGTCAATTTACATTTCCGTCCTCAAAGTAAACAAAAAAAAAGGAGAACCGAAAGATTCTCCTTTATGTAATAGTCTATTTTTTCCTACTTTGCGTCTTTTGCTTCCATATCGCCCTCGATATACAATCTTACCATCTCAGTTTTGGCATTGGTACGCAGGGTGATTGACTTCTTGAAGTGTCCCGGATATTTACCCGTTCCGTTATAAGTCACCTTGATTGTGCCTTTTTTGCCCGGCATGATCGGTTCTTTCGTATATTCGGGTACGGTACATCCGCAAGAAGCTACTGCCTGGTGAATTACCAAAGGAGCATCACCTATATTAGTGAAGGTAAACGTGCAACTGACCACCGGACTGTTTTCTGAAAACTTACCGAAATCGTGAGTTGTCTTGTCAAACTTGATGTCCGCATTTGTTTGCGCAAATGCAAAACTTACACCCATAACTAATAAGGTCATTAAAAAAAGTATCTTTTTCATTTTTCCTTCTCTTTATTGATTACAAGTGCCAAAGGTAATGCTTTTTCCCCTAAAATATACTCTATGGAGTGCGAAATAGTATTAAACGCCCCGTTTTTGCTATTTGGTGAGTTGGAATCCCAACATCATTCCGTCATAGTTGTCGGCCAGTGAACTGACTGTTTTCAATGCGGTGCTGTTGCTCTTGCTGCCGATAAAAGCCATCAGTTTCAGCAACTTGTCCGAGTTGAACAGTAGTTCCAGTGAGTTGGAAGTGCAATTCACTTTTGCGTGCAGGTTCAGCAATTTCAGGTATTTCAAGTCTACCTGTTTGGTAGAAGCATTGTAGGAGTAAGTACCATTCAGTTTCTTTTTTCCTACGGTACTGGTGAAAGTACTGTCGGCATTAAAAGTAAAGCTCATCTGGCCTTCCTTGATACCGATTTTGCTCAACTGTTCGTTCAGTTTGCTTTCCGCCATGGTAGCTGCGGCAGCTCCGCCCGCTTTCATCAACAGGTTGTCCGATTCGAACTCGACGGCTGAACCTTGATAACTCCATGTACCGGTCATGTCGATAGACGCGGTATTGCCGGTAATGGCGTTCACCACTTTTGAAATGTTGTCCTTGTTCAACAAGTCCGCCCATGATTGCGCGTGGCTGTCAGTAGCCGTCAGCATGAATGCTGCCATAAAGGCAAGTGATAAAAAAATCTTTTTCATTTTCATTCTCTTTTTCATTGATTGATACTCTTGTTTATGTTTTCTATGTAGTCAAGTATTTCTTTACGTCCTGTGCGGTCTTCCGAAGAAGAAATAAAATAAGGCGGGAGTTCTTCCCATTGCTTTCTTAATTCGCGCAGATATGAATTGATATTCATTTTCAGGCGTCCGCCTTTGAGCTTGTCCGCCTTGGTGAAGATGATGGCGAAAGGAATACCGTTTTCGCCCAGCCATTCCATAAATTCCAGGTCTATCTTTTGCGGTTCGAGACGGCTGTCTATCAGGACAAACAGGTTTGTCATCTGCTCCCGTTCCAGAATGTAGTCTTCGATGATGGTACGTATCTGGTCTTTGCCTTTCTGGCCGCGTCGGGCATAGCCATATCCCGGAAGATCGACAATATACCAATTCTTATTAATCAGAAAGTGATTGATAAGCATCGTCTTTCCCGGTGTGGCGGAAGTCATAGCCAACCCTTTGCGGTTGGTCAGCATATTGATAAGGCTGGACTTACCCACGTTGGAACGGCCGATAAAGGCATATTCGGGGAAAATACCTGCCGGACATTTCTTCACGTCCGTGTTACTAATCACAAATTCTGCACTTGATATTTCCATATTTTTGTCATTTATTTCTTCATTCTATTATTTATAATAAACTCGTTCATCGTTTATAATAAACTATCGCGTCGTTTATAATAAACTCTGCCATTATTTATTATAAACGCCGGAGTACTTGTTTTCATGGTACTTTCAGCGTTTTCTCTTTTCGAGACATTATTATTAATCCTGCAAAGGTAAGTGTTCCATTTAATATTAGCAATTCATAACCGAATTTATATCCGGTTTCTTTGGCTATCCACCAGTCCAGGGCATAGCAGAGCAATGGAGAGGCGATGGCTATGAAAGGCACCCGGCGGTCGTTGGTCTGCCTGCGGGTAAACAGTCCGAAAGCAAACATTCCGAGCAGCGGCCCGTATGTGTAGGAAGCGATGATGTAGATAGCATCAATTACACTTTTATTATTCAGCATTTCGACCAGGCAAATGAAGAAAGCAAGTAGAATCGAAAGCGATAAATGCACCTTGTTCCTTTTACGGCGGGCTACTTCTTCGGTATCCTTTTCAGTGTCGAGCAAATCGACGCATACGCTGGTCGTCATGGCTGTCAGGGCGGAGTCCGAATTGCTGAAAGCAGCCGCAATGATTCCGATTGTAAAGAGTATCAGGACGGATTGTCCCAAATAACCTTGTGTGGCGAACATCGGCAGAATATCATCGTTCATGGCAGGCAACTCCAGATGCATTTGTCCGGCCAGTGTTATCAGCAGGATTCCCAGACACAGGAAAAGAAAGTTCAGCGGGATGAATGAGAATCCGTAACAATACATATTCTTTTGCGCTTCGCGCAGGTTGCGGCAGGAAAGATTCTTCTGCATCATGTCCTGGTCAAGTCCCGTCATCACAATCACGATAAAGATACCACTAAAGAATTGCTTGAAGAAGTTTTGCCGGGATACCCAGTCATCGAGTACGAAAATCCGGCTGTATTCACTGCTCTGAATAGTCTGGACAATACCGCTGAAATTCAAGTCCAATTTCTGAATCGTGAAATAAATGATGAAAATCAGCGCGGCAATCAAGCAGAAAGTCTGCAAGGTATCTGTCCATACAATGGTTTTTATTCCGCTTTTATGAGTGTATATCCATACCAGTGCCACCGAACCGACGGCAATCGCCCAAAAAGGAACATGCATCTCTTGAAATACATAAGTATGGAGAATCAGGCAGACCAGATAGAGCTTTGCGGCCGTTCCCAGCATACGCGATAATAGAAAGAAAAAAGAACCCGTGCGATAGGCTTGTGTTCCGATGCGTGTGCCGAGATAGCCGTATATGCTTGTCAGGTTGAGCTTATAATATAAAGGAAGCAGTACATGCGCCACTACCATATATCCGAAAAAGAATCCGGATACCGTTTGCATGTAAGTCATATCCATCCCGCGTACCATGCCCGGCACAGAGACGAAAGTAACTCCGGAAATGGAAGCGCCGATCATTCCGAAAGAGACTACATACCAGGGCGATTTGTTCTCTCCCTTGAAGAATGCTGCGTTCGAACCGCCTTTGCGTCCGGTGATACGGGCTATTAATAATAATACCGCAAAGTAACATATAATAGTAATAAGTATCATCATAACGGCTGCAAAGGTAGTATTTTTTGCAGGTATTAAAACAATAATCTGTATCTTTGCGCCAAAATATCGATAGAATAGCAATTATTATCTATGAACCAACAATATCCTTCCGTACTGCTTGAAAAGGCAGTCGGCGAATTTTCAAAACTTCCGGGCATCGGGCGTAAGACGGCTATGCGGCTTGTCCTGCATCTGCTCCGCCAGGACACGGCTACCGTGGAAGCGTTCGGAAGTTCCATTATCACCCTGAAACGTGAGGTGAAATATTGTAAAGTCTGCCATAATATATCCGATACCGAAACTTGCCAGATTTGCGCGAATCCGCAACGGGACGCGTCTACTATTTGTGTAGTGGAAAATATCCGTGACGTGATGGCGGTAGAAGCAACCCAGCAATACAGGGGGCTGTATCATGTCCTGGGCGGCGTCATTTCTCCGATGGATGGGGTAGGGCCGAGCGACCTGCAAATAGAGAGTCTCGTGCAACGGGTATCCGAAGGGGGCATCAAGGAAGTAATCCTTGCCTTGAGCACTACCATGGAAGGGGATACCACGAACTTTTATATCTACCGCAAACTGGATAAACTGGGAGTCAAACTGAGTGTAATCGCGCGCGGTATATCCGTTGGCGACGAACTGGAATACGCCGATGAGGTGACTTTGGGACGCAGCATCGTGAACCGTACCGTTTTCACCGGAACTATATAATCAAATCAACTTTAGAATTAAGAACGTTAGAATTTAAAACTTTAGAATTTAGAACGAACATGGAAGAACAGATAAAACGCGCTGTCAGAAACTTGAATATCAGTTATGTTTTCTTTTGGGTGCTCCCCGCGTTTCTGCTTGGGGCAGGAGAGTTTGAGCTTATTCCTGTAGGAATCCTTGAAGGGAACGTGCAGGCTACTTATTACTTTGAAACGGCCGGTATCCTGCTGACGGCCTTGTGCATACCTCTTTCCCTGAAACTATTCAGCCTTGTACTGAAAAAGAAGATAGACAACATGACCATTACCCTAGCGCTGAAACGTTATGTGCAGATGAGCATCGTCCGGTTGGGAATACTTGAAATTGCCATCGTCGTAAATCTCCTGTGCTATTACCTGACGTTGAGCAGCACGGGCAACCTTTGTATGCTCATTGGGCTGACGGCTTCCCTTTTCTGTCTGCCGGGCGAGAAAAAACTGCGTAGCGAACTTCACATCACCAAAGAAAAAGACGAATGAGACAATCTTTCTTGATGAACGACCGTGTCTATCTCCGTGCAGTAGAACCGGAAGATATGGATATTATGTACGAGATGGAAAATGACCCTTCCATGTGGGACATCAGTAACTTTACAGTTCCTTATTCCCGCTACGTGCTGCGCCAGTATATCGAGGGGTCGCAATGCGATGTGTTTGCGGACAAGCAGTTGCGCCTGATGATTGCCGGCAAGTCCGACCATCGTATACTTGGCACGATTGATATTACGGATTTTGTCCCTCTCCATTCACGCGGAGAAGTGGGAATTGCCATTCATAAAGACTACCGCGGACAAGGATATGCCGCCGATGCATTGAAATTACTTTGTGAGTATGCGTTTGATTTCCTGTCTTTAAACCAGCTTTATGCGCACGTGGCAGTAGACAACGAAGTCTGCATGAAGCTGTTCACCTCTTGTGGTTTCATCCAATGCGGATTATTAAAGAATTGGCTGCAAGTAGAGGGTCGCTATAAAGACGCGGCACTCCTTCAGTGTTTGAATCCTAAGAAATAAGAAATGAAGTAATCAGTTGAGAGTAGGCACTTGCGGGAAACGTGACCACGTTTCATACTTGCTGCCTAACTTCTCCAGTGCTTCCCGCCACATGTCTTTGGTGTTATCCTTCATCAGGTAAGATTTCCCTTCCTCAGAAACCAGCCATGTGTTCTCTTTAATCTCATTGTGCAATTGATCGTTTTCCCAACCGGAATACCCCAGGAAAAAGCGGATACATTCACTTATTTTATTCCCCTGCAATATGTATTTCTTTATTTCGTCAAAGTCTCCATTCAAATAAAGACCTTTGCTGATAGAAATAGAACCGGGAATTTCCGCTAATGTATGGAGATAAAACAATGTATCAGTGGCAACAGGCCCACCTTTATATAAAGGTATCTCATCGAGGTACTTGAATTCCATGATAATATCATTGAGTAGAAGCGGCAATTGCTTGTTGATAACCAGTCCCATACTGCCTTCTTCCGTATGATCGACCAGTAATATCACAGACCTGCCGAATGTCGCGTCACGTAAAAAAGGTTCGGATATTAAAATCTTTCCTCTTGACGGAAGCACATTATTCGATTGAATCTTAAATATATCAAGGTCTATATTCATGCCACTAAAGTAATAAAAAAAACGGAATAACAATCGTTCTTTCCGTTTTTTTTCATTTTAAGTGTAGCTTTTATGAATATCTTCTGCCAAACGATTAGCCTGCCGGATGATTTTCCGCAAATAGTTTCATCCTTTCGTCAAGCTGCGCGTATTGATGGTCTTTAATAAAAGAGGTACATGCACGCAGACCTTCCTGATGGCTTCCTGTGGTGACTAACGAGATGGCGCTTACACCATAATACATTAATTCCTTAGCCAATTCACCGCTAGTCATCCCCGGATACCCGATAGTAAAATAAAATCCGTCCGCAATGGGGTCGCCCAAATCGTTGTCATATACCAGATGGAACCCGTGACGAAGGAAAATCTCTTTTAGCTTTTTCGCTCTTTCGCCATATATCTTCACTTCGTCGAGGAAGTTATATTGTCCCTCATTGGCAGCTTTCAGCATGGCGGCCATGGCGAACTGTGCGGAATGGCTTGTACCGGAAGAAAGCGCATAAAGCACGCGATGAATGAAAACAGTACCGAATGTACCGCCGCCATAACGCTTGGTCAGCCCCGGATAACTCCGATGATACAGCTTGTCTGAAATACAGCTCACGCCGATACGCTGTCCGGCATAACTGAATGCCTTGGAACCTGAAATCAGCAATACATAATTATCAGTATAGTGGGCAACCGACGGTTGGAACGGTGCTTGATACGGCTTGCTCAAATTCTGGCGGAAATCCATTGCGAAGTAGGCCAAATCTTCCAGAACGATGACATCATACTGTGTAGCCAACTCACCGATGATTCTCAATTCTTCATCTTTCAGGCAAATCCAACTGGGATTATTCGGATTTGAATAGATAATCGCCGATATATTTCCTTTCTTCAGGTAACTTTCCAGTTTCTCTCTCAGTTTTTCGCCCCGATAGTCGTAGACATCAAACGTTTCATATTTTTGCCCCATCACTACCAACTGCTGCTTCTGCACCGGAAATCCCGGATCGATAAACAGAATCGTATCTTTCTTTTCATCGCATTGGCTGCAAGTGAGGAAAGAAGCGAATGTTCCCTGCATGGAACCTGTCACGGGTACACATCCTTCCGGACTCAAGTCTACATTAATAAATGCCTTGATAAAGTTGGAAGCCTCTTTTTTTAGTTCCGGCAACCCGTTAATGTCAGGATATAAACTGGCGATACCCTTCTGCAATGCCTCAATTTCCGCTTTTACACCTACGGCGGACGGCGGAAGTCCCGGAACACCCATTTCCATCTTGATAAATTCTACTCCCGACGCTGCTTCCGCTTTAGAAGCAATAGCTTTTACTTCCCGGATGGTAGCTTTGGAAAAATCGACAATTTGAAACTCATTGATGGTTTCATCAATCAGATGTCGCTCAATTGGTGTATTTTTCATTCTATTTTCTATTTTATGTAATAGCTGCAAATGTACACGATAATTCTTAATAAAACCACTTTTTCAGAAAAAAGATACGAAAGCTATTGCAGGTTTCAAAAAAATATCTACCTTTGCAACCGCAATCGAGAGAGATGCGATTAAAAAGAAATTCTGGTGCGTTAGTTCAGTTGGTTAGAATACATGCCTGTCACGCATGGGGTCACGGGTTCGAGTCCCGTACGCACCGCTTCCTAAAGGAAATAAAAACAAGAAACCGCCTGACTCATAGTGAATCAGGCGGTTTCTTTTATAACTGAACAGTCCTGTTTTTTTATTCCTTCTTACCGTCATATCCCCACTTCAAATAAATAGCTCCCCAGGCGAACCCTGCTCCGAACGCCGTAAGGATCACATTGTCTCCCTTTTTGAATTTGTCCTCGAAATCCCACATGCAAAGCGGGAGTGTCCCGGCACTTGTGTTGCCGTAACGCTCGATATTAACCATTACTTTTTCTGATGGTATTTCCAGACGTTGGGTCACGGCAGTGATGATGCGTTGGTTGGCTTGATGGGGAATCACCCAGTCGATATTTTCCTTGCTCAAATGGTTTCTTTTGATTACGGCTTCGCAGGCGTCAGACATATTGGCTACCGCATACTTGAATACGGTACGTCCTTCCTGATAGATATAATGCATTTGATTATCCAATGTATAATAAGAAGGGGCGCATACCGAACCACCGGCTTTTATATGCAAGAACGGCAAGCCTTTGCCGTCTGTTCTCAGCACGGCATCCATGATACCCAAATCCTCAGTGGTAGGCTCTAACATGACAGCCGCCCCGCCGTCACCAAAAATCGGGCAAGTGGCCCGATCCGTATAATTGATGATGGACGACATCTTTTCAGCCCCTACGACCACCACTTTCTTATAATTTCCCGAACGGATGAAATTCGCCCCCGTCTCCAACGCATACAGGAAACCGCTGCACACGGCCTGCATATCAAAAGCGAAAGCATTTCTCAATCCCAGCCTGTCACATAAAAGAGAAGCAGTCGAAGGAAAGCGGTAGTCAGGCGTAGTAGTAGCGACAATAATCAGGTCAATATCATCCGGATTTGTTTGAGTGCGTTGAATCAATTGCTTCACCGCTTTGCGCGCTATATATGAAGTGCCGAGTCCTTCTTCTTTCAGGATATGCCTTTCCTTGATTCCGATGCGTCCCATAATCCAATCGTCGGTGGTATCAACCATTTTGGAAATCTCATCATTAGTCAAGATATAATCGGGTACATATCCGCCAACACCTGTAATTACTGCGTTTATTTTATCCATCGGTTCTATTTTATTTAGCTAGTTTTTTGAATAAGGTAGTTTATAGAAATGCTAAATGCGGGCGCAAATATATAGAAAAGAGACTGAAATACAATAAACGTCTGGTAAACAGTTTCCTTTTTAATTAATAAAAAGGAATATTAGACCAAATTTCAGTCCTGCCTTGATACTTTTTCTTTGGAGTTTTCCACTTGGTTATCAGTAGAATGTAAAAGGCGGGAGACAACGTATGCTGTTCCCCCGCCTTTTGTAACTAGGATGTCCGGCTAGATTTGTGAATATTCCTTTCTCGCGTCAAAGCAAGGACAAGCCTTGTGGACATCCGCGCTCAACTGATAATGCCCTATAATCCGCGCTTCGGGATAAAGCCCTTTCAATTCGCCCAATACCCGCCGGAGCGTCTCTTTTTGTAAAGGAGTCCTTGTGTCGGCAGGCTTTCCCGATTCATCCAGTCCGCCTTCATAGCAGATGGCCAAACTATGTAAGTTGAATCCCAGCGCATGAGCTCCGATCTCACTCATCGGGCGGGTGTGGTGGAGCACCCCATCCTTTGTCACATAAAAATGATACCCGATACATTTGAACCCCCGTTTCAGGTGGCAATGGAGCAATTGCTCCTCTGTGAAGGGAATAGTTACCCGTGTAGCACTGCAATGCACGACGATATACTGAATGCCGCGCGGGACATATTCTTCCTTCAATGAAAACTCTTTCAGCTCTTTCATAATGATACACTGTCAATGTCCGTATGCTTAAATATGAGCCATACAAGAGGTTACTCCCAGGGCGGATACGATAGAAGTGGCTACTGTGATAATAACTTGCAGGATTTGTTTCCAGATTGACTTTTTCATGATTTTTTTATTTTAGATAGTGAATAATGATACGTGATGAATAAAGAATGAGACTGACCGGTTGCCGTTATGCAGCCGGATCCGGCGTTTCGCCATCGTTGCCATCATCCGGGTTCGGATCAGGAATTTCGGTATCACCACCGGCATCTTCCTCTTTCCCCGGTTTGATTAAGGTGTACTTCATCGCCTTGCACATATCCGTAAGCATAGCTCCCGGATGGAAACGGACACGCGATATCTTGATGCAAGTGGCAGCCTTGAACTTCTCTGCCGTTTCGGTCGCGTTACTGGTGGCAATCGTTATACGGAAACTTCCCATATCACCCAAGAGAACAATATTACCCAACGCCAACTGATTCTTCATTTCCAACAAAAACTCAGTGATACAACCCTTCAGCTCGCCGATGGAAAAGGAAGAGCGCTCTGAGATACGACTGATAATCTCGTCTGTATCCACCTTGCGGTTACTACGTGCCATCGCGTAAAACTTAGCAGGTTCTTGTGGTTTCAACGGATTTCTGCGCTCCACCACTACATACTTCTGTGCCATACTTCTTTCTTTTTTAATTAATAATGAATACTTGAAACTTACTACTTGAAAAACATATTCCTGTAATCGATTACACTGCAAAGATACCACATCGGTAAAGGGGAGTGAACGCCAGTGGACGACACTGGACGATGGTTATTATTTTTGACTGAATGCTTGCTGATATACGGAGAAAAGACTACCTTTATAGCATTAATAACAAAACAATCCTGTTAAAATGGAAGAAGTCAGATTTTGCGTGAGATGCTATGATAAGATAGAATTGGCGAGGATGTATTTCCCGAATTTGAGTAACCCCGTATCCGTTGCGAAACTTCGCCGCTGGATGCGTAACTGTATGCCTTTGATGGAAGAATTGACGGCGGGAGATTTTCATCCGAAACTAAAGATGTTCAGTGCACGGGAAGTCCGCCTTATCGTCCGTTATCTGGGAGAGCCGGACGGCTATCTCCTCATGCATGAGCATATGGATGCGGAATGACCGCTCCTTTATGTGGAAACGGCCGCTCTTTTTGATAGAAAGGAGCGGTCGTTTTGCTGTAAATATACGGTCGTTTGCATAAAAACGACCGCTTGGTTGGGAATAATCAGGCGGTTGTATTCTTTTTCATCCACTCTATTCCGGGTACGTAGTCTTCCAGTTTTGTCATGCTCGGATCATGTCTGAAGTAAAGCTCCTTAGTCGTTCCGTTGCGGTGTTTGACAACATCTATCACGCCCAGTCCTTCGGTGGGATATGAACTCTTGCGGTCAGTCTCACGGCCGGAAAGGGCGGGGCGTGAAAGCATCAGCACCAAGTCCGCGTCCTGTTCGATAGCTCCACTTTCGCGTAGGTCGCTCAGGCTGGGACGATTGTCGGGACGCCCTTCCACGTTGCGGTTCAACTGGCTGAGAAGTATCACGGGGATATTCAGTTCTTTTGCCACCATCTTGGCTTTACGGCTTGCCTGGGCTACTTCTTGCTCACGGTTGCGGTTGTTCTGGTCACTTTTCATGTCACACAGTTGCAGGTAGTCGATGATGACGGCGTCGCATTGCCCTTTGCTGTGCAGCAGTTTTGCGGAAGAGCGTACATAATCCATGCTCACTGACGGATTATCGTCAATGTGGATGGGCAGGCGTGACAACTCTATGGATGCTTCGTGTATCTGCTGTACCTCGTCGGGAGTAAGCTGTCCGCTGCGGAGATGTGCGGGATTGACCCTCGGAGCGGCAGCCAGTAACCAGCGGTCGCCCAGTCGTTCACCTTGCATCTCCAGGCTATATACGGCGATATGGTATCCGGCAAGGGCGGCGGCGCGTGCCATGTGCAGGGCAACGGCCGTTTTGCCTACCGAGGGACGGGCGGCGAAAACTATCTCGTCACCGTTCTGCCAGCCGCACGTCAGACTGTCGAGGTCGGCAAATCCGGTCGGTATCCCTGTGACGCCATTCTTGTTGGAGGCAATACGGACTTCTATCTGCCTGACGGTATCTTCCATAAGCTGCACCATGGAACGGAGATGTTCGGCATTGCCGCATTCTTTCTCCAACCGGTCGAGCAGGGCATGGGTATCTGCCAACGTATCGTCTATGTCGGTTGATTCATCAGCCGCCAGTGCCAGGAGTTTGTGGAATCCCAGAATCGCTTCACGGCGGATATATTTCTGTTTCAGTATCCGGGCATGGTATTCCAGATGGGCACTGGACACTACACGGGAGCTGACGCGTACTATTGTGTAAGCCCCGCCTACGAACTCAAGTTTGCCGCGTTGCGCCAGTTCCTCTTTGGCGGTAATGATGTCTATTGCCTGTCCGGCACGATACATGCTCTGCAAGGCGGAATAAATCTCACGGTTTACCTCATTGTAAAATACTTCCGGTCGCAATATGTCGGCAACCAGTGTGATAGCTTTGCTTTCCAGCAGGCAGGCGCCGAGTACGACTTCCTCGAGCTCGGCATCCTGCGGGTTTAAAATTTCACTCATTTTCTTTTCTTAATAATCATATTCATTCATGAACGCCTTGTCCGACAGATACGTGCTTGCCTGCATACAGTACTTCGTATCTTTCAGGTTGTCATAATATTCATCAATATTCTTCAGGCTGAGACTCCGTTCGCGGGCGGACAGTTTCTTCCATTCACGGCGTGCCCGCCCGATATTGCGCTTGGGTGTGCGGGTCACCTCATGATACTTCTCCCAGAATGCCTCAAAAGTCATCCCGTCCGCTTCTTCGCGGGCATTCTCCCGGCGTTTCTGTCCGACTAACATATCGTAATCGGGAATACGTATGTGAGTGATATACGGGTTGCTTACTCTCTCGATAATCCCCTCTTCGTACATCTTATTGAAGAAATACCGTGTACGGCTGCGTTTCCATCCGAACAATTTCGCCCAATGAGTGAGCGACATCACGGACTCGCCGCGATGGCACTCGAACGTGTGATTGTGTATGCAACACGTCGTGGTGCTGTAATTGACATGGGTCAATACCAGGATAAAGGCATCGAAACTTCCCGTTGCGCCTTTGGCCGCCTTCATCTGCTCCTCGAATAATACTTTAGGGAAGAGGAGATATCCCTTTTTTAGCATTTCTGCTGTTGGTTTGCTCATAATTTATATTATTTATGAATGTTATATGACAGTGTCCCGCCCGTTTGGCACGTTTTTTTTGAACCGCCTGAACCGACCACTTCCATTTTCTCTCAAATGCCCTGTTGAAGGGGGAGAGCGCTGTTACTGTAAATTCACTTCGACCCCCTTTTCGTCCCTTAATATATATAGTAAAGAAAGAATGTATTAAAATACATTATATTTTCCCCTCGCTTGGCATCGTCTTTTCCTTGCGTATCATTGTCCGCAATCTTTAATTCTCCGCAAAAGTAAGCCTTATTGCGCCGTAGGGAAAAACCGAGTTTTTGATGCCGGTAATTTAAAAGTGCGGTTAGTATGAATATTTTTAAAAGAAAATCTAATTATTTAAACAATCTTCTCTATATTTGCATACGTAAATAGATTTTATATGACCTTGTCGCCGATTGACTGGCAGCGAAGTAGAAGTATGTATGTATAACTAAAACTTATAATTTTGAAAGAATCAAAAACAGTAAAGGAACGTTTACAATTGAAACGGGAACAACTCATTCACCAAAACGAGAAATTGGAACAAATGAAGTGCACAATACAAAACACGGAAGAAGAGGTGAAGCAACTGGAATACCTTCAGAGCGAGATGGAACATCTGGAGAAGGCAAATCGTGAAGCACGGGAGATTGCTTATGATAAAGTGAGGGACGCTTTTGCCTGTTTCTCCCGGATGTTCGATTATCTGCATCGCCGCTTGCATCAGACTTTTAAATATAAACTGGCATGTGAGGTTATATGCTCCCGTTATAAATTCAGGAGCCGGTCGCACTCTCCCGGGCAGAAATACCTCAGTTTTGCCACCGTGCTGGCCTACTTCAAACGTGAAAGAGGAATGGTAAATGCGTGACATTAAAAATATTGAATATAATGATAATAACATGAAAAACAAATGTTTTAGGAACAGAAGTGACTATATTGATATTTTTTCCTTATTTTTGTATGTCCATTTTTGAATGATATGATACAGATAATACAATTAAAAGGAAAAGACAAACACTTGTATCGGCTTTTGGCACCGATGGTTATGGATCCTGAAGTAATACGCGCCAATAATAATTACCCTTTCAAAACAAGCGAAGAGTATGTGTGGTTCATTGCGCTGAGAGAAAGGGAAGTGGTGGGATTCATTCCGGTGGAGCAAAAGAACCGGAAGAAAGCTGTAATCAATAATTATTATGTGAAGGCGGAAGGCGCCGAACGGGAGGAAATACTGTCTCTTCTGTTGCCTGCCGTCACAGCGAAATTCGAACCGGAAAGCTGGTTGCTCAATTCAATCACACTGATACAAGACAAAGAGATATTCGAGAAGTTTGAATTTACATCCCTGGACAAGAAATGGACACGGTATGTTAAAATGTATAGATGATTTATGGGGAAAAAGAAAATAGCGGGAACGAAGAATGTATATGAATTAGCACAAGAACGACTGAAAGTTATATTTAACGAATTTGATAATATCTATGTGTCTTTCTCAGGGGGGAAGGACAGCGGGGTACTCCTGAGTATGTGTATCGACTATATCCGCAAGAATAACCTGAAGATACGTCTCGGGGTCTTTCATATGGACTACGAGATTCAATATAAAATGACCATTGACTATGTAGACCGGATACTGGAGGCGAATAAGGACATTCTGGACGTATATCGCGTTTGTGTTCCTTTCCGCGTGGCCACATGTACGTCCATGTACCAGTCATTCTGGCGTCCCTGGGAGGACAGCAAGAAGAAGCTATGGGTGCGCTCCATGCCTAAAAAGGCGATGACCAAAGATGATTTTCCTTTTTATAACACATCGATGTGGGATTATGAATTCCAGATGCGTTTCGCGCAATGGATACATAATAAAAAAGACGCGGTGCGTACTTGTTGCCTGATCGGTATCCGCACCCAGGAGAGTTTCAACCGGTGGCGCTGTATCTATATGAGCCGCAAGTTCCAGATGTATCACAAGTATAAATGGACGTCGAAAGTAGGGAATGACATTTATAACGCTTATCCTATCTACGATTGGAAAACGACGGACGTATGGACGGCCAATGGAAAATTCCAATGGGATTATAATACGTTGTATGACCTTTATTACCGTGCGGGCGTCAATCTGGAACGTCAGCGTGTGGCAAGCCCCTTTATCAATGAGGCGCAGGAGAGCCTTCAGCTCTACCGGGTGCTCGACCCCAATACGTGGGGCAAGATGATAGGACGGGTGAATGGTGTCAACTTTACCGGAATGTATGGCGGTACGCATGCCATGGGATGGCAGTCGGTGAAACTTCCCGAAGGGTATACGTGGCGTGAGTTCATGTACTTCCTGCTGTCCACCCTGCCTGAACGGGCACGGAAGAATTATCTCCGCAAACTGTCGGTGAGCGTGAACTTTTGGCGGACGAAAGGCGGATGCCTGAGTGAGTCCACCATCAAAAAATTGATTGATGCCAAAGTGCCGATTATCGTTATGGACAACAGTAATTATAAGACGCTGAAGAAGCCGGTGCGTATGGAATATCAGGATGATATTGACATTCCCGAGTTCAGGGAGATACCTACCTACAAGCGGATGTGCGTCTGCATCATCAAGAATGACCATGCCTGTAAGTATATGGGATTCTCGCCGACAAAGGAAGAGATGAGCAAGAGAAGTCAAATTATGGAACAATATAGAATCATAGTATCATGAGTGTAGATAAAAGCCCTGTTTACGAGGTAAAGGCGGTACCGGTAGAAAAAGTATATGCGAACGATTATAATCCGAATGTCGTTGCGCCGCCTGAAATGAAGTTGCTCGAACTTTCTATTTGGGAAGATGGCTTTACGATGCCATGTGTATGTTATTATAATAAGGATGAAGACCGTTATATCCTGGTAGACGGCTATCACCGCTATACGGTACTGAAAACTTCACAGCGTATCTACAAGCGCGAGAACGGGCTGCTCCCGATTGTGGTGATAGACAAGGATTTGTCGAACCGTATGAGTTCGACGATCCGGCATAACCGTGCCCGTGGGATGCATAACATCGAATTGATGTGCAACATTGTTGCGGAACTCGACAAGGCGGGCATGTCCGACCAGTGGATTATGAAGAATATCGGTATGGATCGTGACGAGTTGTTGCGCCTGAAACAAATTTCAGGACTTGCCGACCTCTTTGCCAACCGTGAGTTCAGTATCCCTGACGAGGTGGCGCCTACGGAAACGGAGCGCAAAGTGTTATAATCTGATAGCTATATATATACAGGATTTCAACATTTAACCATTTAGGCACAAATCATTCCAGATATAGAGCGTTTTTCTCCCGAAATACGTCTTTATGTTTGTCTGATTTGTGCCTGAATCGTATCTATATGATATGAAAAATTATCAATCATTGTTTATTCGTTTGTTTTGATATTCGCAACTGTTATTTCTTAAAGCGTGCGGATACTGCAAAAAATCCTTTTATTCAGCCCTTTTATTTTATATTCCGTAATCCCGCGGGGCGCAAATCACATTAATAGCCTTATTCTCTGATTCCAATTCTCTGTAACAGAAATGAATACAATTCTGTATCTCCTTTAATATTCCGAAATTTGCAATATGAGATTGATACAAAATTTAGTCTCGCGAATTTAAGGTTATTAGATGATTGTGAAAATAGGTAAGATAAATATAGGTATAGTTTGCATTTTATGGTTTTTCTCTTCTTGCATTGATGAGACTTTCACCAACACGGGTGACGTGGAAGGAACATATATTTCGGTAAGAGGGATAGGACTTCAAAAATCGACGGATTATGGAAGCTCGGAAGATTACATCATTCGTAATTTCCGTATTCTGGCGTTCGACAAGGCGACCGGTGAATGCAAATCCAACAAGAAATACAGCGCATGGGAGGGTGACATCATACGTCATCAGATTGATGTGGGCAATTACGATTTCGTGTTCCTTGCCAATGAACCTGCCAATATCCCTGTTATAAATAAGTTGAATGCCGTTTCCGTCTACACGGATTTGAATCATATCGCTTATCCGGCAAGTTACTTCTCTTCCGAACAGTTGATTCCGATGATTCAGGAAATAAAAGATGTGACGGTGTTGGCGGACGGGAAAGGTGCGAAACTAAGTGATAACACAGAGGTTGCCATTCTGCAACTGGCTCTTGACCGGTTGGCCGTGCGGGTAGAGGTATTGTTGGAAGCTGAAGATGATTTTGATGAAGTTTTTGAAGGGGTTACATTCAGCAATATTCCTAATTGGGTACCTCTGACGGCAAACTATGTGGCGGATAGTGAGGAAACGAAAGTAAAATGGGAGGAAATACGTAAGTTTACACGCGAGGATGACGGAAACTATTTCTCTGACGGGACGCCTGCAACAGGAAATGCGTGGGCTAAAAAAGTGTCCCGGATTATTTTGCCGGCCAATGAACTGAGTTCGGTCGATGAAAAAGAGAAAGCGGTTGTCTTCACTGTCAATATGGGAAAAAATTACAGTCCGTCCTGCGAGTTGAAGATTGCTCCTGAACCGACAGTCAATTACAGCCTTCCTGTTAATACTATGCTCGATTTCCACGGGATTATCAAAGAGCCGTTGGAAGTAAATATCAAGGCATCGGAATGGGATAAGACAGGAAACGGATGGGAAATCTCGGGCAACCGGATGCTGAACGTGTCGGAAACGGAAGTATGGATTACGGACTTTAATGGAGCGCGGATTTCTTTCTGGTCGAATATGCCGGTGGTGCGGGTGCTCGAAAATGTAAAAGTGAAAAGCACCGGAGAGATTCCGTTGACCAATGATGTGTTCAATGCCTTGTCCAGTCAGGAATGGAAACCGAACGGTGATGAAAGAATTTCATATAATCCGCGCACAGGTTCCGGGTATATGGATATCCTGTTGGATTTGCCCAATACGGTAGGTGAGGAAACTTATGAGCTTACCTTGATGGCTGCGGAAGATTATGAAGGCACGAATGCATTGCAACGTACAATCAAGGTTCATGTAAAACAGGAGGGTACAAGGTATCCGTTTTATAAGAATGGCCCCGCGCATTTATGGTCAACTCCTTATATCGGGGCTTTCTGGAAAGATGATGAAGTAGGGGAAAGGATAATTAGTGGTATAAGGTGGTCTTATTGGTGGGGATGGAGTGTATCTGTTCCGCCGGAGTATCAGGATTGGATTGTGCTGAGCACCAGTCCGAGCTTTGACCCTCATGTAGGTACTGATAATCCGGGAGATCCGGAAGACTATCCGGTTGTACCCAACGGGTTGAAGGGTGAAGATGGGACTGCTGTATCAGGAAGAGGAAGAATCTATTTCAGAATCGGGCTGAAAAGTAAGAATGATACGGGTAAGCCGAAATATGGTGTGGTGAATTTGGTGTATTATGAAGGGGATACTCCTGTTAACACTCAATTATTCATCCGTCAGGGGGATGAGCCGGATTATCTTATGAGGGACGGTACATCCGGCATGGATTATGGAAGCAAGTTTTCTGTGTATAACCTGACTGTCAAGGAGTTCAGGAGAAATCCCGGAACGGATCTGGAGACATATAAGATTGATTATAGTAATCTGCAGGATGAAGTTGATTTTGTGGAATACCCTACCCAGGCAGGCGCGCATTTCCGTTGGGGACTGCCGATGAAAGACGCCGAAGAAGCCCGCTATGCGTATCATCCCACTAATAAGAACTATACTACTCAATGGGAAGCATCCTATTGGCCGATGAAATTTATGACTGAGGACAAGTATTGGGTAGGCACGGATACCGAAAAAGGATATGAGGACGAATATGAAATATGTCCTGAGGGATATTACCGGCCGACTGACGGGCCGACCGACCGGATGGCGGTAAACAGTAACCCCAGTTATGGTAATCAGATCTATCAGTCGGACTGGAGAATGTCCATATTCCGCACTCCGATGAGAGGGGATGGTTACTATACAACAAGCCAGATGCCGTTTTATCCGGAGTATAAAACAGAATTTTATAACGCTGCCCCTCTTGAAGAGGTGATGTACGGATTCTATGCGGATGGCTATTTTGACAGACGGCCTATACAGCAAAGGACGATGATTAATGGACTGGAAAGGGGCACGGGAATCACCAGCCAATATAGAGGGGTATCACTCGATACTACGGAAGCGGCATATATTGGAACATTGATTTTTAATCCCGATACCAAAGCTTCTGTCTTTTTTCCGGCAGCCGGAAGAAGATGGCACTCGGACGGCAGTTTGGAGTTTGCCAGCGAAACGGGGTATTATTGGTCTTCCTCGGTAGCTCCGGGATGGACAGACGTGAGCAGTGGTGAAGAGAAAGGAGCCCGGTATGGCAATATATGGGCAGTACAGTTGTGTTATGCCACTCCGACTCCGATGTCATCAGGTCACCAATTCGGTTATTCAATTCGTTGTGTGAAGAAGAAATGAGAAGAATTTTCGTATATATAAATATAGTAATCAGCCTGTTCCTGCTTTTGGGGGTATCGGCCTGTGTCCATGAAACCGATATTTCGGTTCCGTCGGGACAGGAGGAAATACCGGAAGATAAAGTGCGGATAGAGATATTTACCCGGGCGAAATCCTACAACCTGCCTGCTACAAGGGCGGTAGGGAACGAGTATGCGGTCGGTATGCATCCCTGGGTGTTTGTGTTCAGGGGAGAAGGGACGGATGCCGTTTTTGTGGAAGCCGTGCAGGCCTTTGAACTTATCGGGAAGAGGTATGTATTGTTGACAAGGCAGACTGACGGCAGCAAATATCAGCTTTTGATTCTGGCCAACCCTGTGGAAAAGTTCTATTATGGGGATGCCGTGACGGGGTATGAATTCAATATCACAAAGATAAAAGAGAAAATCATTGCCGGAACAACGAAATTGTCGGATGTCTGTCGGGATATGATGACTGCTCCGCTGGCGAATCCGTCGGCCGGTATTATTCCTTATAGTAACCCTGCTGATACGATACCGATGAGTTATCTTCTTCCGGTGGACGGGGTGGATAATTCCATAAAGATAGAGAATAGTGACGGAACGCCATTGGGACTGACACGTGCCATAGCAAAGTTGGTACTTGTAAATACTGCGCCTGAATTTACGTTGAAAGGGATTACGGCCGTAGTCAATGTACCCCGGCAAGGGCGGTTGCACAATCTTGATGTCACCACTCTCACGACCGCGTCCGGCCTGACGGAATATCAGTATGATGCCGGGTATTCGGCGCCTGTAGCCGGCGCGGCTGTGGCAGACGGAGGGCAAAGTACGAAAGACGAACCGGTGTACCTTTATGAATCGGCAACAGGGAATAATACATATCTGATTATTCAGGGGACGTATGCCAATAAAGATTATTACTACAAGATGGCTGTCATTGACAAGGATGGTTATTTGATGGACATATTGCGGAACCGTGAGTACACATTTACAATATCGAAAGTCAAAGGGCCCGGATATGATACGGTGGAGGATGCCAAAGCATCGAAGGCGTCAAATACAGCTTTGGATTTCAGGATACAGGTAGACGAGAGTGATGCTTATGAGATTATCGCCAATAATGATTATTTTCTGGGAGTGAGTAATTCGGTCTTTATGGCATATACCAATGCGACTACAATCTACAACGAGGCGTTCAGCCTGATAACGGATTGTACGGTAGAATTTCCGGACGCAAGGACAATAACTGACAATTCCGCGGAAATAGCTCCCGGTTCATTCAGACTGGAGAGCCCTGCCGACGGAAAGATTCCGATAGTAAGTTCGGGCATTTCCTCGCCGCGTACGACTGCCATAGGTGTACGTATTACGAACTGGCTGATGTGGTATGAGGATGGCATTATGGGAGATGACGGAGTAATGAGAAAAAATGGATATATAACATTAAAACTTGGAAATTTGGAAAAACAGGTTCATATAAGACAAAGGAAAGCGATAGCGCCGGAAGGGACAGTATTGAAATTTATGCCTACCGGCAATACAGACCCGACGGTGAGTGAAGTGAATTATTTCTGCCTGACAGGCAGGGTGGAAGAAGAGGGTGACAATCCTAAGAGCTGGATTAAGTTGCGTCCGTCTACAATGGTCGACCGGGAAGATACAGGCCATATCATTGTAGAAGATGGAAAGATTTTCATCCAGATACTGCCCAATGAAGATTCTTCGCCGAGAACCGGCAGTGTTTCATTGGCTACTATAACTCCGTATAGCACGCCTGAGGATAATCGTGTGCAACGTATAAAAATCAATATTACTCAGTTGGGGAAAACTCAATGAATGTAAAAGCCATATTATAAATGAAGAAAGTCCTTATACTCATATTGTTAATGTCCGGAGGTTTCGTCCTTGAGAGCCATGCCCAGAAAGTCGCGCTTAAAAGCAACCTTCTGTATGATGCCACCACCACCCTGAACTTGGGACTGGAGATAGGGCTGGCACGTAAATGGACTCTGGATGTCCCCGTCAACTATAATCCCTGGAAGCCGGAAGACGGTAAACGTCTGCGCCACTGGGGGATTCAGCCGGAAGTCCGTTACTGGTTCTGCGAACGTTTCAACCGGACATTTATCGGACTGCACGGGCATTATGCCGATTTTAATGTAGGCGGTTGGCCCGACTGGTCGTTTATCAGCACGAATATGCAAAAGAACCGTTATCAGGGGCATTTGTATGGTGCCGGATTCTCGGTGGGACATTCGTGGATACTGAAAAAGCGGTGGAGCGTTGAAGCCTCTCTCGGACTGGGGTATGCGCATATCGTCTATGAGAAATATCCTTGCGCGACGTGTGGTACTAAATCAAAGGATACAAGCAGGAATTATTTCGGGCCTACCAAGGCAAGTGTATCACTTATTTATGTAATCAAATAGTAGAATCATGATGAAAAGAAATATATACTTCACCGTATGCCTGTTGGTTGTCCTGTGCCTGAATGTTGTTCCGGCTATGGCTCAGACCCGTTCTTATGACGGTACTGTCACCGTGAAACCGGTACTACTGGAGCAAAAAGGTGATTTTCTTCATGTTGACATTGATTTCGACCTGAAGGACGTGAAAGTGAAATCTGCCCGTGGAGTGGACTTTATTCCCCGGCTGGTAGCTCCCGGACGCACGCTTAATCTTCCGAAAGTATCTATTAAAGGGAGGGATGAGTATCTGGCATATGAACGCCGGATTGCGGTGATGGGTGCAAAAGAGAAAAAGAACTATGACAAGCCATATACGGTAGAAAAGGGAAGCAAACTGAAAAGCGGGACTCTGCCATATAGATATGTAGTGCGTTACGAGCCGTGGATGGAAAATGCGCGGTTGGATGTGCAGCGTGATGAGTGCGGTTGCGGTGAGGTCAAGTTGATGAAGGTAGAGCATTTGGTAGATAAGGTTACATTGGAACGTGTATTGCTGCCCTATGTCGTAACACCTCATTTGGCTTATTTGCAGCCAAAGGCCGAAGAAATCAAGCAACGGGATATACAGGCGGAATGTTTTCTGGATTTTGAAGTGAACAAGATACATATCCGTCCCGAATATATGAACAATCCTCAGGAACTGGCCAAAATCCGCAAGATGATTGACGAACTGAAGTCGGATCCGAACGTGAAAGTCAACCGGTTGGATATAATAGGTTATGCTTCTCCCGAAGGGACATTGGCGGCTAACAAGCGCTTGTCCGAAGGACGTGCCATGGCGCTGCGTGATTATCTGGCTTCCAGATATGATTTTCCGCGAAACCAGTATTCTATCATCTTTGGCGGTGAGAACTGGGAAGGACTGGAAAAGGCGCTTGAAACGGTTGAAATGGAATATAAGGATGAAGTACTGGATATTATCCGGAATATACCGGTTGAAAAAGGAAGGGAAACAAAACTGATGCAGCTACGTGGGGGAGCACCTTACCGGTACTTGCTGAAATATATATTTCCAAGTCTGCGTGTAGCCATCTGCAAAGTGAATTACGAAGTCAGAAACTTCAATGTGGATGAAGCGAAGGAGGAAATAAAGAAACGTCCGCAGAATCTGAGCCTGAATGAAATGTTCTTGGTTGCCAATACCTATCCGGCAGGTTCTCAGGATTTTATTGATGTATTTGAAACGGCAGTCCGGATGTATCCGAAGGATGAGATTGCGAATATAAATGCTGCTACTGCCGCTCTTTCACGCAATGACCTTGTTTCTGCCGAACGCTATCTAAAGGCTGCCGGTTTGAAAAAGAACTTGCCGGAGTACAGCAATGCAATGGGAGTGCTAATGTTACTGAAAGGAGAATATGAACATGCGGAGAAATATCTGAATGATGCAAACGGAGAGGGTCTTGAAGCTGCCGGACTCAATCTGAAAGAACTGGCCGTGAAGAAGGCTAACGCAGCGGAAATTGAAAAGAAAAATAGGGATAAATAAATTAATTACAAACGCTTTTATTTTAAATTGTAGACAATGAAGAAAAAGAATTTTTTAGTGTTGGCACTTGCTGCTTTTACATTTGCAGCATGTAGTAATGAAGACATCGTGCCTGGTGGGGAGGATAATAACGATGTAGTGAACCTGGAAGGAGATGCATGGGTTGCATTAAGTGTTCAATCAACGAAAACTCGTGCGATAAACACTCCGAACCAGGAAAACGGTACGCCCGATGAAAGTACGATTACTGCTGTTAGCGCAGTCTTTTTTACTGGGCACACTGATGCGAGTGTAGTAACGAGAATTGTAAAATTCACGGATGATGATATTACTAATCTGCCTAATAGAACGAGTGCATTCAAAGTGCCTAAAACGTCGAAGGCTGTATTGATTATCGCTAATCCGCAGAATTTGAACCGTACTATCCAGGAGAATGATACCTATGGGACTGTGAATAAGGTTGTGACGCTCACAACGGAAGCTGAAGTTACCACCGGTGTCGCAAAATCAGGCGGGTTTGTCATGACAAACGCTAAAGGTGATTTGGAACCGTCGGATACTGACGGTAGCCCGAAGGACTTGGAATTGTTTAGCACGGCTACTGCCGCGACAAGTTCTCCTCTGACAATCAGAATTGACCGTGTGTCGGCTAAAGTACGCGTTTATGTAAAGGCGGATAGCGGTGAAGAACTCAGTGACGTGGCTACTATAGACACAGATGGGACAGGATGGTATCTCAATGTAACGAACAAAAAGTTCTATCCTGCGTCAAAAAGGACGAAAACTGCAATGAACACATGGACGCCCTATGACCAATATGGGCTTGGCTCGTACAGAAAAGATCCGAATTTCGGAACGGGTACTGCTATCGGCGCATGGAGTGATAGTGACCCGAGTGCATATGCTGAAAACTATTTTTATGTATCATCTGCTACTAAAGATACTGATATAGCTTGGAATAAAGTGAATACTACTGCTAAATATTGCTTGGAGAATACGCAGGATGAGGATTTCAATAAGCACGCTTATACAACGCAGGCTTTGCTGAAAGTCAGTTATGCCCCTACGACTATTACTAATGCGGATGACACAAAAGTAACTTTGGCCAATGGAACAGACTGGTTCAATATGAACGGTATATTCTATACGCAGGCTTCGGTCTTGACTTATATTGAAGAAGAATTGACAAATAAATATACTCACAAGGCACCGGCTGAGTATGCTACGGACATAACGGATGCTTATAATGAATATATAGAAGCGCTTTCTCTGACTCCGGTAACTATTCCTGCTGCCAAGGACGATACTAAAACAGCGGAGGAAATGGCTGAAGAACTTAAAGGCAAGTTTGAAGCATTGGCTGCCAGTATTGCAACAGCAAGTGAAGGTGGTAAAGCCCTGAAAGGTGTTGAATATTATTCAAAAGGTATCTGTTATTACAAAATTATGATTAAGCATGATGACAGTCCTACCGTAATGAATAAACTGGGTGAATTTGGTGTAGTTCGTAACTCTGTGTATGATATCACCGTAAATAAGATCAACAATCCCGGTTATCCTTCTATCCCGGATCCGGATCCAAGTGCGCCGGATGAAGAAGAAGACCGTTATTTATCTATCAAGATTGAGGTTAACCCATGGACTTGGTATTCTCAAGTTGAACCTCTATAAACTGATATTCATTGTTTAATTACAAATCGGGGTAAAGAGGGGAAACTCTCTTTACCTATAAAACAAACAATAGAAGAAATCGAAAACTATCAATAAATTGAAAAATAATAGATTGATAGAATTTAGAAGTATATAAGTATGAACCTAAAAAGCCTTATATGTCATATTGCCTTAGGAGTTCTCATTGTTGGTTCCTGGATAATGACTTCTTGCGACAGTTTTAACGAAGATTTGCCGGAATGCCGCTTGTCTGTAAAGTTTAAATACGACTATAATATGGAATTTGCAGATGCTTTTCATATGCAGGTCGATAAAGTGGAACTTTATGTGTTTGATAAGGAAGGAAAGTTCTTGTTCAAGCAGGCAGAAGAGGGCAGTTCGCTGTCGACGGGGAATTATTTGATGGAAGTGGCATTGCCGGTGGGGGAGTATCAGTTTATGGCATGGGCAGGTGCACGTGATTCATATGATATTACTTCATTAACTCCCGGTGTTTCTACTCTTACGGACTTGAAATTGCAGTTGAAACGTGAGGAATCCCTTATTATTGACAAACAACTGGAGACGCTTTGGTACGGTGAGATTATTAATGTGAATTTTTCCGGTACAGCTCATCAGACGGAGACAATCAATCTGATAAGGGATACAAAGAGAGTACGGTTTATCTTTCAGGGTTATACCAATGACTGGGAACTGAATGTAGACGATTACAATTATGAGATTCAAGAATCCAACGGGTATTTGGGGCATGATAACTCTTTGTTGGAAGATGATATCCTGAGTTTTCAGCCTTATCGTAAAGAGCAGGTGAATCCCTCGGCGGCTTCAGTAGACCTGAACACGATGCGGTTGATGAAAGACAGGAAAGCCCGCCTGGTAGTGACGGAGAAAGGCTCGGGGAAAAGAGTATTCGACATCAATCTGATTGATTATCTTGCCATGACTAATATGGAGGATCAGAAAATCGGAATGCAGGAATATTTTGACCGTCAGAGCAATTACCATATCGTTTTCTTTGTATCTGATTCCTGGCTTGCCATGAGGATTATCATCAATGGATGGACTGTTTATTCTCAAATAGAGGGGGAGTTGTAAGAAGATAGTATATAGAGAGAAAGGAGAGAGAAAAGCGGACAGGTCGGGTTGTTGATAAACCCGGCCTGTCTTTTTTTTACAGGGTATTGATTATTTCATGTTGTTTCTGCATGAAAACAATGCGTTGCGCTTCTCCGCTTTCCGAGATTAAGGTGGAATGACGTTTCAAAGATAGAATCCAGTCACGTTGCATCTGGCAGATATGCGGATTCAGTGAGTCCATTGAGTTGATGGAGTACACCCGCAGCAAACTGATCTGATAATTCGTTTTTTCAATATAACTGTAAGTCGCTTCAAAATTAATGTTGGACAGGTAGAAGTACACCTTGTGTCCTTCACTGAACTCGCCTTTGCTTGACAGGTTCTCGATACTTGCCAGTAATTGGTGAAGTTCTTCTTTTATATACCGCACGTCTTCTGCTGAAATAAGATTCAGGCTGGCAAAATACCTGATTTCATTAACGAAAGAACGGAAGATGTTGGCATCCCATATAAAATATGTTCTCGGCAATTGCCTGGCACTTTCGCTCAGTCTCTTGTGTGCCTGCTCTATCCGTTTTTCTACATACATGTCCGACAGTGAATGGGGAGTCCTGACCTGCCCGTGTTGGTATAGCCATCGGCAGAGCCGGAATTTGGACAAATACTCGTATGAAGAATAGAGAGTGAAAGGCAGTAGATTGGCGGCAGTATATATTTCTGTCGTACTATCGTCCTTCACATATTCGAATATTTGCTGGTAACGGTTCAGAATCTCGTAATAACTCTCTATCGCATTGGACGTATGAAGCAGGTTCAAGTCGAAAGTTACCTTATTGGAATTGTGGCTGCCAACAACCTGATCAATAGAAATTCCTAATTTGGACGATATAACAGCTATCTCTTCAATGGAAAAAGAAACTTCACCTCTGAGTCTGCGATAAACGGCTTCTTTGCCCATACACAAAATGTCCGCCAGAATACTGGCAAGATTTTGTCCATGGGGAACCCGTTCTTTCATAACTGTAATCAGTTCATTCAAAATACCATTTTTCATTGTTTGTTCTTCGGTTTTTAAATTAATAATTATCGTGATACATTTAATGCAAAATTAAGCCTTGTATTTGAAAGATTTGTGTGGGAAAACAGGTATGAGGTGGAGATGGTCTTTCTGATTTAATAGGATTGGCGGAAGTTGAAGGCATTTAATGAAAAAAAAGTAGATAATATGCTTATCTACTTTCATTTATTGAAATTATGGAGTCTTGATATTCCTTTTTTGCGAAAAGAATGAAATTACAGAGTGTCAATAATTTCCCTCTGTTGTTTAAAGAACTGGATACGCTGCATTTCGCCGCTTTCGGAAATCAACGTGGAAAATTTCTTTAAAGATTGAATCCATTCTTTCAAGCTGCGGAAAATTCCGGTATCCATCGTGGTAAGGGAGTTAATAGAGTAAACACGTATCAGGCTGAGCTGGATATTGTTAGTCTCCACATAGCTGTATGTCGCCTCGAAGTTGATATGCGACACATAGATACGGACTTTGCCGCCATCATCCGTTTTTCCTTTGGTAGCGAGTTCTTCCAGTTCGTCCGCAAGCAGGAACAGCTCGTTTTTTATTTCCTCTTTGGCTTCATCCGAAATAAGATGGATACTGTAGAAGTATTGGATGTCATTGATGAGATGCTGGAAAATCGTATTGTCCCATATGTAATCTATGGAATGGAAATGCCGTGTCATACTCACGTAATCTTTTTGGATGTCAACGAGTTTCTGCGGTATCTCCAGTTCTTCGAAGTTTTTGCACTGGATATATTTATTCTGGTACATCCATTTGAATAAGCGGAACTTTGCCAGAAGGTCGTGCTTCAGGTAGAGTGTTTGGGGGATGATATTGGAGGAAGTTCCCATTGAAGAATCCGGGTCGTCTTCCAATGTATTAATCAATGTGACATACTTGTGCAGTATGTCATAGTAGCTCTCGAACGGATGGTCGTAATCTACAATATTCATATCAAACATCGCGTTGGTTTTAAAACTGCTTCCTATAATAGTATCCAGGGATATCCCCAGTTTTCTTGAAACGAGAGCCGCTTCCTGAAAGGTGAAAGGGACTTCGCCGCGCAGTCTTCTATATACAGCTTCTTTGCCTATATATAGCGTATCCATTAACATGTCTGCCAGTTTGCCTTTGACCGGAAGTTTATCCTTCATCGCTTCTATGAGGTTTGCATTTGGACTATTTGTCATCATAATAATTTGGAATAAATAATACTTTTCTATTATAAACATGTGTCGGCGGCAACTTGTTTTGGAATATGAGAGTATTTAATTCTTCTTTTTTAGAAAATATCCTTTCCGAAAATTGTGTATATTAATCAAATCGGTTACATTTGTGACCATAAACAAAACGGAGAGACATCGTCTCTTTAGTAAACAATAGAAAAACGTATAATGAAAAGAATATTGGTAAGTGGGGGAGCCGGATTCATAGGCTCACATCTCTGTACACGGCTTATAAACGACGGTCACGAAGTGATATGCCTTGATAATTTTTTTACGGGTTCGAAAGATAACATCGCCCATTTGATGAACAACCATCATTTTGAGGTAGTAAGGCATGATGTCACTTACCCTTATTCTGCTGAAGTAGATGAAATTTATAATCTGGCTTGTCCGGCATCTCCTATCCACTATCAGCATGACCCGATCCAGACGGCCAAGACATCTGTGATGGGAGCTATCAACATGTTGGGACTGGCAATGAGGCTGAATGCCAAAATATTACAGGCTTCTACCAGTGAAGTGTATGGAGATCCGATTGTACATCCTCAACCGGAGACTTATTGGGGAAATGTAAACCCGGTAGGATACCGCTCATGTTATGATGAGGGGAAACGTTGTGCGGAAACCTTGTTTATGGATTATCACCGTCAGAACGAAGTACGTGTGAAGATTATCCGTATTTTTAATACGTATGGGCCGCGGATGTTGCCGAATGACGGACGGGTGGTTTCCAATTTCATTTTGCAGGCATTGAATAATGAAGACATAACCATTTATGGTGACGGGAAACAGACACGCAGTTTCCAATATATTGATGATTTGATTGAGGGGATGATAAGAATGATGGATACGGAAGATGAATTTACCGGACCTGTGAACCTCGGGAACCCGAATGAATTTCCGGTTCTCGGTTTGGCGGAGAAAATAATCAGCATGACCGGCTCTTCTTCAAAAATTGTATTCAAGGCTTTGCCGGACGATGATCCGAAACAACGCCAACCGGATATAACACTGGCAAAAAGAAAACTCGATTGGGAACCGACCATCGAACTGGAAGATGGGTTGAAGCGCATGATTGAGTATTTTAAAAAAGTTTGATGTGTAAAAAAATATTATAACGCGATTATTATGAATATGGAAATTAATCCTTCTGAATATAAAGTACTCATTGTGGACGATGTGATCTCAAACGTGCTTTTGCTGAAGGTACTTTTGACCAATGAGAAATTCAATATTGTGACTACCGGCAATGGTACGCAAGCATTGGAACAGGTAAAGAAGGAAAAGCCGGATCTTGTATTGCTGGATGTCATGATGCCCGATATCAGTGGGTTTGAAGTGGCGCAGCAGATGAAAGCGGATCCGGAAATGTCTGAGATCCCTATCATTTTCCTTACTGCACTTAATAGCACCGCGGACATCGTGAAAGGATTCCAGGTGGGTGGGAATGACTTCATATCGAAGCCGTTCAATAAGGAAGAACTGATTATCCGTGTGACGCACCAGATTTCACTGGTTGCCGCGAAGCGGATTATCGTGGCGCAAACGGAAGAGTTGCGCAAGACGATCATGGGACGTGACAAACTCTATTCTGTGATTGCGCATGACTTACGTTCGCCGATGGGGTCTATCAAGATGGTACTGAATATGCTGATCCTGAATCTGCCGAGTGAAACAATCGGCGAAGAGATGTATGAACTGCTGACGATGGCTAACCAAACGACTGAGGATGTATTCTCATTGCTTGATAACTTGCTGAAATGGACGAAGAGCCAGATTGGCAAGCTGAAGGTGGTTTATCAGGATATCAATATGGTAGAGGTCGTAGAGGGTGTGAGTGAAATCTTCACGATGGTGGCGAGTTTGAAAAATATTAAGATTGTACAGGATGTGCCTGTGGCAGGTGTAGCTGTACGTGCTGATATTGATATGATTAAGACGGTGATCCGTAATTTAATCAGCAACGCGATCAAGTTTAGTAACGAGGGTGCGGAAGTGATAGTGTCATTGACGGAAGAAGATGGCATGGCAATCGTCAGCGTGAAGGACAGTGGTTGCGGTATTGACGAAGAGAATCAGAAGAAGTTGCTGCATACGGATACTCATTATAGTACCTTCGGTACAAACAATGAAGAAGGTTCAGGACTCGGACTGTTGTTGTGTCAGGACTTTGTTGTCAAGAATGGTGGTAAACTTTGGTTTACTTCAAAGAAAGGCGAGGGGTCTACATTCAGCTTCTCGGTTCCGTTGTTGGAAAGATAAGTTTTCCACAGATTACACGGATTCACACAGATTTAGAAAATAATGGGGCACGGTTTGCATGGATATGCAAATCGTGCTTTTTTATTTTCATCCTGATGAGAGAATGGTTGCTACGGAATTCAAGTTGTAAGTTTTAATTGGCTCGTGAATTTTAATCGGTACGTGAATTCTAATCTGTGTGAATCCGTATAATCCGTGGTGAAAATCATCGTTTACAAATAGCTTTGAAGTCGCAGTATGAACATTTCTTTATGTCTTCTGTCTGCGTAAAGGCTTCTTTCTCATCGAAAATCTCTTTTAATAGTGCTTGCAGGCGTTCGCGGAACTCATCTTCAAAGAAAGCGAAGTTATTCACAGGTATTTTGGGCTTGCGGGGTTCTCCCATTTCAACGACAGGTGAATAGCTCTCGGATGCTGCACGGTGGATATAAAGCAGGGCGGGAGCTACCATCAGCGGCTGTTTCCGGCTCATAATGGCGGCATATAGAAATGTTTGGAAGATGTAATTCGGGCGTGTCTCCGACGGGGTAAACAATTGCTCTATGTTGGCGGGCGTTTTAGGACTTCCACCGGTTTTGTAGTCAACGATTCGCAGCGTGCCTTCCTTCGCATCCATGCGGTCTATTGTTCCACCCAAACGGAGAGTGAACGGCCCTTGTCCGGTTTGGATGGTTATTTCTTCCGAAACTTTTTCTTCCATGGCGACCATTTCGAAAGGAGTATACTGAAGGTCATTACGCAACAACTGTTTCAGATAGGAGACAATGACTTTGGAGTTGATGAGTTGCACTCCGTTGTATTCGGGCTTTTCTTCGGGAGCCACTTTGAATAATTCTTGCTTGAATGCACGGTCGACGTAACTTTGCAGCTTTACTTCATCACGCAGCAAGCGTTCCAGATCTTCTTTCTGTATCATTTTCCTATTGGCTGTCAGGTCGGTATATGCCAGTTGGGCGGAGAGATGGAAGATTGTCCCGAACAAGGCGGAGTCTATTTCCGCACTGACTTCGTCCGGTGTCTTCAGTCCGGCTACATATCGGTAGTAAAATCTCAGCCGGCAATCGAGGTAGGCGTTGAGGGCAGAGGGGGAAAGGATTACAGATTTTGGATTACTGCTATCGTAAGCACGATGGATGCGTCTTAGTACTTCCGGTGTTTTTTCAATCTGTATCTCTTGGGTGCTTTGGGGAGATTGTCCGGCTTCCAGGTATTCACGGGTGATTTCGTGAGGGCCTTCTACTAATAGTTGCAGCATGAAGCGGGATTCTTCTCCACGGTTCAGACCATCTGAAGAGGTATTATAGAGAAGGGTGATGTTTTCTGCCCGTTGTATCAGACGGTAGAAATAATAGGCATATACTGCATTCTTGTGTTCGATAGTCGTCATTCCGAAGGCTTTCCGGAGATTATATGGAATGAATGAGGATTCCCCACCGGATTTAGGTAGTTGTCCTTCGTTGAGAGATAGCATTATCAGGTTGCGGAAGTCGAGGTTACGTGTTTCCAGTACTCCCATTACTTGCATTCCGATAGCGGGTTCGCCGTGGAAAGGGATATTGGAAGAAGTCAGCACTTTGCTAATCAGTCTTTTCAATGTATCGGTGCGCACGTTTAGTTCTCCACTTTCAATCAAACTGTAAAGACGGTTGATTTTAAGATGGCTTTGGAAGAGGGATTCTCTATAAAGTTGGTTGAAAATATCGTTATATTCTCCTTCTTTGCGGTATATGGTTGAGATGTCTTTAATTAATCCGACAAGGTAATCACACAAATTTTTAATACCACTGCGGGGAGTAAAGAGGTTGGCTAAGAAATCATCCTGTTTTAGTTCCGATGGGAGCGGATAGAAACGGTTTGTCCTTGTCAAGTCATTTTCCAGTGAGATGGCATGCGTGGATAGTTGTTGGGTATAGGGATGCTTCAATATGGCTGATACTGCTTCGTAGGTGAATCGGCCTGTGTCAGTACGATAACCATTGGTTTGCAACTCCATCGCTGCGTTGATAAAGCTGTAGACGGGAGTTTGTGCCAATGGGAATCCCATAGTGATGTTGACGTTCTTCACTTCTTGCGGAATGGAATGGAGTACGGGCAGTAACAGTGCTTCATTACAGAGTACTACGGCATTTTCCTTTTCGTTTTCTTCTGCGATTTGTGATTGCTCATTGGCAATACCTTTCACCCATTCGGGGAGAAAGCGTGCTTGCGCATTCTCGGTGGAAGCGGAGATATAGCGTATTTTCTTGGGTGATTTGAAAGAATCGAAACAACTTTCCGGAAGTTCGTTCGGGAAGTCTCTAAGATTACGTTTGAGGAATTCTCCGGCTTCATGCTTCTTGATTTGTTGGGTATAGAACACATCATAATCCCAATAGAACATGGCTTTATCTGCGTCTTGCAGCAGTTTGAAGAATTGGTGTTCTACTTTATTCAGCACATTAAAACCGACGAATATATATTTGTCATACTTGAGCCGGTCGGTATCGAGCTGCTCGATGACATTCCGGTAGAGCATACCTTCGTAGGCAATGCCTAGTTCGGTCAGGTTCTCCTGATAGCGATGATAAATAGCCCCCAACTTGTCCCAAAGGGAAATAAATTTCTCTTTAAGTTCCGTCCGGCGTTCGATAGAGAAATTCTGGAAGAATTGCTGGATAGCTTCTTCCTGCTCTTTGTCCAGAAAGTCATAGTCATCCATCAGGTTCTTCAAGTCTTGCAGATTGCTGAAGAGTTTGTCTGCGTCCACCATATTCTTATCTACATCATCGAAGTCGCTGATTAACAATTCTCCCCAAAAGTAGAAATCATCCAGTGTCTCCTGACTTTGTGTTTCTTCCTTGAATACTTTGTAAAGCTCGCAAACTAATCGGATAGGATCACCGGCTTTTTGTACGGATAGTTTCTGAAACAGGTCGCTGATACTCATTGCAGCAGGAGCCCAAATCGGTTGGTCGGATTCTCCTGCCAGGTATTCATTGAAAAACAGATTGGCACGTTTGTTCGGGAAAACGAGTACCGTACGTGACAGGTCGTTTCCTATCTTGGAATATAAATCGTGAGCGACTAGTTGGAGAAATGTTTGCATATTGATTAAAATGTTTTCTGGTTAAAGTATTTATTGCAGTCGGAACATGACTGGAATAGTATAATAGACAGCGACTTTTGTGCCGTCCTCTAATTCTCCCGGTTTCCATTTAGGCATTAAATTGACAACCCGTAAGGCTTCTTTATCTAAATAAGGGTCTACACCACGCACAATTTTAGGATTGATGATATTGCCATCTTTGTCTACGATAAATTGAACGATGACACGCCCTTGGGCACCTGCCTCTCCTTGTGCAATCTCTTTGGGATATTGAATGTTTCTGGCTATAAATGACATGAGTTTCTGTGCTCCGCCCGGAAACTCGGGCATAACGGCAGATATATGCAACGTATCATTTTCAGAAGGCTTCTTGTCGATTTTGGGCGGAATCCATCCGGGAAGAGAAACAGACTTGATGGTGTCTTCACTTACTTCTCCCTCTACTACCTCTCCTTCTACCACAGGTTCGATAATTCCAAGAACTTCCGGTACGGGAGGGGGAGAGGGGATATCTTTAATGGATGCCACAACCGTATCTTCCTCTGTAATAGGAACTATATCTCCAAAGGTACATTCGCTGGAAATAGTATCGCTTATTATTTCCTGATTTGTCCCTTTATTGGCAGAATTTGTACAAGAAGTCATCGGAGACATAGCTACTAATCCTGCGGATATACCTAGCACGGTGACTGCTTTTCCAGCTATTCGTTTTCGTTCAAGTTGTTGTTCCAAATAGCGGACTTCTGCTTCACATTTAGGACAAGTACCCAGGCAATCACCCTGATATTGACATTCAGAGGTGATGAACTCGATATCATTTGCTTCAGCTATTTGTCTGCGGATATCTTTTAGAATCTTGCAGGTTTGTTTTCCTCGTTTCATGGCTAATAGGATTTTGGAGTTTTATAAATGAATCGGTCGAATTGGGTGATTCCCATTTCTTTCAAGAGTTGTATGCTGTGCTCAATATCATTCTCTGTATTGTAGCAGGGAATGAGCGGGGTGCGGATAATGATTTGCTCTGCTTTACCACGCTCGATTAAATATTGAAGATTAGAGAATACATTCTTATTGTCTTTACCTGTATATTGTTGATAAATATCATTGTTGGTATCTTTAATGTCAATGATATAGTTATCAACGACTGTGGTGAGTTCTTCTATGTTTTGTAACGGAACATTAAGAGACGTTTCGACAGTAATTCTCCATTCCGGCCCGCATAACTGACGGAATTGCCGGATAAACTTGCTTTGCAGCAATGGCTCACCACCGCCAAAAGTGACTCCGCCGCGACTGGCCAGAAAGTATAGTTCGTCTTTGCGTACCTCTTCATAGAGTTGGGTGCAGTCGTAGTTTTTCCAAATTCCATCGGGTTGTAAGCAAGTTGGATTAAGACAATATTTACAACGCAACGGACAACCGTGAAAAGCCACTAATGTGGTGACTCCTTCACCGTCAATAGTAAGTCGATGACGGGCAATGCCAATGAGGGGTACTGTTTTCATCCTTTAGCTGTATCTATACTTTTTCTATTCTTTCTTCGTCTACATACCACAAATATCCGGTGATATTCTTATATCCCATTTTTGTGAGCAGTTGCATATATCCTCTTACTTGTTTATTGTATTTGGGATTCTCTTTACCAAATTTAAAGTCGACGACAACGACCTGACCGTCTTTCATCATCACACGGTCGGGGCGGCGGGTTTGTAATATTCCTTTTTCCTTATAAATGATGGCACATTCGTTGAACAGTGTCCATTCTCCCGAATACCAGTCTTGTATTTCTGGAGATGAGAAAGCCTTTTGCGCGACTTCACGTGCCATTTCTTCTTTTTCTTCGTTTCTGATTACTCCTTCAAAGATAAGCCGGTCAATGGTGGGCTCAATATCCTCGGCTGTTTCGATAACGGAGAATAGGGTGTGCAGCAAACGTCCACGATTGATAAAACGGTCGTCAGATTCCTCTTCCTCAATTCCTTGTATGAAATCCGCCGAGCGGTTGGACTGGCGGAATTCAATATCATGACGCATGGATTCCATTTGAACAGGTAACTTTTCCGGCTTCTGAGTGAGTTTATTGGTAGAAGTCTTTGCTTTCTCTTCTTCTGAAGGGCATAGTTTACCTTGCTCATAACAGTCTTCTTCCCAATCTATTCCTTCTTTAAGGGCTACGACAGGAAGTGCGTTTGCCAATAGTTCGGACATTGTACCTTTTTGAGCCTTTTTACTCCAAATGATAAGATTCTTTCCTGCACGGGTAAAAGCTACGTACAGTAAATTCAAATTGTCTACCCATAGTTGCAGGCGTTCATGCAGATAATCGTTTCCGTATATGGATTCCGCCATCTGCGTGGAATAATTGATAGGAAGAATATCCAAGGCATTGAACGGCGCTGTCTGAGGAGCGCACCATACTAATTGGTTATTCGTCTCATTCTCTAATTTCCAGTCGCAGAAAGGAAGGAGCACTGTATGGAATTCCAATCCTTTGGATTTATGTATGGAGAAGATTCGGATACCTTCTACCTCTCCGCTTGGAATCGTTTTGCTGCATAGTGTTTCGTCCCAATAACGGATGAATGCGTCAAGCTCGGAAGAGTTTTTTTGCAGGTAATCCGTTACCGCATCGAAAAAGGCAAACAGATAAGCGTCCTGATCTTTGATGTTTTTCATCTCGAAGATACTGAATAGTTCCTCTAACAATTCATAGAGAGGCATTAGTCTCAGTTCTTTTATCCTTTCAAGGAATGCGGATGGGAGATAGTTCTCGACAGGAAGGAGCAGGAGCGTGTTCCAGTCCAGTCCTTTTTGTAAGACTTCGTTCTGATAGGCCACTGCCAGTTGGGCACGGGCTATCTTATTCTTTTCGTCCGAGAGATAGCGCAAAGCATCCATCATCATACAAATAGCCAAGGAAGCATTCAGGCGGAATGCTTCATCCGATACTATCTTGTAATGCAACTCTTTGTCGAAATAATCGGCGATACGGGGGATGCTTTTGTTCTTTCGTACAAGGATGGCTATATCATTCAACCGCACACCATTGGCAAGCAGATGTTCTACTTCTGCTCCCAAGCTGATTAGTGTCTGTTCGGTATAGTCGTGCTCTTCATCGGGTTCGAGAAAAGAGACTTTCACATATCCTTTTTCCACGCTTCGGGGAGATTCCTGTACTACGTCCGCATAGGCTTTTTGCAAGTTTTCGCAGTCTTTGCCGAGTTGTTGTTTGTAGACTCCGTTCAGATAGTCGGCAGCGGCTGTGAAGATATGGTTGTTGAACCGGATGACAGTGGTCTCACTTCTTCGGTTGGTAGCCAATGTCTTGACACGAATCGGGAAATGTTCGATATGGTCATTCAGACCGTTGAGAATTCCCCAATCACCGTTTCTCCAACGGTAGATGGATTGCTTTACGTCTCCGACAATCAGGCTGTTTGCCCCTTGGGATAATCCTTCCAGTAAAAGCAGTTTGAAGTTCCCCCATTGCATCCGGCTGGTATCTTGGAACTCGTCTATCATGACATTGCGGATATTCGTTCCTATCTTTTCGAATACGAAAGAGGAATCGCCGTCTTTCACTAATTGGTGGAGTAGGGCATTGGTATCTGATAGTAAGAAGCGATTGTTATCGTGGTTCAGTTGGCGTACTTCTTCGTCAATATTGGCGAGAAGCTGTACCTTATTGAGATGTTGCAGGGATAGTCGGCAACTGTTCAGCAACAGATTATTTTTAGAACGTAGTTTTTCAGCATCTTCCAGGATTTGCATAAGAGTGGAAGATGCTAAATTAATGATGTCCGCATAGCGGGGGGAAGTCTTTGCTGCCCAGTTCTTGGCGTCTTCCAAGCATTTTTCCACTGTGGCATTACGTATGTCGTTGCTTAAAACTCCATTGTTGAGTTTACGGAAGTAACTGCCGATTCCGCGTGAACCGCCTTTCAGATCATCGGCAGTCAATGCGTGTCCGTCTAGTTCTCCTTCAAATTGGTCGTAAAAGCCTTTCATTTGTTCCAGAACCTCAGTCTCCAAGGCTTTCAGGTGTTTACGGTATTCTTTGATAGTATCCGGATTGCGCAACCGTTCCCGAAGTTTTTCTCCTTTTTCAATGTAGCCTTCATCGAAGATATTGCGTCCGAAACTCTTTACTTCGTCCGACACGTTCCAACGTTTATCGTCGGCAATCCGCTCGTTGATATAGTCTAACAGCCAGGCAAGGACAGGAGAAGTTGACCCCAACTTTTCTATCATACTGTCTACTGCGTCACTAAGCACTTCGGTATTGTTCAGTTCTATATTCAGGTTCGGACTAAGTTCCAGTTCACGTGCCAGATTACGCATGACGGACTGGAAGAATGAGTCGATTGTTTCTACCCGAAAACGGCTATAGTCATGTAGCATATAGCCGAGGGCAATACCGGCTGCTTCACGTATCTCTTGTTCCGTCTTGTCCGTCTCTTCCTTGATACGGTTGAGATAGGCTTCGGAATCTTTGTCACCTGTCTGAATACCATAAAGCTGGCTGAGAATGCGTTCTTTCATTTCTGCCGTGGCCTTGTTCGTGAAGGTCACAGCAAGAATTTGCCGATAGGCATACGGATTAAGAATGAGTAGCTTAATATATTCTACGGCCAGGGTAAATGTTTTGCCCGAACCTGCAGAGGCCTTATAAACAAGAAGTTCACTGTTCATACTGTGTAATATCAGGATTAATAGAACCTTTTCATAAAATCAGTTCCGAAATAAAGTAAGAATAAGGGTAGATAGTCTTTTAACGCCACTCGCAGTAGCTTCAAAGCCTGTCCGATTCTATAATTGATTGTTTGTGGAGAAACTTTGAGCCTTTCGGCTATCTCCTTGTGAGTTAACCGTTGATTACGATTCATTTCATACGCTTCGCGGTATTCTTTAGGGAGCTGCTTCAGTGCTTCTTCATATAATCGTAGAAGTTCATTTTCCAAATAAAAATCAGGATTATTGAATTCACCTTCATATTTCTCCACGATTTCCTGATGCACTTTCCGTTTGATTTCGAAATGCGAAAGACGGTTTAGTGCTTTGTTTTTAACTATCGTAAAGAGAAGGGTTTTCAGTGTCAGCTCCGGCATGAGACTTGAACGGTTCTCCCATAACCACATCATCGTTTCCTGTACAATCTCTTCAATTTCTTCCTGTTCACCAACGTACTGTGAGCAGAATGCACACAATCGACGAAAGTAATGACGGTATACTGCGTCAAAAACTTTTTCTTCGCCTGCTTTCAGAGCGTTGATGACAGATTTATTATTGTTAATATCTAGAAATATTGGAGATTGTGACATTCTCTTTTTAATTTGTAAGACAAAAATAATGAAAGAAGTAGAGAAAAGAAATAAAAAGGGGAGAAAAATATTTTTTTCTTTCTGAGTTTAGTATATTTGTGCTGCCAACTGTATTACTACAAAGGTATTATATTTTTTATTGTAAAAAGATTGAATAGACATGGATGAAATAATCTTGTTGAGTTATCTACGAGGTGAATGTAATGATGAGGAAGCTGGACGGGTGGAAGCCTGGTACAAGGAGACTCCGGAGAACCGGAAAATTCTGGAACAGCTTTACTACACTCTTTTCGTAGGTGACCGGGTAGCGATGATGAATGCTGTAGATACAGAGGCGTCATTAGATAAATTCAAGTCGGCTATCCGGGAGAAAGAGAAGAAGGCCAGACGGAAGAATATGTCAATCCGTTGGGGACGTTATAGTACTGTGGCCGCTGCTTTCCTTGCCGGACTTGTTTTTGCGGGCGGAGTTACCTGGGGATTGCTATCCAATAAACTTTCGGATTATGAAGTGCTGACTGTGGCGGGACAAAGGGCGCAGACTGTGCTGCCGGATGGTAGTAAGGTATGGTTGAATGCATCTTCAAAACTGGTTTATCATAATTCTTTCTGGAGCTCGGACCGTCAGGTTGATTTGTCGGGTGAAGCCTATTTTGAGGTAGCTCATAACAAGCGTGCTCCGTTTATAGTTAACAGCAAGCAAATCAAGACATGTGTGCTAGGTACCAAATTCAATGTACGTGCACGCAATGAAGAGAATAGGGTAGTGACTACATTACTTCAAGGTTTGGTTCGGGTGGATTCTCCACGGACAGAGGATAATGGCTATTTGCTGAAACCGGGGCAAACATTGAATGTGAATACGGATACATATCAGGCTGAACTGATTGAGTACAATCAACCTACGGATGTTCTTTTGTGGATTAACGGCAAACTGATGTTCAAGCAACATTCACTATTGGAAATTACCAATGTCATGGAAAAATTATATGATATTAAATTTGTCTATGAGGATGATGCTTTGAAGACGGAACGATTTACCGGTGAATTCTCAACTGATAGCACGCCGGATGAAATTCTTAATGTTTTGATGCATACCAATCATTTCAATTATAAGAAAAACGGACGAGTGATTCGGTTGATAAAGAAGAAATAAAATAGAGATATTTATAGAAGAAAAAAGTGGTTGAGATAGAAGGCATGTCGGGTTAGCTGGCATGCCTTTATTGTTACCCATGAAAATAATGTGAGCCTAGATAAGCACATCGCTCTTTCTACAGTTGATTGAACGATGTGCTTGGTTTAAGAGATTTTAATTCTCTATCTTAGTCTTTATTATTCGGCAGGGAATACAAACATTTTGCCACCGTTATCATCAAATCTGCCTTTCATCGGAAGATTCAGATTATCCTTATCGCCGTCGTAATAAGTAGCCCAGTTCCATATCATAGTATCATCTTCTGTGATTTCACCGGTCTCGTGATTACGTTTTAGCCCGTTACACGGATAGTAAAGCAACAATCCTTTTTCGTCTGGATTTACCATTTTCCAAGTAAATGCTTTGATTTGCTGTTGAGTGCGCGCGATATCCCAGAAACGAACTTCGCGGATATATTCGTTGGCGCCCCCTATCCAGAAACCAATCAGGCCATACTCTCCGTCCCTAATCTCACTGGATGCTACCAGATCGCCATTTACATACACATAAGTTGTTTTACCGTCATACACAAACGTAAGCATATACCATTCATTGGGTTTAGCGGCAAATTTATTCTTCGGAACATCTATTTGAGCAGAACCCGTTTTTATTTGCAATTGATTGGGATCAATGGTTACATCTCCAAACCGAGTGTAAATTTCATCATGAGGGCCGGCATTGGCAACCAGTTTTGTTCCCCCGATAGACCTATTGTTGGCATTGTATGCAGAACGCTTAACCATAGCTTCCATAGTCCATTGTTTCACCTTAAAGTCCTGTGGGAACATTTTGTCACTCTCACTTCCTGAGCCATTCATTAGAAGTACTTTGGTACGCGTACGTTTCTCTAGAATAAGCAACGCTTCTTCTTCACCCGGAATCGGATAGGCAGAGCCATTAGACAAACGGATAGGCAATGCATAATCTCCTTTCAATGAAAATTTCAGATTTTTCAATGAAACCGGTATGGACTGCATAGCCAGATTGGGTTTGAATTTCATAACAGTCGGTATCTCATACATTTCGGGCGGTAACATCAGATAGGATGTGTTATTCTTCTTGTTGTATTCGTCAAGTTGTGTCTGGTCACCAACGATTAAAGGAACATCGAATGCCTTGTCCTCCTTTACCGTCAATCCGACTTTCACATCTTTGATGAAATATTCTCTACCCTCTTCTACGAAAATCTGAATAGGACCCTCAGCGGCAATATATGCACCTTGACCGCTTCCGTTATCTTTTTGAGATTCCGTATATAATTCGTTCTGGCAACCTGCTAGAAGCAATGCACCGAACAGAGTCATAACTATTTTTTTCATTTTTCTTTCTGATTAAAAGTTTATTCAAATTTGCCGGGATAAACCTGGTTACCATAATAAAGAGCAGTTCTCAACCACTTGTAAGAAGGTTCGTTGGCAAAATCATACTCCATGTGATAAGTACCTATGCCACCGATTCGTTTGCCACTAGGCAAGTCCATCGTTGCATAATCAAAGAGTTGTGCCCCATTAATATACCTGAATTCAGGACGCACAGAACTGGAATAATAGGTAATGCCACCGGTTCTCCAACCTTGTTCAAACTCAGCTGTAATAATGGTTTTACGCTCCCAATCCTCTAAATGCGGATGATTGATTTTCCTGATAACACTATTTGTATTACTTTCCCAATAAGCCTGATAGATATAATGATCTATTAATTTAGATGTTTCTGTAGACAAAAGATCCGGTTGCCCATCCATTACCAGCATTCTGCCTGCAGGACGTAAACGGGCACTCAAAGTTTCTATAAAGGCTTGCATTTTTGTATTACCTTTCGGACTTATTTCCTGACCATTAGCTATGGTTCCCGAATGTCCATATCTCGGTTCGTAGTCAATATCAAAACCATCTATATTATATTTCTCAATAGTGTCACAAATAGCATTTGCATAAGCGATACTTCCTTTTACAGGATCACCCTCACCTAGTTCTTCTACCCAGTATTGGTGCATATCCTTACCTTGTGGAGTAATGGCGGAACCAATATCCTGAACAATCCAACAAAGCAGGGCTTTCCCACCTTTTACCTCTTGGAAGAATTTCAAGTCTGCTTTCTGTTCGTCAGATAAGTAACCTCTGGCTCCCCACAGCGAAACAAAGTCTACACTATCGGGCAACATCTTCAGATAATTCTGAGGATTCGTACCTTTACCGGTCCAGTTTCCATACCAGCCGAAACCCTTCACATGAGGAGTTTTACGGTACTCTCTGAGTTGGCGATAATATTCACGTTGCGAAGGCATTAAATCCTCCTCTCCCTGTGCTTCAATAAAAGGGATGTGGCGTGTTATATCTTCTTGTTCGGGGAACGTCACACGCTCTGTCTCTGTCCAATCAGAACAGGCTACAAAGCTCAAAGCTGCAATACCAATGTATAAATAATTACGTAATCTCATAATATTAATTGTTGTTCATTGATTATTAAAACAAGTAACTGAATGGTTATTACTGGACAGGCCTGCCAGAACGTACCCACCAAAGTTTAGTACCCCCTTTATCCGGACCATTTAGCAAGGTAGAAAGAGACGACATATTAGGGTTGCCCTGATGTTCCTTTGTTGAAAAGCTGAAACGTTCCGGTGTCCGGGCTTTTGCATCTGCACCTATCTTATTGGGTAAGTTGCTGTCAAAGAGATCTGCCAGATAAGGATAACCTGTTCTGCGATATTCCGTCCACGCTTCTACTCCATTAGGATAGAGAGCCAGATATTTCTGAGTAATGATCTGTTGCAATTTTCCTTCTTCCGAAGCAGCGGCATCCCATTTGGGAGAAACGTTTCCGGCAGTGATGTCAAAACCGTAGGGATTAGAATAATTGGAATAATGATAATCACTCGTAGTTAACGCTGCCGGTTTTACACTGCCTTTGCTTAAGTAGGCAGTAGCTGCTGCATCTGTAATGCCCCATTCTTCCATAGACATTTTCACGCCCGCTTCATACAAGTTCTTTACGTCTTCTGCTATCAAGTCATATAATGCCGCTTCAGCTTTTAAGAAATAAGTTTCGGAAGCTCTGAACCAATACAAAGGATCTGCATTTTCCACTTTGGGAGAAGATGCAAATTCGGCGCTATTCCTACCCGTTCCCTGTCCTTGAGTATTGCCAGGAGCAATGCAATAATATCCTTTTATTTCGTTATATGTACCTTGCGTATAGTACTTTTCCAAACGCGGATCGCTATAACCGGTGAGGTAAGACCAGGCCGTGGCGCCCATACGGTTTTCTTTATAATCAATTGTGGCGATTAAAGAATTGAGTAACGGGTACTTGCTTGTATTACCGATTTTAGCTTCGTCAGCTTTGCTTTCAATCACGCCTCCATTCTTAGGGTCCAATGCTTTCGCAATGTATTCCTTTGCTAGAGCTTCATTCACAAAATGAACGCGGACAGCCATTCTCAGCATTAACGAATTGGTGAGTTTCGTCCATTTCACGGGGTCCCCATCATAGATTAAATCATATTTGGGCATAATCTTCGAAGTCGCTTTGTTGAGAATATCTGCACAAGTAGCCAAATCTTTCAGCATAGCCTTATACACATCTTCCTGTTTGTCGAGTGCCGGAGCGATGTCACCGTTTCCTGCATTGGTATATACGATAGGACCGAAACAATCGGTAGCTCTTAACCAACCTGCAACTTTCACTACATTAAATATGGCCATAATTTCTTGTTTCTCAGGCTCATCGCTCGTCCCGATTTTTTGGTATATCTGCACCCAAGGCTGATATACTTTCATGTAAAGCTGTTCGTATGCATAGTTCATTCGATTGTCTGCAAAATCCCAAGTTGCTTCCGTGCCCAACCTCCAGTTGTTATTCATCCCGAAATAACCTATATACTGACCGGATGACATCACGTCTGTAACTGCCAGGTCATTGCCCGGTTCGGTTGTCTTACTCGGCGAGCCGATAGGAATAACCCGCTGTTGCATATCCATCAACTGTGTGCCGTATATCAATCCGCCTGCTTCCAGATCTCCATCCGTCACACCCGTAGTACTTTTATTTATGTCAACATAATCTTCACAAGCAGTTAAGAAACTTAGCGAAAAGATTAATAATAAGTATTTCTTCATTTTCATAATATCAATAATTAGAATCCAAATTTCAAACTAAATCCGTAAGTGCGACTGCTAGGCAACATAAAATAGTCGTAACCTTGACCGAACGTACCGGTTGAAGCAGTTAGTTCAGGATCATATGGAGCTTTGTTGTAAATCATCCATAAATTGGTTCCATATACAGAGATGTTCACGTTTTTCACCACATTACCAAACCATTTGTTAGGCAGCGTATAGCCTATGCTGGCTTCCTGCAAACGGATATTGGTAGCTGAATAAACATAATAGGAGTCTAAATCGTAGATTGTTCCATAATAATCTTGCGGCTTCATCTTTATATTACCCAGCATCACGTAGCCTGCCTCCCGCGCATCTGCAGATGCTTTTGATACGCCGAAACGGTCAAGCGTAGCTTGAGTTTTAGAAATCACGTTGCCGCCGATTCTTGCGGTAAACATGACACTGGCATTGATGCCTTTGTAGTTGAATCCATGTCTCCAACCTAGATTCCATTTCGGATTGACTGTGCCAATCTTGAACGGTGTGGTGTTTTCTGTCGCTATGGTCTGTCCGGGAGTGTAAGGGATATAACCTTCATCGTTTTTCTCCACCCGGCGGTCGGCATACAAAGCACCCACTTCACCACCTTCACGAAGACGAAAACGACCGAGTTTGATATCACTCAAATCCATCAGTTCGCCACTGACAGGATTCTTCACGTCGGAAGCCAGTTTCTTTATCTTATTCTTGTTGGAAGTGGCGGTGAAAGTCGTATTGTAGTTAAAGTCACCGAATGTCTGGTCGTAACCTAGCGTCAATTCGATACCTCTATTCTGCACATTACCGGCTTGCACATACATATATTTATATCCGCTGGTTCCCGGCATATCCGCTTTCAACAACTGGTTGTACGTGTTAGACTGATATATCGTAACCCCTAAAGTAACGGTGTTGTTAAACCATCTGGAGTCGATACCCAATTCGTAGGATCGGGTACGTTCTGCCTTCAAATCACTTAAAGGATAATATTCGAAAGGAGCTACTGTACCATTTTCCAGTTTATGGGTAATGGTTCCCGGTGTCAGACCCGTAAATGGAATAGGAGAGCCTACTTCGGTATAAGAACCTCTGATTTTGAAATAGCCTAATACCGGTTGTATGCTTTCACGAAGACTGTTCGGTAAAAGCTCGGTAACGATAGCCGAAAGACCCACCGACGGATAGAAAATCCATTCTTCTTTACTGTTCACCAGTTGCGACGGTTTGTCGGCACGGCCGGTCAGTGTGAGATACAAAGCCGAATTCCATGAAAGCTCTGCCGAAGCAAAAGCTGCGAAGTTTTGTGTACGCGAATCGCCTCCTGTCTCATAAACACTGGCAACGGCTGAATTTACATTTCCATAAGTAAATTTATTGGGAACAAGCAATAAATCGCCGCCATAACCATGACCTTTTGTATCATATTCCTCGAAAGATGCGCCGGCATTGACCGTAGCGTGGTAAATTTGGGCAAATTGCTTGTCGAAGTTTACCATAATATCGGCATATTTCTGTTTATAGAACTCGTTGGAGTATCTATATCGGCCGTTGTCTCCCGCAAAGGTACTAATGGTGGAAGCGTAACGCTTGTCTTCCGATTCGGAATATGTATTATCAATGCGGGCACGACCTGCGACATTCAAGTACTCCGTAATGTCATATTTCAGATTGGCATAGAGCATATAGCGGTCTTTTGCTTCAGGACGCAAGTTGCGATAAGCAATCCAATAAGGATTTTGCACGTCCATACCCATGCCTCCCGGTTGCCAGCTTTGTTTATTATACCCCAACTCATTGTTGTAGCGTTCAAAATATTTTTCACTTTCAAAATTCATCCCTCTCGGATAGAGGTATGCCCCTACTATGGGATTAAAGTATGTACCGAAGGATATCATGTTGTTGTAGAACTCGCGCACATAATTGGCGGATACATCCAAAGTCAGTTTATCCTTTAGAAATTTAGCCGTATTGCGGAATGTTACGTTATACCGATGATATTTGTTATTTTCTACCATGCCGGTAGAGTTGACGGCCGATGCGGAGATATAGGTCTGGTTCTTTTCCGTCCCCATCGAGAGATTAAACGAATTGTTGAATGTAGCTCCGGTATTAAAAAAGTCTCTGGGTTCCCATGAAGACGGTTTTTCCATTTTATCGCCCCAAGAGAAGTAATCACCTGTCAGATTCCCATACGTATTTTGAAATTCCGGCATTACAAAGGGATTTGCGAACTCGACAGAAGAAGATACATTCAGACGCATTGCACCTTCGGTGCCTTTCTTGGTGTTAATCAGGATAACGCCATTAGCGGCATTGGCTCCATACAATGCGGCAGCCGACGGACCTGTCAATACGGATAGGCTTTCGATATCGTCCGGATTGAAGTTAGCGATACCTTCACCGGAAGTTGCTCCGCCGAAACCTGTACCATCTCCGGAACGATCGGCCTTATTTCCGATAGGAACACCATCTACTACATATAATACATTGTTTTGACCTGCAATAGATTTGTTACCACGCATCACAACACGAGTACCACCACCTACACCGGATGCACTACGCTGTATATTTACACCGGCAACTTTACCATTCAGTGAGTTCATAAAGTTGGCATCTTTGACTGCCGTCAAGTCGTCACCTTTCACTTGCTGAACGTTATAGCTCAGTGCTTTCTCAGAACGCTTGATACCCAAGGCAGTAACAACCACTTCATCCAGTGTTTGAGTATCTTCTCCCATTACTATTTTCAGAGGCTGTGCATTGGCCAGCGTGATTGCTTGGGAGGCATAACCAATATAGGATACTTCAAGTACATCACCTTTTGCAGCCTGTATTTTGAAATTTCCATCCATATCAGTAATAGTACCATTTGAAGTTCCTTTTACTAAGACACTAACTCCGATCAACGGTTCACCTTTTGCGTCTGTTATAGTACCACTTGCGGCAATTGGTGTTTTTTTCTGTTGGTCTACTTTGATATTTTTAGCAGAAAGTACAATATGGTTATCAACTATTGAAAAACTGGTATTGATACCTTTGAATAATTGATTCATTACATTATTCAAAGACTCTTTTGATACTTTGATAGATATGATGCGATTGATATCGACATCATTTGTGTTATATACTACTGACATTGAAGTTTGCTTCTCAATTTCTTTCAATGCAGTGTTTAGGGGTACTTTTGATAGATTAAGAGTGACCGTTCGTTCTTGCCCATAAACTGAAGCAAAAGACGAAAACAACAAAAGGAAGAATAACAAGTACGGAAACTTGTGTTTTATAATTTCTTTCATCTTATTCTTATTAATTAGAAATAGTTTTTAGGTAAAATTTAATAAAACGATAAGTAATATTATCGCTTCCTATACAAAGGTTTCATGTATCTCTGTTTCTCATAATCACTAAATTTAAAGGTTACACTTAAAACATTTTTTCATAAGCGCTTATTCAATAGTAGTACATTTTATATTGCAACCTTACTAAACGAAGATAAGATTTTTTTTGAGAAAAATAAAAAAATCAAATTCTTAATTGAAAATATTACACATAAATATTTGATAAATAGAGTATTATGTATTCATTATAATTAGGCTGATTTATTATCTTTGCATGCGTTTTGCATATAATTCTTATATGCTTAAATTAATGTATAGGTATAAACATTTATTTTATGTTCAAATTTTCAAGAGATGGAGTTTCAGTATTAACCATATTAGATACCAGAAGAGCCAAAAAGAGTGGATTGTTCCCTGTTAAAGTTCAAGTAGTATTTAGAAGAAAACAAAAATACTACTCGACCGGAAAGGAACTGTCAAAAGAAGAGTGGGAAAGATTACTAAAAGCTAAAAGTAGGTTATTAACTGAAATACGGTCAGATATTGAAAGCAGCTTTTCTACTATTAAACAACAAGTTAACGAATTGATACAGAAAGGGGAATTTAGCATTGAAGCTTTGAATATAAAGCTAGGAAGGCAAATAAAAGATATGAATTTGCATAGTGCCTTCTACTTAAAGATGAAAGAATTGAAAGATAATGAGCAGGCTAGTACTTATTTAAATTATCAAAGTGCTTTGAAAAGTTTAGAGAATTTTGGTGGTACATATATCCCGTTGGAAAGGATAACGGTTGATTGGCTCAAACACTGCGAGCGTTATTGGCTTTCAGAAGGCAAAAGCTATTCAAGTATCAGTATTTATTTTAGAGCTTTAAAATGTATATTAAATCGTGCGGTACGTGACGGATTTTTAAAAGAATCGTCTTTTCCTTTCGGAAAAAATAGATACGAAATTCCTGAAGGCTGCGGACGTAAACTAGCACTTACCCTCCCAGAAATAAAAAAAATAATGTCATATCAAGACGGGACAAAAACAGTAGAGGAATTCCGCGACCTATGGGTATTTTCTTATTTATGCAATGGAATTAATTTTATGGATTTATTATTCCTTCAATATTCGAATATTGTAGATGGAGAAATATGCTTTGTGCGTTCCAAAACATCCAGAACGACGAAACATAACAAAGAGATACATGCGACCATAACTCCTGAAATGTGGAGAATCATTCATAAATGGGGAAATCCACAATTGACTCCGCAGACATATATTTTTAAATATGCTAAAGGAACTGAAAATGCATTTGAAAGAATCAGATTGGTACGACGTATCGTTACTAAATGCAATAGAAGACTCAAAAAGATAGCTTTAAGTATGGGCATTGCACAACTGACAACCTATACTGCACGGCATTCATTTGCTACAGTACTCAAACGCGCCGGTGCTAAAACATCATATATTTCTGAAAGCTTGGGACATTCAAATTTAGCTGTTACGGAGAACTATTTAGCCTACTTCGAAAAGGAAGAAAGAATCAGAAACGCTCAATTATTAACCGAGTTCAATCTATAGACTAAGATAATGCATGCAAATTGCATGTACAGCCCTTGTCCTTTCATATAGAGCAACAAAATGATTTGTGAATAATCAAGAGTGATAGGTGTCCTTGATAGTATCTATTATCAGTTACAAAAGGAATAAACCATATTTATTCAGAAAAAATATTCAAATAAGATACATTTCTCCCAAGCAATCACGCTGGCCAATGCACAGCCTCTGAAAATAGTAATGGGAGAAGATACTCAAACATTGGATGAAGTGGTTGTTACTGCCTTGGGTATCAAGCGTGCAACAAAGGCATTAAGTTATAATGTACAAGAGGTAAAAGGCGACGAAATAACAGCTGTAAAGGATGCTAACTTTATGAATTCGTTAGCTGGAAAGGTGGCAGGGGTTCAAATCAGTAGTGGTGCTACTGGCGCTGGTGGTGCAGCACGTGTCGTAATGCGTGGTATGAAATCATTAACTAAAGACAATAATGCATTATATGTGATTGATGGTGTACCTATCTTCAATACAGGTAAAAGCGGTGGTGAAGGATTATTTGGTGACATGGGTGGGTCGGATGCCGTAGCAGACTTAAATCCAGACGATATTGCTAGTATCAGTATGATGACCGGACCTTCTGCAGCTGCTCTTTATGGTTCTTCTGCTGCCAATGGGGTGGTTTTGATTACTACTAAAAAAGGGCAGACTGAGAAAACTACGATTACGGTGTCTAATAGCACTACTTTTTCCAAAGCATATATTATGCCTGATATGCAGAATCGTTATGGTACAAGCTCTGGATTGTTTAGTTGGGGAGAACTGACAGACCGCAGATATGATCCATCTAATTTTTTTGAAACTGGTACGAATGTTATCAACTCAGTAGCTTTGTCTACCGGGAATTCAAAGAATCAGACTTATCTTTCAGCTTCTACTACTAATTCTGGTGGTATTCTTCCTAACAACTCTTATAATCGTTATAATTTTACAGCACGTAATACTACGAATTTCCTGAATGACAGATTGACTTTGGATATTGGTGCGCAATATATTATTCAAAATAATAAAAACATGGTTTCCCAAGGGCAGTATTATAATCCACTTCCTGCATTGTATTTATTTCCCCGCGGAGATAATTTTGATGAAATCCGTTTGTATGAACGTTACAACACAAATTACGGTTATATGGAACAGTATTGGCCTTATGGAGATGCAAGTTTGTCATTACAGAATCCGTATTGGGTACAGAACCGTATAATCCGTACTTCCGATAAAAAACGTTATATGCTGAACGCTTCTTTGAAATGGAAGGTGACAGATTGGATTAACATCGTAGGACGTGTGAATCTGGACAACTCTGATTATCGGAACAAGAATGAGAAGTCAGCTTCTACATTAACCACATTTTGTGGAGTAAGTGGTGGTTTCGAGGATGCCATGCGGCAAGAACGTTCTTTGTATGCAGATGTTTTGGCTAATATAGACAAGACTTTCGGTGATTTCCATTTGACTGCCAATGTGGGGGCTTCCATTTACCATACTTCAATGGATCAATTGTATTTTGCCGGTGACTTGGTCATTCCGAACTTCTTTCAGGTTAATAATATAAATTTCTCTTCTAATTACAAACCGGATCCTACCGGATATAAAGATGAAATTCAGAGCATTTTTGCCAGCGCAGAATTAAGTTGGAAAAATCAGTTGTATTTAACATTGACAGGACGAAATGACTGGGATTCTAAATTAGCTTTCTCCAAACAAAAATCATTCTTCTATCCGTCAGTTGGTTTGTCGGCTTTACTGTCAGAAATGGTTGAACTTCCGGAGTTGATAACTTATGCTAAAGTACGTGGTTCCTATACAGTGGTAGCATCTTCTTTCGATCGCTTCCTTACTAATCCCGGATATGAATACAATAGCCAGACACATAATTGGGCAAATCCAACCGTTTATCCGATGGAAAACATGAAACCGGAAAAAACAAAATCATGGGAAATTGGTTTAAATTTGAAATTCTGGGAGAATCGCTTTAGCCTGGATGCTACTTATTACCGTTCCAATACATTGAATCAGACATTTAAGGTGGATATTCCGTCATCTTCCGGTTATAAACAAGCAATAGTTCAAGCAGGTGATGTGCAGAATCAAGGTATTGAACTGGCTTTAGGATTTAGTGATAAATGGGCAGGTTTCGGTTGGTCTTCTAATGCAACTTTTACTTTAAATCGCAACAAGGTGAAACGGTTAGCTAGTGGTAGTGTTAATCCGGTGACCGGAGAGGCTATTCAGATGGACGAGATGAATGTAGGTTGGTTAGGTAAAGAAAATGTAGCTCCCCGTGTTATTCTGACAGAAGGCGGTTCTATGACCGATATCTATGTATATAACCAACTGACCAAGGATAATAATGGTAATATAAAAGTTGACCAGAATGGTAATCTGGGGATTACTTCATCAAATACTCCAGTGAAAGTCGGCAATCTGGATGCTGACTTCAATTTAGGATGGATCAATCATTTCACTTACAAAGGTATTGACTTGGGGGTTGTGTTGTCCGCACGTGTAGGTGGATTAGCTTACTCGGCTACTCAAGGTATTTTGGATTATTATGGAGTGTCTGAAGTATCTGCTTCTGTCCGTGATAATGGTGGTACGCCCATCAATAATGGTAAGGTTGATGCCCAGAAGTATTATCAGACTATCAGTACAGGTGAAGGTGGTTATGGTCGTTACTACTTATATAGTGCAACCAATGTACGTTTACAAGAATTAAGCTTGAATTATACACTTCCAAGAAAGTGGTTTAAAAATGTAGCAAATGTTACTTTGGGTGTCGTAGGACGTAATCTATGGATGATTTACTGTAAAGCTCCGTTTGATCCGGAATTGTCTGCTTCTACTTCCAGTAACTATTATATGAATGTAGACTACTTTATGCAACCTAGCTTGCGTAATTTCGGTTTTAATGTGAAAGTTCAATTCTAAAAGAAAAAGCTAATGTTATGAGAAAATATTTAAGAAATATCACGGTCGGTGCCGCTCTCTTGTTGCTGGCAGGAAGTTGTACTGATAAATTTGAAGAGTATAATACGAATCAATATCAGATCCATGATGCTGACCCGGCTACTCTGATGAAATCTATGATTGAAACAATTGTGAATATTCAGCAGAATGACTCTCAAATGCAAGACCAGATGGTGGGGCAGTTAGGCGGTTACTTGTGTTGTTCTAACACATGGAGTGGAACTAATTTTAGTACATTCAATCAAAGTGATGCATGGAATGCTACTCCCTGGAATACTCCGTTTGAAAAAATATATGGAAACTTTTTCCAGATACAAGAAGCGACAAATTCTACGGGACATTATTATGCTTTTGCTTGCATGATACGTGCCATAACAATGCTCCGTGTTGCAGACTGTTATGGACCGGTGCCTTATAGCCAAGTGAAGAAAGGTAATTTTTATGTTTCTTATGATACTCAGGAACAGGTCTACACAAATATATTAAGTGATTTAGCCAATGCTGCTGACGTTCTGTATAATTATTATGTAGAGACTAATGGTAATGCACCATTAGGAGCTAATGATCCTGTTTTTGAGGGAAATTATTCCGGTTGGGCGAAATTGGCAAATTCAATGCGCTTACGTGTTGCAATGCGAATTAGCGGAACATGGCCTGGTATTGCTAAGGAAGCGGCTGAAGCTGCAGTAATACATAAAGCCGGCTTGATTGAAAGTAATTCGGACAATGCCATGCTTTCTTGTGGAACACAAAGTAATCCATATCAGCTGGCCGCTGTCAGTTGGGGAGATTTGCGGGTGAATGCAAATATTGTAGATTATATGAACGCATATGATGACCCGCGTATGTCGAAATTTTTTAATAAATCTACTCTTACCGGAAAAACAGATCAATATGTAGGTATGCGTACAGGCGATGCTGATTTTAAAAAGGCAGACGCAGCAGGTTTCTCTATTCCTGCCTATACGGCAACTTCTAAATTAATGGTTTTCTGTGCTGCTGAAACAGCTTTTTTACGTGCTGAAGGAAAATTGCGTGGCTGGAATGTAGGCACTAAAACGGCAAAAGTTTACTATGAAGACGGCATCAATTTGTCTATGGAGCAGTATCAGGTTTCAGCTACCGAATATCTGAAGATAGATGAAGCTCCAGTGGTATCACATGAAAGTGACGCTGTACAAAACGCTACTGCTACGATTACTAATACCGTTAGTGTGAAGTGGAATGATAGCGAAGCTGACAATGTAAATGGGAAGAATTTCCAGCGTATCATTACTCAAAAGTGGATTGCCAATTATCCGCTGGGACTCGAGGCATGGGCTGAATATCGTCGTACAGGCTATCCGGAACTTTATCCTTGTATCGACAATTTATCTGACTGTGGCGTGAGCAGCCAGCGTGGTATGCGTCGTTTGAGTTTCCCTTATACAGAGGCGCAGAATAATAAAGCCAATTATGATCAAGGGGTTGCAGAACTTGGCGGTGCTGATAATGAAGCCACTGATCTGAAATGGGCGAAAAAGAACTAATTTATATAATACATAAAAAGGACTTTTATGAAGAAAATTTATTTATTATACATTGTACTCATATCATTGGCAACAACATCTTTGATAGGTTGCAGTGATTGGACGGAGTCGGAAGCAAAAACTTTTCCGGAATCAATCGTGTCAGATGAATATTATGCAGCTTTAAGGGCTTATAAGAAAACTGAACATCAAGTTGCTTTCGGTTGGTTCGGTGGTTGGAGTGGTGAAGGTGCTTTTATGAAAAGTTCTTTAGCCGGTATTCCTGATAGTGTAGATATTGTTTCTATTTGGGGAAATTGGTCGAACATTACAGAAGCTCAAAAAAAAGATCTGCAATTTTGCCAACAAGTTAAAGGAACTCGTTTTACCATGTGTTTTATTATCAGAAGTGTAGGCGATCAAATTACTCCGCAGAATATTCGTGATAATTGGGAAAATATGGGATTTTCATCCGAAAAAGAAGCTGTAAACGATTTTTGGGGATGGCCTTCCGATGAATCAAATAAGGAAGCAATTGAAGCATCCATTCGCAAATATGCAAGTGCCATTGCCGATACAGTAAACAAATATGGTTACGATGGGTTTGATATCGACTATGAACCCAATTTCGGTAATCCTGGTAATATCGTAGACGAAGATGATAGAATGTTTGCATTCGTTGATGAGCTAGGCAAATATTTCGGTCCGAAATCAGGAACCGGCAAATTATTAGTTATTGACGGTGAACCACAGAGCATAACGGGTAGACCTGAAGTCGGGCTATATTTTGACTATTTTATCATTCAGGCTTACAATGACAGCAGTCCTGGTAGTGATTCAAAACTTGACAAACGTCTTATTACAGGTGGTGTGGCAGGTGCAGGACTTGTTCAAACATATAGTAGTGTCATGTCTGAAGAACAAATTACAAAGATGACCATCATGACCGAGAATTTCGAGGCTACCGACGCTGCTATGAACGGCGGATATGATTACACTGATCGTTATGGTAATAAAATGAAATCTCTCGAAGGAATGGCACGCTGGCAACCAAGTAATGGTTTCCGCAAAGGTGGTGCAGGAACCTATCATATGGAAGCAGAGTATGGAACTTCACCTGAATATAAAAATATACGTCATGCTATTCAAATCATGAATCCCTCATCACATTCATTACTTAAAAATTAATGTAAACTATGAAACGTATGAATTATATAAAAATCTTATGCTTCTTCGCAGTAATAGCAGGAGTAGGAAGTATCGTAAGTTGCGGAGATGCGAAATATGATACCTTGGATACACACGCTTATATTGAAGAAGCGCTTTCGGGCACAAGCCAGAAAGTGACAGTACAGGCTACTGGAGAAAGTTTTACGACTTTAAATGTACACCTTAGTAATATTTCTTCTACAGACAATCATTATAAATTGGTCACAGACCAATCGGTATTGGATGCTTATAATCACATTAATGGTACAGGATATATAATGTTGCCGGAAGGCTATTATACATTACCGGAGACTATTACAGTGAAAGCCGGACAATATGCGACCGATGCTCTCTCTATTGCCTTGAAGGCTTTCAGCCAAGAAATGATGAAATCGGGAGAATCATACGCACTACCTGTTAAACTGGTGTTACAAGATGGAAGTATTTCACCGATGGAAAATACTGGAACTTTTGTTATTTTGGCAGAAAGTATTATCGAATTTTCAGCTCCGATGTTCGTTGGTGCTCCTAGTTTAAAAGCTAATAAATTCACAGAATCCCCTGAAACATATTCCCAATATACGATAGAGGTTCGTTTCCAGGTAGCTAACACAGCTGACCGTGACCGTGCAGTATTTAAGAACGGAGGAGATGATGCAAGCTTTATACTTTTACGTTTTGAGGACCCTCAAAGTGATAATGAAAATTATAAGGCACACTCATTAGTACAGATTGTAGGACGCAACCGACTTTATTTGAATCCAAGTAATTCTTTCAAGCCAAACGAATGGCAACATCTGGCATTGGTTTGTGATGGTTCCAGCTATCGACTTTACATAAACGGAGTTGATTCGGGGGTACTGAGTATCCCAACAGGAGCAACAATTTTCTCCGATGTAAATTGGTTCAGCTTAGGTGATGATTCTTATAGTAGATGGGGAAACTGTAAAATATTGATGAGTGAGGCACGTATCTGGTCTGTAGTTCGTACTGCTTCTCAGATTCAGAATAATATGACTCAGGTTAGTCCTAAGTCTGTGGGATTGGAAGCCTATTGGCGTTTCAATGAAGGACAGGGTAATGTGTTTGAAGATGCAACCGGTAAAGGGCATACTTTAACTACTTCTGCTACTCCTACATGGATTGACGGTATTTTGTCTACGGATAAGGCTACCGAATGGAAATAGTAATAATTTAATTGTATGTGTATATGAAAAATATATTTCAATCATTATCAATAGCAACTCTACTCGGCTTGTTTGTCCCTTTCATCTCTTCCTGTAGTGATGACGAAGAAGTTTTTAATGAGTGGAATGCTACGTATGTGTCTTTACAGAGAAATGACTATTTGTCAGGGGATGTAAAGAAGTTCAATCTAACCCATGATGCGAATGGGGTTGGGGGAGATGAAATTAAAATGGTTTTTACTGTAAAAACACAGAAAGCAGTCTCCACTGATATGGTTGTCACATTAAGTGTAAATAGTGAAACCGAAGGGCTTGATGCAAACCAGATTACTTTAAGTTCCTCACAAGTAACCCTTAAAGAAGGTCAGATGATTTCTGAAGAAATCACTGCAACAGTTGAACCGGCGATATTTGCCAGTGTCATGGAGAAAACAAGTTTTTCTTTCAATGTATCAATTGGCAATGTAACCACCAATGATAAAAACACAGTAATTAGCAACAGCTTGAGTACCTTGCCAGTTGTTATAAATAAAGCTGCTTATAGTAATTTAAAAGGTGGTATTCCTACTAATGGCCAACTTATTAGTGACCGTTCAGGTTGGATAATTAATGTAGAAGAAGGGGTTGAAGGTTCAGGAGATAAGTTGATTGACGGTGGAAATTCAGATATTGCCCGTGATAATGTAGGGTTTTGGTTTACTGTTGATTTGGGAGAAGCTAAAGTATTAGCCGGTATAAAAACAAACCATTGGGGGAATGCGTATGCTCCCAGAGAAGTAGAAATATTCCAGTCTACAGATGGCATTACTTGGAAATCATTAAGTACTTTAGCTACATCTGGTTCTGCACAGAATATTACATTTATTTCTCCTATAACTACTCGTTATTTGAAATATCAGATTCTTACGATTGCTACAAGCGGACGAACAGATATTACAGAATTTAATGTCTATGAATTGAAAAATGAGTAATTATAAGAATTAGGTAATGTAAGATTGATTTTACGAGTCTTTCTTAAATGAATAAAAGTTCTCTTTATCAAAGTTATAAAGAGAACTTTTTGTGTACTTGATAGTAAAGAAATATGCAGAGTTTGAGGATTGTTTTAATTATATAGGAAGGTTAACCTCTAAATTCTTAATAAGCATTAAAAGAACAGGCTTTGGTTTAGTCTTGTAGTTCATCTAGTTGTATTCTTTATATAACACCATTAACAATAATCATGAGAAACATGAATCTAAAACCGGTTTTGAGAACGCTAATGTTCTTTTTGAGTGCATGGATATGCACGTCCTTTGCATATGCCCAAACGCTTTTAATAAAAGACGGAAAAACGAAAGTAAAGATTATATTAAAAGAAGACATCCAAGTAAATAAGGTAGCGGCTAATCTCTTTCAATCTTTCTTTCAAAAGATTACAAGTAAAACTTTGCCTATTGTCATAAATCAGACTCCACAAAAAGGAGATATCCTTATTGGTGGAGAGACTGCTCAAGAAGTGACAGAGGATGGATTCTCTATTTCCACCAAAGATGGTATCTTGAGAGTTTCAGGTAAGGACAACGGTGTTGTTTATGGAATTGTATCTCTATTAGAACAATACTTAGGTGTTGATTACTGGGGAGAAAATGAATATTCTTTTACTCCTCAAAAAACGATAATTCTGCCTTTAATTAATAAAACAGATAATCCGGCTTTCCGTTATCGCCAGACACAGTGTTATGCCATCCGTACAGATTCCGTCTATAAATGGTGGAATCGCTTGGAAGAACCTGATGAGGTGTTTGCTGCCGGTTACTGGGTACATACTTTTGATAAATTATTGCCTTCTTCTGTTTATGGGAAAGAGCATCCCGAATATTATTCTTATTTTAAAGGAAAACGTCATCCGGGAAAAGCCAGTCAATGGTGTCTGAGCAATCCTGAAGTTTTTGAGATTGTGGCACAACGTGTTGATTCTATTTTCAAGGCGAATCCCGATAAACACATCATGTCTGTTAGTCAGAATGATGGTAACTATACGAATTGTACTTGTGATGCATGTAAGGCTATTGATGATAGGGAAGAGGCATTATCAGGAAGTATAATAACTTTCTTGAATAAATTGGCTGCCCGTTTCCCGGATAAGGAGTTCTCCACATTGGCCTATTTATATACAATGAATCCACCGAAGCACGTGAAACCTTTGCCCAATGTGAATATAATGCTTTGTGACATTGATTGTGACCGTGAAGTGACGCTGACTGAAAATGCTTCAGGCAGACAATTTGTGAAAGCGATGGAAGGCTGGTCGGCTATAACTGATAATATCTTTGTTTGGGATTACGGCATAAATTTCGATAATTATCTGGCTCCATTCCCTAATTTCCATATTTTACAGGATAATATCCGCCTTTTCAAGAAGAATCACGCCACCATGCACTTCTCTCAGATTGCAGGAAGCAGGGGCGGGGATTTTGCAGAATTGCGTGCTTATCTGGTATCAAAGTTGATGTGGAATCCGGAAGCTGATGTTGACTCATTAATGCAACATTTTCTGCATGGTTATTATGGTGAAGCTGCACCATATCTCTATCAATATATAAATGTGATGGAAGGCGCGCTGATTGGCAGTGGACAAAGATTATGGATTTATGATTCGCCTGTCTCACATAAATATGGAATGTTGAAACCGACTTTGATGCGCCGTTATAATGATTTGTTTGACTTGGCGGAAAAGGCAGTTGAAACGGATAATACATTCTTGAAAAGAGTTCAACGTGCCCGTTTACCGCTTCAATATTCTGAGTTGGAAATAGCACGTACAGAAATTGTAAAGGACTTGGCTGATATAGACAGGAAGTTGGCACTTTTTGAAGAGAGAGTGAAAGAGTTTAATGTTCCTACATTAAATGAACGTTCTAATTCACCGATAGAGTACTGCGAGCTATACCGTAAACGCTATATGCCGCAGACTGAACGGAGTTTGGCGTTAGGTGCTAAAGTTTCTTATATTATTCCGCCTACCGGAAAATATGCAGAAATAGGAAAGACGGCATTAGTAGACGGACTGTTTGGCGGAGCTACTTTTGTAGACAGTTGGGTAGGCTGGGAAGGAACTGATGGTGCGTTCATCATAGATTTAGGAGAGGAAAAGGAGATTCATAGTATAGAAACAGATTTCTTACATCAGATAGGGGCTTGGATTCTTTTTCCTTTGAAAGTTACCTATTCTTATTCGGCGGATGGAGAACAATATACATTTTGGGGAACGAACGATTTACCAGAAGAACGTTCCGGCAAGGTCGGATTCCGCGGAGTTAAGACAGAATCTGCGACGCCTATAAAGACACGCTATGTAAAAGTAGAAGTTACAGGTACGAAAGAATGCCCGACCTGGCATTATGGTGTAGGGCATCCTTCATGGTTTTTTATAGATGAAGTCATAATAAAATAAAAAAAGTAGGGGGGAGACGTTAGTAGTTTTCCCCTTTTAGTTGTATTATATATAGATGGGTTAGAAAAATGAATTTTTTCATCTATATACTATGATTTATGCAACAGAATAAAACTGCTTCTCAACGAAACACTATCAGCCCGGCTTGCTGGGTTCCTACCGCTTATTTTGCAATGGGGCTTCCCTTTATTGCCATTAATCTGGTTTCCGTATTCATGTTTAAGGATTTGGGAATATCCGATACACAAATCACATTGTGGACTTCCCTTATTATGGCGCCTTGGACATTTAAATTCTTATGGAGTCCGTTTCTTGAAATGTATCGGACGAAGAAATTCTTCGTATTAGTCACAGAGTTGTTGAGTGGAGTATTGTTTGGAGTAGTAGCCTTTTCTTTATTCTTTGACTACTTTTTTGCCATAAGTATATCTACAATGGCTATAATTGCTTTTAGTGGGGCAACGCACGATATTGCCTGTGACGGTGTTTACATGGCTGAATTGAATAAAGAAGACCAGGCAAAATACATAGGAGTACAGGGCGCTTTTTATAATGTAGCCAAATTGGTTGCTAACGGTGGATTGGTTGCCATGGCAGGTGCGTTGGCCGAACATTTCGGGGCAATAGAAGGAGCTTCTATTGATGCGAACAAAGGGGCATATACGTCTGCTTGGATGATTATTTTTGCAGTGATTGGAGCTATAATGGTGCTGATTGGCATCTACCATATAAAAGTTTTACCCTCTTCACAAGTTCCGTCAACAACAAAGAAAACCTCATCAGAGGTCGGAAGGGAATTGATGGCGGTGATTGCAGACTTCTTTACGAAGAAACATATTTTCTATTATATCTGCTTTATTATTCTATATCGCCTGGCAGAAGGATTTATCATGAAGATTGCGCCGTTGTTCTTGCGCGCTTCAAGAGATGTCGGCGGTTTAGGGTTATCCTTGACGGAGATTGGTACGTTAAATGGAGTTTTTGGCTCTGCTGCTTTCGTCCTCGGCTCTTTACTGGCAGGTATTTATGTTTCCAGATTCGGATTAAAGAAGACACTGTTCACTCTTTGTTGTATATTTAATCTTCCGTTTGTCGCATATACTTTCCTGGCAGTTGTACAGCCTACTAACGTGTATCTGATAGGAACTTGTATAACCATGGAATATTTCGGTTATGGTTTTGGTTTTGTCGGACTGACGTTGTTTATGATGCAACAGATTGCTCCGGGAAAACATCAGATGTCGCATTATGCATTTGCATCAGGAATCATGAACTTGGGAGTAATGCTTCCGGGAATGGCCAGTGGTTATCTTAGTGATTTACTGGGATACCGAAATTTCTTTATTTATGTCCTGATTGCGACTATTCCTGCTTTTCTGATTACTTACTTCATACCTTTCACGTATGACGATTCAAAAAAATAAATAATATAAAAAACATTGATTATGAATAAGATTCAAATTCCTTGGGAAGATCGTCCTGTCGGATGTACGGACGTAATGTGGCGTTATTCACAAAATCCGGTTATCGGACGTTATCATATTCCTTCGTCCAATAGTATTTTCAATAGTGCTGTTGTACCTTTCGGTGATGGTTTTGCCGGCGTATTCCGTTGTGACAATAAAGCTGTACAGATGAATATCTTTGCCGGATTCAGTAAGGATGGTATTCATTGGGATATTAATCACGAGCCTATTCAGTTCAAGGCTGGTAACACAGAGATGATTGAATCGGAATATAAATATGACCCTCGTGTGACATGGATTGAAGACCGTTATTGGGTTACTTGGTGCAATGGCTATCATGGCCCTACTATTGGTATCGCTTATACTTTTGATTTTAAGGAATTCTTCCAATGTGAAAATGCTTTCTTGCCTTTCAATCGTAACGGCGTACTTTTCCCACAAAAAATAGATGGCAAATATGCTATGTTGAGCCGTCCTAGTGATAATGGCCATACACCATTTGGTGATATATATATCAGCTACAGCCCGGACATGAAATATTGGGGTGAACATCGTTGTGTAATGAAAGTGACTCCATTTCCAGAAAGCGCCTGGCAGTGTACAAAAATCGGTGCAGGTTCAGTACCTTTCCTGACAGATGAAGGTTGGTTGCTTTTCTATCACGGTGTTATCACTACTTGTAATGGTTTTCGCTATGCAATGGGAGCAGCTATACTTGATAAAGACCATCCGGAAAAGGTTCTTTACCGTACCCGCGAATATCTGATTGGCCCGGCTGCTCCTTACGAACTTCAAGGCGATGTGCCCAATGTAGTATTCCCCTGTGCTGCTTTGCAAGACGGCGAACGTGTAGCTGTTTATTATGGTGCTGCAGATACCGTTGTAGGCATGGCTTTCGGATACATTAAAGAGATTATCGACTTTACTAAACGGACAAGTATCATTTAATAAAGGTATGAAACGTATTTTATTAACTTACACACTTGCTTTCGCCCTTCTTCCCGTTTATGCGGGAGAAGGGGGAAGCCCTCCCACTAATAAGAATCTTTTAATAGATTATGTAGATCCCTTTATCGGAACTACAAATTTCGGAACTACCAATCCAGGTGCAATCTGTCCGAATGGTATGATGTCTGTGGTTCCTTTCAACGTGATGGGGTCTTCAGAGAATACATACGACAAAGACGCTCGATGGTGGTCTACGCCTTATGAATATACAAACTGTTTCTTTACCGGATATGCTCATGTAAATTTGAGTGGAGTCGGTTGTCCTGAGTTAGGCTCTTTATTATTGATGCCTACTACCGGAGAATTGAATGTGGATTATAAAGAATACGGCAGTAAATACAAGGATGAACAGGCTTCACCGGGTTATTACTCTAACTATCTGACCAAGTATAATGTTAAGACGGAAGTGTCTGCCACTCCACGTACAAGTATCGCCCGTTTTACTTTTCCGAAAGGTAAAAGCCATATATTGCTGAATTTAGGAGAAGGATTGACAAATGAAAGCGGTGCTATGCTTCGCCGTGTAAGCGATAGCGAAGTGGAAGGCGTAAAATTGCTTGGTACATTCTGCTATAATCCTCAAGCTGTATTTCCTATTTATTTCGTGATGCGGGTAAAAAAGACTCCTGCCGCGACCGGATATTGGAAGAAACAACGTCCGATGACAGGTGTGGAAGCCGAATGGGATCCGGATCAGGGAAAGTACAAACTGTATACCCGTTATGGAAAAGAAATAGCAGGTGATGATATCGGCACTTATTTTTCTTTCGATACGGAAGAGGGTGAACAAGTGGAAGTGCAGATGGGCGTTTCTTTTGTCAGTATAGAGAATGCCCGGCTGAATTTAGACCGTGAACAAGCGGGAAAGAATTTTGAGCAGATTCATGCTGACGCGCGTGCAAAATGGAACGATGACTTGTCACGTATAACTGTAGAAGGTGGAACAGATGCACAGAAAACAGTATTTTATACGGCACTTTATCATTTGCTGATTCATCCGAATATCCTGCAAGATGTCAATGGAGAATATCCGGCAATGGAAAGCGATAAGATTATGACTACAAAGGGCGACCGTTACACGGTATTTTCTCTTTGGGATACCTATCGTAACGTTCACCAATTGTTGACCCTTGTTTATCCGGAACGTCAAATGGAAATGGTTCGTACCATGCTTGATATGTATCGGGAACACGGTTGGTTACCTAAATGGGAATTATATGGAAGAGAGACATTGACAATGGAGGGTGATCCCAGTATTCCGGTAATTGTAGACACGTGGATGAAAGGGTTGCGTGACTTTAACGTTGATTTGGCTTATGAAGCCATGTACAAATCTGCCACATTGCCGGGAGCGGAAAACCTGATGCGTCCGGATAATGATGATTATATGTCAAAAGGATACGTACCTCTTCGTGAACAATATGACAATTCCGTATCCCATGCCTTGGAATATTATATTGCAGACTTTGCATTATCCCGCTTCGCTGAGGCTTTAGGTAAAAAGAAAGACGCGGAAATGTTCTATAAGCGTTCTTTAGGCTACAAGCATTATTATAGTAAGGAGTTCGGCACATTCCGTCCGATTCTTCCTGACGGAACTTTCTATAGTCCGTTTAATCCGAGACAAGGAGAGAATTTTGAACCGAATCCTGGTTTCCATGAAGGGAGTGCCTGGAACTATACATTCTATGTACCCCATGATGTATATGGGCTTGCCAAGTTGATGGGCGGAAAGAAACCTTTTATTGATAAGTTACAGATGGTTTTCGATGAGGGCCTTTATGATCCGGCTAATGAACCGGATATTGCCTATCCTCATTTATTCTCATACTTTAAAGGTGAAGAATGGCGTACGCAGAAAGAGACACAACGCCTGTTGGACAAGTATTTCACAACGAAACCGGACGGTATTCCCGGGAATGATGACACAGGAACAATGTCCTCATGGGCTATCTTCAACATGATTGGTTTCTATCCGGATTGCCCGGGACTGCCTGAATATACATTGACGACTCCGGTATTTGATAAGGTAATTATCCGTCTGGACCCGAAATGGTATAAAGAAAAAGAATTGGTGATTGAGACTAATCGTACTCAACCGGGAACTCTATATATTAATAAGGTGTTATTGAATGGAAAGAAGTTCAATAAATATCATATCACACATGATGAACTTGTTCATGGTCAACGCATATTTTTTGATTTGAAGTAACACACAGTGTTTCATAGGTATCGTTTTTGGGTTGACAGGGCTGTCGGACTTTTCAGAGTCCGGCAGCCCATTTTTTTTACATTTATCTTTGCTGTTATCCCCCATAAAAAGAGTGACGGTATACGCGCGATATAGCGTCACTATATGGATGGAATAGCGTCACTATCCGGGTCGGATACCGTCATAATACTGTTTTGTTGTTTATCTGCTCTTTCTTCTTTTATTTATTCTCTGTTACATAAGCGATTACAAAACCTTTCTTTATTCGTCTACTATACAAATAGCATATAATAGAATTAAAATGAAAAAGAATTTATTCGGACATATCTTTTGGATACTGATATTGATGGAATGTTTTCCTTTGTTGGCTGTTGCTGCATCGCAGCAAAAAGAACAACGTTATAAGATTGCCGTATGTGACTGGATGATTTTGAAGCGTCAGAAGATAGGTTCGTTCCAGTTGGTACATGAGTTGAATGGTGATGGTGTGGAACTGGACATGGGCGGTCTTGGAAAAAGGGAAATGTTTGATAACAAACTGCGCGAACCTCATTTTCAGCAATTGTTTCGTGAAACTGCCCGGAAGTTCCAATTGGAAGTTCCCTCTGTGGCTATGTCCGGATTCTATGGACAGTCTTTCCTGGAACGTACCAATTATAAGGAACTGGTACAGGATTGCTTGAATGCAATGAAAGTGATGAATGCCAAAGTCGCTTGTCTTCCGTTAGGTGGAATAAAGGCAGGTTGGGAAGCGAAACCGGAACTGCGTGCAGAAGTGGTGAAGCGTTTGAAAACAGTAGGGGATATGGCTGCTTCTGAAGGAGTTGTTATTGGTATTGAAACTCAGTTGGACGCTAAAGGAGATGTAAAATTACTGAAAGAAATTAATTCCCCCGGTATTAAAATCTATTTTAAATTCCAGAATGCATTAGAGAATGGAAGAGATTTGTGTAAAGAGCTCAAGATTCTGGGGAAAAAGAGAATCTGCCAGATTCACTGTACAGATACCGATGGGGTAACTCTGCCTTTTAATAAGAGACTAGATATGGATAAGGTAAAAAAGACACTCGATAAGATGGGATGGAGCGGATGGCTGGTTGTGGAACGTTCACGAGATAAAGCGGACGTGCGGAATGTGAAGAAGAATTACGGAACGAACATAAAGTATTTGAAAGAGGTGTTCCAACAGTAGTGCACTTTGTTATTAGATTGGAATTTTTATCATATTAAGAATCCGGACTTATATATTAAGTTCGGATTTTTTTTGTTTTTAAAAACGTCCCGGATCAAGCCTGTAACCATTCTTTTTCTATTAAATTCATTATTTCCGTTATGGTATTAACCAGCAGATTTTTGGTGGATTACATTAAATATATCTGTCCGTCCTTTATATGAATCAGATAAAATTATAATAACGATAGGAGGAAATATGATGTAGCAAATATGATTAAGAGAGAGAATAAGACAATAGATCTTGAAGATGTAATTATATTATTTTGTTTAAATTAAAATTTAATCTATGAAGAGTAAACATTTATTCTTACGGGTAAAAAGGACTGGTCTGGCTTTTGGAGCGGCTACGCTTCTTTTTAGTTCTTGTGTCGATGGATACAAAGATGATAGAACCTTTTCACCGGGAGTTCAGGGAGTAACCTTGGAATCACCCTCAACCGAAGGTTGGACTTTTACGAGAAATGTAGACATTACGTCTCTTGAAGTTACATGGCCGGTAGTGCTTGGAGCCGGAGGATATCAAGTGACGTTCTATAATGTGGATGATCCGGACAATCCGGTTGTCATTGGTCCGGAAAATGAGATTGTGGACAAATGCAAGATTACCCGTGATATTACTGCGGATACGAGGTATAAAGTGGTAGTTAAAACATTGGGGAATGACAAGTATAATAATAGTGACGCCGTTGCAGCTACGGAGATGCCTTATAATACTTTGGTGCCATTGCGTGAAATAATCCCATCCGGTACGAATCTGACTACTTATTTTGATGAGAATCCAATTGCCCCTCTTGAAGAAGATGAAGAAGAGGTTGCTTATGAGTTGGTAGCAGGCGGTAACTATGAGATGGACGGAAACATTGATTTGGGTACGACAACACTGACTATCCGTGGCGACAAAGTAAACCATGCGAAGATAACCATGAAAGGAAATGCTTCTTTTATAAATCACGGAGCAGGACTTAAGGTCAAGTTCATTGATTTCGATTTTGACGAAAGTACATATACCGCTTCTAATAGTAGAGGTCTGGTTATGTTCAACGCATCGGAAGCGGGTATAGTGCAGCAACCTTATGTTTTCCAGTCTTGTAATTTGACCCATATGCCTGTGCCTTTATATTATTGTAACAATGGGTATGCTTTGGCAGCTTTGTCTGTTGATGATTGCCTGGTCAGTATCAAAGACGGCAGCACTACTTTTATTGCGTTTAATGGGCAAGGTTGGATTAAGGATTTATCTTTTACGAATAGTACGATTTACTATCCAGTTGCCGGAAATGGTTATTTGGTGCAAATGAGAGGACGTACTCCATCGAACTTTAGTGGTTCCGGTTGGAGTTCATCACTTAGAAAAATGAATAATTGTACTTTTTACCGTATCGGTAATAATCGTTTCTTTAATAACGTAATAAATAGTAATAATGCTGTATTTACTCTGGAGATGCAGAATACTATTTTTGCAGATTGCGTTGTAAGCTCTTCAACAGGGACCGAAGGTGTTTTCAGACGTATATGTAATGCCGGAAATTATGGAAACGTGAACTACACACTTGCATATAACACCTATTATTATAGTGCTGTTCCCGGTGGGTTCCTTGATTATGATACTAGTGACGATGCCGGTCGTGACCACTCTGGAACTGCAATCAAAGTAGCGCCGCGTTTTGCTGATGCAGCTAATGGCGATTTTACTTTAAGTAGTTCAGAGCATATTGCAAATCGTTGCGGCGACCCGCGCTGGCTTCCGGTAACAGAATGAATAACAATGTATAAACAATAACAGAATACTATGAATAAAAGATATTTTATTTTAGGCTTATGTCTGCTTTTCATACAAGCCTTTACGCAAATCGTCTACGCCCAGAACTCGCGTACAGTGAACGGTTCTGTAGTGGATGAATTTGGAGACCCTATTATTGGAGCTGCAATCAAGATTGTAGACACTACAGTGGGTACGATAAGTGATATTGACGGGAAATTCAGCCTTTCCGTTCCGGAGGGAAGACGACTGACAGTTTCATTCGTCGGATACATAACCCAGACTATTACCAATCTGAATAATCCGAAAGTCATTCTGCTGGAAGACGTTTCAAAGTTGGATGAAGTGGTGGTCGTAGGCTATGGGACGCAGAAGATGAAAAACATTACGGGATCTATCGAAACCATTTCCACAGAAGAGATAAAAGACCTTTCAGTAGGTAATTTGGGAGATGCGTTGAGTGGAATGATGACAGGTCTGCATGTCAGTGCGGGTGGTGGTCGTCCGGGTAGTACGCCTAGCCTGCAAATCCGTCAAAGTAACATCAATACCAGTGTGACTCCCAACTCAACTCGAGGTGGAGATGCGAATCCTAGCCCGCTGTACGTAATCGATGATTTCATTTCTACCGAGGATGCGTTCAATAATCTCGATGTGAATGAAGTGGAAAACATAACAGTATTAAAAGACGCATCAGCAGCAGTATATGGAGCCCGTGCAGCTTACGGTGTAGTATTGGTGAAAACAAAACGTGGTAAAGTAGGTGCACCCAGTATTTCATATACAGGTCAATTCGGTTTTACTGACGCTTTGAAACTTCCTAAGATGCTTAATGCTTATGATTACGGACGTCTCTATAATGCAGCACGTGCAGCAGGTACTTCTACCGGTGAATCAGAATCAGATAATCGGAGAACACAATACTTCCAGGCTGATGAACTAGAAGCCATGAGAGGACTGAATTACGATTTGCTCGATCAGGAGTGGAGCGCGGCCTGGACGCAACGGCATGGCATCAATATCAATGGTGGTACGGAGAAAGCTACTTACTTTGCAGGCGTTTCTTATTATAGTCAGGAAGGTAACATCGGCCGTCTGGATTATGACCGTTGGAACTTCCGTGCAGGTGTGAATGCCAATATCGGCAAGTGGGCAAAGGCCACATTGCAAGTATCGGGTGATATGAGTGAGCAGAATAGTGCCCGTAATGGTATAACTAGTGGTGGAACAGATGCTGACTTCAACTCTTTGATGACACATATACCGTTTGTTCCTGCCTATATAAATGGCCTTCCTGTGGTATATACAGGTATGGAAAACGCGTCTTCAGGTCTTACTTCCGTACAATTGTTCCATTATGGAGCTGTACAGAATTCACCGGATAACACAGAAAAACAATCTAACAATATGTCTATCAACGGTTCATTTGAGTACGATTTCGGTTGGAACAAATGGTTGAAAGGATTGAAAGTGAAAGCGTCTTATTCAAGAAACATCATGAATAATAAAGGAAACGACATTGGTACCAAAATGTCCGTTTATAGATTGTTGAATCGTGGTGGTAGTGGAAATCACCTTTATACAGGCAGTGATATAGACGTTGCCGACAGTAATTTCGGTACTTTCACTTTGGATAATGGTAACTTGCTTTCACGCACAATGAACAAGACGGACAATTACCAGATGAACTTGACTGTCAGCTACGCACGCCAGTTTGGCTTGCACAATGTGAGCGGTTTGTTTTCAATAGAAAAGGCTGAATCAGAATATGAATATCTGACAGGTACTGTTGCCGACCCTTATAGCTTTACTGACGGACAATCGACTTCCGCAGCTACCGGTGCGGATCAGACGACCACTTTCGGCCGTACAGAATCGGGTATGCTCTCTTATATCGGCCGTTTGAACTATTCGTATGCGGACAAGTATTTGTTCGAGTTCCTGCTTCGTTCGGATGCTTCCACCAAATTTGCTCCCAGTAATTATTGGGGAGTATTCCCTTCCTGGTCAGCAGGTTGGGTATTGTCGGAAGAAAACTGGTTCAATAAGGAAAAACTCGGCATTGACTTCTTTAAAATCCGTGCATCATTCGGTATTTTGGGAAGAGACAACATACAGCCTTGGTTGTGGACCCAACTTTACGCCCGCAATCAGGACGGTGGTCCTATATTCGGAGAAGGTACCAATACATATGCTGGTGCGACTTTCCAGATGCCCCAAAGAGGTGTGAATAAAGATGTGCATTGGGACAAGACCTACAAAACGAACGTGGGTATCGATATCCGGACATTGAACAGCAGATTGGGCATTACGCTGGATGCTTACTATGACATGGGACGTGAGTTGTTTACCACTTTCACAGGAACCTCTTTCTATCCGACAACTGTTGGTACACAGGCTACTCCGGAAAATTTCGGAGAGATCGACACTTATGGTGTGGAACTTACCCTGAACTGGAAAGATAAAATCGGCAAAGATTTCTCTTATTGGGTGAAGATGAGTACAGGTTATAGCGACAATAAGATAAAGGAAGCCGGTTTCCAAGCTACACCTTTCTTTGATGACGTCGTTCGTGGCGAACGTTCCGACCGTGGAGTATGGGGATACGAATGTCTTGGTATGTTCCGTAGTTATCAGGAAATTGAGGAATATTTCGCAGTCAACAATATCACATCCTATCTTGGAAATTCGAAAGATAACGTTCATCCGGGTATGTTGATTTATAGCGACCAGCGCGGACAACGTAATGCTGACGGAAGTTATGGCGAAAAGGACGGAGTTATTGACCGGAATGACTATGTGAAGATTTCCAATCGTGTCAATAATCCGTGGGGATTTACTCTGAATTTCGGTGGTGCTTATAAGAATTTCTCATTTAGTGCGCAGTTAGGGGCAAACTGGGGGGCTTACGGTCTTGTTCAAACCAACTTGCGTCAGGAAAGCTACGATGATATGGAATATAAAAACCTGTCTGCCATGTGGAAAGACATGTATGTGTACGAAGACGTGCTGGATGCTAACGGCAATGTCGTGGCAGCGATGAACCGGAATGCTAAATATCCGAACCTGCGATATAAAGAGGTGAATAGCCAGGCTTCCACATTCTGGAAAGTCAGTGCGGCCAACATAAGATTGCGTAATCTGACCGTAGCTTATAACCTTCCGAAAGAATGGTTGACTCCGATTGGCATCAGCAGTTGCCGTTTGAACCTGACTTGTCAGAACCTTTTTAGCTTCTACAATCCTTATGAAAATGGCGTATGGGATACATGGGCAGGTACGTATGGAAATTATCCGAACTTGCGTAAATTTACCTTGGGTGTGAATGTTTCATTCTAATATAAAAGAAGATTATGAAAGAAAAGATAAATATGTTTAGTTTGAAAGCGTTGGCGGTGGCAGCAATAATCAGCTTTACCGGATGTAGCGACGACTTTCTGAAAGACAAGAAAGTATACGGGAGCTTTGACGGCTCAGTCGTATACGAATATTATGAAACCGCTAAAAGTCGTGTAGATTATTTGTATCGCTGTTTGCTGCCTAACGCAACCGGAGGTTCCAATGCACTGTCTGATATAGTCAGTGCGGGAATCAACGATGACTTTTCCAAATGTACGGAAGAGTACGGCGAATATTCCGTTTTCAATAATCCGTCAGAGATTCTTACGATTCAGAGTGTGCCCGACTATTTTTATGTTATCAACGGAGAAACAAGCCCTTGGGGACGTATCCGCGAATGTAATGATATCATAGAAGGGGTGACAGGAAGTGCGACCCTTACTCAGGCAGAAAAAGAGGAATTGTTGGGACAGGCTTACTTTTTCCGTGCCTGGCGTTATTATCTGTTGGTGAAAATGTATGGTGGTGTACCTATTGTAGACCATGTCCAGAATCCGGTGATTGGTGATGGAAACGGTGAGAATCTGGTAATTCCCCGTTCTTCAACCAAAGATTGCGTAGACTTTATATGTAATGATCTGGATTTGGCATCCCGATATCTTCCGGTACGATGGGAGGGAAATGATTACGGACGTATCACTTCCGGTGCCGCTCTTGCCTTGAAAGGGCGTATGTTGTTGCTTTATGCCAGCCCGCTCTTCAACCGTGCCGATGACCAATCACGTTGGAAAGCTGCATATGACGCAAATTCTGAAGCCATTGCTGCATTGAAGGCCGGTAGCTTCGGACTTGCTTATGAAAGTAACGGGGGAGAAAACAATGCGAAGAACTGGGCTAAAATGTTTGCCGATTATACAGGAGGAAGTGAAGCCGTATTTGTAACTTTATACAATAATGTATCTCCTATTGCCGGTCAGAATATTAATAAGTATAACTTGTGGGAGCAGGGAATCCGTCCGGGTAATATAAATGGTGGCGGAGGTAGAACAGCTACTGCTGAAATGGTAGACCTTTTCCCGATGGCTGACGGTAAGAGACCCGGAGAATCAATATATACATACGACAACGAAGGTAGTAAGTTCTTTATGAACCGTGACCCGCGTTTCTATCGTACGTTCGCATTTCCGGGTGTGGAATGGAAATTCAATAGTGGGGATGTAGATTTCTCGGGAACTACCATGTCCGGTCTTTGCCCCAGCTATTATACGGATGGAAGTGAATATGAACTTTGGAACTATTGTTGGTATGCATCGGCTGCGGATCTCGCAGATCCGGGTAGAAGCGGCTATGCGGCTGATAAGTTAGGAACTAAAAACAGGAGTGTCTATGTACGTAAACGTTCAAATGATGATCCGGCTTCCGCTCTCAATGTGTTTACGGACAATAGTTCCGGTGACCAGCAAGGTTTCAGACGTTCGGCAGCTCCTTATATGGAGATACGTTATGCTGAAGTGTTGCTGAACTTGGCGGAGTCCGCTTGCGGTGCCGGTGGCGCATATCATGCGGAAGGTGTTCAGGCATTGAAAGACGTGCGTGCACGGGTCGGATATACAGCAGCTAATAATTACGGCCTGAATACAGATATTGAGAATGACCGTGCCAAATTATTTGCGGCTATCTTGTATGAGCGTCAGATAGAATTGGCTTATGAAGGCAAACGGGCTTATGATATGCGCCGTTGGATGCTTTTTGACGGTGGTGTAGGGCAAGGAGCGTTGAATGCAAGTTGGGCATTGTCTGGATTTAGCGGTAATACTTGTAGTTATCTGGGGGTAACTCCGATGAATGCTCATGGCAAAAGGCATCGTATTGAAATCCATGTGGCAGGAACCGGTGCTGCGAATGACAATAGCGACCCTCTTAGAAATGTAACCCGTCCGGCCGCATTGACTTTGAATGAGAATATCGTATCCGAAATAGTTGGTGATGATGAGATAATTTCCGATCCGGTTGTGCAGGCGATGTGTGATTTCTATAATGCAAACTTCACACGCAAGGATATCAGTCTTGACGGTAACACGCTTGGTATCGATCCTGTTTTCCAACCTAGATATTATTTCTTCGGATTGCGCCAAAGCGCACAACAGACCAATGCTACATTGTATCAGACCATTGGTTGGGAAGACCACTCTCATGGTGGTATGGGAACTTTCGACCCGCTGGCTGAATAAAAGTTCTCCTGATTGTCAGGAAAAGGTAATTTGCTGCAACTAGAAGAAAAGCGACTTTACCATAGAAGATGAGTTCAAATCATTTCTCCTTTCAAAGGAGGGTGGTTTGGACTCATTTTTTTAGAAATATAGGGCTCCCCGAGGAAAAGTTGAAAAAGTGGTTTCAGCTTTCAGTTTCTTCTGTGACTCCCTGTTTATCGGTGTTCTGGCTGAAAGCAGACGCTTTCAGCCGGATTGTCAATTGTAAATAGTCGAGATGTTGGCTATATATAACTGACGCGTCGGCTCTATATGTCTGACAACCGTGCATATCTCTTCTGCCCCTTGGGCATATTATATTACTCCCCGGGATTGGAGCCTCTAACCCATGGGAATAGAGGCTCCAATTAGGGAAAACAGAGGCTGTATTTTACTCTAACAGACCTTCCGTTTTGCAAAATCGGGTGGCTGAAAGCGAAATCGGGTGGTTTCAGGGTGTGCTTTCAGCCGGAATTCCCATGAATAAGGACTCTTAGAGGAAACTGGATAGCTGAAAGCGGGAGAGTACATTAAAAATTAGAGACTGGTTGAGGATTATATAGATACTATTTTACTGGTAGATTCGAGTACTTCTTTAATTCAAAGTCTGTACTTGAACTACCTCACTCATCTACATCTTCCTGACGAATGTAGTACTTCATCTTGTGTGGTCTTCTATATGTGTTCCATTCTTATAGTACAAGAAACATCATTCTTAATCAATAGTAATTGGTTGAGAAAAAGGTATTGAAGGATAAAATTATCGCAAATTTAATTTTATTCTTTAATATGTGATTACATATTTTTGGGTTGTTCGTCCTGTTTATGTATGATAAAAAAGAAATATTGGTGAAGTATTTTTGTATTTTTGAACTAAATATGTAAACAGATGGAAAAAGAACAAGTCTTTTCTGGAAAAACACAGAGCAAATATCTAAGCGCCGCGAAGATTATTTGCCTCTCTTTTTTGTTTGCTGTTCCTGTGGAGACATTTGCTGAAAGTGTAAAAGAAATGCCTGCCGTAAATGTAGTCCAGCAACAGGGAATCGTGAAAGGAACGGTAGTTGACACTCAAGGAGAACCGATTATTGGAGCTAGCGTGACAATAAAAGGGGGAACAGTCGGTACGATTACTGATATTGATGGTAACTTCTCATTGACAGTGCCGGCAGGAAGCCAGATTGTAGTGTCCTTTATTGGATATACTCGTCAATTTGTCACTCCTAAAGCGGGACAGTCATTAAAAATTGTTTTGCAAGAGGATACAAAGACACTTGACGAAGTGGTTGTAGTCGGATACGGTACGCAAAAAGCTAAGAACATTACAGGATCAATCCAACAAATTTCAGCATCTCAAGTAGAGGATCTTCCTGTTTCAAATTTGGCAGATGCTTTGGCTGGACAAATAAATGGATTGTCAGTAAATACAGGAAATCGTCCTGGGGATCAAAGTAGTTTAAGTATTCGTCAATCTTTCAATTATGCAAAAGATGGCGGTGACTCTACTCCTTTGGTTATTATTGATGATGTGATTCAAATAGATGCTAATACAGGACGTGCTACATTGGAGCAGTTTAATTTATTGGATGCTTCCGAAGTGGAAAGTATTACTGTGTTGCGTGATGCAAGTGCGGCAATTTATGGTTCGCGTGCTTCGCAGGGAGCTATTATCGTTAAAACAAAGCGTGGAAAGAGTGGAGCACCTAGAATTAGCTATTCAGGTAAATTTGCTTTTAATGACGCTGTTAGTCATTCAAAACTTTTGAATGCTTATGATTATGGTGTTTGGGCAAATAGTATAGTTAAAGCGACAGGTAAATCATCCATAGATCCTAAAACAGGTTTATGGGATATGAATAAACTTTTCAGTAATGATGAACTGAATGAGATGAAAAATCTCAACTATAATTGGTTGGACGAAGCTTGGTCCTCTGCTTTTATGATGTCTCATGCTGTGAATGTGAGCGGTGGTTCTGAACGTGCAACTTATTTTGCTGGAGCTTCTTATTATGATCAAGGTGCCAATATGGGGGATCAGGATTATAATAAATGGACATTCCGTGCAGGAGTAGATGTGAAACTAACTTCTGACTTGAAGTTCAGTGCGTCTGTTTCGGGGAATCAGTCGGAAATAAGCAAATCATTTACGAAAAATGCCAGTAATCTGGATGCATTTGGTGGTAAAGCCAGTGAACAGGGTGATTATAATCTATTACACCATATGCCGAGATATATTCCTTGGGAAGTTACATTGGATGATGGACAAACATATTATACGTCTCCTGCATTAGGACCTCATGCAAACTCCGGAAATGCGGCATCTGCAAATCAGATTGCTAGTTGGAATTATTTTAGCTTACTGGACAATGGCTCTGGACAAGAAACTAAGGCTTTCAATTACTCTGCAAATTTCTCAATGACATATGCTATTCCCTATGTGAAAGGATTAAGCATAAAAGGTACATACGCAACGTCTCGTAGTACGTCTGATTCCGAACAGCGTCAGATGCCTTTTACCTTGGCTTTTTTGGGTAATGGATTAGTAAAAGAAAATCAACACCTTTATAGTTCACATACAGAAGCAAGTGAATATAAGTTTAAAGAAAATGATAAGTCATCACGCGTGGCATATAATGATGTCATAACATCTAATCGTCAGATGAACTTTTATATCAACTATGATCGGACGTTTGGCAAACATAGTGTATCTGCTATGGCTTCTGTTGAACGTACGGATGCAGAATATACGAAGAAATTTTATCTTTATGATAATCCTGATTCCCCATATTTAGGCACAAGTACAACAGCGGGTACACTGAATGCAGGAAATTCGTATACTCAGAAAAATGAATCAGGTACTCTCTCTTATTTAGGACGTGTACAATATAGTTATGCAGATAGATATATGCTTCAGTTTCTATTCCGTTCGGATGCTTCTACAAAATTTGCGCCGGAAAACTATTGGGGATTCTTCCCTGGAATATCTGCCGGATGGGTTATTTCCGAAGAGTCATGGTTTAAAAAGACTCTTCCTTGGTTTGAGTATTTAAAGACTCGCCTTTCATGGGGTAAGACTGGCAAAGATAACCTTGGCGCTTGGGCTTGGAAACAAACATATAGTTATGCAGCAGATAAAGGTTTCCAATTTGGAAGTAATGGAGGTACTTTAGGTTCAGGATTGACTCCTGGAAAAACTCCTAATAGAGATGTACATTGGGATTCTACTACAAAATGGAATCTTGGTTTTGATACTCGTTTCTTGGATGGACGCTTAAGTGCAAGTTTTGATTTTTACTATGATCGTAATTCTGATATATTGAATCAGCATATGTCTAAAGTTGTTGGTGTGCCTATTACAGTTGGAGGATCTTATGCAGAAGAAAATTATGGACGCATTGATGCGAAAGGTGTTGAAATATCATTAGGATGGCGTGATAAAGTAGGACAAGTCAAATACAATATTGGCGTTGATTTCGGGTTCAATGGTAACAAAGTGAAAGAATGGCCGGATCTTCCGGTTGGATATCCTTCTGATAATACAACACGTGAAGGAGCCTCGACTTACATGCCTTCATGGGGGTATCGTGTGTGGAGAGGTACTTCAACCGGTGATGGTATATTACGTAATCAAACAGATATTGACCATTATTGGGCATATCTGACAGAACATGCTGAAGCTGCGGGAACTACACCTAAATTCTTTAAAATTACTGATAAAAGTAAAATGAAACCAGGTATGTTGGCTTATCAGGATCTTCACGGGGCATTAGATGCTGACGGAAATTTAGGTATGCCTAATGGACAGATTGCTGATAAAGAGGATTTAGATCAGTTATGTAAGAACAATAAGACCTATGGATTCACTACAAAATTAGGATTAAACTGGAAAGGACTTTCCTGGAGTGCACAAATCTCAACTTCATGGGGTGGTATTCGTACAATTGATAACTATAAAGTAAATGTAAGTAGTAATCAAATGTTATGGTCACCGGAAGCTTATTGGACAGATATGTTCGATGAAGAAAATAATCCTACCGGACGTTATCCAAATGCAGGTTATAATGGGGATGCTAATGTTATTTCACAATCAGACTTTTGGACAATTAGTACTTTCCGTTGCTATATTAGAAATATGAGTGTTGGTTATTCATTACCAAAAAAATGGTTGCAACCTGCTAAGATTGAATCTGCTAAAATTAGTTTGACAGGAAATAATCTTTGGGATTTTTATAATCCATATCCTAAGAAATATCGTAATATGTACGATTCTTCAACAAGCATGTATCCGACACTGCGTACATGGTCTATTGGAATCAATTTGTCTTTTTAACAGTTTAAAAGCAAAATAAGAATATGAAAAAGTTTATATATACAGCAACACTTGCTTTGGGGCTTTTGGCTACAAGTTGTAGTGACCAGTTCTTGGAAGATAAAAAGCAATATGGTGTGTTTAATGATGATACTTTTGAAAATGAAGCCCAAACAGGTTGGTTTATAGACAGACTATATTATGATTTTTATAGTGGATATAAAGGACCCGGACAGAATATTGTGGGCTTATGGGAAGATCGTACAGCATTGACAGAAGAAAAAGGAGGAATTTCTGATATGATTGACCCTTCTAAAGAACTTGATAAATCAGATGATTGTTCCAACTACTATGGAACTGCTCCGGCAACAAATGTTCAGAATAACCCTTATACACGCATTCGTAATTGTAATTTTATCATTAATAATATTGATGAGGTAGGAGTGAATATTTCTGATTCATTTAAGAAAACAGCAAAAGGACAAATGTATTTCTTGAGGGGAATGCAATACTTTGACTTAATGCGTATGTATGGTGGTGTACCTATTGTTTTAGAGGTGGAAAATGCAGAGGTGGAAAACCCCTCTATCAAACATCCTAGGGCTTCGGTTTCGGAAGTAGTAAAACAAATACTTTCAGACTTGGATAACGCGGCAAACATGTTGCCAGATAAATGGGGGGATGCAGACCGGGGACGTTTTACCCGGGCAGCTGCGTTGGCAATGAAAAGCCGGGTATTACTAATGTATGCTAGTCCCTTATTTAATAAGGATTGGGATAATACAGCAAATCAACGTTGGGCAGATGCTTTGAGTGTCAGTTTGACTGCTGAAACAGAATTAACTTCAGCTGGTTATGGACTTTATGGAAATACAGCAAAAGAATGGAATGACATGTTTATAATGGATCACGGTAAGAATTTCTGTAAAGAAGTAATTATGGTGAGATTACTTTCTGCAGGAACGACCAATACATCGGAGAATAACGGTTGGGAGAATGGTATCCGTCTTTCCAGTCAAAGTGGAGGCGGTGGATTGACAGCACCTAAGGAAATGATAGATCTTTTCCCGATGAAGGATGGTAGTCGTCCTACAGTAGCTAACGGATACGATGAGTTTAAATTTTTCCTAGATAGAGATCCTCGTTTTTATCGTACATTTGCTTTCTCCGGCTGTAAATGGGGTTACAAAGGAGCGGCAGACGATGTAGTGTGGGCTTATCGTTGGGAGTATCAGACACAGGAAGGTACGAACTATAGTTATAGTGATAATAATAATGTAGCCAGTCCAGTATTTGTACGCAAAATGTCAGATACATCTGTAGATAATACATTTAAATATTCTGGAACCGACATCTTGGAATATCGTTATGCAGAACTGATATTAAATATTGCTGAGTGTTATGCAGCTACAGGCAATACAGCCAAATGTTTGGAATATCTTGAAAAGATTCGTAGTCGTGTAGGTGTTTTGGCTGACAATCATTATGGACTTGGAACATTTGCAGATAAATATGCGGCTTTAGAGGCTTGTTTGTATGAACGAAGGATTGAGTTGGCATATGAGGGAAAACGTTTCTTGGATATGCAGCGTTGGATGCTTTACAATGACGATGCTGCAAATAATAATATGACTTGTGCAAAACTTGGATTGGCACCTCTGAATGGTACACATCGTACAGGCAATTATTTACAATATAAAGATATGTTAAACACTGATACTGATCCCTTAACTGCTGATCGTATAAATATATCAGTAGATCCGGATGCTGCTACCTTTGAAAATGATTTAAATAACTTGGCAACATTTTATGAGAATAATTTTGTTTTGGCAGATCCCGATACTCCTATGGATAATGATGGACATGGTGTTGGAGTTGATCTTTTGTGGAGACAGCGTTATTATATTTGGGGGTTGAATCGTACAGCTCTTACTGCAAATACTTGGCTCACGCAGACTAAGTTATGGAAAGATACGAATAGTATTGACGGGACATTTGATTATCAGGAATAGATAATATCTGATTACAATTTTATTTATCAGGTTAAGAAAAGTTCCTGATAGATAAAATATAAGATTCACCATTTTCCTTTTTCGTAATATGAAAGAATAGGAAGATGGTGAATTGTTATATAAGGAAAGGTTTAGGGCTTCATAAAATAATTTTCTTTTTACTGATTACAATTCCTTTTCTCTTTCGTCTTATTATTGTATTTTTGAATTAACAACTTCACAAAACCAAATAGAAATGAAGAAGAAGCATCTATTTTTAGCAGCTTTTGCTGCAACAATGTTGACTCCGACCATTGCATGGGCACAATACCCGCAAATATCCGGCGAAGCCAAAGAAAACTATACGAAAATGATGACTGAAGAGCGGAAACGTTCTGACGAAGCATGGGCAAAAGCGTTGCCGATAGTACAAAAAGAAGCCAGGGAAGGACGTCCATATATACCTTGGGCCGGTCGTCCGTATGATTTGCCACAGGCTGATATTCCTTCCTTCCCAGGTGCTGAAGGTGGCGGTATGTACAGTTTCGGTGGTCGTGGCGGTAAAGTGATTACTGTAACAAATTTGAATGACCGCGGACCGGGGTCTTTCCGTGAAGCATGCGAAACAGGTGGCGCTCGTATTATCGTATTCAATGTTGCCGGCATCATCCGTCTGGAATCACCGATTATCGTCCGTGCCCCTTACGTAACTATTGCAGGACAGACAGCTCCGGGAGACGGTGTTTGTATTGCCGGAGAATCATTCTGGGTAGATACGCATGATGTCGTAGTCCGTCACATGCGTTTCCGCCGTGGAGAAACGAAAGTATGGCATCGCGATGACTCTTTCGGAGGTAACCCTGTTGGTAATATAATGATCGACCACTGCTCCTGTACTTGGGGACTGGATGAGAATATATCTTTCTATCGTCATATGTACGATCCGAGTGAAGGACAATATGAGAGCAAAGACTTGAAACTTCCTACCGTAAACGTAACTATTCAGAATACCATCTCGGCAAAAGCGTTGGATACATACAATCATGCATTTGGAAGTACATTAGGTGGTGAAAACTGTGCATTTGCCCGTAACCTTTGGGCTAGTAACTCAGGACGTAACCCTTCTATTGGTTGGAATGGTATATTCAATTTCGTTAATAATGTAGTATTCAACTGGGTTCATCGTTCTTCTGATGGAGGTGATTATACGGCTATGTTCAATATGATTAACAATTACTACAAACCGGGACCTGCTACTCCAAAAGATTCTAATGTAGGACATCGTATCTTGAAACCGGAAGCTGGACGTAGCAAGTTGGATCACAAAGAATACGGACGTGTTTACGCTGACGGAAATATCATGGAAGGCTATCCCGAAATAACTAAAGACAACTGGAATGGCGGCATTCAGATTGAAACCCAGCCGAACACTGACGGATATACTGAATATATGCGTAGCTATCAGCCGTTCGAAATGCCGTATATCAACATTATGGGGGCTAAAGACGCTTACGATTATGTATTGAAACATGTAGGCGCGAATATTCCTTGTCGTGATATTGTAGACGAACGAGTAATTGAGGAAGTAAGAACAGGTATCCCTTATTATGAAAAGAAACTTCCGAAAGATGCTTATGGTGATTTGACTGGTTTGTCTCCCAAGTCAATGGGCGAAGACGGACAGTTCAAGTATCGCCGTTTACCGAAAGACTCTTATAAGCAAGGTATTATTACTGATATTCGTCAAATGGGTGGTTATCCTGAATACAAAGGTACTCCGTATGTGGATACAGATGGCGACGGAATGCCGGATGAATGGGAAATAGCTAACGGATTGAATCCGAACGATCCGAGCGACGCCAATAAAGATTGTACGGGTGACGGATACACTAATATTGAAAAATACATCAATGGTATCAGCACGAAACACAAAGTAAACTGGCGTGATTTAAAAAACAACTACGATACTTTGGCTGAAAAAGGAAAATTAATGTAATCGCCGGCAAGGTGCCGGAGCCAAGTTTCCTTTCGGTATCCTACTTTAAAAACAAAATCAATGAAAAAGATATTAATAATTTCTCTACTGTTGCTTTGCGGCTGGATGTCTGCCGGGGCAGTTGACTTGAACAAAGAAAACCGTGACCCCAAGTATGTGGAATCTATCATCAATCGTTCACAGAAGATTGTCGATAAACTTGGGATTACAGATGCAAAGATAGCTGAAGATGTCCGCAATATCATTGCCAACCGTTATTTCGAGTTGAACGATATTTATGAAGTACGTGACGCAAAAGTCAAGAAAGTAAAAGAATCGGGACTGACCGGCGACACTAAGACTGAAGCGTTGAAAGCTGTCGAAAATGAAAAGGATGCAGCATTATATCGTTCTCATTTCGCATTTCCGGCGAATTTATCTCTTTTCCTTGACGAGAAACAAATAGAAGCAGTGAAAGACGGCATGACCTACGGAGTGGTGAAAGTGACATATGATTCGCATCTTGATATGATTCCGACTTTGAAAGAAGAAGAAAAGGCACAAATTTATGCATGGCTGATAGAAGCCCGTGAATTTGCCTTGGATGCGGAAAATTCAAATAAGAAACATGCAGCTTTCGGAAAATATAAAGGACGTATCAATAATTATCTGGCTAAACGCGGATACGACCTGAAGAAAGAACGTGAAGAATGGTACAAACGTGTGAAAGCACGTGGAGGATCTTTATAAGATTCGCACCCATAATTAAATGGTTAGTTTGTTTGATGACGGAAAGGGTGGCTCGGAGAGTCGCCCTTTTCTCGTAAATATATTTATAATCTGATGAATCTTGAATCTGTTTGAGTACAAATCAGGGCTTTTCTCGTCTTTTCCATATAAAGGATACAATTATTGATTATTATAGAAATGAAAAAGTTAAGAAATACATTAGCCGCAATAGGTATTTTGTTCCTGGTTTCTTGTGGGGGAAGCAAAGACTATTATATGTTCACTTCATTCCACGAACCGGCTGACGAGGGGTTAAGATATTTATATAGCGAAGACGGAATGCATTGGGACAGTATCCCCGGAGTTTGGCTGAAGCCGGAACTGGGACAGCATCAACTGATGCGCGATCCTTCCATGGTGCGTACTCCTGACGGGACTTTCCATTTAGTCTGGACTACGAGTTGGAAAGGTGATTTGGGCTTTGGTTATGCAAATTCCAAGGATTTGGTTAACTGGTCGGAACAACAGATGGTTCCTGTCATGGCAGATGAACCGACCACCGTTAACGTATGGGCTCCGGAGATTTTCTATGATGACGATAGTGAGCAGTTTATGGTGGTGTGGGCTTCTTGCGTCCCCGGTCGTTTCGAGAAAGGGATAGAGGAAGAAAACAATAATCATCGGTTGTATTATATCACAACGAAAGATTTTAAGACAGTTTCAAAAGCGAAAGTTCTATATGATCCGGGCTTTAGTACCATTGACGCCGTTCTTGTGAAACGGGCTAAGAATGATTATGTGATGGTGCTCAAAGATAACACCCGCCCTGAACGTAACCTGAAGATCGCTTTTGCAGATTCACTGACAGGACCCTATTCGCCTGCATCACAGCCGTTCACCGAATCCTTTGTCGAAGGGCCGACCGTAGAAAAGATAGGAGAGGACTATCTCATTTATTTTGATGTATATAAGAAGAAAATATACGGTGCTATGCGCACAAAGGATTTTAAGAATTTTACCAATATAACGAATGATGTAAGCGTACCTGCCGGACATAAACACGGAACAATTTTCAAGGCGCCGGAATCCGTCGTTAAAACGCTTCTGAAAATGTCAAATGACCGATAATTCCGGAAAGACACAAAGAATAATCTGTGTCAATCCATGTAATCTGTGGTGAAATCAAAGAAACAAATTAAAACCTGAAATAGATCATGAACAACTCTACCAAGATTCTCTTTGCACTGGCTGCCGGATGGCTGACAGCTACAGTTACAGCACAAGACAGAATCCATTACACAGGAAAGGAACTCTCAAATCCTACTTATCATGACGGACAACTGTCACCGGTGATAGGAGTACATAATATTCAATTGGTGCGTGCAAACCGCGAACATCCTGATGCCTCTAACGGCAATGGGTGGACTTACAATCATCAGCCGATGCTGGCGTATTGGAACGGACAATTCTATTATCAATATCTGGCCGATCCTTCGGACGAACACGTCCCGCCATCCCAAACTTTCCTGATGACATCCAAAGATGGTTATCAATGGACAAATCCCGAGATTGTATTTCCACCGTATAAAGTACCGGATGGATATGCCAAAGAATCCCGTCCGGGGATGCAGGCAAAAGACCTGATTGCTATCATGCACCAACGTGTAGGCTTCTATGTCTCCAAATCCGGCCGTTTGATAACGATGGGAAATTACGGAGTTGCTCTGGATAAGAAAGACGACCCTAATGATGGAAACGGCATCGGTCGCGTAGTGCGTGAGATAAGGAAAGACGGTTCGTTCGGACCTATTCATTTCATTTATTATAATCACGGATTTAACGAAAAGAACACCGACTATCCGTATTTCAAAAAAAGTAAAGACCGCGAATTTGTGAAAGCCTGTCAGGAGATTCTTGACAATCCCCTGTATATGATGCAATGGGTGGAAGAAGCCGATCGTGAAGATCCTATTATCCCATTGAAGAAAGGATATAAGGCATTCAACTGCTACACACTACCCGACGGAAGAATCGCCAGTCTTTGGAAACACGCGTTGACTTCTATCAGTGAAGATGGTGGGCACACTTGGGCGGAACCCGTGCTTCGTGCAAAAGGTTTTGTTAATAGCAATGCGAAAATATGGGGACAACGTTTAAGTGATGGTACATATGCTACCGTATATAATCCATCGGAATTCCGTTGGCCGCTTGCTATCTCATTGAGTAAGGACGGACTGGAATATACAACGCTGAATTTGGTGCATGGTGAAATCACCCCGATGCGTTATGGTGGAAATTATAAATCATACGGCCCCCAATATCCTCGTGGCATACAAGAGGGAAACGGAGTACCTGCGGATGGTGACTTGTGGGTTTCTTATAGTGTGAATAAAGAAGATATGTGGATTTCCCGTATTCCCGTGCCGGTGGAACTCAATGCTTCGTCACATGCCGATGATGACTTCTCGAAATCAAAAGCGATTGCGGAACTTACCGATTGGAATATTTATTCTCCCGTTTGGGCTCCGGTTTCTTTGGATGGACAATGGCTGAGACTTCAAGACAAAGATCCGTTTGATTACGCGAAAGTGGAACGGAAAATTCCTGCTTCTAAAGAATTGAAAGTCTCATTCGATTTGCAGGCCGGACAAAATGATAAAGGCACACTTCAGATAGAATTTCTGGATGAGAACGGAATTGCCTGTTCCCGTATGGAGCTGACCAATGATGGTATTTTCCGCATGAAAGGCGGATCCCGTTTCGCGAATATGATGAAATATGAAGCAGGAAAGAACTATCACGTAGAAGCTGTCCTTTCAACGACAGATCGTAATATCCAGGTATATGTAGACGGCAAAAGAGTAGGGTTGCGTATGTTCTATGCACCGGTAGCGAGTGTCGAAAGAATAGCTTTCCGTACAGGTGTGCCACGTACTTTCCCGACGGTAGATACTCCCGCCGACCAGACTTATGATCTGCCAAACGCAGGCGGGCAGGAACCTTTGGTTGAATATCGCATAGCCAATGTGAAAACATCTTCTACGGACAAGGATGCGTCATCCGCTTTTCTGAAGTATGCGGATTTCAGTCATTACGTAGATTATTTCAATGGAATGGAAGATGAGAATATCATCCAGGCTATACCTAATGCCCAGGCTTCGGAGTGGATGGAAGAGAATATTCCTTTGTTTGAATGTCCGCAACGCAATTTCGAAGAAATGTATTATTACCGTTGGTGGTCATTGCGCAAGCATATCAAGGAAACTCCCGTTGGATATGGCATGACGGAATTTTTGGTTCAACGTTCCTATTCGGATAAATACAATCTGATTGCCTGCGCCATCGGGCATCATATTTACGAAAGCCGTTGGCTGCGTGACCCGAAATATTTGGATCAGATAATCCATACTTGGTATCGCGGTAATGAAGGCGGCCCGATGAAGAAAATGGACAAGTTCAGTTCATGGAATGCAGATGCAGTATTGGCACGATATATGGTAGACGGTGATAAAGACTTCATGCTGGATATGAAGAAAGATCTGGAAACCGAATATCAACGTTGGGAACGTACCAACCGTTTGAAAAACGGGCTTTATTGGCAGGGGGACGTGCAAGACGGTATGGAAGAATCCATCAGTGGCGGTCGTAAAAAGAAATATGCCCGTCCGACAATTAATAGTTATATGTATGGCAACGCGAAAGCACTTTCATTGATGGGAATCCTTTCCGGTGATGAGGGGGCGGCTATGAGATATGGAATGAAGGCAGATACACTGAAAACTTTAGTGGATACCGAATTGTGGAATACACGTCATCAGTTCTTCGAGACGATGCGTACGGATTCTTCAGCTAATGTCCGTGAAGCTATCGGTTACATTCCATGGTACTTCAATTTACCTGATACGGCGAAGAAATACGAAGTTGCCTGGAAAGAGATTATGGACGAAAAAGGCTTCTCTGCTCCTTACGGTCTGACTACCGCCGAACGTCGCCATCCTGAATTCCGTACGCGTGGAGTGGGCAAATGCGAATGGGACGGAGCTATCTGGCCGTTTGCTTCTGCACAGACATTGACGGCAATGGCTAACTTTATGAATAATTATCCGCAGACTATATTGTCCGACAGTGTATATTTCCGTCAAATGGAACTGTATGTAGAATCACAATATCACCGTGGACGTCCGTATATCGGCGAATATTTGGATGAAGTGACAGGTTATTGGCTGAAAGGAGATCAGGAACGTAGCCGCTATTATAATCATTCTACTTTCAATGACTTGATGATTACAGGATTGATCGGGCTGCGTCCGCGTTTGGATAATACGATAGAGGTGAATCCGTTGATTCCGGCAGATAAATGGGATTGGTTCTGTTTGGATAATGTATTGTATCATGGGCATAATCTGACCATTCTTTGGGATAAGAATGGCGACCGCTATCATTCAGGAAAGGGATTACGTATTTTTGTCGATGGCAAAGAAGTGGGACATGCGGATACATTGACAAAAGTCGTTTGCGAGAATGCTTTAAAGTAGATACAAATCATATATTTCTGACAGAAGAACAAAAGTTTTTATAACTATTTATTGATTACTGAATATCTGTTCTTTTGTTCTTCTATCTAATAAAAAAAGGAAAACGAATAATGGCTTTAAAAAAATATCTTCTTCTTTTTCTTTGTCTACCCTGTATTTTGCAGGCAAAGAATATAACGATCACCCGTCTTACCTGTGAAATGCAGGAAGGATTGGTAGTGGTTGAAGGTTCACCCCGTTTGGGATGGGTGATGGAGTCACCGGAAAATGGGACACGACAATCTGCCTATGAGATTGATATTCGGGAAGCTTTCACAGGACGTCAAATCTGGAATAGCGGCAAAGTCAATTCTTCACAAAGCCAGTTGGTTTCAACAGAAAGAGCGAATATCGGTTCTGGCAATCCGTTCAATTATATTTGGCGTGTCCGTGTGTGGGACGAAACGGGTACTCCTTCCGAATGGAGTCATGAAGCGAAGTTCCGTTCTGCCCCCTCAAGACTTTCCGACGGAAAATGGATTGGAGCTATCACCCGTCAGAATGCACACCTTCCGGAAGGACGTAAATTCCACGGCAGCGAACTGAAAAAGCCGGAAGTGAAGGCAGCTTGGGAAGCAGTGGACACTTTGGCGAAGAAAAGCATTTATTTACGAAGAACGTTTTTGCTGGATGATGCAGAGAATACAAAGATTCGGAAGTCTCGGAATAAGTATCGGAATGACTCCGGCAATAAGCCCTGCAAGAAAATAGTCGAAGCGACTGCATACGTTTGTGGTTTGGGATTCTATGAATTCTCTTTGAATGGAAAGAAAGTCGGTAATAGTGAATTCGCTCCGCTTTGGAGTGATTATGATAAAAGTGTTTATTATAACACATATGATGTAACAGAACAATTGCGGTATGGTGAGAATGCCGTTGGAATCTTATTGGGGAATGGATTCTATAATGTGCAGGGAGGACGTTATCGCAAGTTGCAGATAAGCTTCGGTCCCCCCACACTTTTATTTGAACTGGTAATCAATTATGAGGATGGAACACGTACAATCGTCCGTTCTGATAATGAGTGGAAATATGATTTGAGTCCGGTAACGTTCAACTGTATTTACGGTGGTGAAGATTATGATGCCCGCCGCGAACAGAAAGGATGGAATCAGGCAGGATTTGATGATAGCCACTGGCGTCCGGTAGTAATGCAGGAAGCACCCAAAGGAGTACTCCGTCCACAGATGGCGCCACCTGTGAAGATCATGGAACGGTACGATATCCAAAAGGTAACCAAACTGAATACGGAACAAATAACGGCTGCTTCTAAATCGACAAAAAGAACAGTAGACCCGTCCGCCTTTGTTTTGGATATGGGACAGAACTTAGCCGGTTTCCCGGAAATAACGGTACGTGGAAAACGTGGGCAGAAAGTTACTTTACTGGTTGCCGAAGCATTGACGGATGAAGGTGCTTGTAACCAGCGTCAAACGGGGCGTCAGCATTATTATGAATATACGTTGAAAGGGGAAGGTGATGAAACCTGGCATCCTCGTTTCTCCTATTATGGTTTCAGATATATTCAAGTGGAAGGCGCTGTATTGAAAGGACAAAAGAACCCGCAGAAGTTACCCGTATTGAAGAATATCCAATCTTGTTTTGTTTATAATTCGGCAAAGAAAGTTTCTACGTTTGAATCATCTAACCCGATATTTAATGCTGCTCATCGTCTGATAGAGAAAGCTGTCCGTAGCAATATGCAATCAGTATTTACGGATTGCCCTCATCGGGAAAAACTGGGATGGTTGGAACAGGTACATCTGAACGGGCCGGGGTTGCTATACAATTATGATTTGACAGCCTACGCCCCACAGATTATGCAGAATATGGCGGATGCGCAACACTCCAATGGAGCAATGCCGACCACAGCTCCGGAATACGTGGTTTTTGAAGGGCCGGGAATGGATGCCTTTGCCGAATCTCCCGAATGGGGCGGTTCATTGGTCATTTTCCCGTTCATGTATTATGAGGCGTATGGAGATGATTCGTTGATAAGGAAGTATTATTCGAATATGCGCCGTTATGTCGATTATCTGAAGACACGTGCGGATAATCATATCCTCTCTTTCGGACTGGGCGACTGGTATGATTATGGGGATTTCCGTGCCGGATTCTCACGCAATACACCTGTGCCACTGGTAGCTACCGCACATTATTATATGACTGTCATGTATTTGATAGAAGCTGCAAAGATGGTAGGTAATGATTATGATATTCGTTATTACAGCTCTTTGGCAGATGATATCAGGATTGCTTTTGACAAGCGTTTCCTGAACAATGATACGGCACAGTATGGTACAGGAAGCCAGTGCAGTAACGCACTTCCCTTGTTCCTTCATATGACGCAGGATAAGAAAGTGTTTATGAATCTGATTAAAGATGTGGAAGCACATGGCAATCGCTTGACTACCGGAGATGTAGGTAATCGTTATCTGATTCAGACGTTAGCCCGTAACGATCAGCATGAATTGATATATAAAATGTTCAACCATGAAGAAGCGCCCGGTTATGGATTCCAACTGAAATTTGGCGCAACAACCTTGACTGAGCAATGGGATCCACGTCAAGGCTCTTCTTGGAATCACTTTATGATGGGACAGATTGACGAATGGTTCTTCAATTCCTTGGTCGGCATCCGTCCTTATGCCGCGTCTACATTGGAGAATCAACAAAATAAATCAAAGCAAGGTTATCAGAAATTTATCATTGCTCCGCAACCCGTGGGAGATTTGAAGTTTGTCAAATCATCCTATGAAACCTTATATGGTACAATTGTTGTGGATTGGGCTCGTCAGGACGGTACTTTCACTTTGAATGTATCCGTTCCGGTCAACACAACTGCTGTTGTTTATCTTCCGGGTGGGAAAGAACCTAAGGAAGTGCAAAGTGGAACGTACAAGTTTGTATGTACGGAATAAGGAAATCTTTGCATATATTTGTAGCATAAAAAACAATGTGTTGCTTCTGTAGAACATGCAACCTGATTGAAAAATATATATAGCATGCCTTAAAAAATCATGCTGCATCTTTGAAAAAATCATTGCAATGATTTATAAAAACATTGGGAAGAAAAAATAAATCTATCAGCATGATTTTTTAGAAAGTAACGAAGAAATCTTTTTTAATAATATAGACCATGAATTTACGAATAACTCTTATTTCTTTTCTTTGCTTCTGTGCTGCAACCGTTCTTCGTGCTGAACGCGTGGACATGTTGAAAGCCGGTGCAAAAGCAAACGGTAAGACCCTTAATACAAAGTTAATCAACACCACAATCGACCGTCTCAATCGTGGTGGTGGCGGTACGCTTTTCTTTCCTGCCGGAACTTACCTGACGGGAAGTATCCACCTGAAAAGCAATATCACACTGGAACTGGAAGCTGGAACAACTTTACTCTTTTCCGACAACTTTGATGATTATCTTCCTTTTGTAGAAGTCCGTCACGAAGGAGTGATGATGAAAAGTTTCCAACCGTTGATTTATGCGGTAGATGCTGAGAATATAACAATCAAAGGAGAGGGGACATTGGACGGACAAGGCAAGAAATGGTGGACGGAGTTTTTCCGTGTCATGATTGACCTAAAAGATAATGGCATGCGTGATATCAATAAATATCAGCCGATGTGGGATGCCGAAAACGATACGACAGCGATCTATGCCGAAACAAACAAGGATTATGTGAATACATTGCAACGGCGTTTTTTTCGTCCACCTTTTATACAGCCGGTTCGTTGTAAGAAAGTAAAGATTGAAGGAGTGAAAATCATCAATTCTCCTTTCTGGACGGTGAATCCGGAGTTTTGTGAAAATGTGACTATAAAAGGTATTACGATAAATAATGTTCCTTCGCCCAACACGGACGGCATCAATCCCGAATCATGCCGTAATGTACATATCAGTGATTGCCATATTTCAGTCGGCGATGATTGTATAACCATTAAATCAGGAAGGGATGCGCAAGCCCGCCGCTTGGGAGTACCTTGTGAGAATATCACTATAACGAACTGTACAATGCTTTCCGGTCACGGTGGTGTTGTGATAGGTAGCGAGATGAGCGGAAGTGTACGCAAAGTTACTATCTCCAACTGTGTGTTCGACGGAACAGACCGTGGAATACGTATCAAGTCAACCCGTGGAAGGGGCGGTGTAGTTGAAGATATTCGTGTCAGCAATATTGTGATGAGTAATATCAAGCAGGAAGCGGTCGTGCTGAATCTGAAATACAGCAAGATGCCGGCAGAACCAAAGAGCGAACGTACCCCGGTATTCCGCAATGTACATATTAGCGGAATGACTGTGACAGACGTAAAGACTCCCATCAAAATCGTAGGATTGGAAGAAGCTCCTATCTCTGATATCGTATTGCGCGACATCCATATCCAGGGAGGTAAGCAGAAGTGTATCTTTGAAGATTGTGAACGTATCACCATGGATGATGTAATCGTCAATGGAGAGGAAATCAAATTATAATATAGATAGAAATCAAACGAATCAGAAAATGAAACGAATCCTTTTCACAATGCTTCTTGCCGCATCCCTTTCGGCAGAAGCGCAAACACAAACATATGAGACGGAATTTGCCCGTCCCTTGAATGAAGTCCTGTCAGATATTCAGAACCGTTTTGGAGTACGGCTGAAGTACGATATTGATACGGTAGGCAAGATGTTGTCCTATGCTGACTTCCGTATCCGCCCTTATTCGGTAGAAGAGTCGCTGACAAATGTATTGGCACCTTTTGACTATAAGTTTGTCAAGCAGAAAGGAAATATGTATAAGTTAAAAGCATATGAGTATCCACGCCGTACAGATGCGGATGGGGAAAAGATGCTAGTTTATCTTAATACGCTATATGCGGACAAACAAGCTTTTCAGCTTCGTGCCGATTCTCTAAAAAAGGAAGTCCGCCAACGTTTGGGGATGGATGCTTTACTGGCTAAATGTGTGAAATCAAAGCCAATTCTTTCAAAGATACGTAAGTTTGACGGCTATACTGTACAGAATTTTGCGCTTGAAACACTTCCTGGGTTATATGTCTGCGGTTCCATCTATACTCCCCAGTCAAAAGGAAAGCATGCACTGATTATCTGTCCGAACGGACATTTCGGTGGCGGTCGTTATCGTGAAGATCAGCAGCAGCGTATGGGAACACTTGCCCGTATGGGAGCTATTTGTGTAGATTATGATTTGTTCGGATGGGGAGAATCCATTCTGCAAGTTGGAAGTGCAGCACATCGTAGCAGTGCGGCGCATACCATTCAGGCTATGAATGGTTTGTTGATTCTTGACTACATGCTTACTTCCCGCAAAGATATTGACACCAGTCGTATCGGAGCGAATGGTGGCTCAGGTGGCGGCACACATACTGTTTTATTAAGCGTGCTGGATGACCGTTTTACGGCTTCCGCACCGGTTGTAAGTCTGGCTTCCCATTTCGACGGTGGATGCCCTTGTGAAAGCGGAATGCCGATTCAACTTTCTGCGGGCGGGACTTGTAACGCAGAATTGGCTGCTATTTTTGCCCCCCGTCCGCAATTGATTGTTTCTGACGGTGGAGACTGGACAGCAAGCGTTCCTACTTTGGAATTTCCTTATTTGCAGAGAATATACGGGTTCTATAATGCAAAAGATAAAGTAACCAATGTACATCTCCCGAAAGAAAAGCATGACTTCGGCCCTAATAAGCGGAATGCAGTCTATGACTTTTTCGCGGACGTATTTAATTTGAATAAGAAGATGTTGGATGAAAGTAAAGTTACCATTGAACCGGAATCTGCCATGTATAGCTTCGGAGAAAACGGTGAATTACTTCCTGAAGGTGCCATCCGTTCATTTGATAAGGTAGCAGCTTACTTTGATAAGAAAGTGTTCGCCAAACTGAAATCGGATGCTTCTCTTGAGAAAAAAGCGATGGACTGGGTAGCTTCACTGAATTTGAATGATGATAAGAAAGCCGGATTTGCCGTAACAACTATTTATAATCATTTGCGTCAAGTGCGCGACTGGCATAATGACCATCCTTATACAACGATTCCTGCCGGTATCAATCCATTGACAGGCAAACCATTAAGCAAACTCGACCGCGAAATGATAGCCGATTCTGCTATGCCGAAAGAAGTACATGAAAGACTGATGAAAGGCTTGCGCAGAGTGTTGACGGAAGAACAAGTAGAGCAAATACTTGATAAATATACAGTTGGTAAGGTAGCATTTACATTGAAAGGATATCAGGCTATTGTCCCCAATATGACAGAAGAAGAAACTGCGTTTGTTCTGGAACAATTGAAACTGGCGCGTGAACAGGCTATTGACTATAAGAATATGAAGCAGATTTCTGCTATCTTTGAAATCTATAAAACCAAGTGCGAACAGTACTTTAATGAACATGGCCGCAACTGGCGTCAGATGTTTAAGGACTATGTAAACAAGCGAAACGCAGAAAAGAAAGCTCAAGGAAAGAAGTAGAATCACTTTATCCGAATCCGAATAAAAGACTATAAAGGAAAGGCAGTAAACCACTGAAAAAGTGGGTTACTGCCTTTCTTCTATTATCGGTTTTCAATCAGTCAATCTGATTATAAATCGGAATTAAACATCTTTTTCGAGAAAAATGTGTTATCTTGTAAACGACTAACAGAATAGTATATTATATGAGCAAGCAAAAAGTAGCATTGGTGCTTTCTATGGGTGGAGCACGTGGAATAGCACATATTGGAGTAATTGAAGAATTACTGCGGTATGATTTTGAGATAACCTCTATTTCAGGAAGCTCTATGGGAGCAATGGTGGGAGCGATGTACGCTTCGGGAAAAATGGAAGAGTGCAAAGAGTGGCTATACCATTGGGATAAACGTAAGATGTGGGAATTGGCAGACCTCACATTGAGCAGGGACGGACTGGTGAAAGGTGACCGCTTTATCAAAGAATTAAAGCAGATTATCCCCGATATGAATATTGAGGATTTGCCGATTCCTTATGTGGCAATGGCTACGGATATTGTCCGTGATCAGGAAGTACGGTTCGACCGGGGAAGTCTGCATGAAGCGATTCGCGCTTCTATATCCATACCCATGCTCTTCCGCCCTTTACGAAAAGACGGTATGGTTTTAATTGATGGTGGTATTTTGAATCCTCTCCCGTTAAGCCATGTGCAGCGCACGGAAGGGGATATTCTGATAGCAGTTGATGTGAATGCTCCGGTCGATTGCGGCAAGAAAAAGAAGATGAGTCCATACAATCTGTTGACGGAATCTTCAAGGATGATGATGCAGCAAATCACCCGTTATCAGGTAGACCGTTGTCAGCCCGACTTGTTAATTCAAATGTCCGGCAATGCTTATGATATGATGGAATTCCATCATGCGGCCGCTATTGTGGAAACAGGAGTTGAAGTCGCCCGACAGGCATTACAGGACTTTACTCAACATAAATCATCTTTTTAGTCATTCCACCGTCAATGGTCATGTTTTCTCCATTGATAAAGTCATTCTCTTCCTGACAGAGGAATAAACACATACGGGCAATATCTTCCGGTTTTCCTACTCGTCGGGAAGGATGTTGTGAATGGTCTTCCGGGCGGAGCTGATCGTAATCATGGTTTTGTATCCATCCCGGTGCGATGGAATTAACTGTAATGTTGTATTCGGAGAGTGATAAGGCCAAAGCATGGGTTAACGAATAGATTCCACCCTTGGAAGCAGCATAACCTTCACTTCCCGGCTCGCTCATCAGATAGCGTGTAGAGCAGATATTGATAATTCTTCCATATGGGTTGGGAGAGGATTGTGCTTTACGATGAATGGCAAGCAATCGTGAGGTGATAAATGCAGGGCGCAGATTCACAGAAAGAATCTTATCGAAATCCTCTACACTTGTCTCCGTAATAGGAGAGAACTTGCTGATTCCTACATTGTTGATGATAATGTCAATATCTCCCCAATTCTTCAGAATCTGCTGCATACAGTTCTCAAGCGCATTTTTATCACTGGCATCTACTTGATAGAATATAGCTCCGGTTTCTTTAGCAGTCTGTTGGCCTGCTACTTCGTTTATATCGAAAAAGGAGACTTGATTTCCAGCCTGACAGAAAGCTTCTACTATTGCTTTACCTATACCTTCCGCACCACCGGTAACGAACACTCTTCTTTTCAGATTCTCTGCTTTTGGCTCGTTTTCAACTGCCTGTTCCGATTTGACCGTGTGAGTTGTTGCAGATTTCTTTTTGCCATACTTTTGCGCCTGTTTCCAAGCAGCTTTTCTAGCTTCGTATTGTTCCCTTTGTCTTTCTAAATAATTATCTGCCATTGTTATTATCTATTTATTGGCAAATGTAAAATATAAAAAGGATATATGCAAAAAAAACGACCGCTTGATTGGATAGGAACGACTGCTCAATTCACAAGAAATGACTGTTCAATTTGTGGGGAACGACCGTATGATTATAACAAATCGACCGCTCGTTTCTGTTAAAACGGGCGGTCGATTTTAGTCAAACGACAGTTTGATTCTTAAAAGTTCTTTGGATTTATTTCTGCATATTTGATTCGTTGGCGACGCCAGGTATAAACAGCATGTAGTTTTCCGTCCTTGCCTTGGATAATGCTAGGATATGAGTATTGGCTGATCGGGCTATCTTCCAATGTGAGAACAGGCTTCCAACTGATTCCATCCTCTGATACAGCTATGCAGAGCGGAGTGCGAGGCCCTTTCGGAGTTCCGGGTAGCGTAGAGAAGTTGTTATAGATAAGCACATGCCTGCCATCTTTCATAGTCACGGCATCTGTTCCTGAATTATTATTCGGAACATCCAGCAATGTAACCTTGCTCCATGTATCTCCGTTATCGCTACTCCAGGCAGTCGCTATCTGTGCGTTGCGTGTACGGCAAAGCACTTGCAGTCTTCCGTCCTTATGTTTCAGAATACTGGGTTGTATGGCATAAACCGGTTTTGCGCCTTCTCCTTTGATTGCTTCTCCACCTTCCTGGTCATCTACGTTTATCCCCCCTTTTTTACGGTTTTGAGTAGGTACAGATAATTCTGCATCCAACAGGTCTACCATCTTCCAGGTTTTGCCCTTATCATCGGAAATCTCAAAGTGAACACGCCAGCCATTACTGCCTTCCGTGCTGGAAGGGCAGATTATACGTCCGTTGATATATTCCGGTTTATTCTTGATAGGCCCAAGAAAACCTTTCGGCAGAGGTTCGCGTTTGCTCCATGTCTTTCCACCGTCACGTGAACGAACCAGCCATCCTGTCCAGTCACTTACTTTCAGACCTATTTTATAAAACAGAATCAAATCGCCACCGGGAATCTGAAAAAGTACCGGATTCCAACAGGCTTTCCGGCGGGCAATCAGTTTTCCTTTTGCGTCTTTTACAGGCGTACAAGTAGAATCAATTCCCGCTAGGATAGCTTGCGGGTCTTTGAGTGAGAATATCCCGTCAGCGGCAAGTTGGGGAGCAGTCCATTCTTTAGCGCCTTTCGGCTTGCGACATACCCATATACAACAGTCGGGATTACGTTCTTTCGTTCCACCGAAGAATGAAGCAACAAGATCGCCGTTCTTCATTTCTACGATAGTAGCTCCATGGCATTCGGGGAAAGAAGCCTTTTCGTATAGAAACTCATCACTTAGAATAGCTGTATTCTTAGTCGGTATATCCACACTGAAATGATATTTTCCTGAGCCTATTCGCTCTTTTCTTCCATCCGGCAGATGTACTTCGCCCGTTGTATTGGCGGGAAGCTCGATGTCCCATTCGAGATGCGTGGGCGTTTTGCTCCATCGGCTGCTTATCTTTCCGTAGATGCTCATATAGGATGCGTCTACATTACTTAGCTCCTGGACTTCAAAAGCCGGCTGAAAGACAATATGCTTATAACCGGATTTCCAACGGTCTGCCCGGATACCTGCGAGATTATTGAAACACCAGGGTAATAAATCCCCTAAAAGCATCACGTGGTTGCCACTATTCATTTCAGGATTTGCCGTATCACCGTTCCATAATTCCCAAATGGTAGTAGCGCCTTTTTCAACCATGTATCCCCAGGAAGGATATGTTTTATTGGTAGCAAGCAAGTAAGCTACATCGGCATGACCGCGACGGCTTAATTCGCGCAACAACCATTGCACACCTATTACTCCGGTGCTGATATGTCCTTTGTTAGTTATAATAATAGAGGTAACGGCATTCTTGGCTACTTCTTTGATGTGATTTTTAGGAACCAGACCGAAAGCAAGCGGCAGAATGTTTGCAGTAACCGTATTATTGCCATAGTAGATGCTGTCCGGGTATAATGTATGTCCCGGAACAAGGGAAGTTCCTTCTTTTATATGCAGGAAACGGGCATTGAACGCATCTTTCATGCGATGCTCCAAGTCTTCCCATTCTTCTGCGTCATCCTTCAGGCCTTGTAAACTTGCAAAACGATGCATCAGTTGCAACACTTTCAGATAATAAGCAGTGGCGATTAACGAACCGTTTGTTTTGCGGGAAGGGTCTTTGCTGTGAATGAGTTCCAATGACTCGGGCGGAACACACCAGTCACCATATTTGTCTTTGGTAATGATAAAATCCTCTGTCATATAGTATTCACGAATATGGGACACCCACTTCTTGATAGCCGGATAATTCATTTCTATCGGACGTTTATCTCCGAAATTGGTGAAAAGCATATCACATGCCATAGGTAAGGCAGTAGGCCAGGTCACATTGTCCGAGTAATAGTTCCAGTAAGCCGGAGCTACATCTGGAATACAGCCATCCTCACGTTGTGCTTCGCAGATGTCACGTGCCCACTTGGTGTACATGGCGTGATTATCGAAAAGCATACTTTCTCCCCAACAACCCATAGTGCGGTCGCCTAGCCAGGGTTGGCGTTCATTGCGTTGCGGACAATCTACCGGCATGCCTTTATAATTACTCCGGATTCCCCAAGATGCGTTACGGACAATCTTGTTAAGCGTCTCATCGGAACAACTAAAAGAACCTGTATGTTCCATTTCATCCTCTACTACTTCAGCCATGAAGTCTTCCGCCTTTGCATCAGGATAATTGCTGACTTCTACATAGCGGAAGCCATGATAAATGAAACTGGGTGCCCAGGTAGCGTCTTTATCTTCCTGTCCGTTTACAATATATACATCCGTGGAACGGGCGTCACGCAGATTTCTGGTAAAGAGTTCTCCATTAACCTGCAAGGTTTCCGCGAAGCGGAGACGGATACTGTCACCTGTCTGTCCTTTAATGCGGAAACGTACCCAACCTGCCATATTCTGGCCGAAGTCCAGGATGTATTTATCACCAAGCTTTTTGATAGAAACAGGTTCCAATGTTTCCGTTACTTTCATACCCGGCATCATTTGGGCGCGTAATGTTCCCGAAGGAATACTTACCCGTTGTGCCGGCATCCAGTTCTTGTCATCATATCCGTTTTGTGTCCAGTTTCCCAGTTCCTTGCGGGCATCATATTCTTCACCGTCATATTCGTTGTTACTGCGAATAGGGCCTTCGGTAGTCAATTTCCATGAAGTGTTTGTAGAAATTGTTTCTTTGCTGCCATCTGTATATTCGACAATCAGATTCAGACGAAGCTTGGGATAACCGAACGTCGGTATCTTATATGGTTTGTAATTCTGACGCATCGTATAGAAACGGCCATTTCCTAAAGTAACTCCGATGGCGTTTTCTTTCTGAAGTTGAGAAGTTACATCGTAGGTATTATACAGAATTGTTTTTCGGTAGTCGGTAGGAGCGGGCGCCAATACCTGGTTGCCGATACGCTGTCCGTTGATAAACAATTCGTAAAGTCCCATTCCGGCAATGTGTATCGTTGCACGTTTCACTTCTTTGCTTAAAGCAAATTCTTTGCGAAGGTAACGGGCTGCCAGGCGACTCCATTGCGTCTCACTATCACCGGGCGCGGCACGATCCAAACCAATCCACTGGCCTTGCCAGTCTGCTTCGTTGAGTAATCCCATGCTCCAGGAAGCCGGAGCACTCCAGTCTGCTTCACCTTTATTGGTATATGCTTTCACTTTCCAATAGTAGGGAGCATTACGTTTTAGAGACTTTCCCTGATAAGTGATCCATTGGGAAACGTCGGACTCTATTTTTCCCGAGTCCCAGATATCTCCTTTCCCTTGCGCCAATAGCTCGGGAGAAGATGCAACAAGAATGTGATACGCTGTTTGCATCACATTCTGTTCATCCGATTCGATACGCCAACCCAGTCGGGGCTGGCGTACATCGATACCTATCGGGCTCTTTAGCTGCTCTACTCGCAGGTCGGTTATGCCTATAGATGCACGTAGCGAACCTGCAAAGAACAGAAGAGATAATATAGATAATATAAAAATTCTTTTATTCATGAGCATTGATTTCCGTCCAGTCTTTATTTAGATAATCTTTACTGCTGTCTACAACAATCAGGACATGATCGTTGCCGCTGCAATAACCGCTATCATGTTGGAATTTGTGCACACCATTATCAAACTCACCGATATATTCCAGTTTGCCGTCTTTCGTTGTGTACCACCAGGCATTCTTCTTTGCACCGCTGATTTTACTGAAATCGACTTCCATCGGACGTCCGGTATAATTATATACCATCAGATAATCATTACCGCGTGTAGCGATGGCACGGTCGTAACGTTCTCCGTTCTGACCTGCGATAATGGACTGATCCGGTACGCGTTCAAAGAATGGGAAAGTCAGCATCAAGTTTTTCAGATATTTCATTTGATTATAACCGGGATCGTTTAAAGCATCATACCAGGGTTTCTTTGCTCCATAGGCACCACCTACACCCGGTTTGATAAACTGCATGATGGAATTGTGTCCATACGTATGTCCGAAAGAGCCTGCAAAGACCGACCAATAAGCATAACGGCGTACATCATAATCTTTCCATAACAATTCATTTTCGTCATGCAGACCATGAGGAATTTCTTCATAGATTGGCTCTCCGTCAATCACAGGTTTCATCGGTTTCATAGCCATACTACGTTCAACGAAGCGCCAGTTGTCCTCTTCCGTATTTTCTTCGATAGGGTAGTCACCGTCACCGAAACGTTGTCCGTAACGACGGTGTCCGCTTTGGAACATGTTGAAATCCAGCCAGGGGGCATCATTGAACCAGGTTGCCGAAGTCGTTCTGCCGCGTGGATGGAAAGTCATCAGGTGATTTTTGTCGATTGCCTTGATAGAGGTCGCCAATGCTTCCCATTCGGCTGTCTTTACGTCACCACGAATATCACCGCCGATAAACCAGATAATGTTCGGCTCGTCTTTATAACGTTCTGCAAGGAACTTGCCATAGGCTTTCGCCTGTTCTACATTCATTTCGCCACGGTTCACAGGGCTTCCCCATATACAAACCATACCGATGTACATACCTTTTCTTGCAGCCGTACGGATGATATAATCCATATGATCCCAATAACCATATACACCTTTCTGATTGATGTTTTTGAAATTATATCCGTCTATCATTGAATATTGTCCGTAGATGTTCATGGATGGTACATTATTCAACGTCTGAACTTGAATCACATTGTATCCGCGACGTTTGCACTGTTCCAGATAATATTCGGCTTCGTCACGGTTCAACCGTTCGGGAAGCAACCATCCTGTTTCTCCGAGCCAGAAGAAAGGAGTACCGTTTTCGTGTTTCAGATAGCGTCCCTCTTCGGAAACGACGAGCTTGCCATTGTCCCAGGGGATATACGTCTTTTGTGTTTTCTTTTGTGCCGCAACCGAAGTAGCCAGTGTCAATAGCAGCAACAAAAGAGGGATAATCTTGAATTTTCTCATTGTATTTTATCGTTTTTAGTTTATTGTACTAATGATTTCGTATTCAGGTACGGAATACACGGATTTCACGGTTTTTAGAAATATGATTGCATATAGCAACAGCGTAATCCGTGCCTGAATATTATTTTTTCTCTATCATTTTCTCGTATTCAATAGCAGCCAAAATAAACGAACCTACCGATTTCGGATCGTTTTCGATAATCGGCTCACTGATATAATATTCGAATGAGCCGTCACGGTATCTTTTAGAATCTCCACCCAATCCGGCAACTGCGCAGCAGTTGGTGATTGTATAGCTGCCGTCTTCTTCAAGGCGGGTGAATGTATTAACCATACCCTCGAAGGCTTTTTGTGTGGGTTCAATATATTCTTTGCCGATATATCCTTTATTGATAGCTTTGGCAAGTGTATAGATAAATAGTGCCGTTGCCGAAGATTCAAGATAATTTCCTTCGCGTGCTCCCTGATCGGTCACTTGATACCAGGTGCCCGATTGAGGATCTTGATATTTCACCAGTGTCTTGGCCAGTCCCTGAAGAATCTGCATCACACTGTCGCGTCCGGCAGTTTCTTGTGGAAGATAATCGAGTACATCGACAATGGCGGCTCCGTACCATCCGATACTGCGGCTCCAGAAGTTAGGGGAGCAGCCCGTTTCGGGATTTGCCCATGTTTGGTCACGGCTTTCGTCCCAACCGTGATAATACAGTCCGGTTGCAGGATCATAAGTCTTTCGGTTTATGAGAAGAATCTGCTTTACAGCTTCATCAAATAAGCCCGGTTCATCAAAAGTGGCGCCATATTGAACCAAGTACGGGGAAGCCATAAAGATTCCGTCCAGCCACATTTGGTGCGGGTATCTCAGTTTATGCCAGAATCCGCCTTCGCTTGTGCGGGGTTGTTCCGCCATTTGTTTGCGTAAGGTATCCATGGCAATCTTGTAACGTTCGTCTCCTGTCTGTGCGTAAAGGTCAAAAAGAATCTTGCCACCGTTGACATTATCAATGTTGAATGAAAGATATTTCATGGTTTTGATACGTCCGTCGGCATCAATCAGGCTGTCAGCATAGATTTTTGCATAATCATAGTAGGTGCTGTCGCCCGTATGTTTACATTCTTCGAGCATGGACTTAACCACAAGACCGTGGGTATATCCCCAACGTGGTTTCCTGGCTTTCTCAATCATCCAGGGTTCGGGAAAACGTTTCATTTCGGAGCGTGCCATACGTTCACTCCATTTTTCTGTTTCTGCTTTCTGAGGTGCCGTGCATGCCATAAAACAAGCAGCTCCGCAAGCGACAATCAGTTTTGATAAGTTTCTGTTCATATCGGTTGAGTTATTATTTTCCGGTCAATATATATTCCTGTCCTGCTTTGGTGGGCAGGTCATAGATATAAGTGTCTGTAACCACCACCTTATTCAGGTTGGCTTTTTCGTTGATTAATGGTTCGGGAATAGTAGGAACAGCATAGAGAGGATTCGGATTTTCCCCTTTGGCACGTTTCAGTCCTCTGCCTGTCAACGGGGTGAGCGAGCGCAGACGACAGTTGCCACCTTTATGGGATTTTATAACCAAACGGCTAACTTTCCCGTTGCTCCAACTCAAGTCGAGTTCAAAACCGCCACGGGCAATAATTCCTTTGATAGAACCCTCTTTCCAAAGAGAAGGAAGCGCAGGGAGCAGATAGATAAAACCGTCGTAACTTTGCATCAGCATCTCGGTGATACCTGCGGTGCAACCGAAGTTTCCATCAATTTGGAAAGGCGGATGCGCATCGAACAGGTTAGGGTAGGTGCCGCCTTTTTTCTTCTCGTTGCGTACAAGGGTCAACTGGTCTGTTATCAGTTTGTAGGCATGGTCGCCGTCAAGCAGACGTGCCCAAAGACAGACTTTCCATCCCATGCTCCAACCGGTCGAAGGATCTCCGCGATGAATGAGCGAAGTGCGTGCGGCATCGAATAATTCGGGAGTGCGGTAAGGGGAAATCTGGTTGCTGGGGAATAGCCCGTAAAGATGGGATACATGACGGTGTACGTCATTCGGATCGTCCCAATCGAACATCCATTCTTGTAACTGTCCCCAATGTCCCACCTGCATGGGAGCCATTTCCTTGAGGCGTTGTGACAGGTGAGTGGCGAATTCTTTATCAATATCCAATATGTCGGACGCCGAAATAATAGCCGTCCAAAGATCGAAAATCAATTGATTGTCCATTGTGCATCCGGCGGCTGTGGTTGCTTTGCCGTTACTGCCAGAGTGTACATTCTCCGGTGAATTGCTTGGACAGACTACCAGCCAACCGTGTACAGGTTCTTTGACCATGATTTCATCAAAGAAACGTCCCGATTCTTTTAGTATGGGATAAACGGAACGCAGGAAATCTACATCTCCCGTGTAGAGATAACGTTCCCATAAATGACGGCAGAGCCATGCTCCGCCACTCGGCCACATACCTGAGGGAGCTTTGTCAATAGCTCCTGTGACACGCCATATGTCTGTGTTGTGATGCAATACCCAACCGTCAGCTCCATACATGATTTTAGCAGTTTCCTTTCCTGTTTCGCTTACTTCCTTTATCAGCCGGAAAAGTGGTTCATTCAGTTCGCTCAGGTTCGTAACTTCCGAGGGCCAGTAATTCATCTCCAAATTGATATTGCAGGTGTATTTGCTGTCCCATGAAGGGAATAGCTTATCATTCCATATACCTTGCAGGTTGGCAGGCTGTCCGCCCGGTTGCGAGGAACAAATCAGCAGATAACGCCCGAACTGAAAGTATGTGGCAACCAAATGGGCATCATTCGTTTCTTTGAAATTCTCTACCCGTTTGTCGGTCGTCACATTTTTATATTGGTCTTCTCCTAAATTCAAAGACACTCTGGTCAGATATCGGCGATAGAAATCTGTATGACTTTTCTTGGCTTCCGCATAAGAATGCATCATTGCTTTAGACAGGTATTCTTTAGCCCTTTCAGTCTGATTGCCTGTAATATCCAGATAATTATTGAAGTTGGTAGCGATGGATACATATACGGTGGCTTCATCAGCCCCTTCAACGGAAAGGATGCCGTCAGTACAAGCTAGTTTCCCGCCCTTGTTTTGTGCGCTCAACCGTCCCTGAAATTCTACTTTTCCTTTCAGTCCCTCATGCCAGGAAGACACACCTGAAAGCGTGACATAGTTTCCTTCTTTGGAAGAAATCATAACATCTTGATGGGGAGAAGTCAATTGGGCGTTGAAGGTAATCTGCCCCGGACGGTTGGCTGTCAGTCTGACCATTATCACCTGGTCGGTAAATGAGGTGATTGTCTCACGCTGATACTGCACTCCGTCCACTTCATAACGGACGATGGCACGTGCCGAATCCAGACTTAATTCCCGGTAGTAATTGGAATAACGGGTATGTCCGGGAAAAGCGATTCGCAGGTCACCGAAACTTTGGTAAGGCATTCCCGAATTTGTTTTCGCCATCACTTTCTCTGTAGCAAGGGTCTGTGCTTCCAGATACTTTCCGGCAAAAACAAGTTCGCGTACTTTCGGAATAAATTCCAGTGCATTCGGGTTTGCGTTGTTGTTGGGGCGTCCTGCCCAAATGGTTTCTTCGTTTAGCTGTATTTGTTCTGTACCCGGTGTACCATATACCATAGCTCCCAGGCGACCGTTCCCCAAGGGTAAAGCCTCAGTCCATACCTGTGCAGGACGGTCGTACCATAATTTGTATTCCTGCATGGCTGCTCTCTTTTCCTGTGCATGAATACAACTTACAGACACCATTACAAACAGATATCCGATTAATCTCTTTTTATTCATTTCTGTCCAATTGCTTTTATACTTTTATAAAAGGACGATTGGAGACGATTTTTGTACCCATATTCTGTGAAACATCTTGCCTCGGAAATGCAAGTATTATTCTACAGAACAATGAAGAAAGATGTATAGTGGATATACTTCCGGTATTTTCTATTCTATTCTTATATTTTCAACAGGCTGTTGTTTGACAATATCCATCGGTACGGCTTGATAACGTACAGTAGAAAAATTAATCGAATGTAAATCGATACTGCGTATAGCGCTATTATACATCGTACGGAAATAAATGATTCGATTGGCTATGTCTGTCGCTGAAGTCCATTGGGTAGCGCTTGGAATATTTGCCGGAATTTCTCCTGCCGGAAACTCTATCCCTTCCGGTATATCGAAATTGTTCAGTATTTGGAAACATTGAAGAACGGTCTTTAAGGCAGTATCCTGTTGGGGAGCCGTTGCCTGATAAAAAGCGGCACGTACAAAACGGGAGGGTGGAGTTATATCACCTGGAATACCTAGAAAGCCGCTTCCAGAGCCGAAAGCACTTAATTCTATATTACCCAAACGTTTGGCCGGAGCTGATCCGGGGTATAGGTTGACATAATTATTGAGATTCGTCAGATGCCATTCAAAACCGGGAGAATTTGTCAGTACTCCCAATTTATTCTCATAAAAATGGGGGATGCCCTGAACTATCTCCAAAACCAGCTGGCGACCGGAAGTGTCGGTAAAACGCCAATGAACAGTAGATGCTTGTGGGATAAAATTAATCACGTGTACTTCTTGAACTGCTTTTTTCACTTCATCCACAGTTTTACATTTTCCCAGAATCCAGGATACGAGTTGTAAATCAGAAATACTTTTTGCTTTCTCTGCCGGATTGTATTTTTCATATTCACCATAATGAGGAAAATAAAACAATCCTGCTGACAGTCCGGCTTCGTTCAGACCTTCGGCTATGAATTCTTTTTGTTCGACAGCCAGTCCTACATAGCCGTATCGTGCGGCATACAACATTCCGTCAATGCCATCCGGAGTGAATGATTGTTCGGTATGCCCTCTTGGAACAATGATATATTGGCTGTTCATGTCACTTCCACCCCATTCAATCGTCCTTGCAACGATAGTAGTATCATTTTTGCTTTTTAAAGTAATGCCTGTGCAGGCTTCTGCAAGAGAAGGAGACAAGAATACAAACAGACAGCCAATGACTACTTGATTAACAGATAAATTCTTCTTCATAATAATTGTTTTTCATTGAAAAACAAATCTGAAGGGAAATTAGTTTATGTGATTTCTATTGATTTAAGTACATTCAAATAAACTTCCAGAAGACAGATTTAAGAAAGCAATTATTAAGTTAGTAAAATTAAATACGTTTTTAAAGCCATTAAAATGCATGAAACCCGCAAACAAAGAAGTCTATGGAATGTTATAGAGCTGAATCATTTAAATCATAAAAATATATGAGTCTTAAAGAATACCAGGAAAAAAGACAATTTGGCAGGACTTCGGAACCGTCACCGGAGATGTTGGAAACTCCCAACCGTATACCTGTTTTCGTTGTACAAAAGCATGAGGCAAGTCGTCTTCATTTTGATTTTCGTTTGGAAATAGACGGAGTATTGAAAAGCTGGGCGGTGCCCAAGGGACCTTCTATGAATCCTAAAGACAAGAGGTTGGCTATCCAAGTGGAGGATCATCCTTTAAGTTATGCCCACTTTGAAGGAGTGATACCGGAGGGTAACTATGGTGCGGGTGAAGTAGAGATATGGGATAGTGGGACATACGCATATGTCGGCAATAGTCATGACATATCTTCCGCTATCGAACATGGTCTACTTGAGTTTAAGTTACATGGGCATAAGCTCAAAGGATTATTTACACTTGTACGTACCAATATGGATGAGAAGGGGAAGGACTGGTTGTTAATAAAAAAAGAAGATATATTTGCTGTCGCTCATGTTTATGATGCTAAAGATATTCCCTCCTATGATGAAGTCTTTCTATAATTGTTGCCATTATTAATTGTCATATCGGTTTTTCTAAAGTGGTATATCAGCAGTCTTATGATTGAATGGATGGAGACTGTAGCCTATACCGAACCGGTAAAATTGCGATTAAGTCCTGTATTTCTGAGGTAACAGCGTAATTTGTTACCATTTGATAAAAAACACCCATTTATTATGTCGGAAACCACCTGTACGGCGGCTGTTAAAATGTTTACACTTGCATCGACTTTTGGCATGCATAAAAAGAATTAGGCGTGTTATGTTGAAAGTGTAAAATATTAATTAATTTAATCCGATACTAGTATGAATAATTGTTACCTGAATTTGTTATCAGATTTTCAGGCTTCACTCTTTTTGAGTGCCGGAGCCAATTTGGCAGATAGTAAGCAAACTGCTGATGTAATTTTACCCAATATGTCTCTATTAGGGTATGTGGTTCCTGTGGAGAGTCTTGGACTTGGGCTGTTTGTTTGTCTATTGGTGTATTTCTTGTTGGACTATAATTCAAGGTTACAGTCACATGAAAAATATAAGCTTACAGTGAATATGATTCATGCGGTACATACGCCATTACTATTATTACAGAACCAGTTGGAAGATATTAGGACCGATAATCTTCCGGAATCCCTTTCTCCAAAGATAGAAGAGGCACTGGGGTATACTAAATGTATAATAGACTGTAATCACAATGTTGCCACACTTGATAAAGTGAATGGAAAAATAAAGCCCAAAACATCCACAATTAGTTTTGAACTTTTTACCTATATCACTTCCATTGTGAATCAGTGCCGTCCGTATGCGAAATCCCGTCAGATACGTTTGGTAGTCAATGAATGTCCGGATTGTGTAAGTTGTAGGATTAATGAGAATATTATGACAGCGGCATTGCAACATCTTTTGAACAAAATGATTCAGACTTCTGCACCGGGGTGTTGCATATCCATAAAGATAACACATGCGATAAATTCGTGGGAGCTATATGTAAGTAATTGTGGGATTGCGGAGAAAGGCAAGAATAAGATGATAATTCCTCTTATTCCTGTTATGTTCCCTATATATGGTTATAGTGATTTACGGACTGTGAGAAAAATCATTCATTTGCACGGCGGAAAAATAACAGGTTACGGATATGGTAAGGCAGTCAGTTTTCGGATTGTTATTCCGACAGACTGTTGTTGCCGGAATCAGTCATGTCCCGCTATAAAATATAAAGTAGCCGAAACAAAAAGTGCTTCCGACAGTTCAGTTCAGATTCCGGAGGATGATAATCAATATTCTAAAATCAAGGATATGCCTTGTATCCTGTTAGTTATGGGAGATAAGTTATTTAGCGATTATTTGAAAAAGGACTTGTCGAGATATTTTCGGATTACAATTCTTGATAACCCGGACCTGTTAATAAAAAACATTATATACCTGAATCCTGATGCGGTTATTATTGATGATAATGTAAATGGAGTAAGTGGAGATGCTCTTTGTTTCCGAATCAAAGCGGACAAGATAGTGGGGAATATGCCGATTGTACTTTTGATAAGGTCATTCGATAATGAAAGCTATATGTCCCATTTGGGAAGTGGAGCGGATCGGTTGGAGTTGCGAACTGAAAGTATCTGCAAATTCAGGGCAAATATACGTATGCTGATAGAAAACCATTTAGTCTTGCGGGAGCGAATAAAACAATTTTTGTCAGATGCAATTTCTCCTTTAATGTCTCCAAAGGAAAAGTCAACGAAAGAAGATCAGGAATTCATGGAAAAGGTGAATTCAATCCTCGAAGAAAATTTGTCAGAAAGATATTTGATAAAGCAACTTTGTACTGATATCGGCAAAAGTCGCACGGCATTTTATAGCAAGATGAGAGAACTAACCGGAAAATCACCGGAGAATTATATCTATTCATTTAAAATGGATAAGGCGCGCAAGTTCTTGGCTTCCCAGCAGTATAGCAATACTGAAATAGCCACTATGCTGGGGTATTGTGACGCCAAATATTTTGGAAAAAAGTTTAAGGAATTCTATAATATCTGTCCTTCCGATTATATAAAGACTATTGTAGGCTAGAGATAGGATCAATATCGGCAAAAGGCATTGGTATAAGATGTGCCTTTTGCCAATATGATTGCTTCTTCGTGCGGCAGTTAAACATTTCGATATACCACTTGTTTTGCGTGTAAACTTTGTAATTTTACAGTAACAAAAAAAATAAAGGTATGATAACATCAATAAAACTCATGTTGAATAAGGCTAGAAGATTGAACAATGGCAGTTACCCTTTGGTATTTCAGGTGATACATAAAAGAAGAAAGAAGTTGCTATATACGGGCTATCGTATAAAAGAAGAAGCTTTTGACGAGCAGGAAGAAAGGATTGTTGCGAATGGTACGGATTCAGCTTTTTCTGTTACAGATATAACGAAGATGAATCGTGAACTGAGGAAGATAAGAAGTACAATTAACGCAAGAATCCGGCAGCTCGAACGAACCACTGATTATTTTACGGTGGAAGATGTTTTGGTACCGTGTGTTCATAAAAATGTCAGACAGCAGTTTTATTTGTTGCGATACATTGATACACAGATAGAACGGAAAAAAACTCTAAAGAAAGAAGGGATGGCTGCTGCATACAAAAGTACACGTTCATCATTGGCCAAGTTTCTGAACAATTCGGATATTCGGATTCCGGTAATTGATTTACGCTTTGTACGGCGCTATGAGGATTTTTTGTATAGTACCGGAGTTACCGGTAACACGGTAAGTTATTACTTACGGAATTTTAGAATTCTGTACAATCAAGCTATGCTGGATGGTTGCCATTCTCTGGGTGAATATCCTTTTGTCAAGGCGCAAACCCGCCCGGCCAAGACAGTGAAACGTGCCCTGACCCGGGGAAATCTTCAATCTCTTGCAAACCTTATGTTAGAAGATACTCCGGAACTGGAATTTGCCCGTGATTTATATTTATTCAGTTTCTATGCTCAGGGAATGGCTTTTGTCGATATTGTACTTTTGAAAAAATCCAGTATCTGCAATGGCATACTGACCTATTCCCGCCACAAGTCAAAGCAACTGATCCGTATTGCCGTAACTCCTCAAATGCAGGAGATAATGGATAAATATAAAACTGGGGGTGAATATATATTTCCTATTCTCAACAAACAAGACTCATCTGAATACAAGTTATATCGCCTGGCATTAGGACGTATCAACCGGCATCTCAGGAGAATAGCTGCCATGATAGATATCAAAGTACCTTTAACTACCTATACCGCGCGCCATACCTGGGCTACCCTTGCCCGTGACTACGGTGCGCCGGTTTCTGTAATCAGTGCCGGCTTGGGACATACTTCGGAAGAGATGACACGTGTTTATTTGAAAGAATTCGATGTGTCCTTGCTCGATAAAGTAAATAGCATGGTGACTAAATTGTTCTAGCTATTTGCTTTTTCTGTATTATAATTTGTAAAAAGAATATATAGTATTAATTTTATATATATATTTGCACCGTTGTAATCTATTTCATGATAGAGATGGAATTAAAGCACTCTGTTATTCAGTGATTAATTTGCTGCAAAGTAAGCCCTTTTTTTCATTATAGCATTTATCAAAAAGTACAATAATTTATTCATTTTGTACAATTCAGGATTTTGTGTGTCGAATAGCTTCATTATCAGCCTGACAACGCTTCATTAATTGGCTTGGAGTGCATCCGAAGTGGTGTTTGCAATAACGGCTGAAGTAAACCTGTGAATCAAATCCCAGTTCTTCGACGACATCTTTAATATATATGCCGGGTTCTGTCATTTTCTCCAGAATCTGCTGGTTCTTTTGTTTCAGCATCCATTGTTTGGCAGTCATTCCAAATGCTTCGTTGAATTTGGTAAAGAAGCGGCTTCTTCCTAGATTGGACAACGAAATTAGTTGTTCGATATTGCTGACCTTGGTATAGTTGCGCATTACAAAATCCTTAAAGTCCATTTCTTTTCCGATAATGGGATAAAACAACATAGCTATTTCCTGTTTGTGGTAAAATCCTCGAAGCAGGAAAAAGAATTCCCGTTGCATCAGGTCATGCAGATGTGGACAATTCATTTTATTTTTGATGCAGTGAGTCAGCAATTCTAAAAAAGGAGTCAGCGGATACCGTATTTTTACTGGTTCAAATTCGTATTCTTCATTATTACAAAGTGTTGACAGTGACTGGAATACAAGTTTGTCACAATACCATTCGGGACTATCGAAAAACATTGATAATATACTTGCTTTCCCTTTTATTACCCCTTTGAAATGTGCCGAGCGTGGAATCAATATCATATCTCCGGCATGAAATATTCTGTTATGGAACTGATTACAATTGATTGTAAAATCTCCTTTGAGGAAAAACAACAAATAATTCTTATTTGCGTTATCCTCTCCAAATTCAGCATCTTCAGAAAATTCAATGTATTTAAATCCGGTGTTGACAGTTGCCATATAGTTTTGGCATGATAGGTGCTCCTCAATGTACAGTAGTTCGTTTTGCATAAGTTTCGTCATATAAAATATAGTTATTCAAATTGTTTGGCTTGTATGTTTCAGCATTGTTTCAGTATTGATATTCTTAATGAATTAAATGCCAGAGTTTTATTTTCAGTTTACTCAGTCATTATCAAAAAAAATATAATAATGAAACAAATATATATTCATCATATATCATAATTGATTTATAATTAATGGTTTATGATGAATATAATTGTTTTCATCTCTATCATGAAATAGAGATGAAGCAAAGTCTAAAACAAAACAGAGTATATGAATAGATATATAAAAAGTAGAATATACATGCTTTTCTTTATGTTTTTCTTGACAAGACACTTACTGGTAAACGCGCAAGATATAGCTGTGAAAACGAACTTGTTGTATGGTGGTATGATGCAAACTCCCAATATAGCTATGGAGTGGGGCATTTCCCCTAAACTGACTATTGATTTATGGGGAGCTTATAATCCGTTTCCACTGGGTAAAAACGGAAAAGGTTCGAATAATAGAAAAATGAAGCATTGGGTGGTTCAACCTGAACTTCGATATTGGCTGTGTGAATCGTTTAACGGGCATTTTTTCGGTGTGCATACATTTTACGGACAATATAATATAGGTGGTATTCGTTATCTTGGATTAAGCGACTTTAGAAGACAGGGAAATCTTGCCGGATTCGGATTTAGTTATGGGTATCAGTGGATTCTTTCACCACATTGGAGTGTGGAGGGGACGCTAGGACTTGGCTACGCACGCTTGCATTATAACAAATATCCATGTAAAGAGTGCGGTAAACGGTTAAGTGTAAAGAACCGTAATTATTTAGGGCCTACACGTGCCGCTGTATCCATCATATATTTACTTAAATAATATCCCTAATGAACAGTTTTCAGATTATAATATCTTCCTTCTTTCTGAGTATAACGGCTATGTCAGCATCCGCTCAAAATATTGATTCTATCAAGATAAAAGATTTTTCTATTGAGAAGAATGTACAAGGTGATTCTGTGAGTTTGAGATTCCGTATGTTGGTCGCTCCCGGTATTACAAAAGCAAATGACGAATTGTCACTAACACCTATATTGGTAGATATAAGGGGAAATCAGTCTTTTACTTTCCCTGTCATACGTGTAAATGGCAAAATACGGGAGAGAGTAGCTCGAAGGCAGGAAGTGCTTCATCCTTCAAAAGCGCAGAAAGACTCAATATATACGGTAGACAACCGACAATGGAATACAATAACTTGTTCAACTCCGATGTTGGCGAATAAACTGTGGGTGTGGCAGGCAAAGTTACTGTTGCGGCGGCAGCTTAGAAGCTGCTGCATGGAAAAAGAACTGGATATGGTGGAGCTATTTGCATGGAATCGGACGGATGAATATTCTATTATCAAGCCGGAAATAAAAGAGAAAGTGGAAATACCGGAAATATTACCCCATAAATGTATCACAGAAGTGCTGGCTGAAACAGAAAGATTTGTAGAACCGATAGAAAATTACCTGGCGGGCAAAAGGCTTCTTACAGGTGAGCAGGAAGGTGCGCAGATTGTCTATTTCAAGCTTGCAAAGGCAGAGATAGATAATAATTATCTGGACAACGAGAAGGTACTGGAACATATCATTGACGTTACCCGCCGTATCAGCGAAGATCCGGAAGTAGAGATAGCTCGTGTGGTGCTACTGGGGCTTTCTTCACCGGAAGGAGCTTTTGATTTCAATAAGCGATTATCGGGAAAACGGGCTGAAGCGTTGAAGCAATATATAACCGGTCGGATTGCTTTGCCGGATAGTTGTTTTGTGCTTGTGAATGGTGATGAGGGATGGGAGGAATTGCGCTATAAAGTGGAACACTCTGATATGGAATATCGTAAGGAAGTATTGGATATTATGGATTCTGTTCCAATTATGAAAGGACGTGAGGAACGGTTGCAACGTTTGAAAAGGGGAGTGCCCTACCGTTTTCTAAAAGAGCACTTCTTCCCTCAACTGCGCCGGGCCGGGTACATCAAGGTGTATTATCGGATGAAAAGTGAAAACATATAAGTCTCAACATATAATAATTTATTTTTTTATTAATTTTTTAATCGTAAAACAAGAAATGGGAAAGAATGATTTTCTAATCGGAGTATTTGCACTGGCAACAATGACGTTTGCTGCTTGTAGCAATGAGGACAAGCTGGGCGAAGAAAGAAGCAACGGCAACGGTAATACCGAAGTCGTGGAGGGAGAGCCTACTTGGGCGAAGTTTATATTTAAGCTTGGCAAAGATGGTGGTTTGACACGCGCAACAGATGATTCACATGAAGGTACTGTCGCAGAGAAAAATATAAAAAATCTGCGAGCTTATATTTTCAATGAATCTGGTAGCTTTGAAGCAAAGACTGATGGTGTTACTGTGGATGAACATGGCACGGAGCACACTGCTGTATTGAAATTAACTTCCGGTAAAAAGAAGGTGTATGTCGTAGCCAACATGCAGGATGAGTGGATTACGTCCACCACTACAACTGCCCAATTTGAAGCTATTACTTTGACACATTGTACAAAGGCAGGACGTATTGCCCATACTAAGGGGGCAGAGAGGGCAGATGCTGTATCACGTGTCGGCAATTTTGACAAAATATCCGGAAATGGGAATGCGTTAGATAATGGTTTTCTCATGGCAAATGTGTTGGCTGCAACTGAATATACATTATATCCGGGCATTTCTGCAGAAAATTGTTCGAAGCCGGCGTATGAAAATTCTACTGAAATGGCACAAAATAACCATTTGGAAGTTTCCATATCCCGTGCCGCAGCCAAATTGCAGGCTACTTATGCAGAGGACGCTTTGACACTGAAAGATAATACAGGCAAAACATTAGGCAAATTGCTTACTCCGACATTTACCGTTCGTAACCTGCCGGTTCAGAGTTATATGTTTCTCCATAATCAAGCTAATGGTTTCCTTACACCATTCTATACAATGACTGGCACTAGTTCTACATTTGAAGATTTCGCTAAATATTATGACGAAGTTAATGAACCGAATTTGGATTTGAAAGCAAGTACCGATGGAGAAGCTATCCAATCTATATATTTGCCGGAGAATTCCAATCAGACACCGGTAAGAGGTAATACTACCTATGTGTTAGTGAAAGGTGTATTTGCTCCGGCAGCCGATGTCATGATTAATAGTGTTACTGTGCAAGGAGCAGGTGAAAATCTTACTATCAACAATAAATTTGACGATACTGATTATACAACAGGAGGAACAGAGGTGCCACCATTCTTCATTGTTCCGGAATGGGAAAATCAGATTTATACGGCTCCTGCTGATTTTAGTGGAAACTTGGCAACCTATGGCTTGGGCATGATTTTAAAGACTTATTTGAATAAAGCAGGAAAACAGAAATGGTTGAATGCCGTAGATGAAGATAGTGCCGTAGACGAAGGTGATATCGAAAATCCTGTAAGTGTATATTATGGAAGTTCATTTTCGACTTCTGAGGGTATTTATTCGATTGTTACCATTAAGAAATATTCGCAGCCTAAGGGAATACCGGGTTATCAGGAGAGTGTTGAAGGAACAATACGTATTTTCCAGTACACCGGAGGAACTTGTTACTATCGCGTGAATGTTGAGGATAATATGGATGGAAAGACAGAAGCCAACAACCTGTTCTATTCAGTAATGCGTAATCGTTTCTATAATGTAAATATCTCAAGAATTACTTCAATCGGTTATCCTGATGACGAAGATGTCACTGTTGATCCGACAGATCCTATCAATCAGAAAACTTACATGCAGGCACATATCACGGTAGAACCATGGACTAAAGTTGAACAAGATGCAGAACTGGGAATGTAATGATTGTTAGTTTGCCGGTTCATTAAAAATAGATTTTAACGGATTCCTTTGCCGGGAAGTTATCCCGGTAAAGGAGTCTAAAATCCCCCTCAAGAACAATTTAACATGCACTTCAAGGATAATAATACATTGTATAGGAAAGGAAGGATGATGGCATACATATCGGTACTATTATGGCTGATTACCGGATGCGTTAATGAAGATTTTTCCGGTTGTCCGCAGGGAAATTTCCACGTGGCTTTCGAATATGTTCATCACACGGACAATACTTGCCCCGATCGTTTCGATATCGACGTACAGCAAATAGACTTGTATGTATTTGATGCAGCCGGATGTTTTCTGAAATGCATAACTCGTAAAGGGGAGCCTTTCCCGAAAGATTTTCAGATTGAACCGGAACTTTCTGCCGGTAGCTATACGTTGGTGGCATGGGGAAACCTGACTGATGAAGTCACTTTGCAACCGGCCTTTATTGCCGGACAAACTACGCTTGAGCAGGCGTTATTATCACTCAACGCAACAGAAGAACGTGGTGTGAACCATAAATTGACTCCTGTTTTTCATGCTATGAAACAAGTAGAAGTAAACGATGTGAAGGAACACACTGAAGTTCTTTCACTTATAAAGAATGAGAATCACTTGCATCTGAATGTGAAGTGGTTTGAAAAAAGCGGAATACCATGTATTCACCACTGTGCGGACGGTGTGCGTGTCCGTGTGGTTGACCCTAAGGGGGCGACTTATAAATTTGATAATTCTGTAGTTGCTTCGGGCAACGAACTGATATATAGTCCATATCAGAACGCAAACAATGATGTCTGGAACCAGTTGACAAGTATCTTTTCGTTAATGCGCTTGGTAGAAGGAGAAAAATTGACGCTATTAATAGAACGCCTGATGCAGGACGGCACCATAAAGGAACTCTACCGTTCCGATTTGCTTGAACTTGTCCGGAGGCATCCATATAGCCGTACCCAGTCGGAACTTGACCGGCAGGATGTTTATGAAGTAGAAATATCACTTATAGATGATTTGGACGGTAATACGGATACCCATATGCAAACGGCTATAACCGTTGCCGGATGGACAATCATATTACAGGATACGGAGATGTGACACTTTTATAATTGAATGAGAGAATGAGACTGAAATTAGTTTATATATATAGCTTTGTTGTGGCATTATTGTATCTGCTCACTGCTTGTACTGACGGAATAGAAGCATCTTCCGATAGTAATGGCCAGGGGGAAGGCAAGGAAATTCCTGTCAGTATCATGCCGAAACTTGTTGCAGGGGATGAAAATGAAATATCACAATTGCGTGTTATCATTTTCTCGACACGCACTTCCAATCCTTATGGGCCTAAAGTTTTAGTCAGCAATCAATTGATAGATAAAAATGAAGATTATGTTGCCATTACCTATATAGGATACAATGATATTTATGTGATAGGAAATGAACCGGTAGATCTTTCGGGAATAAACAGCCCTGAAGAATTGAAAAGTATTCAGATGAATTCGGAAAGTAACTTGAATGCTTCAAGATTTGTGTTTTTCCGGCAGTTGCTTAATGTGAATGTGCGAAGTAAAAATGAGATATATACAGAGGGGGTGTCTGTGCCTGTATCTAAACTGGAGATAAAGTTGCAACGTGTGATTGCCAAACTAAGTGTTAAGTTTGACCTAAGTACGGAGATTTGTGAAAACGGAAATCCCACGGGCGAACATGTCAACTTTGAATCTATGGAGCTGCTTCGTATCCCGAAATATAGTTATTTGGTTGCCGGTAAGTACAAGATAGAAGAAGGTTTTCTAGGTAACCGTATGTTTTCATTGGGAAATAGCAGCACGGAACAAAATCATTTCACATGGTCGTCCGGTGAAATCTATTTGCCGGAATATTTACCGGCAGATAAAGATTATAGAATGATATTGCGTATTAAAGGAACCTCTAGAGGAATTACCCGGGTATATACTCTACCGATTGGTGACGCTATGAATTCTATTGATTCACATTCTACAGAATGGAATATAACCCGCAACAGACATTACAGTTTGAATATTAAAGCAATAACCGGTTATGGGGAAGAGTCTCTCGAGATGAAATCCAACGTTTCCGGATGGTCGGAAATCAATGTCCCAATTGAAATAACGGGAGCTAGTTTTCTTGCTGTCAACAAAAAGACGGTTGAAGTAAAATCGCTACGCTTTTACTCATACGTGCGTTTTGCCTGTAATGCTCCGGTCGAAGTGACACTCCCCACTGGGGTGACAATCGGTAATCAACTACAAATGACAATAGAATATGATGATGCAAATAAGAAGAGCGGACGTGTCGGATTCAGGCGTGGAAACTGGAATACGGGTAATAATATTACCTATGCAACTAAATTGAAATCAGGTACTGCGTCTGTTGAACTTAATCTACAACTTTATGCCTCGGAAACGAATCGTAGTGAAAAAGCTCCTGTTACTTGGGCTGAAGCCATGGGGTATTGGGAAGTAGCGAATAAGATACGTGTCGGCATTTATAATGAGGAGTTTTATAAAAGAGCCACTAAGGAAACTGGATGTAGGGCGTATTATCCTGAAGGGGTAAGTGCAAATGATGCAACAAGAGGAAAAGGATGCTGGAGATTAGCTACCATAAACGAAAATCAGGCGATTAATTCAGGTCAGTCATGGTGTATAGAAGAACATGATGCAAATGCCCAAAAGGCGTATATAAGTTACGGATTCAATAACCTCATAGACAATTATAAAGATGAAAAATATCTCTATAACTGTACTCTTGATGTCCGTCCCCCTGAAGTTTCAGACTTTATTGTTTCAAGTACGGATGTTCCTAATGTTACGAAAGAAAACGCATCTTCTGTATGTGCAAAATTAACTGGTGGTACTTGGCGGTTGCCCACAGGAAAAGAAATGAATTATGTTTTCTTGAATGCCGGAACCAACGGACTTCCTAATAATTTCTTCTCGGACAGCTATTGGGGAAAGAATGATGATGGCACATTTATAGTAGCAACTATGAGCGATCCGGATGGAAGTGATACGACTAATGAACTGCGGAATCAGAAACATACGGTACGTTGTGTGAAACTACGTTATCCCTCTCTTTGATAAAAAAGTACAGATATGATAGTAAAAAAGAAATATATTCAATTAGCTCTGTTTGTATTGCTTTTCTCTTTGGAAGCTTGCAATAGTGATGAAATGTCAGAGAGTAACAATCCGACAGACGTACAGGAACAAATGGTTTTGAGACTGAGCGTGCAACAAGAGTCTGTTATACATACACGGGGAACAGCTACTCCTGCCGATGAAGCAAAGGTTGAAAGTATGGACTTCTTGATATTCGACCATAATGGAGATGTTGTTTATCATCAGCATCCTGTATTGGAATGGACTGGAAATGAATATAAGACGACGGTGAACATATCCTCAGCCACAGGAGAACATACATTGTATCTGATAGCCAATTATCCGATGGAAGAAGGGACAATACACACTTTACAGGAGTTGGAAAATAAGATATGCACAAGTACGGAAGCGCTTGTAAAACCGCCTTTTGTAATGGCTACCAGGCGCATTACTCTTTCATCACTCAATATGATGACTATTCGTAATGCTATGGAAAGTGACGGCAGCAATGGTTTCAGTTTAAAACGGAATGTGGCGAAATTCAGTGTGGAAGTGACAGTCGGCGACTTTGAATTGATTTCAATAGATTGGTTGGGTTGTCCTGTATCAGCTTCAGTATTGGCAGACGTGGATTATATCAGTCCTTCTACTTTGTCTGTCAGTAATCTTGCTCCTTTGTCAACTCCTATTTATCTGTATCAGATTCGGAATATGGGTTTGGATGCTCATAAGGGATTTCATATCATTGTACATGGAAAATATACGGCAGCAGATGGGACAGAAAGGGAAGGATACTATAAACTCCGTTTATGTACAATAGATGATGCTACAGGAAAAAAAGTTCCGTTGACTTCAATTGTAGGCAATGATTACTATAAACTGAATATCCGGAGTGTTACGGGATTTGGCGCTAACTCATTCGAGAATGCGGAAAAGAATGGATTTACTAATGATATGGAAGCATTCATGTTATTAGAGTATAATGGTACACATGATTATCAAGAGAATTATTTAAGGAATGGCTATCAGATGGGATTTGAAAATTCCCGTTGGATCATATACAGCAATGAAACTCTGAACTCTTTTGTGTTAGGTCATTTTTACCGTTGCATTCGGGATGAATCATTGAAGGGGTACACCATGTTTGATCCGGATTATCCCAATCTTCAGCGTGGAGTGATAACAGTGAAAGCAAATGGGACAGAAATAACAGGGGAAACAGTTTGTAATGATACTCCTGACAGTCCCATTGAGATGGACTTATGTTTCACGGAATCGGGTATAGACGCAGATACGGAATACGCTTTTACGAGTATTATCCAGTATGGTGTTCTACAAAAGACGGTGACTGTTGAACGTCATCCTTCTATCGGCCAGTCGTATACAGTGCTCCCCATGCCATATACGCATTATGGGGAAGTCGTTGGGTTATCTGATTGGATTGGGATAGCTGAACAGCGACATGAAGGAGCCATTCTTTACCCCCTGTTAGACTCTACTAATGATTATATTTTTGTCCATATAAAGGAAAATAATACAGGTAATGCGCGTGAAGGAAAAGTGCGTCTGTTTGGCAGAAATGGATATTTTGAACTTCGGATACGTCAGGAAGGATAATTCAATTAGTGTCAAGAGTGAAAGGAAATATGAGGATGAATATATCAAATAGTAGAATATGAGTAAGCGGAGAATAAGATTACAGTTTTATACTATTTCGGGCATGTTCTTGTTTTTATGCACTTGTTCCGCCAATAGAGGTAAACCGGATACTGCGACAGTACATCAAAAGGATAGCGTATCAGTAGATTGTTTCTGGAATACATACGATTTTACAGATACCGTCCGGTGGGCAAACAAGTCGGTTGCAACTGAAAGAATGTTGCTGGATTATCTTTCCCGATTATCAGGGCTGACAGAAAACAAAGCTTGTGAAAGCCTTAGAAAACTGGTGTTGAAAACTAAAGTAAATGATAGGGTCAACCATTGGTTTCTGCGGCAGATGGAACGGCATTTGTACGAGCCTGACTCACCGCTACGCAATGATAATTATTATATTTCAGTATTGGAGGAGGCATTAGCTTCCGGATCTCTGAATGGAATGATGCGTGTACGTCCTTTATATCAATTGAAAATGCTTAAAAAGAATCGGGCAGGAACTAAAGCGGCTGATTTTGATTTCATTCTTCCTACCGGAGAGCTTCAGAATCTATGGAATATTCCTGCTAAATATACTTTATTGTTGTTTTATGATCCGGATTGCATGCATTGCCGGAAATCAATACAGGAACTATCTGAGGCATCAATAATAAATGCTTGCTTGCCACATAACGGATTAGCTTTGCCGCAACTCGCCCTTATTACGATTTGCACGGAAGGCGATACGGGTACATGGAAAGAATATCAGCAGTCTTTTCCTTCTGCGTGGGTAAACGGTTATGATGCGAGGAAAGTACTGGTTGAAAGAGAACTGTATTCTTTACGTTCTCTTCCTTCGATATATTTATTAGATGAGGACAAACTGGTATTATTGAAAGAACCCTCTTCTATAAGTGAAGTTATCAATTATTTGTTAAACGAGTATGATAGTATATAATAGCAGATTAGCGAAATTACTTTTAGGTAGAAGAAAATATTATTTCATGTTTTTCGGATGCTGTTTCACCCGATACAAATATCTTGAGATTTGGGAGTATATGGAACTTCGGATACATGAAAGACAATATCTTGAATGTTTGTTGTTGGCACTGCTTCCGGCATTAGTGTTGTCCGTATGGTTATCGTGGTGGTTCATGTTACTTGCATTAATGAGTTATCACTTGTTGTATTGGTTGGAAAGAGTGTTATGGAATCATTCCGTCTTTGACTGGGAAGCACGGGAACATTGCGGCGATACCCTTTATTTGAGAAAACGGAAATCCTGTGCCTGGAAGAAGTGGTATGGAAAAAAGAGACTTCCACCTTCGGAGTGGGAGGACTGATTGCATAGAGGTATAATCAAAACGAGCTGCTGTGAAGCACCTCATTTCCCCGAAGGTTCATGCCCCTGCCATTGTCTGAAGATTCAGACCGATGGTTCGTGAACCCGTTAACTGCCTGTGAAGGTAGACTATTGTTTGTTTTGTTTGTGCATCTTCTTTCCGGTGGGAGAGAGGGTGCACTTTTTATTTTAATGCATCATTGAATGATTTTTATCTATATTTCATATAAAATACATATAAATATAGTATCTTTGTGAAAATATTAAAGATGTTCGGGCTTATATTATTCATTATATATGTTCCAATATCGGTGACCAGTTAAACTGGGGTGGTTACTCTGTTGTGATAATCGGAATGTAGACACCTCGAATTATGCAAATAACACAAAAGTGTACATCTTTGGATGAATGTTTTATGTATTTCGAAGCCTGGAATTTGAAGTTTATGCTATTAGTCATGTTTGCGGACAGATATTGTTCTCTTAGACATGAATACAATTTGCCATCTTCGCGATTATATGGACATTTGCAAAGTGGAACTTACAAACAGTATTAGGGATAATGATTTTATATAACAGTCGTTTGGCGAAGTGTTTTCTCAGTAAGAAGAAACATTCTTTTATGATATTTGGTTTCTGTTTTACTCGCTATAAATATTTGGAAATCTGGGAAGAAATGGAAAACCGGATTCATTTAAGACAATATACAGAGTGTTTCTTTCTCACGTTATTGCCGGCTTTGGGATTGTCTTTGTGGCTTTCGTGGTGGTTTATGTTAATACCTTTGTGTACATATCATTTTCTTTATTGGTGGGAAAGGATGATCAGGCATCATTCTATCTTTGACTGGGAAGCGAAGAAGCATTGTGGAGATACGCTTTATCTGAGGAAAAGAAAATCCTATAGCTGGACGAAAGCATACTGCAAGAAAAAACTGCCTGCATCGAGATGGGCGGATTAAAGATATGGTCTTAACCGACCGGCTGCCTGTGAAGGTCGCTCTATTGTTTGTTTTGTTTGTGTTTTGTGCACCTTTTTCTTTTATAGAAAAAAGGTGCACTCTTTTTTATGGATATATGACAGATAAAACATACATTTGGCGAAAAAAAGAGAATGGGTGAAAAAGCATCAATGTGGAATCTTTGGCATGGCTGTCACAAACTGAGTGAGGGGTGCCGTCATTGCTATGTGTACCGTACGGATGGTAAATATGGGAAGGATAGTTCGGTCGTGACAAAGACGGAAAAGTTTGATCTGCCTTTGCAACAGAAAAAGAATGGGACGTATAAGATTCCGTCAGGCAATTTGGTCTATACTTGTTTTACTTCTGATTTTCTGATAGAGGATGCCGACGAATGGCGCACTGAAGCATGGGAGATGATGCGGATACGACAAGATCTCCGTTTCCTTTTTATTACCAAGCGAATTGACAGATTACAGCAATGTCTGCCCGCCGATTGGGGAGAGGGGTATGATAATGTGACGATTTGCTGCACAATGGAGAATCAGGATAGAGTGGATTATCGTCTGCCTATTTATAAGGCAATTCCTATTAAACATAAAATCATTATCTGTGAGCCGCTTCTTAGTCGGATTGACTTTAGGGGAGAACTGGGAGATTGGGTGGAACAAGTCGTTGCCGGAGGAGAATCGGGAAAAGAAGCTCGTGTGTGTGATTATGACTGGGTGTTGGATATTCGACGACAGTGTGTGGAAGCGAATGTCGGCTTTTGGTTCAAGCAGACAGGCAGTTATTTGCTGAAAGACGGACACGAATATAAAGTTGCCCGCCAGTTTCAACATTCGCAGGCACGAAAGGCGGAACTGAATTATACTCCTGAAAAATAGCGGATCATTCTTTTCGGATACAGTTTAAGAAAAGCGGGGATTGTCGGGCAGGACAGTCTTCGCTTTTGTTTTGTTGAGTACAAAACGTGGATAATCACGTCTTTTTATAAAGATGTTGTGTAAATTTTAAATTATCCATATTAATGAAACAGATAAAGCTGTTATTTCTTTTAGCTTCCGCCACCGTTACGGGAGCATTTGCGCAAAGTAACGGACTGACGGATATGAGTCAGAGCCGTTTTGCAAAAATGGCGAATACCGGAGTCAATGCAGTACAATGGACAAACGGATTTTGGGGAGATCGTTTTAATGTGTTCAGTCATACTTCTTTGCAGAGTATGTGGAACACCTGGAATACACCGGAAGTTTCTCATGGCTTCCGTAATTTTGAAATTGCTGCCGGTGTGTGCAAAGGGGAGCATTGGGGGCCACCGTTTCATGACGGAGATATGTATAAGTGGATGGAAGGAGTAGCTTCTGTCTATGCCGTCAATAAAGATCCTGAGCTGGATAAATTAATGGATAACTTTATTGCTTGCGTCATAAAAGCCCAACGTGCAGATGGTTACATACATACCCCTGTTATCATTGAAGAACTGAATAAAGGGATTGATTCTCATGCATTGGACGATCAGCACAAGCAGACTGTGATTGGTACGAAAGTAGGTGCGGAAGACGAGAAGGGGGCTTTTGCCAATCGCTTGAACTTTGAAACTTATAATTTGGGACACCTGATGATGGCGGGTATCGTCCATCGTCGTGCCACCGGAAAAACAACTCTCTTCGATGCTGCTGTAAAAGCAACGGATTTCCTTTGTCACTTTTACGAAACGGCTTCTGCCGAACTGGCTCGTAATGCCATTTGCCCTTCTCATTATATGGGCGTAGTCGAAATGTATCGCGCTACCGGAAATCCCCGTTATCTTGAACTTTCAAAGAACCTGATTGATATTCGCGGTATGGTGGAGAATGGTACGGATGATAATCAGGATCGTATTCCTTTCCGTGAGCAGTATCGCGCGATGGGGCATGCCGTACGTGCCAATTATCTGTATGCAGGTGTAGCGGATGTATATGCGGAGACAGGCGAACAGCAGTTAATGAAAAACCTGACCAGCATCTGGAATGATATTGTCACCCGCAAAATGTATGTGACCGGAGCTTGCGGGGCACTTTATGACGGTACATCGCCGGATGGTACCTGCTATGAACCGGATAGTATTCAGAAAGTCCATCAGAGTTATGGGCGTCCTTATCAGTTACCGAATAGTACAGCGCATAATGAAACATGTGCCAATATCGGCAATATGCTGTTCAACTGGCGTATGCTGGAAGTGACGGGAGATGCGAAGTATGCGGAACTCGTAGAGACTTGCCTTTATAATAGTGTATTGAGTGGTATCAGCTTGGATGGTAAGAAGTATTTCTATACGAATCCGTTGCGTATCAGTGCCGATCTGCCTTATACACTTCGTTGGCCGAAAGAACGGACGGAATATATCAGTTGTTTCTGCTGTCCGCCCAATACATTACGTACACTTTGTCAGGCGCAGAATTATGCTTATACATTGGGAACTGAAGGAATCTATTGCAATCTGTATGGTGCAAATACATTGACTACAACTTGGAAAGATAAAGGAGAAATTGCCTTGACACAGGAAACGGATTATCCATGGGATGGGACTGTACGTGTGACATTGGATAAAGTTCCGCGGAAGGCAGGCGCTTTCTCTCTTTTTCTGCGTATTCCCGAATGGTGTGAGAAAGCCACACTTACAGTAAACGGACAGGCGATGCAGATACATGCAAAAGCGAATACATACGCGGAAGTGAATCGTACATGGAAGAAGGGAGACGTGGTGGAGTTGATAATGGATATGCCTGTACGTTTGCTCGAAGCCCATCCGTTGGCAGAGGAAATTCGTAATCAGGTAGTAGTGAAGCGTGGCCCGTTGGTTTACTGTCTGGAAAGTATGGATATAACTGATGGAGAAAAGATTGATAATGTCCTCATTCCTGCGGATATTAAACTGACGCCCAAGAAAATCAGTATCGAAGGCAGTCCGATTGTCGCACTTGAAGGGACGGCATGTTTGGCGTCTGCTCCTTCTTGGGAAGGCGTGCTTTATCGTCCGGTCGTTCAAGCGGAAAAGACAGTGGATATTCGTTTGATTCCCTATTATGCCTGGGGAAACAGGGGAAAAGGAGAAATGACTGTTTGGATGCCATTGGCTAGATAATCCTCTTATACAGAAAAGAAAGAAGAACTATGAAAAAGTTATTTTTAGCGACTATATGTCTGTTGTGCACTTATCTGTTGTCAGCGGGTGAGATATGGATTTCTGCACAGGGTAATGATTTGAACGACGGTACCCGTCAATCTCCGAAAGCGACTCTGACTTCTGCTTTACGACAAGCACGCGAGTGGCGCAGGACAGGAGATGAACGTGTCCGGGGAGGAATCACTATCTATATGGAAGAAGGAACGTATGCTCTATATGAGCCGGTGTTTATCCGGCCGGAAGATAGTGGGACGAAAGAATCTCCGACAGTAATTCGTGCCGCAGCCGATAAAAAGGTTATTTTGAGCGGTGGTATCCGTATCAATGACTGGAAAAAACAAGGAAAAGTGTGGGTGGCAGATGTTCCGGCATTTAATGGGCGGCCGTTGGATTTCCGTCAGTTATGGGTGAATGGAGAAAAGGCTGTTCGTGCACGGGATGTGGAAGATTTCGAGAAGATGAATCGCATTTGCAGTGTGGATGAGAAGAACGAAATTCTTTATGTTCCTACGGTCGCGATGCGCAAGCTCGTAGACAGCAAAGGGAATTTGAAGGCCGGATATGCTGAAATGGTACTTCATCAAATGTGGTGTGTTGCCAATCTCCGCATTCGTTCTGTTGAAATGCAGGGAGATAGTGCGGCGATACGTTTTCATCAGCCGGAAAGCCGTATTCAGTTCGAGCATCCCTGGCCGCGACCGATGGTGACATCGGACGGGCATAACTCCGCTTTCTATCTGACAAATGCCCGTGAACTGTTGGATGTGCCGGGAGAATGGTACCATGATATAGAAGCCCGTAAGGTTTATTATTATCCACGGGAAGGAGAGAAGATGCAGGATGCAGATACAGAAGTGATAGTACCTGCCATTGAAACATTGGTGCAGATAGAAGGGACACTGGATCGTCCCGTCTCCAATATCCGTTTTGAGAAGATTACTTTTTCTTATACTACCTGGATGCGTCCGTCAGAGAAAGGACACGTGCCGCTTCAGGCAGGAATGTACTTGACGGATGGATACCGCATCGACCCTAAGATGCAACGGGATTATTTGAATCATCAACTGGATAATCAAGGATGGCTGGGACGTCCTGCGGCTGCTGTCAGTGTAATAGCTGCGAGTCGGATTGATTTTGAGCGTTGCCGTTTTGAACATTTAGGTTCTACGGGACTGGATTATGAAGAAGCGGTTCAGGGCGGCGTTGTTCGTGGTTGTCTTTTCCGTGATATTGCGGGGAATGGTTTGTTAGTCGGCAGTTTTTCTCCGGCTGCCCATGAAACACATTTGCCTTATGAACCTGCTGACAGTCGGGAAGTATGTGCATATCAGCAAATCAATAATTGCTATTTTACAGAAGTTGGTAATGAAGACTGGGGATGTCTTGCTATTGCGGCGGGATATGTAAGGGATATACATATAGAGCATAACGAGATTTCTGAAGTTCCTTATAGTGGTATCAGCCTTGGTTGGGGATGGACGCAGACAGTAAATTGTATGCGCAATAACCGTGTACATGCTAATCTGATTCATCATTATGCAAAGCATATGTATGATGTAGCCGGAATTTATACGCTTGGTTCCCAACCTAAAAGCTATGTGACGGAGAATTGTGTTCATAGTATTTATAAACCAAGTTATGTACACGACCCGAATCATTGGTTTTATCTTTATACGGATGAAGGTTCTTCTTTTATTACTGTACGTGATAACTGGACGGAAGGGGAGAAGTATTTGCAAAATGCCAACGGCCCCGGCAATGTATGGGAGAATAATGGTCCGAAAGCGGATACTACTATTCGTGAACGTGCAGGGTTGGAGAATGGATACAGGGATTTGTTGAATCTTAGATAGGAATTGATAGAAAGCAGTAGAAAGAACAATGGAAAAAAAATATAAGATATTACTGGCTGCCTTGTCTTTGGCGAGCAGCACCTTTGCACAGACCTGGATATGGTATCCGGGAGACTATGAAATTTGGTTGGGCAACCAAATGAATAACCGCCGCACGGAACGCGGCGCTTTCTTCCCGCCTTTTTGGAAAACGGATAGTCATTATGTAGTCGTAGAATTCAACAAGCAACTGAATCTTGCCGAACCGGAAGAAATCTTTATTGCCGCGGAAGGAAAGTACAACGTCAAGTTGGACGGAAAACTTCAGTTCGGCATGCCGGAGACGATGTTACTTCCGGCAGGAAAGCATAACTTGAACATCAAAGTCTGGAACCAGGCTACACCGCCCACTATTTACGTGAAAGGAAAGACTGTGAATTCTGATTCTTCCTGGCGTGTGACGTATGAAGATAAAGAATGGATTGACGAAAGCGGCAAGGCTAGTGATACGTCCGCCACCGTTTATATGGATGCCGGATGCTGGAACTTTGCCGGTGCCACCCAACGTCCTTCCCAATTCAGCCTGATGCGTAAACCGCAGCAATCTGTTGCTCAAATAGAACAATCCGAAGGGGGGATTCTTTATGATTTTGGAAAAGAAACGTTCGGGTTTATCACACTAAAGAATCTTTTCGGGAAAGGAAAGATAGAGATTTACTACGGTGAAAGTCCCGAAGAAGCAAAAGATAAGGCGTATTGCGAAACATTGGATAAGCTACTATTAGAACCGGGGCAAATTACCGATCTTGCTATCCGTAGCACTTCTCCTCTGAACAATTCAGATAACGAATATACATTGGAGAACAGCAAGGCTTTCCGCTATGTCTATATTATCCATGAACCGGGTGTGAAGATTGGAGAAGTATCCATGCAATATGAATATCTTCCCGAAGAATATCGTGGCAATTTCCGATGCAATGATGAAGAACTGAACCGAATTTGGGAAGTAGGTGCATATACCATGCATCTTACTACCCGCGAATTCTTTATTGACGGTATCAAGCGTGACCGTTGGGTATGGAGTGGCGACGCTATCCAAAGTTACCTGATGAATTATTATCTTTTCTTTGATAATGAATCAGTGAAACGCACTATTTGGCTGCTTCGTGGTAAAGACCCCGTGACGAGTCATAGTAATACAATCATGGATTATACATTCTATTGGTTCCTTAGCGTATACGATTATTATATGTATAGCGGTGACCGTCATTTTGTAACCCAACTCTATCCGCGTATGCAGACGATGATGGACTACGTACTGGGACGTACCAATAAGAATGGCATGGTGGAAGGAATGACCGGTGACTGGGTATTTGTAGATTGGGCGGACGGCTATCTGGATAAGAAGGGTGAACTTTCCTTTGAACAAGTTCTTTTCTGCAGAAGCCTTGAAACAATGGCTTTGTGTGCAGACCTGGTCGGGGATGCAGATAGTAAACAGAAATACGAAAAACTGGCTGATGCTTTGAAAGCAAAGTTGGAACCAACTTTTTGGAATGACCAAAAACAAGCCTTTGTACATAATTGTGTGAATGGTCAGCAAAGTGATGCAGTGACCCGCTATGCAAATATGTTTTCCGTATTCTTTCAATACTTGGATGCTAAGAAGCAACAAGCTATTAAAAACTCTGTTCTCCTGAACGATAGTATATTGAAAATAACAACCCCTTATATGCGCTTTTACGAACTGGAAGCCCTCTGCGCACTTGGTGAACAAGAGGCGGTAATGAAAGAAATGAAAGCCTATTGGGGCGGAATGTTGAAAGAAGGTGCAACCTCTTTTTGGGAGAAATACAACCCCGAAGAAACCGGAACGCAGCATCTTGCCATGTATGGCCGTCCTTACGGAAAAAGTCTCTGTCATGCCTGGGGAGCTAGTCCTATCTATCTGTTAGGCAAATATTACTTGGGAGTAAAACCTGTAAAAGAAGGATATAAGGAATTCTCCATTGCTCCTGTATTGGGAGGATTGAAATGGATGGAAGGCACCGTGCCCACTCCGAATGGAGACATCCATATCTATATGGACAAGAAAACAATCAAAGTGAAGGCAACGGAAGGCAAAGGTTACCTTACCATTAAGAGCAGCCGCCAACCGAAAGCCAACATAGGAACAGCAGAAAAAGTATCTGAAAATACATGGCGTCTTTGGATTGATTCGCCGCAAGAAAGAATTATTACCTATCGTTTGTAATCTATTTGTTAATTAGTTAGTGGATGAAGTCCTTGATTGATAATTCCTCATTAGAAAAGGGGAATTGTTAATCGGGGACTTTTTTCGTATAGAATATCTGTTGACTGGGAAAAATAGACCTATTAATTTATAGAATCTCCAAACAATTCCTATCTTTGCTACAACAAGCTATTTATGATTATGGCAAAAGTAAAAGAACCTTCAACAACTTATTATTCCAAACCTGTATTTAAGGCTAAGAAAGCGAAGCTTGTTGAACGGATAAAAAAAGAAACAAATCCTGAAAAAATAGAGCAATGTCTTGAAATTTTAGGTGAAGATTCAGAATATAATGAAGCATATTTTGAGTCTTTGATTAACGATGTCAGTTTGAAAGATGCACCTATGCCGGGTATTGTAACTTCAGACGAAGAATTAGATAATAGAATCAAGGCTTCCGAAGCCAGTGGATTGGTTGATGATGCGGAAGTTAATGCTTTTTTCAAATGGATGCTCTCAAAGTAAAATGGAATAAATCTGCTTTTCGGTTGTTTGTGCAGATTGTAAACTGGTATTCATGTAATGTAGGACAAAAAGCAGCTATAAATGTGACACAAGATTTTTTTAATGCAATTCATCATATAAGTCTGCATCCGGAAATTGGTATGTTCGATAAAAAAAGGAGTACTTCTACCAAAATTTACAGAAGTTTTCTAATACATCCCAAATATCGTATGATTTATAGACAGACGAAGACGACCATCAGAATTGTGGATATAGTCTGTAATCAGATGAATCCATCTTTGTAACTTGATAAATTAGCCTTTAATCTTTTTGGAAAAATAACTAATAGAATCTAGGAGATGCTAGACAAGACAGCTCGATATACTGATACAGATGATGAAAAACTCTTTGCCTTGATAGAACAAGGTGATGAAAGAGCTTTCACCCAAGCTTATGAAAGATATCATAAACTATTGTATGTATTAGCTTACCGTTATTTAATGAGTTCCGATATGGCAGAAGATGTAGTGCAGCACGTCTTTACCCGTTTGTGGGAATTCCGCTCGGAATTACGTGTGGGAATCAGCTTGAAAAACTACCTCTTTACAATGACGAAAAATCATGTCCTGAACCTGATTCGCAATGAAAATAGCGCTATTGCGAAGAACTACGAAATGGCACAATCTGCTTCACCTTACGAAGATAATCTGATAGAAAATTTGGAGAAGAAAGAGTTAATGTCCAGTTTTTATAAAGCCGTTGATATGCTTCCTGCTCAGAAAAGGGACATCTGCCTGATGAAAGTTCAGGAAGAACTGACGAATCAGGAGATAGCGGAACGGATGAACTTATCCATAAATACTATTAAGACACATTATTCGGAAGCACTGAAACTTCTCCGTATCCATTTAAGTAAGATGTTAATAATTGTTGTATTCACCACTCTGATGACCGTCTTGAGTGTCCATTTAATAAAGTGATAAAGATGAACAGACCTACTGATAAACAAATAGAAGAAGTACTGGCAGGAATTGCCAGTCCGGAAAATGCAAAATATGTGGCAGAGTGGTTTGCTACGGAAGAGGGTAGCGACTACCTGGAAGCTGCTATGACACGGGATTCCGAGCTTATAAAAAATGAGTTCGCAGATTTGTATGTGAACCATGATATCCCTTCAAAGAAAATACAAGAGCAGATACGGAAGAACATTCGTATGAAGAAGTTGAAACGTATCTGTTTCCGGGTTGCAGCCGTATTGATTCCTGTTGTCTTGATTGTCGGACTTTATATACAACTTAATTCAAAAGTAGACCTGTTTGGCACTTCCGAATATGAAGAAGTAGTTGTAGATAAAGGCGAACGCATACAAATCATGTTTCAGGACGGAACAAAAGTATATATCAATTCTGATTCGAAATTAAGATATCCCAAGAAGTTTGCTTTAAACACCCGGGAAGTTTTTCTTGAAGGAGAAGCCTATTTCGTGGTGGCCAAGAATAAGAACCGTCCTTTTATTGTCAACCTGAACGGGCCGGCAATTCACGTATTGGGAACTTCTTTCAATGTACAGGATTATCCGGAAAACAAGGATATTGTAGTATGTTTGGATGAAGGAAATATAAATATGACTCTGCCTACGGAAAAGAAATACCCGGTGCAACCCGGCGAAAGATTGGTATATAACAAAGAGAACAAGCAGTGCACCATATCCAAAATGAACGATATGCAACGCTTGTCAATGTGGAAACAGAATGTGATAGTATTTAAAGATACTCCGCTACCGGAAGTCATCAAGGTATTGAACCGCTGGTATGATGTGGACTTTAAAGTAGAAGACGGGCAGGCTTTGAAGTATGTCTATACATTGACATCGGACAATACATTATTAGAGAAAGTATTGATGGATTTAGAGAAAATCGCTCCGGTGAAGTTTGAGTACAATGAAGATAAGAAAGAAGTGATAGTAAAAATGAAATAATATAATCATTAGAAATAAATAAGGCATATGAATAAAGAAGTTGATTTATCCATATCTTGTTATGGAAAAGTAAAAGACAGGAAATATGATATTGTGGCATTGCCGTGGGGAGCTACCGAACCTCATAATCTGCATTTGCCATATATGACGGATTGTATTCTTTCTCATGATGTAGCGGTTGATGCCGCATTGATAGCTAAACAGGAATATGGCGTGAACTGCATGGTCATGCCGCCCATCGGCATGGGGTCACAAAATCCGGGACAACGGGAATTACCCTTCTGTATCCATACGCGTTATGAAACGCAGAAAGCCATATTGACGGATATTGTTTCTTCCCTTTATGCCCAAGGCATCCGGAAATTGGTAATAATCAACGGGCATGGCGGCAATACTTTTAAAAGTATGATTCGTGATTTGTCGGTAGACTATCCTGACTTCCTGATAGCATCAAGTGAATGGTACACCGTATTAAAGGCAAAGGACTATTTTGAAAATCCGGGCGACCATGCGGATGAAGTCGAGACGTCAGTGATGATGCATTATCATCCCGAACTGGTCAATCTTGAAGAAGCAGGGAATGGAGAATACAAAACCTTTGCTATACAGTCTTTGAATGAAAAGGTGGCGTGGATTCCCAGAAACTGGGGAAAAGTATCCAAAGATACCGGTGTCGGCGACCCGCGTGGAGCTTCTGCGGAAAAAGGTAAAAAGTTTGCAGAAGCAGTTGCGGAAAAATATGCAAAGCTCTTTGACGAATTGGTGAATCAGGAACTTTACTAGATTGCAAAAAATATAGTGACGCTATCCTTGCGTGATAGTGACGGTATCCGGTAAGTATAGCGTCACTATGTGGACAGGATACCGTCACTATCCCAAAAGACTGTTTCTAACGAATAACCAGGAAACCGAATCTATTGATATAAGTCCTTCTGAAAATAAAATCCGGAAGGACTTTTCTTTTTATATTCCATTTTCCTACAAATAAAAGCTAAATCATATCTTATTGAAAACGAGCTTGTTACTACGAGAGTCTTTATTGAAAATAAAAAAACCTCAGAAAAAAACGCTTTTTCCCTCACCCGCTTCTTAATCTCGTGTGTCCACTAAATACAAAGAGATTAAGAACCTATTTATAACTTTAAACAAACTAAGTATGAAGAACAGAGTATTGCTTGTATTGTTATTGAGCTTTGCTGTAAGTCTTGCGGCATCGGCTCAGAAAATAACAATGAATCTTCAACAAGTCAAGTTGGAGAAAGTATTTTCGCTCATTACCAAACAGACAGGGCTTACGGTAGCTTACAGCCGTACGATTGTCAACCCCGAACGGATTGTCTCCGTTCAGGCAAAAGACAAAGACCTTTCCAAAGTATTAGATGACTTATTTGCGGGTACTAATGTGGCTTATGAAATTGGGGAGAAGAAAATATACCTCAAAGCAAAAGAAGCCCCCGTTACATCACAAGGAAATCAGAAAACAAAGAAAATAACGGGAACCGTGACAGATACCAAAGGCGAACCGGTAATTGGGGCCAGTGTATTGGTGAAAGGAGCGGGGACAGGTACTGTGACAGATGTAGATGGTAACTTTACATTGGATGCTCCGGCAGATGCACTTCTGGCTGTCAGCTATATCGGTTATAAGACACAGGAAGTAAAGGTAGGGAATAAGCACTCATATTCTATCCAGTTGCAGGACGATACGGAAGTACTGGATGAAGTCGTAGTAGTCGGTTACGGCGTGCAGAAGAAATCAAGCCTGACAGGTGCAGTCGCTTCCATCTCTTCTCAGGAAATCAGCAAACAAGTATCTTCCAATGTCGCTTCAACCTTACAAGGACGTACACCGGGTGTAGACATCGTACAGCAAGCCGGTGTGGCGGGAGCAGATGTCAACATCGTGATTCGCGGTGCCGCTTCTTTTGGCGCTACCGAACCTCTGTATGTCA